>Ga0070732_10000225_pt1 | contig 41743 bp, 59 predicted proteins | sample Coa_R1_5_FD_66449 | JGI IMG/M metagenome (GOLD analysis project Ga0070732, IMG submission 66449) | Surface soil microbial communities from Centralia Pennsylvania, which are recovering from an underground coalmine fire - Coalmine... | ecosystem: Environmental > Terrestrial > Soil > Unclassified ... | reverse complement strand
ATCAAGGCCAGTTGTGCCGGTCGCATTCGAGCACGCAATGCCACCCGAAACAGCCGTTGCCAAGGGGGCGCTGGTCATGTTGGCGTGCGTACCGGCGCGGTTTCTGCCTACGGTAACGCTCGGGGTTCCCCCATCGGCGGCAATCGTTATCTCAAGGATGGTAGACATTGCCGGGATAAAACACTGCCGACCCTGCGGCCCCAAATCAAGATCAACCAACGGATTGGATGCATTGTCTTCACCAACGATGAGAGAACAGGTGTGGCGATCCACATCACTGGCCGCTCCGCACGTTTGAAATGTCGGATCAGCCGAGGCCCCGTTAGAGGTCAGGCATTGTCCAGCCGTACCAGCCAAAGTCGATGTGGGAGCTCCCGTCGCGCCTCCTCCGATCACAACGCCATGATCGGTTAGGGTGGCCGAGGTGGCCAGTTGATTCCCGGCGATATTGAAGTAGGGTATCCCCCCAGGATTACCGGACTGGTTCAAGGTAAGCGTGCCGCTGCTGGTTACCGGCCCCCCGGTGAAGAAGAATATCCCGCTCGCGGCTCCGTTCACGCTCGTGACTGTCCCGCAAGTGGGGCAACTGATTACCCCGGTTCCCGTGATTGTGCTTGGACTCACCACTACTGGACTGAGGGCCGTGATACTTACCGATCCTCCACCACCACCAGCCTCAAGTACCCACTGATCTGTAGCAAAGCATCCGTAGAGGTTAGACCCTGGAGTGGCGGCTGTATCGAACAACTCCTCGCCAACTTCGCAGTGCGGTGGCAGCACCGGACCCGTCCAGTGCCCAATGCTCATCCACTGGTAACAGGCCCCCGGAACGCAGTAGGCCGTCTGTGGATCAAGCCTCGCGTTGGTGGGCTTGCAGATCCACACCGAGATAGGCCCGTTCTCTGGGTTCCCCTCGCGGATGTAGATGTGCCCCACGTTCAGTTCGGAGATGCAGTAGGCAGGTGGGGGCGCTATCGTTCCCCTGCTGATGGCCGGGAAGTTGGGGTCCGTCAGGTTGATCGGAATGGTCCCCAAGCCCTGCGGCTGTTGGGCCAGCAGCGGTAGAGCGATCAGGATGGAAAGGAAACGCAATGCGTAAGTCCTTTACTTAGAACCCTATGCACGTATATTCAACCGTGTCTGTCGCCCCGTTTGGGCCAACAATCTGGAAACTCGTAGCCGAGATGTTGTTGGTTGATCGCCAGTACGTGCGTTTGGGCTGCGGTGCCAACTACAGTAGCAGAACAGGCATAGTCTCCCGTCGCGGTAAACGCAGGCAATGATGCCACTGTAGCCTGGGATGGGCTGGCTCCATCAAGCGCCGCCGTAACCCCCGATACGATCTTTACCGTGGTCGATTTGGAGGTTGCCGAACAGGTGTTGGTAGTTCCGCACCACGTTGCGGTTGCTCCAGAGACGGTTAGGCTCGACGTGGGGAAGGTAATCGTACCAGAGCCGCTAGTTACCGTGCTGGTGGATAGCACCGGGGCTGAACTAAAAGTTTGCACTCCCGTGAAGGTATTGGCGGCGTCCGTCCTGGCGATGCTCGCGGATGTGGCCGGGAATGTGAATGTTTGCCCGTCCGCGCCAGCCGCCAACGTCATGGTGTTGTTAACGGTTAGGCTCTTGCCGCTGGCGATGGTTAGCGTTCCGCCCGATACGCTGGACACGAAACTGGTCACCCAGGAGAATACGCCGGGGCTGGTCTGCCTGCAGACGGAAACGACGCCTCCCGGCTCGCGGTCGGTGTAGATCGAGCCGACGTTGGCGTCAGCACAGGGGCGCTGCGAGAGCGCGGTCCCATAACCGACGAAGAAACCAAACGATGGGGCCGACTGCGCGGCTGCTAAAGCCGTCATGGCCAGGAAAACACACAGGAACTTAAGACTCTTCATTTCTCTCTCCTTTTTGGGTGGGCCACGGCCCCTTTGATTCAGTGTAACGCTTTGGGAACAACGCTTTGGGAACAACGCTTTGGGAACAACGCTTTGGAGGGTACAATAGGAAAGGCCCCCTGCCGGGATGAAGCGGCGGGCTTTTCGCATGCCACCATTGCGATAACCCGCCTTGTTTTAGGCCCATCCATCTCTTTCGTGGGACCTCCCTTGATAATGTCCGGGACTGCCATCAGAAAGGAAGGGCGCGCAAGGCTACGGGGAAGGCGAACAGCAACTCCAAGGTTACCCAAGAAGACGTGATGGAAATGCGAAGACTCTATGCCTCTGGTATGCCGGGATTTGAGGTTGCGGCCAGATTCACACAACTCAAGCGCCCCGCCATTTACCATATCCTCACTCGTAGAAACTGGAAGCATATTTAGAACCAAATAGTCATGAGATAGGTGGGCGAGCCGGAACTACCGTCCGGATGAAACTCGATGGCCGCAGTGCCAGCGGGCTGAATCGGCACGTTCCCAAACACTTGGTTGATGTCGGTGCCGACAAATGGCGTGATGGTGTTGTCCTCAAACACACAGGGAAGCGCCGATCCCGGATTGTAATAGAAGAAATTGTGACAAATCTTGTTCCGTGTGGCTCGCTGGTTTGCGCCCACTCCAGTAGGCCCAATGGAGATCGGCGGCCCGACTGGCACACCGGGGGAAATAATCGTGTTCCCCTCAACCAAGCAGTCTCGCGCCGCGAACAATCTGATCGACCCTCCCGATAAGTTTACGAACGTGTTCCCAACAATGGTTACATTGGAAGCGCCGAGGGCAGTCGCCGCACTGTTCCCCATGTTGATCCCGTACCCTTCCTGGGCATTGTTGTTGGGGCCGCAGATAGCCACTTGGTCAATAACGTATTCGGGATCACCGGGGGCTGCCACGCGGATGATGTTGCCAGTGATGGCGCTTTGCCCATGCCCGTCGAGATCGATGGCACCCCCGTTAATGTCCAGGAAGCTATTGCCCTCGTAGGGCACGTTCAGCACTATCCCGGAACTATCCAGGGCCGTCGCCTGAAGATTGGGGAGCCAGCGCGGCACTGACGGCGAAGTGTCGTCGGAGCAGACATACCCAACACGCCGGAACACATTGTCATTAACCGCTCCACCGGTAACAGCACCCACGAGAATGCCGTCTAACCCGCAGTCAATGAAATTGTTACCAATAGCCCTGAAACCCTTGTGTAGTTCCACAAGCCCATAGCTATGCAACCACAGGCAGTTTCCGGTGTCCCTTTCAAAGTGGCACAGGCTGACATTCACATCGTTGACGGTTCCTGAGCCGATTGTGCGACCGTCCCCTTTGAGGAATATCCCTCCGTTCCACGAGCCGAACGCAGGGGCTACCGTGGCCGTCCCGAACACCGAGGGTCGGTTGTTCATGAACACGCAAGCGATGATGTCGATGTCCTCGATTGTTCCCGTCGTGGCGTCTGCCAGCACCGCGTATCCGCCTGTGTGTTGCACGGTTACGGTGTTCATCGAAAACGAGGACGCTGGCCCATGCACCCAGATCGACGTGTTCTTTGTCAGGCTGGGGGCCATTGGGTCATTCCCGCCAATGCCGTTGAAGTCCAGGTTGTAGCGCAGGCCGGTGGAAACCAGAACATTCCCGTCGATCATCATGTTCTCAAAGGACACATCGCTGCTGTAGATGTCGAACATCCCGTGCCCGGTTGGCATATCGCCGATCCGCAGAATGATGGTGGAATTGCCCTGCCCCACAAAGCGAATTGGGCCTGTGGGCGTGTTGGGAAACTGCGAACCATCAGGTAGTTTCTTCAGGTAGGTGGCCGGGATCACCAAAGGGGCACCTATGGCAAAGTTCCCCGAGGGCACAATGATGGTGCCGCCGCCCTGGTTAACCGCGTCGTTGATGGCCGTCTGGAATGCTGGCCCGTCGTCCGCCACCCCATTCCCGCGCACCCCGTACTGGTTGACGTTGATTCCTGCGATGTTCTGGATCACCGTGGTCAGGTTCCGCAGATAGCGGTTAAACTCGTCGCTCGCCACCCCGGTTCCATCCGGCCTGGTAATCAGGCCAGTGTAGGGCGGTCTCAGGTTGTACGGATTGATGACTGGTCCTGCACCCATGCGTTTACGCTTCCTCCTCCACAGCCATGCAAATGTCGCTAGAAACCATCGCCTTGTCACATTATGATTAGGGCGTCAAAGCTACGGCTGCGCTAAAAGCCCTGAAATCACAGGCCATGTGAGCTGCTACCCACGTGACGTAGACGGTAAGCGATTGCGTCGAGGTCGTGTCGATTGCCCCCGCGTTGTAGCCACGGAAGTTCAGGCCAGTCGCATTCGAGCCAAGCGAGCCAGCCGCGACCCCGGCGTTCTGGGAATAGTTGATCTGCATGTACTGGATATTCGTTGCGGCGGCGTTGGTGATATCGCCCGTGATTTCGAGAGCGTTTTTATTTGCCGAATTTCCGTTGTTGATCGAACCAGAAATGAAGGACATCCCACCAAAGTCCATCTCCAGGGTGAAGGCCGTGCCATCGGAAAGCACATCCCCGGTGATGATAAACCGCAAGATCCCGTTCGCCCCCATCGTGTTCGCGGAGATGGAGCAGTTGAGGATGGCGGTCTTGGTGGTCGTATTGGTTACATCAACAGCCGGATCTCCCACCGATTTGCAAAGCGTCGTGCCCCCGCCAGAGTTGCCAATCGCCGTGGTGACGAACTGCGTGGTGGCGAGTTGCGTTGTGTTCGTGCTGGCTGCCGCAGTGGGCGCGGCTGGCACGCCCGTGAAGGTGGGGCTGGCGGTCGGCGCGATAGAACTGTTCACGTAGGCCGATGTGATGGTGGTGCAGGTTGGCACGCCAGAGGAACTCACGGCTGTAACCGCCTGGTTAGTGCAGGCGCCCCCCGTAACCGTAGCCAGAATGGCCCACGTGCTTGTGGTGCTTACCGCCACGTTTGTATTGGCTGCCAGGGCGACATAGCCAACCCCACCGCTGACCACCGTGTCGTTCGGACGATAGGCCGTCGAGGAGTTCCATGTCCCTCGGAAGTTCATCAACGTGTTTGGCAACGTGAACGTCCCAAAGCCGCTCTGGAGTGTCACCTTATCGATGTAGAACCCAATGGATGAGGTCCCGGTGGGACCAGCAACTTGAATCTCCAGGGTGGTCACCAAAACTCCGTTGATGCCGAATAGACCCGCTGGGATGCTCACTTGCTGGTAGCTGCTCGTATTGCTAGAGATGAAACCAAAAGCCCCGTCGCGCAACATCACCGTAGCGCCCTTGACGGCTGATCCGTTCTTCCAGAAGATCGCCAGGGAGCGCGCCGCGTTCCCTCCGCTCGCGCCGGTTGGCCACTGAGCCTTGGACCGGATATAAAATACGACGTTGTTTACCGTAGCCAGATCGACCGTCCCGGATGATGGCTTAGTCAGCGTCAGATCATTCCCTAGGACCGCTGCCGAGGCTTCCACGTCATGGGTCAGGCTGTAGGGATTGTTAGTCGAGGTAGCGTTCAGGTTGGCCGTTACAGCCGCCGTCCACTCTCCACCGCCAGAACCAGTCCCTTCGTCGTAGAGTAGCGTCGAAACGATTCCGGTGGGCGTGGTCGCCAAGGCGTTCACCGTGATCTCTGTGAGTTCCAGTTGGGTAGAGGGGTCCGTGTTGGGTGCCAGAGCGGGCGTGGCGGCCACTCCGGTCAGAACAGAAGCCGTGCTCGTGATGTCCACAATGATGGAGTCAATCCGGGGATTGGTAGCGTCGGCTGCCATCAGGGTCACGTTCGCCTGGGGGCTTGTGTAAGTGTTCCCGTTGATCGTGTAGGTGCATTGTCCAACCGTGAAGGTAAGACCGCTCACGTACTCGATTCCGCAGCCGCTCAGTTGTTGGTTGGCTGGATATCCAGGACTGATCGAGCTCGTGACCTGTTGCGTCCAGAGGCATCCCGCCGAACTATTCTGAAAAATCTGCTGGCCAAGGGGGGCTGACGTGACGATTGCAAGTTCCCCTACCGTGCAGCCAGAAGAAGGCAGAGACCCTACGTTAGCCACTACGGACACGCTGGCCGTGTGCGCGGCCCCATGAAAGTCAATCACCCCGTTAACGATGCTCAGGCCACCCGTCTGCCCCATGCAGGCGAGTGCGGAAAGCGCAAATATAACCGCCGTCTTCAATCCTGACATTTCCATGCTCCGTTGATTCTGACCGCCCACGCGCCGGTCCCTGAGCCAGCGCAAGTATTGTCGATGCTGCTCGTCACGGTACAGTCCGAGCAATACGCCGTCTGGCTATTACTTGGCGTGCCAAGCGAAGCAAAGGCCACTGATTGGGCGCGGTTTGATGTGACCGTTCCCGTTCCGCTGAGTGAGAGCGAGGCACCAGTGTTTATGACCATAGCCGCAGCGGCATTCGTGCCTGAGGTTATCCCTGAGAACGGTGCCGCCGCCGCCGACCCGGTTGTGTTTTGGTTAAGCGTTGGGAAATCGGCAGCTATGGCGATACTAGGCACCCCCGTTGAGGTTGTGTTCTTGAGGATTCCGGTAGCGAGTCCGCTGAGAGCCGTCCCGTTGATCCTCTGCACCACGCTGGCCGCGCAGGTTCCGGTAACGTCTCCACCGAGGGTCGAACAATTTCCGGTGCTGCCGCCGCCCACCAGAACCCATCCGAAGCCACCCACGCCCGGACCTGTGCGCTGGCACATATACAACCCAGAGGGAGCGTTGGCCGGGTCATTGCTTCTTAGGTATTGTGAGCCGACGTTGGCCTGACTGGAGCAAATGCCTGAGTTGGGCAACTCGCTGCCGGTCGTATTGGTGACTGCTGGACTAGATTGCGCCCAGCAGGAAGTGACCAAAGCAAATAGAAAAGCTAGTTTCATGTTCTCCTCAATTTAGAGACATCGTGTAGGTGGTCTCGCCCTTTTTCCCGATGTCGTACATCACAATCCAATAGAACCGGGCGTGGTGCTCACAGCAGGTCGGGTAGCCAGCCTTGTAGACTCGATACCACCAGATCCCCATTTCGTTCTCTACTGTCTCGGCCATGTTCCTGGACTCAAATCAATGTCTGCCCCGTTGATCGAGGCGTCTATCGGATCGGTGATCGAGTGATGGACCGTCAACCCGATGCGCGAACTTCCCACCTGAGTGAAGAACGGGCGACGCAGCGTTTCCCCGACCTTCCCCAAACTCTGGTTTCTCCAGTTCGTCCACGTCTTTCCACGATCAAACGAGAACCGCGCCCCTATCTGGGGGTCCCACCCTAGCCCATTCTGGCCCACACTCAACCCCACGCCCGTGTCAATGTCGGGCGTGAAGCGGTCGTAGCGGACATTCTTCATCCCGTTCGTGATGTATGGGGCCACATGGTCTCTCCGAAGGGGCACGCCGTTGGCGTCCGTGAACACCGTGGGGTCCATGACATACAGCGTGCCCGTTTCGTAGTCACCGACAATGTGCATCCCAAACGCCTTGGCATAAACACGGGGGCGATACCGGCCCCACTGGTTGTTGTTCCAGTACAGGCGCTTTGCCCATGACTTCGTGGTGTTGTCGTAGGCCCACGTTGCCCCAGCCTGCGGATAGGAGATCACATAGAACAGATGGCCTCCCTCGACGTAGCAGAACGCTTCTGCATTCTGCTGGTCGTACAGGGAATACGACTTGATGGCCTGCTCGACCCCGTAGTCGCTCACGCGCTGGGCCAGGATGCCAGAGGCCCCGTAGATCGACCCGCGCCATGGCCAGAATCTGAACCCCAGCAAGCCAGCCACAGCCCACGCCGAGTCACATCCGATGGGATAGACCGCTCCGGCCACGCGACTGAATGGGAATAGCCCACCGGTGTCCTGCCAGACCTCGTAGGTTTCCTCCCCAAACAGCCAGACAAGTTCGCCACCCGGTTGGTCCACCCAGACCCTAACGATGTTATCTGAGTAGCCTTCCTTGATGGCCGCATCGCCTGGGTCCCACGTTCCTCCGTTGGGGGCCAGCCCGGAGATTTGCACCAACTTGGAGTTCTGAATGGCCGCGATGAAGTACTGGTCGATGAAGGCAATGCTGGCGGCGTTTACATCGGCCCCCGTGGTGTCCACGATGGGCACTGCGGGAGTTCCACCTCCGGGACTGATGTAGGCCCTCCCTGCACTTGCAATGGCCAACTGGAACCCATTCGAGGCGATGATGGCCGGATTGGTCCCCACGGGGACATTCCCGAGATCCAAGTTGGGAGTGTTGTCCGCGAAGATTTGCCAGAGACGGCCTCCCGCGATGGCGAAGAGATCGAAGGCGTTGGACCACAGCGCCCGGATGGGATGCTGTGGGAGTTGCTTGAAGACTCTCAGGCCGGGGATCTGCCGGAGGCGCATCCTGCCCGCGCGGGGGCCTTGTTCCACGGCCTCAAGGTAGTAGTTGATGAGATCGCTGCATTCTGCGTTGGGCGTCTCCAACTTGTAGCTCGGGGCTGTGAACAAGGGCCATTCCATCGGTCACCACAAAAATCCAACTTGGATTTTTCCTACGCCGCCTCTTTGGGTGCTAGGCGTGCGGCCTCCGCTTCCTTCTCGTCCCTGTGTGCTGCGAGCCGTGCGTCCCGGTCTGGAAGCAGGCCCTCCAGGATGGGCCTGAAGAACTGCCCCGCCACTGCGCTCTCCGCTGCCAAGATGACTCCGTAGCCCCAGCAAACGGCCTTGCCCGCGTGCTCGCCCTGCTCCCTGAACTCCACGTTGCTCACGAGGTCGGTGTTCAGGAGATGCCCGTTTTCAAGTAAAAGCCAAGCCATTACGCACTCTCCTGAGATACAAAGCATCCGTTGCTCTCTCCGCGCGAGTGGGCTTCGCGGGATGCCTTCCGGTCGGCGTATATCTGGTCCGTTTCTTTGGCCAACTCAAGCGGATTCATGGTCATGATTGCCCTCTGCGCGCCCTCGGTCGCCCATACATGGACCTGAATGCGCGTCTCGAATTGACGCTTGAACAGAGCCTTGAAGAGATCCCACCGGCTGATCCGAATCACGGTCGTGGAAGTAATCAGTGGATCGTGGATCTTCTGCTCACGGATAAGTTTGCCATCTCGTGTGGTTGTTACCGTGAACTGCTCGGTCCCTTCTTCGCCAAGGTATATCGGATGTTTCATTATTTCCCTCCTAGTATGGAGTCCACGCTTTCGGGAGACCGCTCAGCCAAGGCCGCCCCTCTCCCAACACAGCCGGATCGGACCCCACATACATGGGCGTCAACTGCTGGTCCATCACCCGCGTTTTGTACGCTGCCGCCATCGTGGCAACACTGGGGTCCATCGGTTTCTGGGGATAGCGCTGGTGAACCCGGACGGCCAAGTTGTACATAATCAGTTCCCGCCATCCCTTGGGGGTTATCACCGGGTCGTCAACAGTCAGGAACTCTTGCACGTTCCCCTGGGTGTAGAGGGCAATCTGTGTCTGATCCGCGTTCGCAACCGGCCAAATGGTTGCCGTCCCGTAGGGTAGCGTGGCCCTGTAATAGAGCGCCATGGGGATCGAAGATCCCACGTTCTTGGCCACGATCTCGGCGTACTGCTCATGGGTGGTTGCGATCCACATGGGCAACTCGGACTCGCTGGGGGTGCCCGCCTGAAGAACAAACCCAGCCGTGTGGATCTTCTCTGGGCGCTCAATGTCCCAGTCCTGCCCAGGCCCGACTCCGTAGTCTTTCTTGCCGGTAACGAGTTGAACCAATGTTCGTATGTAGAAGACAATAAGAAGGTTCTCAATCTTTAGCCCGTCCAGCATGTGGTTGGTAAGGTCCAGGCCCTCTTGCTGCTCGCTTGGGCTTAGGCCCTGTCCTGGATGCTTCATGGCCTGCGCCATCCGGTAGGCTTGGTCGATCAAGTCGAGCAGGGTGTACTGGTTCACCACATAGCTCGTGGGGCTTACGGCGCTCGGGCTGACAAAATTGCCCATCTATGCTCCCGTTCCTTGTGGTGGCGGTCCCTGCGGAGGAGCGGAGAGATTTGGAGCGCTTAGCGTCTGGCTGGCTTCGAGCGACCCACCAAAGCTCTGGGCGTTGATCCGCTGAATCTGAGACAGGCCGTCCTGCGCGAGGGCCGCTATGGTTGGGGGCACCGGCATGTCATACCAAGGACAAAGTTCCATGGCCAAATTGTGCTGAATCGCTTCCTCGTACCCCGGAGGGAAATTCAAGAGGTCGAATGCCGTCAGGAACACCTGTAACTGCTCCCACGTTCCCAACTTGATGGTGCAGGCATTCGACGGGATCGGCCAAACATGAAACGCCAGATTGGGGTTTGTGTACTCGGGCCACACGTCTTGCGGCAGGCCATCGGCGCTGCATGTCGCTCCCTTGTCCCGGATGGCTCCCCACTTGAGTTTGTCCAAGATGTTCATGGGGAGGTCCATCGCGGACCCCGGCCCAACAATCTGGGCGGCCTCAACGAATGTCGGGCGCGTGCCCGTGAAGGTGGCCCCCGTTGGCCCCACCGTGTAGTCCTGGGTTCCCGGAACAAGCACGAACGGGCGCGTGTTGATGACGAACAGCATGAACCGGCTGGTGGACCACTTACCTAACATCCGGTTCGACACGCGCAGAACTTGGGCCACTTGCTCGGCGCTCGGTGATTGCCCGATGCCAAGCTGTCCAATCGAGGTCAAAGCGTCCGTCCCAATGTCCAATAGGGTGCTCATCGTTTAGCCTTATAGGCAGTCCAAATCGAGTTCCAGATGGGGCGCGTGTCCCGGTCGCCCCCATTGAGCCGAACCTTTACCGGGTAAGCCGTGTCTCCACATATCCCCGTCACCACTCCCTCCACCCCACCAACCACCACGGCGTCGCCCACCCTCAATTCCATCGTCCTCGCGTTGTCGATGGACCACGCTATGGTGTCCTCGGCCATCAGAACCCGGCGAGATCGGTCAACTGCGGGCCGGGTGGCTGAGGCTCAACTTCCTTCGGTGGATCGGCTGTGGGCGCAGGCTCGGCCTCTGCCCATTCGGTTACCGGCTTGCCATCGGGGCCGTAGTTGATCCCCGTCAGCTCGCTGTGCTGCTGGTGGTTCTGCACCAGCACCCGCCGACGCTGCTCGTAAAGGCGCGCGGCGTTCTGCGCCGCGATTTCGGCTTTAACGCCCTGCCTTAATTGCTCTTGTAGCAACTCCTCCATGGTGGGGGCGTTGGGATTCGGAATCCAACGTGGATACGCCACCTTGGCTTGAGACGTTGCCACCTGCTGCGGTTTAACGTCAACAACTCTGCCCATGGGGGCCTCCTTCGCGTTCGTCAGGAAAGTGTTCATTTATGCAACTTGTACGAATCGCCTTACGCCGCTACGGGGACCTCTTCGGTGAATCCCATGGACTTGGCGGTGCCCTCCTGATGCTCGTTGTATACCACGACGTTTTGACGACCGGCCCCGGTTGTGTCCTTCAGAGTCTTCGGGTAGTTTGAAGGAGCCAACAGAGGCGGATGTGCCGGAATCACCTTGGGTTGCGGAGCCGGAATCTCGACAGTGAAGCCCTTCGAGCGTGCGTCAGCCTCTTCGCTTGCGTTGTGAACCAGAACATCGTCGCGCTTGGCGGGCGTGGAGTCGCGCAACAGTTTCGGAAATTGCGGGCGAGCGAGCGCCGGGGCCACCTTCGACGGAATGTGCGGTGCCTGCACGGCATCCTTGCCGAGTTGGTCCGGGCGATTCGGGACAACCAGCAGTTCCGTTCCGTGATCGACCGCGCTGTAGATGTCGTCCTTCCAATCGAACGGCTCGGCAGTGCCCGGCTTGAGGATGACCTGACTCCCATCGGTGGGCAGTTTGTGGGCGTCCAGAAGGTCCACGAGCGAGTCGTGATGCCTGATGGTTGCCGTCTGCACGCGCGTCAGGGGTTGCTTTGCGATGGTAAGAGGAATGGGGGCGTTGTCAACACTGGTCGCTCCAATCCTTAGTTTCACTGATTTTGCGGGTTTGATTTCCATTGTAGTTTCTCCTTTACTTTGTGGTACAATATGTCATGTCTAAAAACTCAAAGATGGGCAGGCCCAAATTGATGGTACCGTGCCCTTGGTGCCGAAAGAAAATGGGAGTACGCGAGTGCCGCGATCACGCGCCGCGCTGCGAAAAGAGACCGCATGGCAAGAGATCCTGAAGCCGTCAAGCGCGCCAAGACGAAGTATCGCGAAAGGAACCGTGACGAGCTTAACGCCAAAAGCAGAGAAAAGGCGCGCCAGTATGGCCCTACGGAATCCAGGCGATGTTCCTGGGAGCGTTATCGAGAAGCCCACAGGGAGGAGATCAATGCTCGTAGAAGAGAGCGGAGACGAAATAACAAGGATGAAACGGCAGCAGAAAACAAAGCCAATTACGCGCGCAACAGAGACAAGCGAAGAGCCTACTCGAAGGCTTACGTCATGGAGCACAGAGACGAAGTCCTGGCTAAAAGACGGGAGCGTAGGCCAGAGTACGCACGGAAACACCAAGATTACATCAAGCGCTACGGCAAACAGTATTACCAAGATCACAAGGATGAAATAAAACTCAAGGCGCAACTCTGGAGGGAGGCCAACCGCGAACGCTTTCGCGAGAAAAACAGACAATATTACCTGCGCACAAAGGACACCAAGAGACGCGCATACGACGAGGCCAACAAAGAGCGGATTAGGTCCACTCATCGTGAGTACCTCAAGAAGCACTACAAAGACAACAAGGAATTGTACCTTGAATATTCCCGTAACCGAAAAGCGCGGAGCAAGGGTGCGGATGGCAAGCACACGATGAAGGACATTTCCGAGCTTTTCAATAAGCAGCGTGGACTTTGCGCTACTTGCAAGGTAAAACTCATCAAGACCGGCAAGTCTCGATATCACGTTGACCATGTACATCCACTTATAAAGGGCGGTTCCAACTGGCCGGACAACATTCAATTGCTGTGTCCAAAATGCAATCTTAGCAAAGGCCAGAAAGACGCCGAGCAATGGGCTAAAGAGAACGGCCTGTTGTTCTGCTAAATTCATTGTTTTAGCGCACAGGTAGCCAAGACCTGATCGGAAGCGCTCCCCATCAGCCCCCAATAGCGGAGATCGGTCCCGCCCTGCTGTGTGGCGTCAGTTCCGTTGCTGGGATAAGTGAATGCCTGCCCTGGGGCGGTCATTGTCGCGGCGGCCAACTGGGCTACCGTAGTGGTGCCCGCCGTGTTGTACGTCATCGTGATGCTGGGCGGGGCGTTCAGAACGTAGACCACGTTCGACCCTCCCGCCAAAGGCTCGATCAGAATCGAGGCGCACATGATCGGAGCGGATACATTCGGATTCGGGACAAGCCGAATTGCGGAGCCAGTCATCGTGACCGGGTTCCCGACAGGTGCCCCAATCTGCGGATCTGGCGCTGCCTTCATGACTGTCAGCAAAACCAGCGCGGCGATAATCGAAAGTCGTTTGAGCATCATGTCTCCCGAAAAATGCTGGGAGGCTTTGTGGGCCTCCCAGCGGAGTGACGGAGGAATACAGGTCGTCAGATGTTGGCGTCGAACTTCGCCCCATCCCAGCAAAAAAAGATAACCTTCCCTGCTACGGCGGTGCCAGCGGTGCGGATGTTCCCAGCAGTCGTCCAGGTGAACGCGCCTCCTGGAATGATTTTCAGGCACATGCCTACACCCCACCCAGGTGGGTTTGTAATGCCGGTGGCGGCGGAGGTCCCTGTGTCCGTGAGGAAGATCGTTCCGGTAGGAACAATCACCCCCGCTGGGACCGTGTACACCGTACCCAGCACCGGAAGAAAGGAATCGGTTACGCTTCCCCAGCCCCCGGCAAAGCAAGTGTATTTCCTCCCGGAGAATACAAAAACCAGCGGAAGAAACAACTCCTGACTGGCCGTGCAAGCCCCAGTTGGCTCTGTGTCAGACTGCCGGTTCTTGAACGCAGACGCAGCCGATATGGAGCCTGTCGTTCCGGGAGTCCCGGTCGAGTTGGCGAACCATACGGTTGCCCCATTGACATGCGCCCTTGGAACCCCTCCGGCTCCGATTCCCTTACAGGCCGCCACGAGCACGTGAGTGCTGTCCTGGACCGTGACGACCCAGTAGAGTTCCTTGTCTATGTAGAGAAGCGTGGCTGGGTTGTTCTGCGTGCCTTGGCTCAGCATGGTGCTGGTCGAGGCGAGCGTGAGCACCTGATTGTTGCAGGTGGTGTTCGTGACCGCCGCGCCGAGTGAGGTGGTCGAGAGGATGGTCTGCCCGAAGGACAGGCCAGCGAGTGCCGCGATGGCGATGGGCAATTTGGTGAAGGTTTTCATGGTGTTTAAGTTCTCCTTTTTCAGTAACTTGCTCAACTTGCAATCCGGCAAACGTGCTCCGGGCGAGGGAATGTGGTCCCGTACAGGATGTCCAGGCGCGAGATGTTCGAGTACTCGCGGATGTCGAAGCCTCTCATGAAGAGGATCGAAAGCCCCAGGTCGGGGTCCGAAACGCGACTGGCCTCGACGCCCTGGTTCTTTCCGGGCATCGCCAGATCCACGCAGGCCAAGGTGATGGCTTCACGCGCCCAACCCATGCACTGCGGGCTGGTCATGTTGGCCACGTTGGCAACCGTTGCCGTGCCCCACACGTACAACTGCGCCGAATCTGCTGGCGAAGCGGTCACGTTCTGGGTCTTTCCGGGGGCCGGATTCAGTAGGGGGCTGATCTGGAGCGTCAGCGCACCGCCGCCGCTCGAATTGGCGTTTGCCGTGATGACGAAGTTCTGGAGCAGACCGGTGTTCTGGTACGTGATGGGGTTCACCATGTACACACCCTGGATCTGAATCACATCTCCCTTGAGGGCCATGTTGGTGATCGTGGTGGCCGCACCCTTGAACAGGATCGAAGATCCGGTCTGGTTGGCGCCATCCACCTGAATGCCGGTGGCGGGCGTGCTGGCTGCCCACGCGCCAGTCGTGTGGGTCGGCATGTTCTGGGTTTCGTAGAAGTCCCACCCAAGGGCAGGCCCCATCGAACCCTCGATGTACAACCCCGAGATGTCCTTCTGGGGATTGAAGCGTCCAGCCAAGCCGCTCGACAGGCGGGCGCTCACGGAAGGCGTAACCAGTTGAGGCCACATCTTTCCGGGGGCGGCGTTTGCCAAGAGCAGGGTCTTTGCGTCGAGGAACGGGGTGTCGGTGGCGGCAATCGTTCCGGGAACGCCGGTTGCATCCCAGGCCAGGAAATAGTTGGCCAGGATGTCCACATCGACTTGGTTGGCGAGCGGCACCAAGGCCGGTTGAAGGAAGCGCCCCGAAAAGTCGTCCATCGAAAGCGTCATGTCGTCGTTCAGGAACTCGACGCCAATCTGCTTGTGGTGATCGACAATCAGGGGGGTCATCGTTTCCGTGTAGTCCTGCGCCTGGAATGTGGCACCATCCGACACGGTGTAGAGCGGTGGCTTGCGGATCTGGACTTGTTGCCCGATCTTAGCCCCCGTTTTGGCGAACTGAGCCTGATAGTCACGATTCACCTTCTTCGCTGCCACGGTCATGTTGTGCAGGACCGCCAGCATCTCGTAGGTAATCATGGCTATCGTCAGGTACGTATTGGCCATTCTGCTTCTTCTCTCCCTGAGCCAGGGTTTAGGCGATTCTCCCGGCTCGTCTTGCCTCGGCTACTCGCATGAGGTCGCGTATTCTCCGAACTTCCCTGGGATCTCCCCTCTCGGCGGCAGCAGCAAGCTGGTCCTGGAGATTTCCAGGGTCAGACGTGCTTACGCGGCCACCCACAGGTTCAATGGGGGCATCCGGCACCTTTGCTTGTTGAGGTTTTGCAGGAGGTGTTTCCCTTCGGGCTTCGGCTGGCTTTGGCTCTTTCTCCTTTGTGGGAGTGGGTGCCTTGGCGGCCTCTCGATCCGCGAGGATCTTCTTTTCGATCTCGCGAAGCTCGAAAACGTGGTCAATGGGGTCCATAGCGAGAAACCGTTCGGTTTCCTTGCCGTCGTTTTCCAGGTGGTCTTTGGCGAAATGGAGCATTAGTGCCGCTGGCGTCTTGGACTTGAACTTGATGTACACCCGCGCCGCCTCGGCTTCCTTCTCAAACTCCAAGAACCCTTTATAGTCCTTGGGGAGCAATGCAACCGTCTCCTGGAGTTCCTCGTTGGCCGGATCGGCAATCCGGCGCTCCACGAAAGCGTTCTCCGCTTCGATCCTTTTCGCTTCGACATGCTCGCTACGCTGACGCTCCTGGTCCGCTGCGATCTTGGACTCGGCCTTCTTGTCTGCTACCGCCTCAACATAGGCCATCAACTCTTCGTCGTATTTGGCCTCTTCGGTGCGGTACTTCTTCATGGCCGCCGCGAACTTCTCGGCATCGTATTCAAATTCAGACAGTTCCGGCAGTGAGGGCCGTTTAGGACGTACCGGCCCCTCGTCCTTCTTGTCTGCTTCTGGTTTCGATACCTGATGTTCCGCCAGTTGCCGCTCGGCTTCCGCGAGCCGTTCCTGCAACCGTGTCTTATCGCCGCGCTCGTCTTCCAACTCCTCGCGGAGCCGTTCGGTCTTTGCCGTCAGGGTCTCGATCTTCTTCTGGAACCCGCCCTTTGACTTTTTCCTCTCCTCTTCGGATTCCCCTGGGGGAACCTCCTGCGGTTTTGGTTCGCCCGTTTCCGTACCGGGCGCGATTTTGCCATCAGGCTCCGCAGCGGTTTTCCCGCCAGGCTTTCCTGGTTGCTCGGATGTTTCTGGCTTTGGAACTTCCGTTGAGGCTGGTGGCACTTCCACTGCGGGTTCAAATCCCAACGATGCGAGTGCTTCCTTTACCTCTTCGTCAGTCCCGAAGTTTTGCTCGATGGTTACCATTTACGTCCTCATTTCCGGGTGCTATGCGCCCCCGACCGATGGTTGTCCGCCCACCGTTTGCGGTCCTGCTGAACTCGGTGCTGCCGGGGTTGGAATCTGGGCCAGTGCAATAGCGTGATCTTCCGCCTGCTTCTGCAACATCTGCGCTTCCATGTGTTCCAACCGATCAAAAATCTTCTGCGTCAACAACTGGGCCGCCTGATTGCCAGCCTTCAGGTCTGCGGCTGCTAGGTTAACCTCGGCCATCATTTGGGCGCGTAGTGTGTTCCCGTCCTCCTTCAACTTGGCCCGGAAGGTCTCGTACTCTTCCTTCATGCGGATCTCGTTCTGCTTGTCGGTCGCCGCATGTAGCAACTGCGTCAACTGCTGGATCTGGGCCATGGCCTGATCCATTTGGGTTCTTACCTCAGGCGGCATCGGCGGGGCATTCGGATCTGGCTCCTGAAGTTGCGGGGGCAGCATCTTCTCCAGCCGCGCCCTGAGCCTATCCTTGCCGGGGAAGTCGAACTCACCTACCAATATGTCGGCACACCCCTGCAAGCCAGCCGGATTCAACTTGAAGAACTCCAGCATGTTCTGCGCGGATTCTTGCCGCTTGGTCTGATAGCTGGGGCCGGTCGAAACCACAATGGCGTACTTGCCGCCCTTGCTCAGATCGAACTGCTTCACAACACCATCGGCGGGGTCTTTGAACTGCTGGTTCATCACGATCAGGCGAGAAGTGTCCTCATCGCTCGTGATCTGGAACACGCGCCCTGGGGTGTTGTAGTAGGCCGGCAGCAGGTCATCCAGGACGGTTCCAAGGAACCGGAGCGCCCTTACGAAATTGTCGGCCCAGTTGTAAATCCCGGTGTCCGACTCCACCTTGCGGGCATTGATGGCCAACCCGCTTTCCTGGGGACCGCGTTGGCCAAGCGAAGCATCGAAGATCCTGAAGATGGACTTCAAGTTTTGATCGGCCATCTGGAGGCCCTGCACAAAGGCCGCGATGTCCGGGGTGGCTGGGTTCCTCTGTGGTGGAGGGGCCATGTGGCCCTGATCGTCAACAAACTGCTTGTAAAGCAGAACCGCCTGTGGATCGGTGTTAGCCCGCTCCCACATCTCTTTCATGGCCCCATCCGGGATCTGGTTGACCTCTGCCACAAAGGGGGCGCGTGGCATCAGGGCGACCGTCTCCACGAACGACGTGTACATATAGTTGTACATGCGCTGCGGCTCGCGGGCGTATCGGGTCATCCCCACCAGGATGTTTTCCCCGTTAAGTTTGATCTGGTTCCCAATGACCGGGATCATGGGGATGTAACGGCCCTTCCACTTGCGCTCCTTCAGAACATCGAGGGCGCTGATGAGAGCCCAGTAGACTTTGGGGACCTTGCACTCGCGGGCACGCCCGATGCGTTCCCCTTTGGACCACTCATCCTCCGTATCGTTCAGGAAACACGCCAGTTCTCCGTCATCGTCCCGGTGGATCGAGTACATCCCCTTGGGGAGCTTCGACAGGAGCCGCGTGGACTTGTCTTCCAGCTCGCAAACGTAGTCGTCGTCATACTCTACGTGGAAGTACTCGGCTATGCGGATGCGCTCATCCGGGAACCAGTATTGGACCTGATCCCCAATCCCCTGGAAGTTGTTCAGGCTGGCGGTCTCCGTGTCGCCCCCAAACCGCGCCTTGAACTCCGCCCGCGTCAGGTCCTCCACGATGAAGCAGTACCGCATGTCCGACCAGTCGGGCTGCTTGCAGAAGGGATCGTAGTAGACGCTGAAGACGTTGGGGACCCAGCGGATAAACAACTCCTGATCTAGGCTCTCAGGGGAGGCCCAATCGTCTACCACGCGCATCCATCCCAACCCCATGGTGGTCATGTCCCCGAAAGACTGATCGGAGGCTATGTCGCTGTTGCTGTTGGTTTGGATGTGCTGAAGTAGGCCCTGCTTGATTTCGGCTATGGACTCATCTGCCCCATCCGCCGCTGCGATGATCTTGATGGCCGGGCGCGTCTGCCGCATGCTGTTGACCGCATGGGCCAAGAATCCATCGACGCGGTTGATGGTCAGGCAGGGGCGCTTTTGGGCATGGCGGCTATTCTCGACGGCCTTGTCCCACTGGATTCCAGCCGCGAAGTTCAAGTCCTCCAACATCTCCCGGCGCTGGGGGCCTAGCGCATCGACACACAACTTGAAGCGCTCGCGGGCGAGTTCTAGGAAGCCCTCTTTAGAGGAAGCGCCGAAATAGCGGAGGGGCGTACCGGCAAGTGTGGTCTGCGGCGTGGCCTCTGGCCACGAATTGACCTGTTGCGGCGTTAATGCCTGAAATTGTGCGCTCGCCATCTTCCAGACTCGCGCCGGGTCTATAGCCCCAGCGCACCTTGCGTCCGTCATCACGACGGGTGCTTGGTCTGTCTTTTCTTCTTCTGCCTTACACTGTACTACGTTTCAATCCACGCATGTTGCTGAGGCTTCATGCGACTTCTGCTCATCCTCAATTTGTCCAACTTGGATAAAATCCTCCGGCGCTAGCCCCTCATCTTCTCTGGCTCCCGTTGGGAACTGCCGTGGCTCAAAACTCAGGTGGGGACGTGCCCTTTCGAGCGCCCCAGGGCGCATCTGCTCCGGCAGGCCACCTAGAAACACGTCCAGGTCGGCCTGCGTGCGTATGGTGGCCCGTATGGCCTTCCGCAGGCGGGCGCTACCGTTGCCCATGTGGACGTATTCCTTGGGCCGCTTAAACTTCATCGGAGCGTTTCATCCCCACGAACCCCGGCATCTTGGGGACTTCCGTAATCTCCGATTCCAGGGTGTCGAGCATCACTTGGTTCGACACCGAGAATGTGGCCGTGATCGTGATCGTCTTCTGGGGAATCACCTTGGCAGGCTTGAAGTCCGGTCGTCCCTGCTTGGTCTCATAAGCCTTGATGTCGAAAATCTCCTCGAAGCCGACCTGCACGAAGGTCCAGCCTTCCGCTGGCTTGACACGCACTCCCGCAGCGGCTCCCAAGCGAACGCCCCTGTAAATGTGGGGGCCATTGTCGAATATCAACTCGAAATCGTTGGGGCCTGCCTGCTGGAAGTCGATGAACTCAACGCCTTCGGGGAGGCCCTTCACTGGATCGGACATTACTTTTTCCTCTTTCGGGCGCTCGCCATCGCGTGCATGTGGCTGTCGTGCTTGGCCTGCATAGCCTCTCCCTTGGCGGTCGGTTGGTTCCCTCGAAGTGCGCCCATGTTATTCATCGCTCCGAAAATGTACCTGTCGGCACGCTTGCCCGTGAAACCCTTCTTGGAGGCGGCTTTCTTCAGGATGTTTTCCAGAAACTTAGGCGTGGGGACCTCCTATGAATCGCGCTGGCCTGCGTACTCGGATCGTGTCTCCGATCCTGAAACCCCCTACAAACGCTTCATCCTTCAGGAACTCGGACAGTATTCTTGCCTGAAAGACGTTTTGGCTATCAATCATCCTGCGCGTCGCTAGGAGAATGTCGGATTCTTGCAGGATTGGGCTAAGCCGGTCAATCGCCCGATATTGACGGCCCATCTTGGGGCGCGGTAGAAGCGGAGCAAACAGGCTAAGCAGCAACGAACGTCGTTTCACAGTGTCCCCCTCGGTCCCACGCGCTTCTGTGTGGCCATCGCCCTCAAACTGTGCGTCCTCGGAATGAATCTCGCCGGGGACTCCTGATAGGCCCCCAACAATTTGGGCGTCACCCCGGTCACCCTGCGCTCCTCCTGCTTTATCTCCGTCCCCCATCGATCAGACACCTTGGGCACCCCAGAAGATGAGATCGACATAGCCTTGGGAGGGTTCGCAAGGGGCACCTTCGTTGTTAACTTGGGGGCCTTTAAGGTGGGGGCCTTCAGCGCGGACGGAGATGTGCTGCCTAGTTTCACGCTGGCTCGCCAGTCTCCCCGGCTTCTCCTGGTTCGGGCTCCTGCATCTGGCCCGCGAGGTTTCCAACGTGGGCCATCATGGCACTTCGCTTGTTGAACACGCTGGGGGCCGGTGATTCGTCTCCATCCATCGGCATCAGGCCGCCGCCCGGTTTGCGGTTCATGTTCGGCTCCATGCGGTGATGCACCGTGAAACCGTTTCCCGCCCGCTCGATGTTAATGTTGGCCACCTTGCGCTTTCCGGGTGCCTTTTTGGGCATCGTGCCCGTCGCCTTCGCCATTTTAGTTGCCTCCCCTTTTTATCCAAGTTGGATAAATCTAGCCCATCCATGAAGTCGCACTCGCCCGCGAACTCGAAAACGGTTCCTCCCTCTTCTTGCGGGGAGGTTCCGGGGCCAACACTGGCCGCGCCCACGTCAGGCAATTGAACACCAAGATACCATTCGCGTAGTAGGCGTTATGCTCCCTTAGCGTTAGGTTGTAGGTTGGCGTCGGCGACACGCTTTCGGTTTGAACAGACAGTGGAACAACAGGCCGTCTTCCGATGACGATTCGCCATAAACCGTATGCCGCAGAAACCACAAATTCGAGGATCTGTGAAATACGTCCTGAACTGAACGGCTTGTAGGCATGCGGAGGAGCAGTACTTTGGCTTCTTCTCTCCCTTTCGGCTGGCAAAGTAGGTCTCGAAGTTCTTTCCGCATTTTTGGCAAACAAGGGTAGTGGTCTGCCGATTCTCCCATGTTTTCTTGCCGAGTTCGCTGTGCCAAGCGACTCCCTCTGGAGATCCGTGCCATTCGGCTGCTGCGGCCCTAGCCTTCTCAAGATACTCATGGTTCTTGGCGACTGCCGCTGGATCGGAGAACCGTTTTCGCATATGCTCTCGTTGATGGGTTCCACCAGGGCGAAGTTCGAGGTTTCCAGGATCGTTGTTGCGCCAGTCGTCATCCTTGTGATGAACCTCAAACCCCTCTGGGATATGTCCGTGATGCTCCTCGTAAACCCTGCGGTGAAGAAGTCTCTCCGGTGCGTCCTTTCGCCCAGATTGAAAGTATGCGCCGCTTGTTTGAATCCAAAACTTCTCGCCCCTGTAAATGACAAACTCACGAGTTGCCATAGCATCCGCCTCCATTGACTGTAGGTATCAACCTCACTAGTCAATGATAGCGCGTCTAGGCGGGTACGTCCAGATTGGAAGGTGAATACTTCGTGGCTCCCCTTCCCGGACAAGGCCGCTCCGTTGGAAAATCCCACCGTCGTGAGGCTGCACGTATCGCTTACGTGCGCCATAACGACATCTGAGTATCCGAACGGAGTGAGGACCATATCCCCTTCTCGTACATCCTGGATCGGGATTAAACCTTTGGCTGTTCGGATCATCGTATTTTTCACGAAGCAGAGGGCGTCGGCGTCGTCAGGAGAGGCCAATCCTCGTTTCCTCATGTCTTCCTTGCTCTCAAGTATAATCCGATCCGTCTTATCCGGGCGACCCAGCCCCACCGAGGTCAGATCCATCTCCAGTTCCCGGTCCTTGTCGATGGCCAACCGGCTCCCAAGGGCGTCCCGCATTCTGGACCACATCCAAGCCCGCATGTTGGCGAAGTGCCTTGGGTCGGGGCACGCCGCCCCGAACTGAATCTCGAAGAAATTCTTGTGGCCCAACTGCTGAAGCCGGTCAATGATCGGGCCACCTATGCCGCCCCCGTCCACAAACCACGCTGCCACTTTCTTTCCGTTGATTGTCCGCGTGGCCAGATCCGCCAATTTGGCCACCAGGAGCATCGAGTCTCGCGTCTGCTCTGCGGGGATCTTGATTGGGGGGATGCTCCGGGCATCGTCGCCCTGCCGGAACCGGATCACGGCTTTATCCCCCCCGCCACGCGCCAAATCTACCCCCGCAACCACCGGTTCATCTGAAAGCACCTCCACAACCCGCACCTGGGACGCAAAAACACGCCCTGAATCGATGTACTGCATGTCCGAGGCGTTGGGGGGGAGTCCCCGGATGTACACCCGAACGTAATCGTCTTCTTCCCCACCCCGGTACTCGATCTCCTCTGCAATTGTCTTTTTGTTAGGAACTTTGCAGTCGCGGGCGTCTACGACTCCGTTATTGAAGCCATTGTTCCAACGGTTTTTCTCGATTCCGAAGTTGATCTTGAAAAACTTACCGCTTGATCGCGTAGGGTTCCCAAAAGCGAAGATCATGGGCATCCCATCGACAAGTTGTGATTCGGCAGTCTCAAAAATCTTCTCAGGGACAGCCGAACTCTCGTCAAGAATGAAAAATCCCACCGAGTTAGCCGCGTGTTGGCCAGCGAAGGCTTCTGCGTTCTCCTCCCGGCACGTTTCCGGGTGGCACTGCCATGACTTCTTGTGTATTTTGTGTTGAACCCCGGCCCCACTGACTATAAAATCGTTCGAGGATCGCGACAAACCAAACCAGTGCTGGATGGCGGCCCATGTTTTCGTCTCAAGTTGCGAAAAAGTGTTCGCGGTAATGGTTCCTTGAGAGAATGGCCAAGTCTTTATGATGTAGTTACATAGGATCGCTACAAGGACCGACTTCCCGACCCCCTTTCCCGCGCTTCTGGTCATTTTGATGGGGGCTACCGGGGTGTGCCCATCGAAGTGGCGGGACCGGACCTGCTCCCCTAGTTCGGCAAGGAACTCCTTTTGCCACGTATCCGGGCCGTCGAAGTGCTCAAGTGGAGTGCCCGCCCTGCCCCAAGGGAAATCCCACATCGTGAACCCAAGGGGGTCTTCCCTGAAACGGGCGAGGGACTGGGGTTTGGCCTCTCGGCGCTTTATCTTCTCTTCCAGGAGTAGGTCTGCAACCGTGCTCAAACTACCGCTTCCCGTTCTTGGCTGCCATTGCCTGCATGGAGGCTATAAAATCTATGGGAACGGGTCCGTGCGGAGAAGACTTGATGTTTCCATCGGGAGCGTCATCCGCCCACGTTCCGCTGTTGATTCGAGCTTCCTTTCCCATTAGTTGCTTGCAAAGGATGTACAGCCTGACACGCTCGCTCATATCGATAGACGCAAATAACTCCCGCACCCAAGCGGATTCGTCGCTATCTGGATCTAGGCCAATGATGGCCACCGTGGTTGCTCCCTTAGTGCATCTCAACTGGATCATTTATGATATTATGAAAGGCGTGCAGCATTCTGAATCCATTCCTTTCATGGCTGGCTGGCTCAGGGGGTTCTTTGACGGAGAAGGATCTGCCAGTCTTAGGTCCGGCAACAAGAACTACAAGCATGCAACGTACTGCCTTTCGGTTTCCAATACTGATTTTGCCCTGATGGACACATGCCAACAGTATCTCTCCGCACTTGGCATAGAATGGCGTGAGTGGAATGTGCGCAGACGTAAAAACAGAAAGCCAGTCAGGACTCTTCACATCAGCCGCGCGGTCAGCATTTGCGCCTTCTCCGAAAAGATTGGCTTTGGTGCCCCTGTCAAAGCCGCTACGCTCCAGCGAATAATTGCTTGGACACTGCGCCCACCGGTAGAGCAGTCCCGCGTTCCAGAAGCCTCTCGCCTCTGGAGTGAGGGACATAGCTTGAGGTGCATAACCAAGAAAATGGGGCTGCGGCCTGGGCATCATTCAAGACTCAAAATAGCACTTCAGAATGCTGGCGTGAACGTTCCTCCGTTTGGGAAAGGACGTAAGCGTTGTCCATGCAGCTAGTGCATTCCTTTCAGGGTCTCAGCAAGCCGTGCCCGCTGTCCAACCTTCCCTCCGCGCTCTGCCGCCGCATGGAGTTTGGCCGCTGGAATTTTTTCATTTTGGGGCACGTGAAGGTCTCGATGAAGTTGCCCCGGCCTCTTCACCGCCCCGCCGATCCACTTCTTCTTCTTGGCCCCCGCCATGTCGTGCATCTGGCTCATGGATCAACCTCCCTGCTTTGGCTCCAGCGGCTCCGTGTGAACCTCTTGCACCGTCTTTACAACAACGGGCGGCTTGTCTTCCTGCTCAGTGGTCTTTACGGTCGTCGTCACCTGCTTTAACTCTGGCACCGGCTTTTGGGCCAAGTAGCCAAAGAACCCAAGCGTGGCGGCTCCCGCGAATACCCTCCACACGAGTTGGTAGAACATCGGGGAGCCAATGCCGTAGTGGTTGGGATCGTTACTTGCCACCACGAAACCGCTGATTACCGCACTGGACCCCCCGCTGACCGCAGCCGCAACCAAGCCGCGAACCCAGTCCGAGAAGTCCAGGTTTCCAAAGCCAAATGGGAGTCCTACGGTCATGTCTGAGACCTACCAGCCGTCTGGGACGCTGAATCCTTGGGCGCGGCCACCCGCTTTGGCATCTGTGGTGGCGATGAACACTCCGGGCTTAACGCTCGGGTCACCGTCTACCCCGGCCACGAGCCACCATTGCTCGTATGACATATAGCGCGGGTCAATCGGACCCACGTTCGCATCGAGGGCCGCCTGGAGCGTGCTCCGGTCGAGTTGGAGTTCCGCGTAGACGTTCGCGATCTCTCCCTGAGGCTCGGTGGAAGCGTTCCAGCGCACGTTAGTGTCCGGGATGGTGGTTCCGGCCAACGGATCGGCGCTGCCGCCAACACCGTAAGCGGTTCGCATGCCGTTGTATAGTTCCTCGATGGTTTCGCCATCCGAAGCGGCGAGAAAGCGGTTAATCCGGTCTGCGAAGGCTGGCCATTTGGTAGCGTCCACACGGAAGGGGGCTAGTTTCATTGTTTTCCTTTCAGTCTGAATAGTATCACGTTACCACCGCAGGTTTGATGGTCGATAACATGGGCGCGTATGCGTCCAGGATGCCAGCCCACTGGGCCACGTTGGCCACATACTGGGAGGTCGCGTTCTCGGTGGCGGGAGCAAACCCCTCAATGAAGCGGGCTAGGGACTGACCTTCCGCGATGTGGAGCACCACGTCATGAAGGGCACCCGCCATGCCAAGTGCGTCGGGAACCGTGATCGACTTCTCGCCTCCGATGATTGGGATCACCCCACCTGGGGCCGGGTCCCAGAACCATCCCACGCTCACTCCGCTGCGGAACCTCTCAGTGCGCTGCACCACCTGCCCACCCGGATAGATTCTCTTGGGGATCTTATCGGGCCACAATTCGGTTGGGAAGGCCACCGCAAACCATGGGCAGTCGCGCAGGTTGAGTGGGTTTGAATAGCCGAGCGCCTGCCCCTCCTCGCGGATCATGGCCAATGTCACGCGGCGAGCAAGATCAAGGATGGCGTCCAGGGTGGGGTTATTCTGCATTCTCTCCTCCCGAAAAATCCAAGTTGGATTTTTCAGCTTCCAACTCGGCTACCCGCGCCTCCAGTTGGGCTATGGTCATGCAGCCCTTGACAACGCCACGTTCGCCCCGCATCTGTACCTGAAAACGACGACAGGATTCCATGGCCTCCGCTTCGGGGAGTGCCTTCCCCATTTCTGGATCTGACAGCCAACACAGGTCATCCCCGACCTTATTGCGAAGGGCCAGCCGTAGGCGTCGATTTTCAGCCATGGCTTCCCTTAGTCGCCTTGATGTGTCCAGGGATAATTCAAGCACAAGGGCCATAGCTCCAGGAGTCTCAGCACCTAATTTTCGCCACTCGGAAATCTCTACCTCGGCCTTGGACAGCCGATCTTCCAGCAATCCTATGCCGGTTCCAAAGCGCAGAAAACAAGCCTCTATTACGGCTGCTATTGCCTCTTCTTCCGTTTCTCCCTGCGAGATCAGTCCACGCCACGTACCGACCCACGCATCGGCTTCTTCGTCGTGACGAATTTCAATCCCCAATTGCCTGTAGGCCGCTGCATGGTGAACATGCTCAAGCCATTCACAGACATAACAACGGGGTCCTTTGCTCAGGCGAACCTGATGTATTGCACACAGCCCAAACTCGGATATAGCCATCACCGTAGCCTTTCGTTGTGGGCCACCACACCCACCGTGGCACCCGCCACCGCGAAGTTGACGATGGTGAATGGCTTCCTCGCTTGGGGCCACTTCCGTATGGCCCACTTCTGTACAACCTGCACAAAAACCAACGAGGGCACCGCAACAGCCACCCCTCTGGCCATGCTGAAGCGCCCGTCTGGGGATCTCAGGAGCGGATTGGACTCGTATAGCCCCCGGCTGCTGTAGAGGTCCGCACTGCGCGCGGCCACCAGGGCCGAGAAACTGATGTCCCACGCCTGAGCAGAAAGCAGCGGACACATAAACGCAACCACCGCCAAAGGTCTCACTGGCTTTCCTCCCATGCCCGTAGGCCCTCCAGGTGCGCCCGTACAATCTTTTGCTGCACCTCCATGTTCACCACTTCGGAAGTAAGAGCGGCGTCTAAATGAAGTGTCGCGGGCCTGTATTTCTTGTCGTACTGCGCCCCCAGGTATCGGTCAACGCACTGGAGCGGTTGTAGCGAGATGACCGTATCGGCCTGAAGCAGTTTGCTCAAAACCGGAGTTGGATCGGGCGCGTAAGCATTGAGACGCCCCTGAACCTGATCCAGGAACCCATGCCCAGCGATGAGCGCCGTCAAGATCGTAGCCCCCGCCTTAATCACCCCACCGGCCACCAAAAGAGACGCAAAGGAACTGCCATCCACAAGAGCGTTGGCCGTGACGTTGAAGACGTTGAACTGCACTGTCCGGTTGATGATGACCGCAGCGGCCCCAGGATCGATCCACTGATAACCTCCCTGGGCGGCCAACTCATATAGAGCCCCACCTGAAACCGACACTGCGGTCGCCTGGGAACATGCGAGAACCGAAACAATCTGAAACCCGTGGATGCGTTTTCCTGTGAGGGCCTGAAGCGCGGCCTGTCCCTGTGGGGAAAACGTGACGGTTACTTGGGCATGGGCGTATGCCGTCAGTAGAACGAGAAGGCCTACAGTCTTACTCATTGTGAAAACGCAAACGCCAGCGCACCAGCCGTACCCGTCTGGAGTGTACCAATGTCAGTGCTCCAGATTGGTTAGAGAGCGGCGGATTTAAGTTGGTATTTCCGAAGTCCTGCCAACTAGACGAAGCCAGCGTAATCGTGGGAAACCCGCCTTTAGACGCGAACACCAATACTGCGATCACGAACAATGCTGATATGAATTTCATCTTACTCCTTTCACCGGCTCATACTCGGCGCCATCCCGTCAAAGCATCGCAGGAGCGCCTTGGTGGTGTACTTCTGCACATCGGGGCTGGCGCTTTGCGCGACGGCCTCCAGCTCGCGGCCAGCGGCGTGGTGGACCTGGTAGGGCGATGCATGGAGATCCTGGGCGAGTCGAGCCACGGCTTGCTGCACGGGGAGGGTCATGGCTTCGCTGGCGCGCTGGGAGCGCTGGGCTGTACCGGGCGCGGAATCCACGTGAGCGAGCGCGAATCGAACACCGTATCGGGCGCTGGCTTGTGGGCGAGGCTCACCCGAAGCTGATATATCTGGATGTCGCGGTCGAGCACGTCGCGCCTGAGGGCCAGCATGTCGGCTTGCTTCCGGGCCTGCGCCTGTTCCTGGTCGAGCTGGGCGCGGCGCGTTTGGAGGGCGGCGAGTTCGGCGGCCTCTTCGCGGGAGAGCGCGAAGGGCGGACCTTGCGCGAGAGAGGACATAGCGAGCAGGATCAGGATGGCAGGGAGTTTCACGGTTTCTCCTTAGTAATCGCCTAAATCATGGCCCTTGCTATTCCAACAAAAGCACAGGCCACCAAAAGCCAGCCAGGCTTCATCGCTTCTACCGCCTGCTGCGCCTGAATCGTCTTCGCGCGAGCAATCACCAGATCCGGTATCGCGCACACCTGGGCCGCAACCGCTGCCTCTTTCTGTAGCTGCTCAAGTTGGGCGCGAAGCAGGGCGTTATCTGCGCGGAGCCGGTCGATGATCTCTTGTGGCGAGATCGCGCACCCGCCTGGATCGTGACACGCAATATCCACTGGCTGCGATTCTTGCGCCCAGCATCCGAGCGCGAGGGAGAAGAGGAGAAGAGGTTTCATGGTGTTAGTCGGAGCCATTAGTGAATTACCACCCCACCATTGAGTGTAACGCCCCCTGAGATTGCAGACCCCATGGTTGAAGTGACAGCCACCACGCCGGAGGCAGCCTCAAAATAGATAGTGTTGTCGCCCGATGCAACTGTGAAGGGTGAGCCACTCACAGGGGCACCTCCTACCTTCACGGCATAAGTTCCAGGCGACATTCCGGCAATCAGGTATTGCCCAGTTCCGGTGAAGGTACTCGTGAAACTGAGGGCTCCATACGTTGTTCCTCCCTCGGCAAACGAGGCAACCTTGGGTGCGGTGGCATCCGCGATCTGCACAGTCCTGAAGCTCGTCGAGGTCAACTGGGTGATGGTCGGCATTGACCCGGTGGTGGCGTTGATTGGCTCAAACACTCCGACCCACTCCCCGGATGTCTTGGCAGCGTCGCACGTGGTTCCATTCGAGGATGGACACATATAGGCGCGGAAGGTAAAGCCGTTTCCGCCAGTGTAGGTTCCGTTCGCGTTGTCCACGACCAGCGCCGCGCTATTCGATCCGCCGACAGGAATAAAGGCGCTGTTCAGTTTGGAGGATGCCTGCGTATTGCTGACCGTAAGCCCCACGCCGCTGTAACTGATCGCCGTGGCCGGAGCGATGCTGTTCAAAAAATAATGAAAGTAAGACTTGGGGGCAACCGAGATTGCGGCAGAGAGCGCGATGTCGTCATAGACCACCACATAATCCTGGCCGCTGGCTTTCTTGAAGTGCGCGATGTGGCGCTGCACGCGAGTTGCGTTGCTAGCCCCGGAGTACGTGGTGGTCAGGTCGATCATGGCATAGGCATAACGGCCACTAGGGTCTCCGGTTGGGTCTGCTCCAGCCCATCGCGAGAATGGAGCAAACGATCCGGTGGTTACTGCGGTATTATTAAGGTCGATCATGTTCCCGGTCACAGTCCCATAACCATACGTCCCATTCGCGCTAGACGTGTCCCCGGCCAAAAGATACGCGTTCCGATAGACGTGGAAGGCCCCCTGCTGCACATTGTCCGTGTGATCCTGTCCGGCTTCGTCCCACCCCGCCTGCATCAGTACTTGCGTGGCGGTCGTCGTCCAATCGCTGTTGCTGATGGCATCCTGCCAGACTTGGTTCTGGATACACGCAGGCGCACCGAATTGGCTGGAACATTGGGAATATGTCAAATCAGGATCTTTGAACACGTACTGCGGCGGACCGGGCGCGCTGCTGGTTCCGTTATAATCCCAAAAGGTGTAGAGCCATGGCAGGTAGGTTCCTGAGTCGTAGGCCCAACCAGCAGAGGTATAGTCCCCACGAACAGTCTTTACAAAGTTGTAGAGAGACTGACACTCCGTGGAAAAGTTTATGAAGCAGGCCCCAAGGCCGCCAAACAGAGAAGCGATGTTTTGAGGATTGTTGAAAACGTCCCCCCATGTGTGGTAGGCACCTCCTCCGACAGGGAGAGACAGATAGTAAGTGTATTGCGGCATCCTGGAGATGTATAGGCCGCTCGCAAGATCCGGACCAGAGATGACAGAGTTCTTAATGGATATTGCAATTCCGGCAACGGCGTCAAACCAAATGCCGGTGGTGTAGACCTCGCCTCCCTGCGTCACCCCCGTCCAGCCAGATTTTAGCAGTGGATAATGATGCGCGTAGTAGTAGTTGTAGGCATCCGTCAAGAGTGTCCCGGCGCGGGAGTCGTCATCCGCCAAGGCAAGACCGATCTCGATGTAGAAGTAGAGGCTGTCTGTGGGGAGGTTGTGGTCGTAAGATATGGTCGTGCCGCCCGTGGTTGGATAGTCAGTCTGGTAGTTGCTTGGCTGCCCAAAGACAGGCGGGGCAAATTGCCCATGCTTGTAGTTCCACAGAATACCGCAGTCTCCGGTCTGCCATGCCGCCGATTGCGAGTATGTCTGGGCCGTGCCCGAAATGAATGCGTTGGCCGTCAAGACCAACTGTGTGTTACTGGTAATACTGTAAACCACGCCGATGGCGTAGTACTGAGATGTTATGACATCCCCGACCGAGAACGCCGTCGTGAAACTCGTGCCGCTTCCGGTGACCACATTGCTGGAGCCTGAATATGTGATCGTGCCAGCCCCGGCGGTGAAGGTCCGCTTGGTGCAAGGACTGCCCATCGGATTCAGGCCGTTGTGGTCAGACCCGTTGTCGTTGAGGACCTTGTTAGCGAATGTGGTTATTTCGCCAGCAGTCAGCTGGCTTCTTATAATCGAGTACGTGGTCCAGAGGTATTCATATATAGCCACATTCGTGAAGTACTGTGAATTCTGCCGGCCGCAATATGTCTGGGTTTCATCGCAGGCCGTCGTGACTCCATCCAGATCCTCAATGTGATTGATGGCGTATTTGGCGGCAGCGAGGTAGCCGTTAGGGTCCGCTGGATTCGCGCCCTGAGCCCACCACAGAAAGGCAGCATCGGTCGCCTGAACCCACGTGTAGGCATTCGGATTGCCACTGAAATGACACTGATAGCCACTGTAGGTGTTCGCTCCTGTGGAACAGTAGTTCGCTGCAACGTATGCGTTGGCCACGCTTGTCAATGCCGCGTAAGCCGGATTAGCCGACTGCGATCTGTCTCCGGTGTTTTGCAATGCGGTCGCTAGGGTACCGGATGAACCGTCAAGCCAGACGCGAGGATGGGTGCGGAGCGTGTACGTGCTTCCGTTCAAGGTGACGGTAGCTTGAGCGGACAGGCTAAGGGGCCAAAGAAGTAAGACGAGAAATCTCATGCGATTCTAATTCCCAAGCGCAAATATGGCAACTCCAGGTGTTGAACCGAAGGCCGACCATACTATCGCGCTGAGATTAGCGTTAAAAGCTAAGCCAGCCCCCGAACCGGTGCTAACCGCGCTCCCGGCGCGTCCGAAGACATTGTACGAAATGTCCGGTACGGCGGAATTGTCGTAATAGGAAGAGTACTGGGCAATGGTGCTATCAGACGTGGTTACCAGGTAATAGCTACCCGGCGATAGCGTGCAGGTGCTCAGCCAGGAGAGTTTCTGTGCCCCCGTGGAAGTCGTGGAGAAGGGAGCAACCGAGCACAACAGCGAGTTCATTGCGTTGTTGTACACGCCGAGTGCCGCAACTTTTCCGGCATCCGCAGTGCTTATGTAGACATAGATATATACCGAACTAACGGTGCCTTGAATGGTAAAGGCTATTCTTCCGCCGAGGTTCGCCGTCGTGTTCGAGAAAAAAGTCTGGGATGAGCCGTTATATCCCGGATAGCCCAAGACATACCAAAAGGCGGGTGACGTTGTGCCCCCGCCTGAGCATCCCGAGGTAGTCGCTCCCCCATTGGCATCGGTGCATAGTGTTGCCGCCGTGCCGCTGATTGTGCCAGACGTGAGGACATTGGAATCTGTTCCCTGCAGGGACACACCCGCATCCGCGATTAGATTGGTAGTGGCATTCACCGAGATCAAGTGGCCCGATGTCATCGTGCCGGTTTCAAGCGGCAGGTTCAGGAACGACCCATTGTTGAACGCACATTTGATGCCGTGAAGCGTGGAGTCTCCATAGCAGTTATCGGCGTTGGCCTCAGCGGTCGCCGCTGTTCCCTCCTTGAGGCAAACGACTCCTCCCGTGCCTGAGGTGCAAGTAGGCGAGCTAGCGCCTACTTTCAGGGAGGCTGTTGTGACCGTGCCCGCAAAGTTGGCGTTGCCGCTCGAATCCAGCGTTGACGTTGCAGAGGGGGTCTGACTGGCTTGCAGAGCCGCACCTGTCATTAACGCGGTGCTGGTCAATGGCACTGCACTGGTTACGCAGGTTGCGCACGCTATCGTGCCGGTCGTGGTGATAGTCCCACCAGTGATCGGGCTGGTAGTGGCGATGCTCGTAACGGTGCCACTTCCTGCCGGAGCCGCAAACGCTCCATCCGCACGCAAGAAGTTCGCGGTCCCGCCACCGCTGGATAGGGCTGTGGTGAGGTTCGCTCCGGTTGGCGTGGCTAGCCACGTCGCTACGCCGGTGCCGAGGCCAGTCACGCCGCCGACCGCAACCGATCCCGCGCTGCCCGATGTGTTCTGGTTGAGCGTAGGCACATCTGCCGCGACCATCGCGCGAAATGTCGCCGCGCCGCTCGATCCGTTGGGAGCCGCAAGAAAGGTGTTCTGCGTCTGGCTTGCTACCGTGGCCGTAGGGGTGGTTGTGTTCGTGGCCCAAGTGAGCCACGAGGGGCCGGAGACGCTGGTGACTGTTCCACTCCCCCCTCCCCCACCGCCGCCTCCAGGAACTGGGCCAAGTGATTGGGCCACCATCCCCACAGACATCGCCAGAAAAACCAACACCTTATTCATCGTAGAAGCCTCCGTTTTTGTACACCGTGTACAAACTTCCCCTCAGAGTCGCCAGCCCAGCAGGTAGGCGATCAGGAGAATCAACAGGATCGTTCCCAGGCCGATTCCGCCGCCACCGCCATAGCCCCAGCGGTTGTAGCCCCAGTAGCCACCACCTCCAGCAAACAACAAGATCAGGATGATGAGTAGGATAAGCATAGCGTTACCCCCTGTGCCCAACGGTGACCGGAAGCACGTACCAGAGGATCAGCACCAGCACGATGATGAAACCGGCTAGCATGGTCCTGCTGTAAGGGTTTGGAGACGGCCAGGGAGGCCCCGGCAGAAGATAGGTGAAGATGATGTACAAAACCAGCGCGATCACAGCGAGGACGATAAGCGATTCTGGCATAAGGCATTTCACTCCCATCCCTAAGGGTATCAGGTTTGCTACCGCTGGGCCGATGCTTACTGATCGTCTTCTTGGCGCTTGACGGCAGGCGGAATGTGTCCTCGCGAGTCAGCCTGCGCCTGGGCGTCCCGAATCGCCTGCGCTTGTTTCTCTCCACGTAACTTTTCTTCCTCTACGCCGCGTGCGTGTTCTTTCTCGCCGGTCAACTTGACTATGGCCGCCGTGATGGAATTGGTGTTCTTTTCAAGCCCGTCAATCGACTTCTTTGTTTCCATAATGGCGGAAGCGTTTTGGTGGGATGCTTCCTCGGCGCGTTTGGATCTCTCTCCAGCCCGCTTTACCATGAACGCGAGGAAGGCCGTCACCGCCGTCATCAGAATCGGCGTCCCGCTGCGGATCAGTTCTATTTGAACAGCCTCAGTCATGGAAGTTTCACAGCCTTAGAATTGTATCGTACTCCAAACAGCGTGGATGAAATCGAATTGGTCCCAGAGCAACCAGCCGGGTTGGCCATAACAACCGTGGGGCCTGTGATGGTGTTTCCATCGATCACGCAGCCGGAGAGCGTGGCCGTGTACTGGCTGATCCCAACGCCTCCACCGGGCCATGCCAGCGTGTTGTTCACGATGTTGATCCACTTGATCGTGTTCCACAACATTATCAGGCCGCCCTGGGTGGGCATTGTGGCGGCGAAACTGTTGTTCGCGATCAGCCAGTTGACCGCGCCATTCGATACCTGAATCCCCCAGCCACGGTTGATCGCATAAAAAGTATTGTCGATGATGACGACGTTGGTTCCCGCCGCGTAGATGCCGTGGTCCAAATTGCTCACTTGCAGGCGTCCGATGTCATGGAAGACGTTGTTGGCAATGTACCAGTCGCTCGCTCCGGCATCGAATCCGATCCCGGATTCTCCGATCTGCGTGGGGTCGTTCCACTGTCCGATGTACTGGAATGAGCATCCTGTCACCCGGATGTGGGATGCGCTGTAGTCAGTCCCTAACCCTCCATAGGCTCCCCGCGTGAACACGAGATCCTGGAAACTCCAGTAGGCTACACCAGGGTTGAGGTAAATGTACTTGTCGCAGCCAAGCGCGGTCACCGTGGTTCCGCAGTCGAGGATGGCGTTGCCCTTGTTCTGCGCCTTGATGGTGATCCATGCCGTGGGAGTTCCGGCGCTGGCTAGAACAACTGGGGCCGCATAGCTGTGCATGCCTCCGCTGCCGTCGCTGATCTTGCCCTCATTGTCGTAGGTGCCGTCCATCACGATCACGGTGTCGCCTGGGCGCGCAGTCGAGGCACCCTTCGAGACGTGACGGAATGGAGCGGATTGCGTGCCTAAGTTGGCGTCGTTGCCATTGACCGAGACGTAGAGCGTGGCCGCATGGGCCACCGCGTAGAATGCCAGTAAGATCAACCTGCTCATACCCGTCCCTCCAGTCCTAATTCTTTCCTCATGTCATCGATCCGATGCACGAACTCCAACCCGCGCGGATCATCTGCTCCCCATCGCAGGGCGTCCGTTATCGCGCGATAGAGGTCCACGCATGGCTTGTCTCTTCGCGTGGCAGCCCAACGCACGCCCTCCTCAAACAGGTCGGATATTTCCAGCAACTCGCGTGACGTTTTGCTCTGCCTCTGCATCGTTTACTCTGAGGATAGCAACAAATGCTACTTGCAAAATCCATCGCTCTTGTCCTGATGTTCATGGCGGTCTACCTTTTCCTCCACCTACGGAACCGCCATTGGATGCCAGCCTTTCGCTGGTACTTGTGGGTCCCTATTGTCTCCGGGGCGATCTACCTCTACACCCCTGGAAATGCGTGGCCCGGCTGGTGGGCGCTCGTTCCAAAACTGGCAGAATTGGCCGTCGCCATCGAGGCAATCGCCTGGATGGCACCGCTGGTCAGCGATGTGGAGAGGTCGCGCGTGGTGGCCGGTGCTTCATTGTTCGGGATCGGCATCGCAATACTTGTTTCCATGACCGATTCGCCCGGATACGCATTTTGGTCCTGGTATCCACAGATCGTACTGCACGCCTGGGAAACCGGGACTCTGTTTGTTATTTCCGGCTACGTGTGGGGGAAGCACGGCTTAAACCTTGGGCATTCAGGGAGGGTTATTCTCTGCCACGGCATGCTTCTGACGGCCTACTTCGGAGTGGATCTTGCCTCAATCGTAGGGCCTAGGGAAAGTTGGTTTCAAGCCAGCTCAGTCGTTTTGGGAGTTCATCTCATGTGTGTGCTGGGGTGGCTCTGGACTACTCGGATTTACCATCCGCAACGTCACGCTTACGTTTGAGCAGTTGCCGGATCTCGTAACGCAAATCCTGAATCATTGTCTCCAGGTCGAAGCGCAGCCCTTCCCTCAACTCTCCGTGCAACTTGCGGAGTTTTCTCTCCTGCTCCTCCTGCCCTAGTTCCCCATCTAGGATGCGCCTCTCCATGGCGTCAATGCGGGCGTCCACTGTCTTGGTCCAGCGTTCCAGACTGGACAGCCTGGACTCGCTGTCGGCTTTTCTGGCGCGGCTGATAAGCCGGTAGGCAAAGCCAATGAAAACCGTAGCCAAGCCCCCTCCAGCCGCCTTCCACGCCTCGGTGTGTTCTTCAGGCATCCCACGGCTTTTCTACTTCTGGTCTTGTCCTTGGTCGTTCTGATCGTCTGGTTCAGGTGGTTTCGTCGGCGTGTTGCCCGTGTCTCCAGGTCCTTGCGATGGTTGAGTTTTGAGTTTCTTCATGCCCAAAACTGTACCACAGTTCTATGGGATAGAGTGATAAATCACGAACCCTACCGCCAAACAGGACAGGCCAAAAACCAGGAACATGATGCAGATGGTCCTCGTTGAAGATGAGGTGTGGGCTTTGTAGGAACAGGTGGGGCACTCCCGGCCTTGGGGATATTCACGACCGCAGTGGTAACAAGTGAGGTTCATAGTAAATCAGTCAATCGCAACCTCATACCAGTGCCCGTATTGCATTTTCTTCCCGGCAGCTTCAAGTAGGGGACGTATAACATCTGGGCCGACCCGGCGCAGCGCCTTAACGCGCAACTGAAACTCTGGCTGGCCATCGAGAGAGGCCATACCAAAGGTGCAATCCTTGCCGCGCCGTAGCAATCCCTTGGCGGCCCGCATGAACGTCCTGCCTTCGAGCGAGACGCCCATGATGGACCCACGCCGTGGGCCACTGGAATGGACGATTAGAGTGGGAATCATGGCCAACTCACCGAACCTGCCACTAGGGCCGTCTGCCCGCTCACGCTACCTGCCGTGCGAATGTTAGTCGAGCACTGCCACCCCACGCTCACAGCCGGGATCGCCGTCCATGAGCCGGTGGCCGCTATCGCAGTCGCGGTTGGGTTCACCAGAAACAGGCACAGCACGTCCCCGTAGTCGAATGTCGTGGACGATACCAAAGTCCCGGTTGCCTTCAACGTGGTTCCATTCAGAACCACACCAGAGCTTGTGCAGGCCAGTGTCAAATAGATGGTCGAGCCTGCCACTTTGCTGGCCTTGCAAACCGTTCCGTCTCCCTGACTGGCGGTCATCGTCAGGATCGTAACGGGGGGATGGTTCGCCAGATTGATGGCATCCATAACGGTTGTGGCGTCCTGCCCTAAACAGGCGCTTGCGATCAGGATGGTGAGCAGGAACTTCATGCGGTTTTTAAGACACAACTCCACCGCCGATTGCCTGAAGGTCGGCCAAAAGCTGAGACCAATCGAATCCCATGGGGGCCTTCTCCATGGCCTTGCTGATGATGTCGGCGCTCAACACCGCATAGACCTGCCCACCCGATGCCTGCGATGCGTACTGGGCAATCGCCGAATACGTCAGCGTCCCCAACATCCCCCAGGTGCTTATCACCACGCCCTGCTTGTTGTAGGCCGCCCCAACGAAGGCGTGCCCGTTCTGTGGGTCCGAAGGGCCTGCCGCATCCCAAGTGAACCCACTCGTGGAAGGGAATGGCGTGATCCATGCGTCTGGCAGTTCCACCCCGAAAAAGACGTTCTCGAACAGCCAACAAGCCGTTCGCACCTCGACCGCATCCGTCCCATCGAGCGCGATCCACCCCGAGAACTTATGGGAGCCGTCTGCGAGCAGACCGTTCTGCTGCCCGTAGTTCAGTGCCGTCACCTCATCGCAGCCGTTGTCCGTCGATGGGTCCCCAGGAACGTATCCCCCGATGGCCGAGTAGAGACGCACGGTGTTCGTGTCGGGGAAGATGATGGGCGTCCCGGTCGAGTTTCCTGTCAACACCCCAGCCAAGTGCTCCATGGCGGCAATTACGCAGTCGCCCATGACATCGTTGCCATACATTTGCGCTAGTGCCGCTGCTGCCTCCCTCGTGTAGTCGAAGATCATAGGCCCCGGCGTGAAGCTCCGCATCAGGTAGTTCTTGAGCGACAAACGGGGGCCTCTCGCTACCGGGCGCTTCCTTCCAAGGAACAACTTGCGTCCGTTGCTGTCCATGATCGTCTTGACTGGCATGTTCTGAAATCCTCTTTCTTGTCAAAAGGCGGGCGCCCCCTCCCAAGGAGTGTGCCCGCCATACCTTCAAAAATCCAACTTGGATTTTTCTCCCTACTTCTTCAGTTGGGGAGTGCCCCAGTTGAACACGAGCGATGCGGCCACGGCAGGCGGAGGAGGAGGCGGAGTCGTCCCCTGAACCGTAACGGTGTCCTGTCCCGAAATGAACTCGACCGTCGCGCCGTCCGGTTCGGTTGCCGTCGCGCTCGCCGTCACAACAGCAGCATCCGGCAACACCGGGAAGTTCGCCGCTGGGGCCGTCGTCACGATCACGCCGTTCGGAGTGTTGGGGTCGAGCGCAATCGTCACATTGGGATCGGAACCATTGACTGTCAGATTCGACAAAGTTGCCTTGGAGGGGTTCCCCTGGGCGTCTACTGGGCTGACCACACCGCTAACGGTTTGGCCCGGATTCATGATAATCATTCGATAGTCTCCTAGTTGTTCAAACAATTCCCACCACCATGGAAGCGGCGACGGGAAGCTAAATTGCCAATGGAACACCAACCTTACGGCAGGGTGGTGATGGTGATGATGATGGTGGTGATGCCTTTCTTCTAGCGACATTCTCTTGTCTCCTCCAGTATCCCAAACACGTCATCTTCGCGTAGAATTAAGTGGCGTTGGCCCCTGATCTCGAAGTCGGACCCGGCTCCTTCTCGCCAACAGATGTGATCCCCCACTTTTACATCCATGGGGACGTGCCTTCCTGTGCTCGCCAGCCTGCCGGGGCCTACAGCCACCACCACTCCTTCGGGACGCTCCTCAGAGCACGATTCTGGGATCACGATAGAGCCGATCTTCTGCTGGCGGACGTCCCGGTTCACCAGGATGCAGTCCAGGACCATCGTTATTTTCATGGAAGATACCCAAATACGCCCCGGCGTGCCCTAGAGAGTATTCCATGTACGACCGACACGGCCGCCCCGAAAAGCAGCCCAATCCTTCGTTCAGTGTATCCAGCCTCATGCATCAGAAGCATACTCCTGTAATCCTGTTCGGAAAAACGATTGCGACGCTTCTTCTCAAACGACTCAGTGACGGCCCTAGCCGAATCGTAACCCCTCCTGATCCTCTCCCAAATCACACTAGCATCAACATTGTTTTCCTTGGCCCAACTTTCCATCGTAAGGGTGCGTCCAGCAGCAGTTATGTACGTGTTGTTGCTACGGTTGTTGGCTTGTTCTTACGAGGTTGCCCAGCGCACATTACCCGGCTCATAGTTGCCGTCGTTGTTGGGCCAGCGGTCGATGCTGTGCTTTGCAGATGGGCGCTTGCCAACGTATCTGAAAAACGCCATGAAGTCGTCGCGCCACTCATCGCAGACCTTGATTCCCCTGCCTCCCCACCGCATCCACTGTGGATTTCTCGGATTATAGCAACGATCCTTCATCCCTACCCACACACGATACTCTGGCTCCTTCCTCATGCCGTGTTTGATGCCGTGGGAACCCATCAATCTTCCTCCAGTATGGCCATTATGGACTGTTCGAGATGTACCAGCGCGTAGCGTTCTCCCTCAATGAAAATCTCGGCTTCCCGGCGTCTTGAGTAGAGCACTCTCTGGCCGGGGCGAACCGACATGGGTAGGTGAGCCAATCCGTCACCATTACAGCGCGGGCAGGTTTCGTTTTCGTATTTGGAAATACTAAATGCTCGCCCCCGTCCACAGCACCAGTCGCACTCAGTCGCCTTCCTCCGCACCGGCACGCGCCCATCCGAGTCAAACGTGTTCTGGCTAGCCACCCGCTCCACATAGCGATCCCCCGGACCCACCGCCACCACTATGCCCTGCCTCAGCATCTCCTGGTCCTGACACACCTCGGGCACCCATATAAGGCCCCTGCGCTCGTCCTCGGGGATGTCCCGTATGAGCACCCGGTCCCCACTCAGGCGAATCTTCGAGGGGTCAATGTGGTCCATCCTCTGTGAGGGGGACTCGTAGATCGACTCTTTGTTGAGGAGGCTCATTGTGGTAGGGGGAGCGGATTCAACCGCCAGAAGTTCACCATGTCCCTGCGCCAATCCTTCGCGGAAACAAGCGTCCGCTTTCCTTCCAATCCCTCTACAGGGTTGGGGCCACGGTTCTTTGTGGATAGCGGGTCACCATGCCAAAGCGTGGGCACGCGGGACCTCCAGCGGAAGGCTGGCTTCCAGAACTTGAAATTGTCTTGGGGCCTCATTGCAGCACGCTCTTTGTGGGCGCATCTTCTGGCAACTCACCCTTGGCCTTCATGGCCATCGTCATCCCAAACCCTTCAAGTTTCGCCGCTCGGTCGTACAGGTGAATCGCGAGCGCCTGCAACGCTTGATTGTGCCCCGCCTTGATAACATACTCCCCGGAAAGATACCGGCACTCCGTAGCACGCGCCTGGATCAACCCAATAATTAGCCTCAACCGATCCTCCCCTTGAAGCATAGGGGCCAGCGCATCGGCCATCTCTATGGCCCACTTCTCCAGCACCGGGAGGGGCTGATCGCCGTGGCCTATGATCTCAGCCATGCCCTATGCACCTTGGGGACGTTCTTCAACTCCTGCCCAACCATGGGTTCGACCACTTCCACAACCTCGCCCTTGATCTTGGCAATCACACCACGCCCGGTCCTGTTGGCGATCTCCTCGAACGTCTCGCGGCGTCCCTTGTCGCTCTGACGGGTCCACCAGCCCTCCATGTTTCCATCGAGCACAATGTAAGCCCCCTCATGCACCTTGGGCGCTGCCGTAACCAGCAACGCGCCTTCCTCAGCAGGGGCCACCTCAAAGTTGGGCAGCGCCTTGGCCACCATGGCCGCCCCAATGACAGACCCCAGCGCCCCCAAAAAGAACCGGTGCGTCAAGCGCTTGGGGCACCCGTTCTCATGCTCATCGATCGGTATTTGGCACTTCGGACACAGTAACTTTTTCATTCGTCACCATCCCTCGTCAATCACTTCAGGAACAGGCTCCAAAGTCCACATCCTATCCAGCCACGCGATCTTACTTTCCGGGCTGTACTCCTTGAACGCTGGCGGCAACGGAACCTTCCTCGCCCACTCCTGCCCTAGGCGTAGGCGCTCCTCCTGCGAAAGATCCTTCCACGAACGTGCCCTCAGCGGGGCGCTGGTTTGTTTCATGACCTCGATATGGGGCGGCTTGGGTTCTCCCCCAGCACCATTCCCAGCGCCCGGCTCAGTTTGTACAGGTTGTACAAAATCCGTGGGGGTGCCCATCTGCATTCCTGCTCCCCACTTGGTTTGTTCTCTAAGCACCGCTTCCTCACGGCCTCCCGATACGGTGCCTACGGGTGCCTCGCTTGCCTGGTTCATGTTGCGTCGGCCAGGGCATTCCACATCACCTCCCAACAACACACACCGCGCCCACTTAGACACGTTCTTAAACCCACCCGCCTTGGCACGTGACTCCAACTTGCGAAGGTCCGACACCTTCATCCGTATCCCCAACATGGTCAGGCTACCGTGCATCTTTTCCTTTTTTTATCGGGCGCTCGTTTACCAGCCTCCCCGAGGGTTATTGGAACTCCTCTGGCCGGAACGAGCGCCCTACTCCCCCTGTCTCCAGGAGGGATCTCCTACAAACCCTGCCCCTCTTCACGCAGGCGATGCGACCTCCAATCTTGTACCTTGCAGCCGTGGGGCATGGTCCAATGGGTTCCATTTTGTCGTTTGCTCCAGTACCTCATCATCATACACCATACTTTCTCGTCCAGGAAGAAGAATCTTTTCCAAGGTGTACCCTCGTAGACTCCTGTACCACAATTCTACTTTGTTATCACCTATGTACACCGCTGTACCCAAGCCAAAATTCAATTTTCTGTATATGGGACACAGGAAACACCGGAACCAACATTCGGGAGAACCCATTTTTCACACGGGGGGGGCTTCTTTTTTCTGGCCGTATGCAGACTTTTGTTTTTTTTCGTGGCGCTGATTTTTTCTGGGCG
>Ga0070732_10000220_pt1 | contig 42771 bp, 37 predicted proteins | sample Coa_R1_5_FD_66449 | JGI IMG/M metagenome (GOLD analysis project Ga0070732, IMG submission 66449) | Surface soil microbial communities from Centralia Pennsylvania, which are recovering from an underground coalmine fire - Coalmine... | ecosystem: Environmental > Terrestrial > Soil > Unclassified ... | reverse complement strand
GCCCTTGACAGCTCCCCACGTCACCACCGGAGGGTTATGCCGATGGAAAGATGGAACGGAAAGCAACTAATAAGGAAGGCCGCCACGTCGGCCTTGACTTTTATGACCTTCTCATAGAAGCGGCTTATGGAGTCTCGCCTGGCGCACAGCAGCGACCGACGCCCCAAAACCCATGCCACAGGGCACATTCCCTCAGGTACTTTCGTAACCTCCAAACCCCGTGCCAGTGGCTCAATCCCGCCCATTCCCCGATAAAATTCTATAGAGACCCTTGAAATCCGCCGCCACTCCGCCTCTGGCGTCTGCGACGAGCGAAGGGAAACACTTGTCCTCGACCGCTTCCAACCACGCCCGCATCCCGATCATCTACCTCATCCTTGGGGTGTTGCTAGCCATCAGCATTATCCCGATGTATTTCTACTCGTCGCAGGTAGAAAGCAGCAACGGCGAGCGGTTGAAGACGAACGAGAAACTGCTGCAGAACACGGTCACGCGCTCGCTGGCCGACGATCTCTCACAGCACGAACGCTCCCTGCGCTTGATGCTCGCCAATCTGTCATCGGCGATTCAAGTGGCCTCCGGCGGCGATATCGGGGAGAAGAACATCGAAGCCCCCGAATTGCGCGCCCTCCTCGAAAATTTCGTTTCCTCTTCCGATGAGATCGCCTACGCCACTCTGTTGAACTCCGAAGCCAAGGGCATCCGTGCCGGAAAAATCTCTCCTGACGCTTTTCTGCAGCGCGAACTGGAGCGGGCCTACGCCGCAGCCCGCGACGGCCGCGTCTACAACGGACAGGCGCTCGTCGTCGGTGAGGGAAAGAACGCCCGCACCGTCTTCATCGTCAGTTCGCCGGTGCAATACGGCCCGCGCTTTCTCGGAATGATCGCGTCGGTAGTCGATCTCCAGTTCCTGATTCGCCGCCTGCGTGAGGTCGGCGGCGGTCTCACGCCCTATGTCGTCGATTCCCAGGGACGCCTGGTGGCTGCGGCCACACCCGAATTCGCCACCGGCCAGGACATGAAGAATCTCGACATCGTCCGCAACTTCGTCGAGAGTGGCAATAAGGTTCAGCTCGCGGAAACGAGCGAATTCGGCATGAAATCCGGCTCCGAGCGCATCGAGATGCTGGGCACCTACAGCCCGGTTAATTCGCTTGACTGGGCCGTGATCGTGCAAAAGCCGCTGCGCGACGCCTATCGTGATGTGTATGACATGCAGCGCACCGCTCGCCTGCTGGCCATCCTGATGGTGCTGTTAAGCATTGGGGTAAGCATCTTTGCCGCCCGCCGCATCACCAACCCGCTGAAGGTGCTCACCCAGTCCAGCCGCGCACTCGCCAAGGGAGATTTCTCCCAGCGCGTTCATCTGTGGAGCCGCACCGAAATCGGCGAACTAGCTCAAACTTTCAACAGCATGTCCGAAGAACTCGAACGCTTCGTCGAAGATCTGAAACGCGCCGCCGATGAGAACCTGGCCCTGTTCATGGGCTCCATCCAGATGCTCGCCGGCGCCGTCGATGAAAAGGATCCCTACACCCGCGGTCACTCCGACCGCGTCACGCGCTATTCCCTGATGATCGCCAAAGAAATGAACCAGCCCTCATCGTTCATGGAGATCCTGCAGGTCTCAGCGCAGCTCCACGACGTCGGCAAGATTGGCATCGAAGATCACATCCTGAAAAAACCCGGCGCGTTGACCGAAGAAGAATTCGAAGTGATGAAGACCCACACGACGAAGGGCGCCAACATTCTGCGTCCCGTCACCCAGTTGGCCGAAATGCTTCCCGGCATCGAGTTGCACCATGAGGCGCTCGACGGCCGCGGATACCCTTATGGCTTGAAGGGCGACCAGATTCCGCTTCTCGCCCGCGTCATTGCAGTCGCCGACACGTTCGATGCGCTCACCACCAACCGTCCTTACCAGCAGGCGCATACGCCGGATCAGGCCTTGCAGATCATCAAGAACCTGGCCGGAAAGCGCCTCGATCCTGCCGCCGTCGCCGCCCTGCTCGCGGTTTACGAGCGCGGAGAGATCAAGATCCAGCGCTTCACGATCAAGCGCCCCATCCTGCAACCACAACCCCAGCCGGCGGCTGCCACCGTAGCACCCGCGCCGCAAGAAGCCGCACCATTAGAGAGAACTCGAGTCTAAGCTCGCTGGAATCGACGCCGCAGCATCGCCTGTGAGCAGGTCGGCTCGCTGTCCCTGCCCGCGTCTTCACAAGAACTCCCGCACGGTTTGCTTTCCGGCAGCCTTCCGCTCTCCACGGCGCGTTATAATTGGCGCGCACATGTCCTTGGTCCCTGGCACCAAGCTTGGCCAATATGAAATCCTCGGGCCTCTCGGCGCCGGCAGTATGGGCGAAGTCTACCGTGCGCGTGATTCCCGTCTGAATCGCGACGTCGCCATCAAGGTCCTCCCCAAGGTCTTATCTTCTGAACCTGATCGCCTGCAGCGCTTCGAGATCGAGGCTAAAGCCGTCGCCGCTCTGAGTCATCCCAACATTCTCTCTGTCTTTCAAATGGGGACGCACGACGGAGCGCCCTACCTGGTCACTGAGCTTCTGGAAGGAAAGACTCTGGGCGAGAGCCTGCGGCGCGGCCCCCTGCCGTTGCGTCAGGCGATTCAGTTCGGCGTGCAGATTGCACACGGGCTGGCAGCCGCACACGGAAAAGGCATCGTGCATCGGGATCTGAAGCCAGAAAACCTGTTCGTCACCAAGGACGGACGCATCAAGATTCTCGACTTCGGTCTGGCCAAAGTCACGCCCTCAAGAGAGACACCCACGAATCTGGCGACCACCATCACGCGACTCGGAGTTGCGATGGGAACGGTCGGCTATATGTCCCCCGAGCAAGTCCGCGGACAAGCGACCGACAATCGCACTGACATTTTCGCCTTCGGTGCAATCCTCTATGAGATGGTCATGGGCCAGCGGACGTTTCAGAGAGCCACCGAGGCCGACACGGTCAGCGCCATTCTCAACGAAGAGCCTCCACCCATCACGCAACTAACGCCGGATATGCCGCTGGCGTTGGAGCGCGTGATTCGCCGCTGCCTCGAAAAGAATCCGGAGCAACGGTTCCACTCCGCTTCTGATCTCGCCTTCGCGCTCGAGGCATTGTCGGATCCGGTATATGCGCTCAGCGGTGCTCACGTCATCCCCGTTGAACCGCCAAAACAGCGCCGGCTTTTGTCGATCGCTGTTGCCGTAGTCGTTCTCCTCGTAGGCGGCTTTCTCGGGTATCTCTGGCTGCAACCTTCCCCAGGGCCCAGCGTGGCGAATTACGTTCAACTCACGCACGACGGCCAGCCCAAGAGCCTGATCGGAACCGACGGCGTGCGGCTCTTCCTGGCAATGGGTGTGGGGAGCTCGGCTAGCTTCTCACTTCGCGGGATCGCAGAGTTGTCGATCGCCGGAGGATTGCCAAAGAAAATCGATGTAATGACGTCGGCGGATATGGTCCCGCTAAGCCTCTCGTCCGACGGCTCGCAGCTTTTGCTCATCGAGGGACAAGGAGCACCTCCGAAAGGCCCTCTGAGCAGCGTCCCGATTCTTGGCGGATCTTCGCGCAGAATCGGTGACTTCGTCGCCGAAACGGCCGCATGGTCCCCTGACGGAAAACTGCTGGCTTATACCAACCTGGGTGACTTGTATATTGCCAAAGCCGATGGCGGCGAACCGCGCAAACTGATCAGCGTTAACGGCGACATCCGCAATGTCACTTGGTCCCCCGACGGTTCTCACCTCCGGTTTGACTCTTCGGAGACCGTTGGAACCGTGGGCTTGCAAATCGAGCGCGAAGTCTCAGTCGATGGCACCGGCCTGCATCCCTTGCTCCCCGGCTGGCACAATCCACCCGACGAGTGCTGCGGCAAGTGGACTGCCGACGGCAAGTATTTCGTTTTCCAGTCACAGGGCCAGATCTGGGCTTTGGCGAATGCGCGCATCTTTCAATCCGCTCCCAAGCCGATCCTTCTGACGTCGAGCCCCATGACCTTGTCGTCACCGCTTCCCAGCAAAGACGGCAAGAAATTATTCGTCATCGGCCGCACCTACCGCGGCGAGTTAGTTCGGTTCGATGCAAAGACGTCGCGATTCCTGCCTTTTCTGAATGGTATCTCGGCCGAGTACATCGACTTTTCCAAAGATGGCAAGTGGATCACTTATACGTCCTATCCCGAAGGCACGCTTTGGCGCAGCCGGATTGATGGCTCTGAACGCCTCCAACTTACATTCCCGCCGATTTCGCCCGTTCTTCCGCGTTGGTCGCCCGACGGAAAAACCATTCTCTTCTTCCAGTTCGCTCAAGGAGCGGACAAGCCCGCAAGGATCTACCAGGTCTCTCCCCAGGGTGGAAGTCCCCGCCTCCTGCTGCCTGATGATTCCAGCCAGCAGCTTGATCCGAACTGGTCGCCCGATGGCAGCAAAATCATCTTCTCCGGCGAGTCGAACAATCCGGCTTCGTCGATCCGCATTCTCGATATCTCCACCCACCAGCTTTCTTCTCTGCCTGCTTCCGACGGTTTGTATTCGCCGCGCTGGTCTCCTGATAACCGCCATATTTCGGCATTCTCCGCTGACTCCAAAACCTTGCTGTTGTTCGATCTGGGCACGCGCAAGTGGACAGAACTGGTGAAAGGCTCCCTTGGCTGGCTCTACTGGTCCCATGACGGACAGTTTGTTTATGTACTGGATTACCGCCAGAAAAGTGCAGTGATGCGAGTACGTGTCAGTGACGGGAGAATTGAGCAAGTCGCTGACGTGAAGGATTTTCTCGCCACCGGCCGCTACGGCGCGGCCCTGGCTCTCACTCCCAACGACGAACCCCTCCTGCTGCGTGACACTGGAACACAAGACGTCTACTCGGTAGACTGGCAATCACGATAGCTCGTCGTGGCCCCGGCGCCTCGCCCGCGCCCTGCAGACGTCCCAACTCTACAACGCCGCCACCCGCCGCTGCATCAGCAGGAAATAGAGCGCCACCAGGATTAGCAGGAATCCATTCACTCCCAATACAACAGGTGCGGTATAGGCCGGCACCAGCCATCCTGAAACCAGATTCCCGATGGGCATCCCGCCGCGAAACGCAAAGTTATAAACGCTCATAACCCGCCCGCGCATTTCGTTGGTCACGCTCAACTGCACAAGCGAGGTCACCGTCGCAAAGACCGCCATCATCGACGCCCCGACCAAGAGCAGCATGGCGTAACTCACAGGCAGAAATTTCGAAAGCGAAAATCCCGCAATTCCCGCCCCCAGCAACATCAGCATGCTGAGTGCGAATCGCCCCTTCTTCGATATGTTTCCCAGGCTCGCGACGCCCAATGATCCGACAATCGATCCCACTCCCATCAGCGACAGAAGGTTCCCATAAGTCTCCGGGCCGCGATGGAAAATGTCTTTCACGAACACCGGAATGTACGTCCGCATCGGCATGCTCAGGAACGTCATTGCGAACGCCAGGATGATGAGCGCCACCATCGCGCCCTGGCGCCAAATGAAGTGAATTCCCTGCTTCAGGCTCTTGAACATCGATTCGCCCGACTTCTCCGGCAGGTAGCGCGCACTGATGATCGACAAGGAAATGACAGGGGCGAGGAACGAAAGCGCGTTCAGGCCGAAGCACCATTTCTCTCCGAGACGGGCCAGCGTAATCCCCGCCAGCGCCGGACCAACCGTCACTGCCAAATTGAATTGAATCGAGTTCAACGCAATGGCGTTCGGCATGTCGTCGCGATCGACCAGCGTCGGAATCAGCGCCTGATACGCGGGTCCGCCAAATGCCTGTGCGAAGCCCGAAACGAACGAGAGACAGAGAATCGGCCACACGTGCGTCAGCCCAAGGGCCACGAGAATCGTTAAAGTCGCTGCGCTCGCCATTTGAATGTACTGCGAGACCAGCAGAATCTTGCGGCGCTCAGTCCGATCCGCCACGACTCCACCGATCAGGGAGAACAGAAAGATGGGGATCCCCGCCAGGAATTGATCGAGAGCCAACAGGAAGGCAGAATGACTCAACCGGTAGATGAGCCATCCCTGCGCGACGATCTGCATCCAGGTGCCGATGCTGGACATGCACGCGCCGATCCACATAAGACGGAAATCGCGATAGTGAAAGGCCTTGAAGACTCGGCGGAACGTCGAGGTTTGAATTTGGTCGGATGCGGCCACAGTTCAGGTCTATATCTTCGCACGAGACGACGTCAGCAAGACTCAGATGCTCGCCAAAAGCGCACGGTGCCTTTTTTCTTCCCTCCCCCAGTAGCGTCGCCGGCCCGGCGGCTCAACGTCTTATATCTAACATAGGACTCTCCGTCGCAGCGGATTGACTAAAACCTAGATACCTTTATCATGCCTTTTTCACACGAGCAGGTCGCATCACGGTAAGTCTGAGTCGAGCACTTCGCTCTTTCACAACCGAATTGTCGTGCGAGGTTGAATCGCCTGTTGGGGCTTCACCTGCTTCCAAAGGTTCGTTCTTGGATCCGCATCCACGTGCCTGTGCTGAACACGTAGGCGCCCGGAAAGATGAGAAGCGTCGAACTGCCCTTGAAGATTCGGTCGAAAGTCGACGTCTGCACCAGGCGGGCGCGGCCAAGAGTCCAGTTCGATAGCTTCGGACGAAGAGAGGTCAGCAAGACTCAGCGCCCGTCGAGGGCGGTGGGGTTTTGTTTCGTCCTTCGGAGTGGCCACAGTCGGCATCTCGGCGGCGGTCGTGGCGGCGGCTCACTGAGGGACCCCCTGCGTCTGCACCGGTGTGGGGCGGCGTGCTACAAGCAACCTTGGCCATAAAGAACAAAAGGGCAGCAAGTCGAGCTTGCTGCCCCTTTTTATGCCTAAGCAGGCGGTTATTGGTTGAGCGGATTGAATGTCAGGATGCCCGCTTCCGTAGTGGAGCAAACGCCAGCCGGGTCGACGCGAACCACCGCATCTTCCTCAGCGCAGAAGCCACGAAGGCCGGTCTGATTGATCACGGTCGGCACCGCTTTCACGGTGTAGCCAACGTTGACGCCGCCAGCCACTGTGCCCGCCCCGGTGGTGAACAGGTAGCCGCTCTTGCCGCTACCAGCCGGGTTGCCGTTGTTGGCCAACACGGAGTCAATCAAGCAAGCTGTCGCCTGTGCAGGTACGCAAGCCGCGCCGATCGCGCCGCCCAGGCTCACCAGGTTCGCCGAGAAGCCGACCGTCGGATAGGTCGAGTTGTAGGTGACTTCAGCTGTGTTGATGGTACGGATCGAAGCGACAGCAGACGCCTCGTTGGCCGCCATGCGAGCGCGAAGTAGGTTCGGAATCGCGATTGCTGCGATGATCAGTATGATCGCCACGACGATCAGTAGTTCGATAAGCGAGAAACCATTTTGCTTCTTCATTTTCCCTTTCTCAGTAATCTGAGATCGAATTCGATTTTTTGGAAATCGTGTGAGCCCCTAGCCCCACGTCTGGCCTCATTTCGGCACACTCGGTCAATAGATGGTGTGCACGCGGGCCGCCAATCAGATTCGCTCCAACGTTCAGAGGCTTTCGTCGTAAGTGGCTTGTTTCAGCAAGCCCGAGTCACTCTTTTAGTAACCTATTGATTCTGCTTCATTTCAGCGTGGCGGGAATTGGCAACAACCTGACAAATACTGTGAGTGCGACCAGCTCTCACGCGGAAGGTCGCATCGCCCTGAGCGAAGTCGGACGGGGCTCGCCCACCACCGCCTGCGAGGAGGGATCGCGAAAGTGGGCCTTCACAAAAGTAACTTGCCCTTTGATCGCAAAACAGCGTCAAAATAGGGGCGATGCAGAGTGGTCTCAAATCCGTGATGGCCGCGACTTGCGCCTTGGCACTCTGCAGCGGAGCTATGTCAGGAGCCCAGGGCACGAATCAAGCTTTACCTCCTGCCGCGAAGCCGGCGCACGTACCGGCAAAACGTACGAGCCTAAGCACTCGCGACCGCTCCTCGGTGATCGCCGTCGCGCTGCACTCCAAAAGGACGCGCGATTCGGGCCGTGATTGCTCACATCTGGTGCACACCATCTATGAGCGCGCCGGATTTCCCTATCCCTATGCCGATTCCGACGATCTGTATGACGGTGTGCCCGGATTCCGCCAGGTATCGCGCCCCCAACCAGCCGATCTGGTCGTCTGGCACGGGCATGTGGGGATCGTGATTCGTCCTTCACGCCACAAGTTCCTGAGCCTGCTGAGCCGGGGACCCGCCATTGACGATTACCAGAACCAATACTGGAAGGGCCGCGGACAGCCCCGTTTTTATCGCTACATAAAGCACGAATCGTAAGTGCTCCGCTCACCATGCCTCACCAAACGAGAAGCCCCGCCCTGTCTCGCCGGTTTGCGAGACAGATGCGGGGCCCTCGAAACGAATCCCGGATATCAGGCCGTGGCCGGATGTCTGGTCATCCAGTTTTTGGCCGGGACGCTTCTTGGGAGAATTTCCAGATAGATCACCGCATAGTGAAACGCTACCCCAGCCGCGGTAACTGTTGCGAGCGTGAGTGCGAATTCAGTCCACTTGGGAATGTAGTAAAAGCCGGAACTCGCCTGGAACGCCGTGATCGAAACATTCAGCCGATTGGCCATGAATCCCATCACCACCAGCGCGCAGGTCCCGTACAACGCATTCGGGTTGTTGCGCACCTTCGACTGGCTGAGAAGGAATACCGGAACGATAACGAACAGCGCGATCTCAAACCAGAACAGGAGGCTCTCCTCACGCCACTTGAACAAATAAGCGGCGCCACCGTGCGTTACGAGGTCGATGCCCCGCAACAAAGCATAGACGTACAGCAAGGGCGCGATGATCTGGCTCATCTCCGAAAGCACCCGGGGATCGACCCGCGCATGCAGCGACCGATTGCACAGATAGACAGCCATGATCGTTGCTGCCAACCCTGCCGGCACCGCCGAGAGATAGAACAACGTGGGCAGATACGAACTGTACCAGAGAGGATCCACCTTGCCCTTAGCCAGCAGATAAAGCCCGCCAAGGAACGATTGATGCAGCGATGACAGGATGGCGCCGATCAGAACCAGCGCAATCAGAAGATGATGGTGCCACTTCAGGTAGAGCTCGCGCAGCCGCACCCAGGGAATCTTCTCGACCAGCGAAGGAGAAAACTCGAGAGACAGAACCGTGGTGTACAGCATCACGCACCACGAAACCTCGAACAGCACCGACCGCCGGTTCCACATCACAATCGGGTGCCAGATCCTCCAGGGCAGGCCGAGTTCATACATCATTCCCACAATGACCGTAAGATATCCGAGGAACGACAGCAGCACTGAGGCGCGGACCACCGGACGGTAGCGCTCGAACCCCAGCAGATACACAGCCGCCGCGATGGCGAAGCCGCCCGCCGAAATCCCCACTCCGCAGAGTGTGCCCAGGCCTACCCACAAGCCCCAGGGCTGAGAGTCAGCGAGATTGGTTGATTGCTGAAAGCCCAGTGCGAAGCGCGCATAGGCCGCATAAGCGCCTGCGAGAAATATGATGGCGACAACCGTACGCCAGAATGTAAGTTTAGGAAGCCGGGTATTAGTCATGATGCGGATCCTTTCTCTTGCCTGACCGTGCAGATTCTGCGGCCTCAGCCAGCGCCACCAGTTTCCTGCGGTTGGTGATCCAGTAGAGTCCGGCGAGAAGTCCGCCGCCCACCGTCACCACCGTCGGGATATCCCCCAATGCGTTCGCGGTGAGAACTGGCATGGGCTGCGACTCGACCTTCGTAAACCCCAGTTTTTCAAAAGGTACATCAGAGATGTAGAAAACCGATGTACCGCCGACTTCCTCGCTCCCGTAAATATGCTTCACGTATTTGGTGTCGGAGAGAATGCGACGCTCGGCCTCTTCCAGGATTTCATCACGCCAGCCGACAATGGAAGCCTGCACGGGACAGGCTTCGACGCAGGCCGGAGGCTGCCCTTTCGCCTGGCGTGCATAGCACATATCGCACTTGGTAACGAAGGGCGCAAGCTTCGACCACTGATAACGCGGGACGTTGAATGGGCACGCCACCAGACAGTAGCGGCACCCCATGCATTTCGATGATTCGTAGGTCACCGGCCCCAGTTCGGTCTTCTTGAGCGCCCCGACCAGGCACGCCGATGCGCAGGCCGGATCCTCACAGTTCATGCACATCCGCCGTACGTAGCGGTCACTGTGCTCTTCGACAATGGTGAATGCGGTCGGCGATAGTTTCGGCTCGGGGTCCTGTGGAAATCCGTGCAGCTGTTTGCAGGCTGCCTCACAACTGAGACAACCGATGCACTTGGTGATGTCGATCAGGATTGCTTTGCTCTTCGGCATTCCATTCTCCTTCGTCGCGAGCCGTTCAGTTGAGGAAGAATTCGCTGATGATCCTCTGGCGCAGCTCCGCGTTAACGCGCTGTAGAAGACCATTGATGGGAACCCCGCCATCTTGCGCGAGGGCGGGATTGAGTTTCGCAACCTCGGCATTGAGTCGAGTCTGGTTATAGTGCATCCACGGCGCGACCATCGATGCCTGCATGAGATTGCGCTGGTTGGTGTTGAAGTCGGGCGCCTTGAGAGTGGCGATCCAGCCGTCTTTATAAGGATCGCCCAAGGCGAGCGCCGGGTTCTGAATGACGTCCTGATTAATGTGCGTAACCACGCCTTCGATCGGCGATACCAGTTCGAACGAGAATCCTTCGCCATAGATCGTCATGAGTCTCTGGCCCTGTCGAACCCAGCGGTCCGGTTTCGCCACTTCGATGCGGTCGATCTTTCCGACCAGATCGGCGGTGAAGGAATCGAATCCGACACGCACGTCTTCCTGCCCCTCACGTAACACCCAGGTGTGACCAGGATGAAAGCTATAGTGCTGCGGAATGGCAAATCCGGCTTGCTGAGTCATCACCGGAGCCGGCGCCTTGAGCGATGCATGCGCGGTCATCGGCAATGCCTGCGCTGGACGGAACCAGAGATAGTTGACAGAGATGATTACGAGGAAGGTCAGCAATGCGAAAAGTATGGACATGATGCCCTCGGTTTTTGGTGTCGCCCATTCTGGGTCAAGCGACCGCCGCAATATAGAGAGCACGTCAATAACAATTTGTACTTACTACGCTGATCGTTGATGAGAAATGAATTATTACCATCGACATGGTTTTGCCGAGCCAGCGATCCACTGCGTTTTGCAAATCGCAGCTGCGTTTTGCAGCGTTGGAATGATGGAGTGGTCAGACCAGGAACGAGTTCGGCTGGCCTATAGCATGTTTCAGGCTTCTCTCCGGGACGCGCCCGGCAGGCGGCATACAAACTTAAAAACCATCCAGGTCTCGACTCGCGGAATCAATACCAAGAACCGACTTGTCCTTTGAGGTGCTCGCATGCAACTCAAGCCCTTCTTGCTTGATGCCTGGCTCGATCAGTACGAACACGACATTGAATTCAACCTCGGTGCAAGCACCGGACCGACCTGGACTGTAAATGACATCCTCGCTCTCTCCGATGACGAAACGCGCCACAGCTTCCTGAATCACAGCCTGGTCTACAGCCGCCCTGCCGGTGCCGACAGTCTGCGCGAGGCGATCGCTGAAATGCAGGGTGTGCCTATCGACGCCGTCCAAATCGTGACCGGCGCCTCCGAGGCCCTTGTGGCACTGATGTGGCTGGCCGCCGAGCCCGGCGCAAACGTAATCATCCCGCTGCCTGGATATGCCCCTTTCTCGGCGCTCCCAGAATCTCTTGGCCTGGAAACCCGCTTCTATCACGTGCGCCGCGAGAATGGCTTTCGCATCGAGCCCGACGAGGTTAAGCAGCTCGCCGACTCGAAGACCAAGCTGATCCTGGTCAACAGCCCACACCACCCCACGGGCGCGACCATCAGCGACGGCGAAATGGAGGCTCTGCACGACTTCAGCTTCGAGCGCGGAATCCAGTTGGTGAGTGAAGAGGTTTACCATCCCATTTATCACGGAAGACAAACCAAATCGGCGGCGCGCCTGCCGCATGCCACCGTGATCTCCGACCTGTCGAAGGCGTTTTCGCTTCCTGGCGTGCGAACGGGATGGATGATCGAGCACAACGTCCGGCGCCGCCAGCAATACTGGACCGCGCGCGCCTACTTCACGGTCTCCAACGCCACCACCGCAGAAATTCTTTCCGAAATCGCAATTCGCAAACGTGACGCCGTGCTCGGCAGGGCCCAGGAAACCGCCACCAGAAACCTCATGCTCCTCGAGCGCTTCATGGCAGACCATCGTGACATACTCGGCTGGATTCCGCCGCAAGGCGGCATGACGGCGTTCCCATGGCTGGTGAGCGGAGAGAACGCCCGGCCGTTCTGCCAAGCCGCCACTGAGCATGGAATCCTGCTGGCTCCCGGCGATTGCTTCGACGTGCCCTCGCATTTCCGCCTGGGCTTTGCCGCCTCCGGAGATAACTTCCCTAAGGCACTTGTCCGCTTCGGAGAATTCGTAAAGAGCTGGTCGGCAAAGATGGTCACAGCATGACGGGAACTCGCTCCAACCTGATCAATAGTATTTAGACCAGCACCTCAGATCAGCAGTCGCTTAATTATTGTCATTCCGAAGGCGCAGCCGAGGAATCTGCTCTTCTGCTTGTGCCGAGCAAATGGCAGCCCCGGTCTCGATTCTACCCAGAGACAACTCCTAGGTGAGCACTGGTTCTTTCTTCAGCCGCCGCAGCAGTGACGTAGGGTGTATGCCGAGTATCTTGGCCGCCTGGGTTTTGTTGTTCCCGGTCGCAGCCAGAACTTTGCGGATGTAGTCCTCTTCTAATTCACGCAGACTGACCAGGAAGTCACCCCCGGGCTCTCCATCGTTGGAGAGAACTTCGAAATGGGTCGAGTTCTTGAACTCGCGAATTTCCTCGGGCAGAGAGATCGCGTCGATGTTGCCTTCCGGAGCGAGAATCATTGTACGCTCGACCACGTTCTTCAATTCGCGGATGTTCCCCGGCCAGGAATAGTTCATGATCAGCTCAGCGGCTTCCGCCGTAAATCCGACGAAGTTCTTCTTCAGTTCTTCGTTGAATCTTTGCACCATATCAAGTGCCAGCGGCAAGATGTCTTCCCTTCTCTCGCGCAGGGGCGGAATAAAAAGCGGCACCACGTTGAGCCGGTAAAAAAGGTCCTCTCGAAAACGCCCCTGGGCGACGGCTTCCTTCAGGTTTGTGTTCGTAGCGGTGACCACGCGGACATCGACCTTGATCGACTTGGTCCCGCCGAGCCGGAGGAACGTTCCTTCTTCGAGCACGCGCAGCAGTTTGGCCTGCACGCTGGGCGACATGTTGCCGATCTCGTCGAGAAAGAGCGTCCCGCCGTGGGCGCGCTCCAGCAGGCCCTCTTTACGGCGGCGTGCATCGGTGAAGGCCCCAGGTTCGAAGCCGAACAACTCACTCTCCAGCAGCGCGTCCGGCAAAGTGGCGCAGTTCAGCTCGAGCAGCTGTTGATTGGCCCGCAGACTGGAGTAGTGAATCGCCCGCGCCAGCACGCCCTTCCCTGTCCCGCTCTCGCCCTGGATCAGGATCGTGGTGTGATCGGTCTTAGCAGCTTTGCGCGCCACTTCAAGCATGCTGCGCATCGCGGGATTCTGCGTGACGACGCGTCCAAAATCGTATTGTCCCTTGGCAGTCTCAACGGTGTCGCGCACTCGAACCCGCAGCGACAGCATCTCCGAAGCCCGTTTCAGCGTGGCCGTAAGATCGGTCAGATGAAAAGGCTTGATGAGATAGTCATAGGCGCCGAGCTTCATCGCTTCCACCGCACGATCCACCATGTGGTAGGCGCTCATCATCACGACGATGCACGCGGCATTGGCAGCCTTGATCTGCCGCAGAACCTCAACGCCGTCCATCCCAGGCAGCACGATGTCCAGCAGCACGAGATCGGGTTTCTCATCTTCGAAAATCTGCAACGCCTCTTCGCCCGAGGCCGCGGTCAGAATCTCGAAGCCTTCAGCCGTGAGCCCGCGGCTGATGGTGCACAGCGTCAAGTCTTCATCGTCGACAATTAGGACGGAGTAGGCCATGGCTATTGAATGATTACCTCGCTGCTCTTGGCGCCATCGACGTGCGCGCCTTCAGGCTGCCGGAGAGGAAGAGTGATGGTCACGGTCGTGCCGCAATTCGGCGCACTCTCGACCTGGATCTCACCCTCATGGCTACGTACATAAGTCTGGCTGATGCTTAGCCCCAGCCCAGTTCCCTTCCCGCGCTTGGTGGTGAAGAACGGCTCAAAAACGTGAGGCAGCACGTCGGGCGGAATCCCGCAGCCAGTATCGACAATGCGGATCTCGACACTATCGCTAGAGCGTGAGCGCTCTGCAAATACCGTGATGCGTCCTCCCTCCGGAGTGGCCTGTGCAGCATTCAGAAGCAGGTTCATCAGCACCTGCGAGAGCTGGTTGGCATCCACGCGGATGTTCGGCAAATCGGGAGGAACCCGGTTTTCAAGGATTCGCCCGTGCAGCATGGGCTGATGCTCTAGAAAAGCGAGCGTCTCTGCGACCAGACGATGCAGGTTGAGCTTGCTCAGGATCAGCGGGCTCGGACGAGCGTAATTCATCAGGCTGCGCAAGGTCACCGAGATCCGCCGCGCCGCCTCGATGCATTGTTCGATCTCATGACGTCCCTCGGGCGGAGCATTTTTCAGCTCCAACTCGAGGTGAGAAAGAATGCCCAGCAACGGATTATTGATTTCATGCGCGGCCCCAAGCGCGAGTTGGGTCAGCGCCGCGTACTTCTCGTACTCAGCGAGTTTGGCCTGAAACTGGCTCTTTTCCTTGCTGAGTTTCCCATCTTCGGAGAACCGCAGGAACAGTTCTTGCAGAGCGGAATCACGTTCCTTCTCCCGCTGCCGGATCGTCGCCTGCAGTTGTTCGAGTTCCTCGCGTAGGCTCTCGCGCTCGTGATGCTCCGCCCGGCAGAAGCCAAGAAGCATTGCCAGCGCAACCACCAGAAAAGGAAGCACGTACAGGGTAAACAACGCCTAAGCCCCCCTTTCCGAGGACGCTTGCACGACGGTCATCGCGGGGGAAATGTTACGAAGCGGGGCTCGGTTTGGGCCCGCTATCGGCGAACCCCGGCCCGGCAGTCTTATCGGGTCGCGCAGATGACTCACCGACCTTTATAGGCGGAAGAATGGTAACGGGCTGTGATTTGCGTCACGGGAAGCAGTGTTCGAAATTGAGGAGCGCCGACGTCGGCTTCGCTTTATACATGCTGTATGCTGAATTATAAGACTGAAGAGAGTTCAAGACATGTCGCCACGCCCCTACAACATGAAAAAACGGCAGGCGGTCGCGAGCGAAACTCGCATGCGCATCCTCGAGGCTGCTCGACAGTTGCTCGCCTCCGAATCCGAAACGGATCTATCCATGGAAGCCATCGCGCGGCGGGCCGATGTCTCCAGGCTCACCCTCTACTATCAGTTCAACTCACGTACCGGTCTGCTGGAAGCTTTGTACGACCACCTCGCGAACCGGGGAAACTTGCGGCGCATCCCAGAGGTGTTTCTGGAGCACCCAGCCGTAGCGATCGACAAGCTTGTACGCATCTTCGTTGGATTCTGGGCGTCCGACCCGGTAGCTCTCCGGCGGTTGCGCGCCATGGCCGTCCTCGATCCTGAGATTGCCAAAGGTATACAGGCACGGGACGCTCGCCGTGCTCATATTGCCGGACAGATATTGAAGAGGATGGCGGCAGCAGGAAGGAAAAACCTCACGGAGCAGCAATGTAACGCCGCAACGACCGTGCTCAGCATGCTTACCAGCTTCGCCACGTACGATGCGCTTGCGAGTGCAGGCCACAGCCAAAAGGAGATCGTCGCCATCATGGCCCGCCTGGCGCATTGTGCTGTGAGTTAGTACTTATCGATTCAGTTCGTTCGACCGCCGCGCGGGCGCTTTTGCATACGGAAGTAGCAGTCGACGTGCACGCTCTGACCTGACTTGAGCAGTACGGGCGGTTCTCCCCGAAGAGGCCGCTCGCACAGTGCGCAGGTATGCTCCGCTCGTTTTTTATGACTCATGGCGTGCGGATGCGAAATGGATGTGAATTTCAAGTTGCCGTCGGCGGACATCCGTTGCTCCTCCGAAATCCAGCGCACGGCTTTGTACGCGAGATGACCGGAATCTTCAGATTAGCTACACGGGTGATTGCAGGGAATCGGGTGAATCCGGTAGTGACTGACGCGTCAGCGCTAGGTTTCGTGGACCACATTGCAGTGTGATGCCGGTCACAGAGAAGCCTTGGAGTCGCCGCCTAAGATGACCTTAGCGAATGGCACGCAGACTCAGGGCGGGGATTCTGGGATACGGACGCATGGGTCGTGCCTTTGTCGCTGCCCTCGAGCAGAACGAGCACTGGGAAGTCTCCGCGGTCTACGACATCAACCCGGCCACCCGGCAGCTCGCGCGCCAGAATGTCCCCAACGCCGCCGTCTACGAAGCTCCCGAGCCTATCTTTGCCGATCCTTCCATCGATGTGGTCGGCCTGTTCACCCTTGCCGATGCGCGGCCGCAACAAATCCGCCAGGCTCTAGAATGCCGCAAACACGTATTGGCCGAAAAGCCTCTCGCCCCCGACGTGGCCACCGAATGGCAACTGGTGCGCGAGATCGAGGCCAGCGACTGCTTCGTCGCGGTCAACCTTTTCAATAGAAATGCGTGGTATCACAAAGATATACAGAGGTTTATCACAGAGGGTCAGATTGGCGATCTGGCCGTGATCCGCATCTGTCACATGACACCGGGGCACATGCCGATGGAAGGACACGATCCCGAGGGGCCGCCGTTTCACGATTGCGGCATGCATTATGTTGACGTCGCCCGCTGGTACGCCAACAGCGAATACCAAACCTGGCATGCGCAAGGCATCCGCATGTGGGACTACAAGGATCCCTGGTGGGTGCAGGTGCACGGCACATTTGCCAACGGAATCGTGTTCGACATCACACAAGGCTTCGTCTACGGGCACCTCGCAAAGCAGCAGCCCCACAACTGCTATCTGGACGCGATTGGCACCAAGGGCGTCGCCCGCATGCGGCATGACTTTTCCATGGCCGCGCTTGAGTTATATGGCGTGGGGGAAACGGTGTACAAAACGGCGCCATTCAATGACAAGAAACTCGACGTGATGGTTGACGTCTTTGCCCGCTCGGTGATCGCCGGCTCAAATCTCGGATTCCCGCAGGCTCGCGATAGCGTGATTGCCTCAGAAGTCAGCTGGGCGATGCTCAACGACGCCATCGCAAACCAGCCACCAGCACGGGGAACGCCGGAAGAGATGCAGCAGATTCTCACGCATCGCCGCAGTCTAATCGATGGGTTTGGACTCCCCGTGAAGACCGAGGAGCAGCCGGACGGCTCGCTGGTGTCGAGCTGACTTCCCACAGGGTATAATGCAGAGTTTTCCAGGGCGCTCTGTGTTCGAGCCCCCGGTCCGCGGCCCTTCCTTGCGCGGATCACACAGAGCACAGGCTCACGCGTGCATTCGTACGCTGATCATCCCCACAAGTGGTCGCTAGGGGAGCCACTGACTTACTGCAATAAGGGGTTCGCCGTTTGTCTGCGGGTAGCGTGTGCTAGACGCAGTTCGTGCTAGGAGGATGCTTGAGACTTTTGCCCCGCGACGAGAAATTTTTCGAGTTGTTCGCCGAGCTTTCCGGCTACCTGACGGAAGGGGCAAAGCTGCTGCGAAGCATCCTGGAAGATCCACGCGACTTGGGAATGCGGGTCGAGCAGGTGCAGGCGATCGAACACAAGGCCGACCGGACCACACACGCCATCATCGCCAAGCTCAACCAGAGCTTCATCACTCCCTTTGACCGGGAGGACATCCACCGGCTGGCATCCTCGCTCGACGACGTACTCGACTTCACCAATGCCGCCGCTCACCGCCTGGTGCTCTACAAAATTACCCAACCGCCGCCCGTGGCCGCCGAACTTGCCGGGTTGATCGTGTTGCAAAGCGAAGAACTGGCTCGTGGCGTATCCGTACTGGAGAAAAATGGCTCGGTTCTGAAGCACTGCGACGAAGTTAATCGGCTGGAGGATGAAGCGGATCACATCAGCCGGCGCGCCATTGCGGTCTTGTTCGACACCGAGAAGGACCCGATCCAGCTCATCAAGCTCAAAGAGTTGTATGAGGTGCTCGAAATGGCCACCGATAAGGCCGAGGATGCCGCCAACGTACTGGAAGCAATCGTGCTCAAGAGCGCGTAATCGAGATCTGCAACAACGGAGACGAAACCCACTTCGCCCATGCATGTCGACGTTCTGCTGGTCCTGATCACAATTCTGGTGGCGCTGATTTTCGACTTCGTGAATGGATTTCACGATTCCGCGAATAGCATTGCCACCGTGGTGTCGACCCGTGTGTTGTCTCCGCGGCTGGCAGTCGTTTGGGCAGCGACGTTCAACTTTCTCGCGGCATTCTTTCTGGGAACAGCGGTGGCCAAGACCATCGGCAGCGGCATGATCCGGCTGGAGTTCGTGGATCAATACGTGGTGCTGGCGGGACTGTTCGGGGCGATCGCCTGGGATCTGCTGACCTGGTGGTGGGGACTGCCAACCTCGTCGTCGCACGCATTGATCGGAGGCTACGCCGGAGCGGCGATGGCGCGCGCGGCTTTTCGCTACGGAGTTGCCGCCATGCCGAATGTCATTATTCCGCACGGCTGGACCAAGACTCTGGTTTTCATCGTCGTCGCACCCCTGATGGGGCTGGTGCTCGGGTTCATCTTCATGCTCTCGGTGTACTGGATCTTCCGGCGCTCAGCTCCACAGCCGGTCGATCGGTTATTCCGCCGTTTGCAGTTGATCTCAGCAGCCGCGTACAGCCTGGGCCATGGCGCCAATGATGCGCAGAAGACCATGGGGATCATTGCCGGCGCACTCTACACCGGCGGCTTCATGACCCGGCAGGAGATGGTGGGGAGCTGGGGACGCCTGCGTTGGCCGATCATCCTGGCAGCACATGCGGCCATCGCCCTGGGCACCTACCTGGGAGGATGGCGCATCGTAAAAACAATGGGCCAGAAGATCACAAAACTAAGACCTGTGGGTGGTTTCTGCTCCGAAACCGCCGGCGCATTGACGCTGTTTGGAACAGCCTTGGCCGGGATCCCGGTCAGCACCACTCACACCATTACGGGAGCCATCGTCGGTGTTGGAGCGGTACACCGCCTGTCGGCGGTGCGATGGGGCGTCGCCGGACGCATCATCTGGGCATGGATCTTCACCATCCCGGCGTCAGCAATCATCGCTGCTGTGACCTACGCCATCATGTACAAGCTGTCCTGAGAAGATAGGAAGTGAGAGCCCTGAGGGGTTGCCCCATCCTTGTCCCGCCGTTTCTTGGCGGGACAAGGTGGGGATTTTGACTTTTGGAAGTCTTACAACGAACTAAGGCGACGGGCCACACCAAACTGTGAGATCACCTACGGCTCGCGAACCGAACTCGGAACGCCCGCCTTCCGGGCCTCCTCACGCAGATCTTCCAATTTCTGCTTGGCGTCATCCAGCGCCTTTTGCTTGTCGGCGATCTGCTGCTTGTACTGGGCGTCCTGCTTATCCCAATCGGCAGAGTTGCGCAGCCGGTTGCCTACATCGGCGTACATCGCCGCGGCGCGAATCTGATACTCGCGCTGCACCACGTCGAGTTCGCGCGTCAGCAAATCGATGGTTTCCTGTTGCGTCTTGATCTTGTCGCCCCACTGTTTCCAGGCAGCCTCTTTCTGGGCCTGATCCATCTTGCTGGTATCGGCCGGAGGCAGGCCGGCTTCAGCCTTGGCCGGAGCAGCATTGGCAGTTTCTGCCGGCTTCGATTCGGCAGGGGCGGCGGTCTCCGCAGGTGCCGGGGCATTCCCCACAACCGAGAGCTTGTCTTCCTTGGGCAGGTTGTCGTTATCGAAAACTTTCTTCTTCGGTTTCCCGTCAAGCTCCCTGCGGACCTGGCGTGCGTAATCGCCCAACGACTGGCCTGCGGGCGAAGCCTGCGAGTTCGATCCGGTTTGGGCCTGCAGCCCACCGCTAAGGCCCGTCACACTGAGGTACAGTGCGATCCCGACTCCTAACGCTGCGCTATGTCTCATAGTCCACCTCTTCTTCTTCCTGAACTTTGGTCTCGTTGATGCAGGGCATCTGCCCCTCGTACGCTACAACACTATTTCGAACCAGCAGACGACGCACTTGCGATTGGTTTCGTCGTCAGAAATCCACCGATAGTCCGGTCCAGTTGCGCTGCTTCATGCGCGATGTCGGTTGCGATCTCCTGCGCCATCTCCGGATCTCGGTTGTTCGCCAACTGCTGGGCATAGCCCGAGATCGTGGTAAGCGACGTGCGTAACTGCAGCGCCATCTCCGCCGAAATCTCTCCCTGCAATTCCTGCTGCCGGCGAATATTCTCCAGTTCCGTCAGATCGTTGATCAGGCACGTGACTCCAAGCAGGTTCCCATCCGCCGCCGGAACTTGCGAAATCGTCATGGAAAGGTATCTCTTCTCGCCTGCCGGCGTCTTGTAGTCCGCTTCGACCTGACGCCGTTTGATGCCTTCGCGAAGCACCGTATGGATCTCGGCAGCGACGCCGATCGCCTGCTCCCGGGTCTCGTCCGGAAAAACGCCAGCCAGAGATTTCGCGCCATACACCTCGGCCCCGCGGAACATGTCTTCCGCGCTCATTCCAGTCGTCGACGCGAACCCAAGAATCGCTTTGGCAGCTGGATTCGCCGTCTTCACCAGCCCGCTTGCCCCGAACACCAGCACTCCGCAGGAAAGATTTGCAAGCACGGCATGACTGAAATTTTCGCTGGTCCGCGCCCTCTGCTGCTCCGCCTGCGACTGCACCACCAATTCATGTTTCTGCTGCTTCAGTTGCTGGATCACGGTGTTGTACAAGTGCAGCGGCAAAGTATCGAGCGAAAGCGCCGTCCCGGCGGGGATCTCGCATTCGTCGGCAATGCGCTTGCGCATCCGCCGCATGAGAAACAACGCCAGGAAAAAAGCAAAACCAGCGCAGAACAGCACGATGGCTGCGCGCAGGAATATCGGACTCGCCAGAATCTTCAGAAAAACCTCCCGTACCAGTGAAGAAACCGGTCGCCAAAGAACAGCGCCACTAGCGCCATGCTGCCGAGAAAGACGCCAAACGGCATCTGATAATTGCGGTAGACCACCTGGGCTGACTGCCACGCCCGCCGCCGCGCCGCTGCCGCATCGGCAAATCGCTTGGCAAAACGCCGCGTCCGCTTCAGCCACACGATCAGCACCGCACTCAGTCCAAAGATCGATCCTATGATTGACGCGGTGAAGATCGTCAACACCGTAAGCTTGATGCCCAGAAACGCCCCCACCATGGCCATCAGCTTTACATCGCCGAAACCCATGCCTTCGGTACCACGCCAGCGCAAATAGATCGCACCCACTCCGTAGATAAACGCAGCTCCCACCGCGGCCCCCAGCAAGGAGTCGAGCACCGAGAACAGCCGTGAGGAAATATCTCCGCTGAACGGCAGGTTCACAACTCCCGGAAGAAACTGCGACACCAGATCATGGACCGGGACAAACAAACTGAAGGCCACTCCCAGCGCCAGTCCCGTCAACGTCAACTTATCCGGCAACAGCTTGGTTTCCGCGTCGGTAAAGATCAGCCCCAGCACCAGGAATCCAAACGTGCAGTATTTCAATGTCGACAACGTAGTTCCGAAATACCAATAGCAAACCAGAAACAGCAAGCCCGTCAGCAGTTCGATGATCAAATACCGCGGCGAGATTTTCGCCTTGCAATGCCGGCATCGGCCACCAAGAATCAGCCAGCTCAGCACCGGCATGTTGTCGTAAAGCGCGATGCCTTTCTTACACGTCGGGCACGCCGAGCGCGGCGTCACGACAGAAATCCCCAGCGGCAGCCGGTAGATACACACATTCAGAAAGCTGCCGAAGGCCAGCCCGAGGACAAAGATCGCCGCTGCTAGAACAGGATCCACGCAGTCTCGAAATACGCTCACTGGAATGGCTTACACCAACGCGCAAGCCTCTCCCGAAGAACGCAGAAATTCTCAGTTCTTGGTTGGATTATAAGTCGACCACTCGGGTGAGGACTAAGGTACTGAAGTCACTGGCCAAGCGGACAAGGTCCAGTAAGCCATTGACCATCCGGGGCTTACACTTCTAGCCGGCAATTTGGGGCGAAACCCCGTCGCTGATGGGGTGCGCTAGAGAGGCGTCGGGCGGCAGGTTCCGAGTCTCGGAACTCGAAGCCTGACGCCGCCACGCTCGCGCCTGCCACTGGATGCCAGACTTACTTTGTCTGCAGAGTTCCGATGTAGTCGACCAGATTCGCAATCCGTTGCTGTACCTGAGCCTCGTGCCCCTGGCTAATGCTTGAGAACAGGGGCCCCCAAATTGGCATATCCTGACTGCCGTGGGAAGCGGTGATCGTCTGCCCGCGAAGGACGGCGGCCACATGCGGCGCCGGATACTTTCCTCCACTCTTCTTTGCCAGAGCGGTGAGGTCCGCGGGATTCGTCTTCATCGCCGAGGCCGCCGGTCCAGTGCCCTTTGCGTCTGTCCCGTGGCAAACGGCGCAATAACTGTTGAACATATCTTTCCCCGAGTTCACTGGAGCACGCGTGATCGGAACATGCTTCACAGTCGGGGTACTCGGAGCGGTTGCCGCCTGTTGTGCGATGGCGAGGGTTAACAGCAACGCCACACCTACGGCCACACTGATGAATTTCATTACACGCATACGATTCCTCCAGGGCTTCAGCGCCCAATACAGCCACAACAGCGCAGTTTAGGCCCGCTCTAAAGAGAGGAATGTGATGGAAATCACAATCGGGTGTGACGGGTGAGCCGCCCAATAAACATGGGGACTCAACCGTCGCGGAATCAGCAGCTTGCTTCCCGACCAACGCTGGCAGGCCCGTAGCGCCGGCGTCCCGCCGGCTGTGGCGGGGGCGTCTCGCCCCCGCTCCTGCCTCACGGAAACACAAAGTGCAGCAATTCGCCTTCCAGCGCGACCGCCGACGCGTCCCGCTCAGGAAATTTGCCCACCCAGCGGTTCCAGTCCGCCCTCACCAACCGCGTCTGCGCGATCGGATTCGCAATCCACCCCTCGACGGTTTCTTCCCGCCGATACACCGAGAACGCACGCACACTCGCCGGAATCGCCTCCAACTTCCACTCGAACAAACTCGCCGCCAGCGCTTCCGTTACCGATTCCCGCGGATCCAGACTAAAAATCCAATCCCCACGCATGCTTTGCTGATGAGGCATTTCCGAGCTCGCCCTGAGGATCCTCGCGCCATACTCGCGTGCCACCTCGCTGGTTCCGTCGTTCGAATCATGATCAATGACCACGATCTCATCGCACGGAAACAGCATCTCCAGCGCCCTTCCCAATCGCAGGGCGTCGTTGTGTGTATGCAGCAGCGCCGTAATGCTAGGCATGACCTGCCACAAAGTTTACGCGAATTCAACAGTCGTTTGGGAGATGACGAGACGTGACAGTGACGACCTGAGGGTGGCCCCACCCTCGTCGCGTTTTCTGCGACAGGGTGGGGGTTTTGACTTTCGATGTGGTCCTACAAGCTTCGCAGGAAGTTCAGCAAGTCCTGCTGCTGCGAACTGCTCAAAGCGTTGTAATTGTTGATAACCGCGTTCGCCTCCGAATTGCACACATTGCTGGAGAACTCAGGTTCGTACACGCTGTTCGTGGTCAGCACATAAAACAACTGCGCCGTCGAAACCTGCGTGCAGTAAGAGTTGGTCGCGAAGTAGTGGGAGCGAATCGCCGACACCAGGTCTGTCGTGCGCCCATCGTGCAGGAAGAAGAGCCTCTGCCCCAGTCCCCATAACGGAGCCGTGCGGAACTGATCCGCTCCGGCGCCGCCCTGCATGATGCCATCGGCCAGGCCAGCGCCCATGTGATGCAGCGCGAAATCCGAGTACGGGTGATACGTCACATTCGACATCCCCGTGAACCCCGATGCTGCCGTGGTCAGCGACGGTGAGTGACACAGGTTGCAGCCGATCTGGCTGAACAATGTCTGCCCATTGGTGATAGAGGAGTTCGGCGGCGCCGGCGTCGGCGGTGCCGAAAGCCGCATGAACAGCGCAAAATTCACGACATCGGAAGACATTTCTGAGAGCGTGCCCACCGTCGTTCCGAAGTTTCCGCTGCTATGGTTGGGGTTTAGGATGTTGCTCGAATCCTCCGGCGTGGCGTTGAACACGCACCCAGCCGTGGTGTTGCGTTCGTTAGGGAACCCTTCATTGCTGACTCCCTGCTCTACGTTGTAGGCCTCGGAAGCGAAAATCAGCAGCGACTTGTTCTGCGCCTTCCATCCGAAACGCGTGATCGTGCCGTCATTCCCGCTCGTGTTAAAGCTTCCCCCAATCCCCAGGGTGTAGCGGGCATTGGATGTCGAATTCAGATTCGCTTGCAGCGTTGCGTCCGGGGTGTTCTCCACCAGGCCAAGCCCGAACACGGGCGTGGGAATCCGGAAGATTACGTTTCCATACGACAACTGGTACGAGAAATTGGGTTGTGCCAGATTGCAACCACTCGCATCCGAGCGCCCTTTAATGGTGTACAGACCGTGTACTCCTCCATCCAGGGCCGAATACACGTTGGTCGGATCGGCGGCAACGAACCGCGCCTCGCGCACAGGGCCATTGGCCGTGATGAACGAAGGCACAGTGTTCGTGGCGCCGTCGAGCTTGGCCAGCGCGACCTGAGGATTGGGCACCGGATTCTGCGGACTGTTTTGGCCCGGGCTACTGCCGCCGACCGCCGGTTGTGCGTGACACATCGCACAACTATTGCCGTTAAACGTTGGCCCCAGACCCACGCCCGCCTCAATCGCCCCAGAGACCGAATCCACCTCCTGGAATCGTGCCAAAGCCTGGAAAAACGTCTGTTGCTCGTTGGCGTTCAGGGTTGAAAAATAACTGCCTGCGCCAGCAGCGCCGGCGCGCGGACCTGGATCTTTCGCTTGTCCCGCCGCGACTGGGACAAAGGTTGACAGAAGAAAGGCTACAATAAACACACTTCGAGCATTCCCCGCTGGGGGGATGAAATACGAGCGGAGCATTACTCCTCCTTTCAGGAGTTGAGTTGAAGGGTCCCCAGTTAGATCAGTGCGCGAGACTGCTTCGGCATCGGAACGTGAGGGTGCAGGGGCGTCCGGATGCTGCGCAGGGTGGAAGGTTTTTAGTTCGGAATGCCGCAGCCTGAAAAAAAATCGGCACGCAGTTACGGAGTCAGAACAGCGACGTTGGCCCGGAACCCGCCAAGACCAAGATTTTTCTCAGGGATATCGCTTTCAGTCAAGGTCATGCCGGCGGATGATAAATTCGCCAGAACGCAGGCAGGCTGTTCCGAAAAACGAAGTGGGCGATTCAAAGGCGTGCGCAGGACTCTTTTAACAGCCGCGCCCTGATTTCTATAGTGAATGGAGTACCCTCCGACTTACTCTTCTTCGCGCCCGCAGAGAGCTAATCTCGCTCTGGCGCAGACAAAGTGCCGACTTGTGGGAATCATGTTGGTGATATCCGCTCCCCGTCGAGATCGCTACAATTACGCAGGGGCAGTTTCGATTGTCTGGTGGTACGGACTTCGCGAGTAGGCAGCGGCTCACTGGCACTATAAGGAACTGTTCGATCTCAGTCCCAACGCCGCCCTTGTCGGCTACGTTTCGGTCTAACGCGAGAACTCGAATTTACCCACTCTGCTGAATGCAGGCAACTGGACGCCGACCGAACAGGAGTGAAACGCAGGTCCGTCAAGCTGCTCGTGTAAGCAAAGGTCCCCGCTGAGCGGTCTGGGCAGGGACCTCGGCGACGGCGAGCGTGGGCGAACCTTACTTCGGCGGCAGGCCCGCGTTGATGGAAAAAACCGACCCGTAGTCATAATACGCAGGATTCGGTTCGCCCGTCGTTCCAAAAAGGATACCGCTGGAATTGTCCTGAATCAGGAGGTTAGGATGAGCGTGCGCATTCGGCTGCGACGAGAAAGAGACCGTTTGCAGCAGCCTGCCGCCGGTCGTGATCGAGTAGACGGACTCCTGAGGCGGATCGGCGATCCACAGATTGCCATCCGATGCCGGCAGCACCATGCTGCACCCGGTCTTCGGAGTGCAGCCTCCAAGCTGATAAAGCTCCGCATAGCTGCCCGACGTGCTGAGCTGGAAAATCTCCTGAAAGGCGGTGTCGCCCGGGCCCCCGGCCGCAACACCGTACAGAAGGCCGTTTGATCCTTGGGTCAAAATCCCGTTCGCAGGAATTCGCCCATTGGTGCCTGTGGCGTACTCGAAGATCGGGGTCACCTGACCGGAGGTCGTCACCTGGCACACGTGATACCAGATGCTGTAGCAGGTCCCGTAGAAGTTGCCGTCCGTTGCCTGCTGGTTAAAGCTCTCCACAATGAACCCGTTGCTGCTCTGTGAAGACAACAGGGTGTAAGTGCCATTGGTGGTGAGCCGAAAAATCCCGTTGCTGTCCGACCCATAGAAGTTGCCATCGGAGGCCACCGACAGACCGTATGGCGCCTCCTGCAGCACCACCTGGTAGTCGCTACCCAACTTGCTGATTCTGAAGACAATTGGGTTCGGGTTGTTGTTGCTCCCGCGGGCTGTGACGTACAGAAAGCCGTCGGGCCCTTCGACCACGCTCGTGAAGTAGTCGCCGTAGAAAAAGCGGTTCGGGTTCTGCGGAGGTAAAGAGAACACAGTCTTGAAGTGCCCAGCGGGCGTAACCTGGAAAACAGTGCCGACGCCCAGGTAGGTGGTGCCGTAGAAATTGCCGTCGGATGCCTGGATCACAGAGTTCGGAGCGTCCCCATTCGTACCATTGAACGTATGGAGCACGGTGAGGGTGGGTGCAGCACCGGCGGGAGCGGCGGTGAACAGGGATGCGGCAAGCACCAGAGACGCGGTAATCGGATTCACGAATGACCTCGTTCTCAGGGAGCGACGAATCCGGCGATCGGTATGAGCGAGAAGCGATCCGACGGTGAAGAGCCATTTACCGACACTTGTATTTCTCATCGAAATTTCCCTTCTGGCGTAAGCGGGGACGTTCTCTTACGGTTAAGTAACCGAGTCACGGTCAAGCCGTGATGCGCAGCTGAGCAGGGAGCCGCGTCGGCAACACAATAGTTGAACAGTCGTAAGCGTATTGTGCGCAACGTCAAAGACCCCGTAAAAAGTTCGCAGAAACAGCGGCGTCGAAGAGACAGCGGGCCGGCGCACGCCCTCCGGCCGCTTCGCCGGCTTAGCAACTCAGAAATTTATTTATAGAAAAGTGTTGGAGAAAACGGTTCTTTGATACCGTGGTCAGTCTCTGCTGAGAAATGTTCCTGCTTTGCTTCGCTGCCGCGGTGCTATTCAAGCACGTCGATACCTTGGGAGCGTACAGCATCCCGTCGGAGACCGGCCTTCTCATCTCATCTCTTAACGACACGTGAAACGGGCCTGAATTGGGCGTAGAGTGGTGGCGTCAAAGACCTCAGACGCGGGAGGCGACTGTGTTCGAGGAATTCAAGGAGGGCCTCAGCCTGAGTGAGGAAAGGAAAATCCACAATGACGGGTCAATCTAACGGAATAACGTGGACGGCTTTCGTTGTTGGCTCGCTCATCTGTGCAGCAATCATTACCTTGTCGGCACACGGGAAGAAAAAGGACGAAACAAAGACTAATCTCACACCCTTAATGGTCGCGGCATCGAACTGCAATCTTGATGAGGTAAAGGTGTTGTTGGGACAAGGAGCCGATATCAAGGCGCTCGATGGAATGGGGAGAGATGCGCTGACCTACGCATCAGCTCAAAGGACAAAGCCACCGGATCTTGCTTTGTTATGCCCAGATGTCGTTTTAGCTCTAAGCAAGGCTGGAGCCGATCCCTGGTCCGCACGGTTTTATCAGAGTCCGGAATTAACGCGGCACAAACCGACAAAGATCGCGGTTCTTCGCGTAGAGGACATGCGCCGGGACGCCAAGGACAATCGGGAAAAAACGATGGAAAAGTTGACTGACGGTGTTCAGGGGGCCTTGTCCCAGAACCGCATGAGAATGGCAACGGTTGGTGATGCGGGAGGCCTTCCCGTAGAAGGGGTCAGGGCGGCGCATTATCCGATAATGACGTTGCACGAAACTCGCCAGAAGTTGAAAGCTGCCAGCTTCTCGGAAGAAGAAGTCTTACACCCTGACCGAAAGCGGGCGTGCTCAGTTCTCGGAGTCGACGCAGTATTTGAAGCGCATCTCAAGGACTACCATCATTCCGATAGCGTCCTCATTGAAGAATCCGCAGCGGCCATGGACTGCTCGCTCACTGATTGCCGGACAGGAGAACTGCTGTGGAGAAATGACCCTGCCCCGAGTTCGGAAGAGCGGCGGGGCTTGATCGTTAGAGGCTTCATCAACGGTTCGACGTCCATGTGCGAAGTGGGTATAACGTTGCCACGGTACTGAAAGCCTTCCCAAAGTGGCGTCGCAACTTGGTCTCTTTCAATCTGTGGGCGCATTTTTGGGAACCGAATAAAGCGACCTTCAGGTTGAGCGTCGGATTCACACTGCATGTTCAGAGCGTCGCAGCATTTGCGCCCGGCTTCTGAATTGCACAAAAATCAATGGAGGTCGCGGTTCAACGGGTGACAAATCTCATTGCGCTCATTGATCCTGAGTTAAACGTGTCTTGCTCGCGCTCACCTGTTAGCAACAGCTCACCCACTCTGGTAAGCACTCCCTCAATGCGCGGAAATGCGCGGACGAGATTCGGTCAGGGGTGGCTGACCGGAAAACCCGAACGGCCGGAAAGGTGGAGGCAAGCGAGAAAGGGCGCCGGATGGAACAAATCAGTGCACGCAACGGTTCTTCACCCTGCTCTCAACCTGAGCCGTCAAGGAACCTTTACATACACTTCCAGTCGGTCTCCGCCGACGGCGCTCTTTTTCGTACGGATGCCGAAGCTCACTGGCAACTTCGAATCGCCTCGCCCTACTGCTGACCAGACAACTTCTGTCGGTCAGCATCGCTCGGCGCCGTCTGCACCACCGTGACCGACTGCTGCAAGGTAAAGTTCAGCACCGTCTCCGACGGCAGCTTGATCTGCTGGCTCTTGCTGGCTGCCTGTACGCCGCCGCCAACCCCAGCTCCCGCCGCTGCTCCGATCGCTGCTCCCTTTCCGCCTCCGGCAATCGCTCCGATGATGCCGCCGATTGCCGCTCCCGCTCCGACCTTCTCCGCGGTATTCTTCCCGCGCGAACTGCCTTTCTTAGAGTATTGATCGGTCTGGATGTTGTAGGTCTTGCCGCCCGAAGTCAGGCTGTCGAGCTGCATCACTACCGATGACTGCCCGGCAAACTTGCCGGCGCTCTTCACTTCGATCAGGTGTCCGACCAGCTCCACTCCCGCCGGCACCGCTTCTTCACCGTCAGACATCAGAGGCGCATCCAGCGTGGCATGAAATGTGTCCCCGGTCTGATTCTTCTCGCTGTCGATGGGATCAATGAGCCGCACCGTCAACTGCGTCCCTTGATCGATGATCAGCTTCTTGGGTGCAGGAGGCGGCGGAGACGGCTCCTGCGCAGTGGTTGTGTTTTCGGCCGGAGGCGCCATGTTGTCATTCGATGCCTGCTGCGGCGCGTTGTCGCCGTTGGCCTCTACACCGTTTCCGCCATCACCCGCCGATTTCTTGCTTGCTCCTGAGTCATGCCGCGCCTTGCTGGACGCTTTGCCAGCCTTGCTCGGGCGGGGCGGAGGAGCGTTATCGGCAGGAGCGCTGGCCGCTGGAGCAGCCGCGGCCGGAGGCGTCATCTCCGCAACGGCGCTCGGCTTGCCGACATTGCTCACTTCGAGATTATTGATCACCGTCTTGACGCCCGCGACGCTCGCAGCTTGCTTGCCCGCCGCATCGCGCTGCGCGTCATTGTCCACCGTACCGGACAGTGTCACCACACCGCCTTCGGCCTTCACGGCGAGTTGTTTGCTTCCCAAACCAGAATCCTGGCTGAACTTGCTTTGAATCTCACTGGATATCTTCGTGTCGTCCGGCTTCTTCGCGCAGCCGACTCCAATTCCCAAAATAACGGCCAATAAGAAGCTGATAATAAGCGGAGAACTTCTTTTCATACGTTCGACTCCCGACACCAAACGCCGGTGTTTCCCCTAGTTTAGATGCTCCGAGGCTTCCATGCAGATGTAAACCCAGGAACCGACGCAGCGACCCCGGAACCAGTTGGGTTAAACTTGGTTATCACACGGGCCCGTAGCTCAAACGGACAGAGCATCGGATTTCTAATCCGAGGGTTGCAGGTTCGATTCCTGCCGGGCCTACCAGCCTCTATCACGCGTGGGACGCATTGCAAGGGCGGGCTTGGGGGAGGAATTATGACTCGATCGATTGCGCCCGTTTTGGTACTCCTGCTGCTCTCGTCCTTCCTTGTCGCGCAAACTGACGTCAGGGACAACGCTGATCTCATGGTGAGTGTTCGCACCAACGACGAGCGGAGCATCGAGGCCCCAATCCAGGTTGAGTTGATTGCCCCGCGAGGACCGGTTGCGACCGCTCATATTACAGGGAGTGAGCCTGCGCAATTTCGTGTCATAAGCGGAACGTCGTACCGCGTGAAAGTATCCGGCTTGGGCTTCGAGGCTGTGACCACTCCGTACTTCGAGATCAATCCCCTCGAACAACTGCACACCGAAACCGTTCATGTGAAACTTGAGAGCCAGAAGCCGGCCGGAGAATCGTCGCCTGGATCATCCACCATTTCCGTCAGCGAATTGAATATTCCCAGCAAGGCAAGCGCAGAAATGAGTAAAGGGCTGCAGGTGTACTCCAAGGGCGACATGGAGAAGGCCGCAGCCCATTTCGAAAAAGCCATTGCAGAGTATCCGCGCTATGCGCGTGCCTATGACATGCTGGGCGCGATCGCGATCAAGCGCTCGAATCGCACCAAGGCCAGAGAGTTGTTCTCGAAGTCGATTCAGGCGGACGCTACTTTCCTGCCGGCTTACGTGGACCTGGCACGAATGGATGTTCAGGACCAGGACTACGCCGGATCGGAGTCCCTGCTGCAGAAAGCCATTGCCGTGAATCCATCCATGCTCGACGCGGTCGCCCTGCTTGCCACCACAGAGTTCGCGAACAAGGAATACGACAAGGCTCTAGCCGACGCTCAGCGTACCCATGCTCTACCCAATCACCAACAATTTGCCGAGGTACACATCATGGCTGGCAAGGTGCTAGGAATGCAGAATCATCCCGGCGCGGCGATGCTGCAGTATCAGCTGTTCTTGATAGAGAAGCCCGACAGCCCTGAGGCCGAAAGCGTCCGCAACGCGCTCGCCTCACTCAAGGCAGAGCAACACCCCTGAAGCACAGTGCTACGGAGAAACGACAGCGCTCCCCTAGGCGGAAGTTCTTGCAGTGGAACCTGGCGCTGCCCAAAAAAGCGGTCCAGGGAATCGATTTTGGGTGGCGTAGCGCTTTTCAGCGCTGCGATAACCGCTTTACTTAAATGGCGGCTTCAGCCGCTCAGGTGAAGATGTTGGTCGTGAGAAAGCTTTTCCACCCGCCTGCTAGTGGATGAACTTGTAGTCGACGATCGACGCCGCCAACCCGACGTTGCCCTCTTCGACTTCCAGCGTGCCTTTCGCCCGCATCACGCGCCCCTGGCACACCACGTTCGAGTTCTTCTGCCCCGAGATTTCCTCCGGCATCTCGAACACCATCTCGATTAGCGCATTCACCGGCAGCCCCTGCGGCCCGATAAACAGAACGCCGCTTTGGCTGATGTTCTCGATGATCCCCTCGTACCACGAGCTGGTCTTGTTGACGCGATAACGCAGAGGAATATCGAGCTTCAGACGGCGCGCCCGCGGCACCCACGACGGACGCTTCTCCCGCGGATGACTCCGCCGGATGCCCGTCTCAGGCTTGGCGTGCTCCACGCGCTCGGTCCGGCGCATGGTCGCCCAGTCATATTTGTATTCCGCAGCGCACAACAGGCAAACCTGGTAATAGTTTCCATCGGCACTACGGCGGGGCCAGGAGAACTCGTGGGAGCAGCGCCCAAGCATAAACACATCCATGAGCTTTTGCGGCATGATTGTTTACTTCCGGGTCAGAGAAACAGCCGGATGCACGCCCATCATCGCCCGGAACCACTAACTTTGGGTAGGTTACTTTCGTGCAGGTTTGCAAACCCAACAACTTACGGACATTCCCTGCCGTTCTTACCTGCCGTTCAGGGCTAAGCCCGCTACCTTGTCAGCCGCTTGCGTCAATTCGTCTGTGATGATGTCCCCGTAATGGTCCATCGTCACCTTGATTGAGCTGTGCCGCATTGCTCGCTGTTGAACGCTGATTGGTGTGCCCGTCGCGTCCAGCCAACTACGGAATGTGTGGCGTAGTGAATGGGTCCCGAAAGTTTCAATCCCTGCCGCTTTTGCCGCTTTGATGTACGCCCGTCGCACGGTGTACGAGGACCACGGCTTGCGGCCAATTAAAACAGGACTGGCAAAGACCCAATCGGACTCGCCCGAGAATTCCGAACATGCCCGCCACTGCTTGAGCACTTGGAGCACATCGGGAGAAAGACGTTGGGCTTTGCGTGACCTAACCTCTTTACGTCATCTGTGTGTCCGTTCACCACACTCCGTTCTATACGCACGCTGCTTTCCAGCCAATTGAGGTCACCCCATTGCAAGCCTAGTGCCTCCGAAATGCGGAGTCCGCAACAGACCGAAATTAGCGCAATTGTTTTGAACGGTTCCGACAGCTCGGCAAGAAACTTCTGGAACTCTGCCGGATTCAAACTCCGGGGTTGGTGCAGTTCGTTTTGTTGCCCCGTGGACTCTGACAAGTTCCATCGGGTTCCTGCCGATGCTCATATGACCGGCCCACATCGCATAGTCCAGAAGGACCCGCAACAGACCGCGAATATCCGCTCGGCTCTTTGGGGACAGTGCGAGCGATTCCAACCAAAGTTGGACGGGACGCGGTTGCACGTCGCTGATTGAGCATTCGCCCCATTTGGGCACGATGTAGTTGCTCAACCACACTTCGTAGGACCGCCGTGTGTCCTTGCGCTTTGGCATTCGCTCGATTCGGTATTGCTCCGCAACAGTGCTCACTGTGGGCACGGTTGCCGGTGCAACGGGTTCCGGTACAACCGGAGTTTGATTCTCTACCGCGTCTCGCAACGGTTTTGCCGCTTTCCACGCGATAGATTTGGTCGGGAACTCGGCTTTGGTTCCAATTTTCTTGGACCTTCGCTTGCCGCTCTCCCACCAAAAGAAATTCCACACTTTGCTACGCTTGTCCTCTACTACACTTCCACCTCTACTACGCTGCTGCATCATTGAACCCTCCCAAGTTCGGCAGCAGATGGCGGATTGAGCATAGCACCATCCAACTCAGATTTTAAGAACCTCCAGGTGACACGCTTACAGCCCGAGAGTGCGTGAGCGGGGATTGTGCCTTGCTTGGCCCATTTCAGAATGGTGCGGGGTTGGACTTTCAGGTATCGAGCGGCCTCCGTGGCGGTGAGCCATTCGGTTTCCACGTTGAAAACTCCGTTCCGAGTGCTCCCCAACACCCCAAGAGTGCTTAATAATGCGTTCCGTGCTTGTAAGTGCCTTCCTTACGCCAAAATGACAAAATCGAAAATTACTTGTTCATGTAAATAAAAGATCCAGTGTGGGCTATTGGCAAACCATCCCCAACATTTTCAATAACCTACACGCTTGTGATGCCCGTCACATAGCTAACCCAAGGCGAAGCCGCCTTCTGTCCCGGACTGCATGAACTTATGTGCGTGCGCTCACAGTCTTATTGCGTGCTAAATCTTGTACATGCTCCATTGGCCCGTCATCGTGGTTCTGGTTGTGATCGTGGTAGTGATTGGGCTTATATTCTACTTCGCTGTTAGGAGCTGGCCGTAGTCAGGAGCCACGCTACCCCTCCCCGGCCATCCGACCTTTCTGCCGGTTAGGGACGGCTGCCCGTACTCGGGATACGCGGGTAACCGATGACGCCGCAATATGTGTAACCGCAAACGTTTGCAAACTGGAGGGACGCCGGAATTGCTTCGCCTAGCGGAACTAACAAAAACTCTTTGCCCTTCCCGAGCACGACAACGCTGTCTTCACAGTTCCATGCAAGTTGCTGCTGTGCGTCCATAAGTCCGTCCCTTTTGGGCTACAATAAAAAACAGCCCGAGTGTGATACGTTTTCCGCGTGTCCCTTTTGGCTACCTGCCCTTGGTCGTGCTAGAGACACCGCCAAGCGCCTTAGTCTTTCTACCGCTCAATTCACATTCTTAAGCAGCGCTCCTAACGTAAATTCCAGGTTGGCCGCTTGCTTCAATACGTCCATGCCCCGCTTGTTGAGTCCGAAAAATAGGCGAGGGAAGATTGCCCTTTGCTTTGTCTGCTCATCGAATTGCACCAAGATCATGCCAAGCACAATCACATCCTCAGCACGGTTCACCAAAAAATCGAAGGCCTCTTTACGCATCTCTTCCGGTGTCTTGCCCTTTTCCTCCAAGTACAGAAAGTGAGGTTGCTCCGGGGTAGATCGCTCAACGTAGATGATGGCAGCCGCTACGTGCTCCGGTTTCAGCCCGGCCTTTGTCATCCGCGTGCGAATGTCCGACAGGGACTCATTTGCCCGCCGCCACAAAACGGAAGGGTGGAGCGGTTCCGGCTCATCATGCTCTCCAAGCGGACGCGGTGGACGGCCCAACAGAAAATCGCGTCTAACTTGAGCCGCTGGCGTCATCTTTTTCTCCATTTTCTGGATGCCTTCCCGCAAGTTTCTCTTTGCTGCTCGGCTCCTAGGTTCAACCATCATCATGGCGTGCTCCCCTTTAACAATCACATTATCTCAAAAACCGATTGGATTGTAAACTGTTTTCTTCGAAAACCGATTAGGGGCCGCGCACAGGATGGCCCGTGCTTGCGTTAGGAGTCGATTTAAGCGGTTTAGGGCGGGGAGGTGGGTCAGCATAGGGTAAAAACTCGGGGAACAATCAGCAACGGTTCCTATTGTGTGATGCCGGGCCTGGATGGATAATTCCGTGCAACACCGGGGGTGCTCCGGTGTTTATGAAGCACAGGCCACACGTCCTTGGAGGTGCACGATGACTCCGGATGAACGCAAGCGCGTAACCGTCCTATGCCGACGCCTTGGCGAAGAGAATGACCATCAAAAATTCAGGGAGCTGCTTCAAGCGTTGAATGACCTTTTGGGTGGCAAAGAGCAACGTCTAGAGAAGCCGACCAATTAACCTGGGTGAAGGATGATGACGAAGGCATACCTCACGAAATGGCTACCTCGCAAAAAGCAAGAAGAACATTGGTCGGACTTTACGCTTGACGATGACCTTGAGAACGCCGCGCATTGGGACAACAAAGAGCAGGCGGACACTGATTGCCGTTTACTCAATGAGATGAATGTCACAATTGACTCGCTGGATGGGGATATTTAGTTCTTCTGCAAAAGCTTCGGGGTTGAGGAAAGAGCGGGGGACAAATTCGTTGTATTTTGTATGCTTCCTTGGTAGCCGGGCACCTCACAATTCATGTGAGACACCGCGCCGCACGGCTTAAGAGGAAAAGGCCAGAAGGAATGACCCGTCTGGCCTCTTTAACGATGGGGATGATTGCGGTTATGCCCGTTGCCGGGTGGTTCTGTGGTGTGGGAGCAATCGCTCCCCGGCTAGGCATAGCAGCGTGTGCTCGCTTGCTCGGGTAGGTTTGTTCTGCTGGACTCGGCGCAACTCAGTATAAAAATCAAATTTGACGAAGGACATTTGTGTTTTACCTCTAGCGCACCTTAGTAGGCCAGAATAGTGTTGTCAAGAGCTACCTTGTTGATACTAAACGAGTTAATTGGACTTGCTAACGGGACTTCTGAACACTTCGCTCGGGGTCTTGATTCGATTCCCACGCATGGATTAAAACGGAAAGCCATGAGAAACCCGCTGCAGATTCGTAAGGAATACAAGGCAGTCTGCAAGAAGATGGCGGAACTGTATGAGGAAGGCGACGGAATTCCGTCGCAGGAGGCTCTGTACATGCGCCTTTACAGCATTCGAATGACTTTAGAGTGGGTGCACCCCGCCTTGATTAAGACGACGACAAAAAAGCATGCCGAGCGCCTCACGGAGTTGGCCGGATACAAGCACTACGTTTTTGGGCCGCTCTTTGCCACGCTGTTCCCATAAACATTGGCGCGATTCCTACAGGCAGGTCTTCTAGGTGCCCATGCCGTTCCATGCCGTTCCCGCTGCTTTACATCGAAAACAGGGTATTACATGCCATCTGCTGCCGTCTAAGTTGTTGTATCCACGTCATTTGGCCGATAGGTTACTTTCGTGCAGGCTGCGCTCCCGGACAATGCCAATTGGGGCCAAAAGCTTTAAGACCGCGGAAACGCGCAGGATTTTCCTTCGTGCACCTTAGTGTCCTTAGTGGTTTAGCTTTTTGCAAACCGAACCACCGTCCGCTGACGCTGTATCATCGCCCCATGGAAGACCTCTCCGCCATCATCCTTGCCGGCGGCAGGAGCACTCGCATGGGCACCGACAAAGCCTTCGTCCTGCTCGAAGGACGCACCCTGCTATCCCGCATGCTCGACCTCGCGCGCCAATTAACTTCCAACGTCCACATCATCGGCGATCCGGCAAAGTTCGCGCCCTTCGCTCCCACCATCGAAGATATCTTCCCCGGTTGCGGCCCACTAGGGGGCATCCACGCCGCTCTTCGCTCCTCGCGCACAGATCTGAACGTCATCCTCGCCGTTGATCTCCCCTTTGTCTCCCTAGCCATCCTTGACTATGTCATCTCCCGAGCAACGAGCTCCGACGCCCGCGTAACTCTGGCCCGCGCCGCCGGAGGTTTTCAGCCTCTTTGTGCCGTCTACCGTCGCAGCTTCGCCGATGCAGCAGAAAATGCCCTGCGCGCCGGCCATTACAAAATCGACACACTCTTCGCGCCGGCATCCACGCAAGTGATCGAAGAAACGGAATTGGAAGCTGCCGGTTTCTCCCCCCGAATCTTCCGTAATCTCAACACACCGGAAGAACTGGCTCAAGCGCATGAATGACTGAGCATAGCGTCATAGAGCTGCGCGTGAAGTTCTCGGAATTTTGACGAGCGGCAAGCTGTATATCGGGGTTTTCCTGTATGTTCGTCACCCAACAATCTAATTAGAGTTCGATACGCTATTGTGTGGACTCGACCTGCCCAGGAATTGACTTGCCCAAACGCGTTCTCATAGCAGATGACAACGAGTCCGTGCGCAGGGTCCTTTGCTCACTCATCGATCAGCAGCCGGGCGTAGAGGTTTGTGCCGTTACTCGTGACGGAATCGAAACTGCAGAGACCGCAATAGCTCTCAGACCCGACCTGCTGATCGTTGACGTGCTGATGCCGGGGCTGAACGGAATCGAAGTCACGAGCATCGTCAAAAACAGCCTCCCCGCGGCCAAGGTCGTGTTGTTCACCATGTACGATGACGCCATCAGGTCCCTTGCACCCGTAATGGGAGCAAATGCTCTTTTGACGAAATCCGATGGCATCTCGGCGCTTCTTCGAACCGTCCGTTCGATGTTGAGTGACAAGATGAAGAATATCGAAGAAACTCTCGCTCATGCGGTTCATCAGAGAGACACTGACCCTATTCATCTCGAATCGCTGACTCGAAAGCTCCGTGTGCCATTGACCCGTTGCAGTCGCGATCTCAAGTACCTGTGGGTCAACCAGCACTACGCAAATTGGTTGCGCAGGCCTTCGGATAAGATTACTGGCCGCCCGATTGTCGACGTTATGGGCAAAGAAGCTTTCGAATCACTTCGCCATCGCTTCGACCAGGCAAATTGCGGCCAGACCGTAACCTATCAGGCTGATGCAAACTACGAGAGCATCGGCCGTCGCCGCATCGCCGCCGCCTACCAGCCCACGTTCCAGCCCGATGGAACTCCCGATGGCTGGCTCGCTTTCGTCGAGGATGTCACCAACAACGAACTCGACGAACCCGACACCGTTACCCCCGCCATTGATCCCCAGGTCCAACCAGCGGTGTAACCCACCCCATGGTTCTATCGGCAACCCATCCGCAAGGCGACTCAGGTGGCGGACTCAGTTCCTCCAGTTCACGTGCCCGCAAAGCTTGTCCCGAATCTGATAAGTTTGAGAAGACTGAAGGCGTAGCTAACAGCTAGGAGCTAAAGGCTCGAAGCTCATAGCTCACCGCCTCATTGCTCATGCCGCCCTACATCGAATTCCGCGACGTCTCCAAAGCCTTCGGCGACAACGTCGTGCTCGAACACGTCAGCTTCGATGTATTGACGGGCGAGACCATCTGCATCCTCGGACGAAGCGGCGTAGGGAAATCCGTCTCCCTGCATCACATCATGGGATTCCTCAAACCTGACTCCGGCCGCGTCATCGTCGCCGGAGAGGACATCACCGACTACACGGAAGAGCAGCTAGAGCGGATCCGCAAGAAGGTCACCATGGTGTTTCAGAATGGAGCCCTTTTCGACTCGCTCACCGTCGGCGAAAATATTGCGTTCCCGCTCCGCGAAAATCAGGATCTCAACGAAGAGCAGATCTACCAGATCGTCGACGGCCTGCTGCAAATGGTCGGCGTGCAACAGATGCGCGACCTGCTGCCATCCGACCTCTCTACCGGGATGAAGCGCTCGGTAGCGATCGCTCGCGCGCTGGCCGCCCGCCCCGAATGCGTGCTCTACGACGAGCCCACCACGATGGTCGATCCCCTCATGGCGCAATTGCTAGGCGACCTCATCAAGCGCCTCAAGATTCAACTCAACCTGACCAGCATCGTCGTAACCCACGACATGCGCCTGGCCAAAAAGCTGGCCGACCGGGTAGTCTTTCTGCACGAAGCCAGAGCCATTTTCTTCGGCACATATGCCGAGATGGAGAAGTCCCCCGAGCCCATCATCCGCGAATTCCTGGAATTGGATGAACTGAAGCTGGAAGCCTAACAACTCGCGTGGCGACAGCCGCCTCGGCTGTCCCGGCAGGGCGCCAGCCCGCCGGCATGATTTTGCGCATTGAACGTCGTGGAGACGTAGCTTGCTACGTCTCTGCCGGCGCCGCCGTAAAACCAATAGTCCACAGAAACTGCAGGCAGAGACGTTGCAAGCAACGTCTCTACGATTAAAACCCTTGCTCTACCAGATCCTCAATCGTCAGCGAGTTCTGCGACGATTCCCCCTTCATCATCTTCTCCACATACTTCGCGATAAGATCCGCTTCCAGATTCACCGGGTCCCCAGATTTCAGCGACTGCAGGTTCGTCATCTCCACGGTGTGCGGAATAATGGCAACCGTGCACCGATTCTTCTGAAGCTTCGCCACGGTCAGGCTGATCCCCTCGATAGAAATCGATCCCTTATAGACCGTGTACTTTTCCACCTCGTCGGGCAGTTCGATGTTGAGCCACCAGTTCTCCGAGTCACCGATGCGATCGAACGAAATCAGCCTGCCCACGCCGTCCACATGTCCCTGGACAACGTGCCCGCCAAAGCGCCCGTCGGCTTTCATCGGCAACTCCAGATTGACCAGCGCACCCTCCTGAATGCGCGAGAACGAGGTAAGGCCCCAGGTCTCGGGAGCCAAGTCCGCACAAAACGATCCCGGCTTGATGTCGAGCGCGGTCAGGCAAACCCCACTCACCGCCACGCTGTTCCCGGTGCCAAGCTCTTTCGGTGTTTTGTCGGCAGTAATCGTGATCCGCCGGTTCTCCTCGCGCTGCTTAATCTTCGTAATGCGTCCAACTTCTTCCACAATGCCAGTAAACATGAGTGCCCTCCGAATGAACGGAACATTCTAAACCCTGCGAGAAAGGGGTCAGGGGCTAGGGGGCACGGCAGCCAATCAGCGCCGAAGGAGATTTCGCTGATCCCTAACCCCTGAACCCTGGCCCCTGTTTCACTCCCCATACGGATCCCTCACATACCCCTCGACCGCAAAGTCCTCCCCAAACCGGTGCAGATGCAAGTGCTTCACCTGCGCCGCCTGGCTCATATGGCGGAATCCCGCTCCTGCGGCAAAAGGAACTGACCCCGTCCCCGCGAGAATCTTCGGGGCATAGTAGAGGAACACCTTGTCGACGACATCCGCCGCCAGTACCGCCCAGTTCACCGTCGCGCCGCCTTCGATCATCACGCTGGTAATTTCCAGTTGCCCCAGCCTTCGCAAGATCGCCGGCAAATCCGGACGCCCATCCGTCTCAATCGTCGCAATGGTCTCGACGCGTACTCCCAGCCTCTCCAATTCCGCTTTCTTCTTCTCGTCTGCCGAAGAACAAAAGACGAGCACATCGTTTGCCCGCTCCGCCGCAACGTTTTTCACCAGCCGCGAGTCAGGCGGCAACCGCAGCCGTGAATCGAGAATCACCCGCAGCAGCGGACGCCTTCTTAGCTTTCCACTGCGATCGGTCAGCAACGGATTGTCCGAGAGAATCGTTCCCGCGCCCACCATCAGCGCGTCATTCTGATGCCGCAGTTCCTGTACGTGGGCCCGCGCCACTTCGCTCGTGACCCATCCTCCTGCGGGCGTTCCGTTCCCCTGGAGCAACGCCTCAGTGGGCGGTGGTGCAATCTTCCCGTCCAGCGTCATCGCCGCCTTCAGTGTCACCAGCGGCGTTCCGTGCCGCGTATAGCGCGCGAACGCCTCATTCAACCGCCGCGCCTGCTCCTCCAGACGCCCCACTTCCACATGCACACCCGCCGCCCGCAGTTGCTCAAATCCGCGACCGCTGACTTTTGGATTCGGATCCGCCATCGACGCCACGACGCGATGGATGCCCGCCTTGATCAGCGCATCGGTGCATGGAGGTGTCCGTCCCTGATGCGCATGGGGCTCAAGATTGATGTAAAGTGTTCCGCCGCGAGCCTTCGTCCCAGCCTGTTCCAGCGCCAGGATCTCCGCGTGCCTCACAGCGTCGTAGGTGTAGGTTCCGCTGCCGACTACGTTACCGTGGGAATCGGTGATCACCGCGCCCACATACGGATTCGGCGAGGCAAGCCCCATCCCGGCCCGCGCCAGTTCAAGCGCGCGATGAAGATGCTGCTCGTCACAGGAATGAGCGGACATTCAGGCGAAATCTAACCGATGAATCTAACACGTGGCATCACAACAGCACCTGGCGTGACAAACAGAGCGTGTCATCCTGAGCGGCGTTCTTTGCCGCGAAGGACCTATGCACTCGCCGGCAGCATCGACGCTGCAAGCAACGTACATGAGGTCCTTCGCTTCGCTCAGGATGACAAATGTGTATAAAATCACCGCCGCGGCGGAAAACTCCGAAACGACTCTTCCTCAATCTCTGCCACCGCCGCCCCACTCCGCCCCTTCGGCCCGCGCCGCACCGGAGCCATCACATAAGCATAAGGATCCCCCGGCGCCGCACGCTTCCTGCCCAACAGCCGCCTCAAGAAATCAAGCACGACGCGAAATCCCGATCGTTTTTCTCCAGACTGCATAAGCACCTCGTAGCGTCGGCCTCTGGCCGGCTGTCGCGCGGGCATCTTGCCCGCGCTCAGTCCACTTCACCACCGTTTATTCAAACAACGAATCCACAAACTCCTTCGGATCAAATGGCAGCAAGTCCCCAGCCTTCTCGCCCACTCCGACATACCGGACCGGCAGCCCGAGCTCTCGGCAAATTGCCACCACCACGCCGCCCTTCGCAGTCCCATCGAGCTTGGTCAGAACAATCCCCGTGACCCCAGCCGCCTCGGTAAACAACCGCGCCTGCTGCAACCCATTTTGCCCCGTTGTCGCGTCCATCACCAGCAGTGTTTCATGCGGCGCGCCCGGAATGATCCGCTGCGCCGTACGCCGCATTTTTTCCAGTTCAGCCATCAGGCTGGTTTTGGTGTGCAGCCGTCCCGCTGTATCAACCACAACGTAATCCGTCTTGCGCGCTACCGCCGCCTGCAGCGCATCGAACAACACTGCCGCGGGATCACCTCCAGCCTTAGTCTTGATCACTTCCGTCCCGGTGCGCTGTCCCCAGATCTCAAGCTGCTCGATCGCTGCCGCGCGAAACGTATCCGCCGCGCACAGCAGCACATTCTTCCCCTGCGATCGAAAAACCTGCGAGAGCTTGCCGATCGTCGTGGTCTTTCCTGTCCCGTTCACGCCAACAACAAGAATCACCTCCGGCGTTCCTTCTACTTTGCTCACCGGACGCGAATTAGCAGTGTTCAGAATCGCGAGCAGTTCTTCCTTCAACAGCCTCTTTAGCTCCTCGACATTCTTGATCTGTTTCCTGTCAGCCTTCTCTCGCAGCTTTCCCAGGACTTCTTGCGTGGTCGTTGATCCCAGGTCAGCCCCGATCAGCGTGGCCTCAAGATCGTCCAGCGTGTTGCGATCGATCTCCTTGCCGATTGAAACGATGTCGTCGATCCGCTCGGCAAGATTCTCCCGCGTGCGCGTGACCGCCTGCTTCATGCGGTCTAGGAAACTAGTTTTTTTCTCTTCCTCAAGACTGCCGAATAAAGTCTGGATCATAAAAGGCCTAGGATTTGATTATACGGGGAGCCTTCGCAGCCCGGCGTCCGAGCTCTGCTCTTGGTTCTCAGTGGGACTGTCGGATTCTATAGAATCGGGTAGGAGGCGGGATTACTCCCGCCGTCCTCCCACACCACCGGACGTGCGGTTCCGCATCCGGCGGTTCATGAAACCCACGAGAAGCGCCGCTGGGTCACCCGCAGCGAAACTAAC
>Ga0070732_10000219_pt1 | contig 42878 bp, 22 predicted proteins | sample Coa_R1_5_FD_66449 | JGI IMG/M metagenome (GOLD analysis project Ga0070732, IMG submission 66449) | Surface soil microbial communities from Centralia Pennsylvania, which are recovering from an underground coalmine fire - Coalmine... | ecosystem: Environmental > Terrestrial > Soil > Unclassified ... | reverse complement strand
GGCGAGAGATAGCTGAAGAGGTGATCGGTCAGCTCGTCGTTGCCACGCATAGGTCGCATGGTAGTACGCGGCCGGGATCCTGTCGATCCCTCAGGCGGGGTTTTTCAGCGGCCTGCTAGGCGTCGTCGGCTGCCAGTCGCCGCTTCGTTACGCATGTGACGAGTGGTGACACCTCGTACGAAAAAATCAATTCCTAAGCGATTTCTATGCCTCACCTAAGGACTCCCACCGACCGCTCGGCTATTGTCAGCAGCGTGCCGCGGCAGCGAGTCTGCCGATGTCGCTCGGCAACCCAGTTCCCGATTGGACTGCGGAGAAAGCACGGAGTGAATCTCACCATGGGAATACGCGTTGGTCTGCTCTGCACGTGTGCGCTCGCGCTGGGTACCCTTCCGGCGAGGGCGCAGCAGTTCGTCTATGCCGCGAATGAGGGCTCGAACACGGTCTCGGGTTACAGCGTGTCCGCGACGGGCGCGCTGACGCCGGTCCCGGGTTCCCCGTTTGCGGCGGGGCCGTATCCAGTGTTCGTCACGGTCGACCCCCTGGGCCGCTTTGCGTACGTCGCGAACTACGCTTGCCAGTTTGGGGTCGGCTGCGGCTCGACGCCAAGTAGCGTCTCGGCTTACACCGTTAACCCCTCGACCGGAGCCCTCACTCCCGTCTTGGGCTCCCCCTTTGCGACTGGCGTTGGTTCCTATCAAGTCACCGTGGCCCCGTCAGGTCGGTTCGCCTATGTGACGAACTTCTATTCCAACGACATCTCCGCTTTCAGCATTGACGCCAGGAGTGGTGCCTTGACCCCGGTGCCCGGCTCGCCCTTTGCGTCGGGAGGCGTGAGTCCGAACTCCGTGGTGGTGGACCCATCAGGCCAATTCGCGTACGTGCAGAACTTCTACTCGGACGCGACGGTGCAGCCGAACACGAGCAATGTCTCAGCTTTCCGCATCGGTGCAGCGGGCGGACTCACGTTCATCGCGGGTTCGCCGTTCGCGCTGGGCACGGGCTCCGGGTCGTCCATGGCGGTCACGAGTTGCTGCCTGTATGCGGCCAACACGTACGCATCCACGGTGACCGGTTACTCCATCGATCCGGCGACCGGGGCACTCTCACCCCTGGCGGGCTCACCGTTTCCGGACGTTCAGCCACCGACGTCAGTGACACTCGATCCTGGCGGCCACTTCGCGTACGTGCCGAATGGAGCCACCAATACGGTTTCGGTCTACAGCATCGACGGCCAGGGGAATCTGACGCCGGTCGCCGGGTCGCCGTTCGCCTCGGCGGGCACGTATCCCTACGAGGTCGCCGTGGCGCCGACGGCGCAAGTGATCTACGTGGCCGACTACGACTCTGGGGATGTCTCGGCGTTCAGCGTGAACGCGTCCAGCGGCGCCCTCACTTTGGTGGCGGGCTCGCCCTTCGCCGCCGGATCGTTTCCGTCATCCGTCGTCGCCTTCTCGCCCGTCCTCAGCATCGCGGATACGTTTGAGAACCCTACGCTAAATCCGGCGTGGCAGATCGTCAGCCTCTTGAACGAAACTGTCGCGCTCTCAACGGCACAAAACCACACGCCAAACGGCCACCAGTCCCTGAGCATTACCACGACGACTTCTGGTCAGCGAAACGCGTATCTCCAACGAAGCCTCGGCTCGTCGACGCCCGGCACGGGAACCGTGTACTTCTACGACAGCGGCCCCGGGTTTTACGCCGGCTTCGAACTCATCGACTCCGCGACTGGGATGTACGCCGATATCGGCACCCAGGACTTCGATCCGAGTTGCTACCGGGCCTTCATCTATCTGTCATCGACCGCGGTCTTCGGGCCGAATGCGACCTGCGGGCCCTCGCCGTTCCTCGAAACCACGAGTGTGCCGCGCAGCGTGGGGTGGCACAAATTCACGATCGCGTCGACCGACCAAGTCGTCACGCTGTCCATCGACGGCCAGCCGGCCTTTGACTACGAGGGCGCCCTCACGTTCGATACCGCCCAGCTCTTCGTCGTGGGTCCCAACCAATCGAATGTGACCTACTACTTCGACGACTTCAGCTTCGTGAGCGGGAATGTGAACATGCCACCCGTGGCGAACGCGGGACCCAACCAGACCGTCCGCCCCCTGACGACCGTCTACTTCAACGGAACGGGGTCGTTCGACGACAACACGCCAACCAACCTGCTCGTGTACGCCTGGAGCTTCGTGTCTGTTCCTGTGGGCAGCGCCGCAATGCTGACGGGCGCGAGCACCGCTACGCCCAATTTCACGCCTGATGTGGCCGGCAGCTACGTGGTGCAGCTTGTCGTGACGGACCAAGGCGGATTGCAGAGCGCCCCGTCGCTGGTGATCATCGGTGAGAACCCGCCCCCTGTGGCTAATGCCGGCCCAGATCAGCTCGTGATCGTTAATCAACTGGTCACGCTTAACGGTTCAGGCGCCGACGCGGACGGCGACCTGCTCAGTTATGCCTGGACCCTCACGACGAAACCGGTCGGCAGCGCGGCGGAACTGACCAGCCCGACGATGCCCGGTCCAGCCTTCATTCCGGATCTCCAAGGCCTGTACGTGGCGCAGTTGGTGGTGAGCGACTTTCTGGGTGGCGGCGCGCCGTCGACGGTCCAGATCACCGCCACGACGGCGGCGGGGTTCGCCGAAGCGCAGATCCAATCGGCGGGGACCGCCCTGACGACCTTGCCGACGACCGCGGTGACGACGGAGGGGAACAGGCACGCGTTCACCGCGTTCCTCGGCAATGCCACGTTGGCGATTCAGAACGGGAGCCTGACCGCCGCGCGGCAGCAGTTGCAACAGGCCCTCTCGCGGACGGACGGCTGCGCACTCCGAGGACTCCCCGACGGTAATGGGCCCAGCCGAGATTGGATTACGACCTGCGCCGCCCAGAGCCAGATCTATCCGCTCCTCGTCGCCGCCCTCGCCGCCCTGTCGCGCTGAAGGAGCCGGCGACGGGAGTGCCCCGCTCGTGAGTGGGCGCCGCTGCACGGTTGGCCTGTAGGCCCCGGGCAGCGGCACGGGGCGGCGCGGCGAGGTCGACCGACCGACGCTCTTCGCGCTGTTGCACTACCGAATCTCGGCTAGGAGTCCTCACCGATCGAACTCCAACGCGTAGATCTCCGTGGCTCCGAGGTTGCGCAGGACAAGCGGCGCATCGTCCGGCGTAAGACCGCTCCACCACGGGGCAGCGACGGGATAGTGCTGGAGGTCAGCGATGTCTTGAACGAATCCGTCCGACACCCGGACACGCCGGAGCATTCGCACCGGGCCTTCCGTGTCGTAGTAGATAAACTGGCTATCACGCGACCAGGTCGGGTTGTCTACGTGGTCGGCCGCTAATAGGCGCCACGTGCCGGTGGAAAGGTCGAAGAGGCTCAGTTGTTGACGCCGGACAGTGGTCAACGCGGCCAGGTGCCGTCCATCTGGCGACCAGCGACACGTCCACCGACCGTGGCTCCCGGGAACCAGGGTCGATCGGCGCCGGGACAGATCGTACACGTAGATGGCGCCCGTCTGGTCTCCATCCGCAAACTTCGCAGGCACATCTGCAAACACGAATCGCCGGCCGTCAGGCGACCAACTAGGAATCCCTTGCTCCCGGTCCTCGTCCGTAATGGCGTGTGGGTCGCCACCCCCAGTAGGCATCAGGTAGATCTTCATCTGGCGACCGGCCATCGCGCTGCGAAATGCGATCCATTGGCCGTCTGGGGAGATCGAACTGCCATCCACCCGAAACGCGCCAGAAGTCAGCGCTTGTTTACCGCCGCCATCGGTGCGCGCCCGGAAGAGAACGTGGTCGGGGTAGCTCGTATAGACGAACCAGCTCCGGTCCGGGGCGTAGCTGATCCAGATTCCCGACACGCCGCCAAGATAGGGCACAAACGTCCGCCGTTGCGGATCGTAACTGACCAGTTCGCCTTCGTGACTAGTGCCCACCGCAAACAACGTCTTGCCGTCTGGCGCAACGGCCGGGCCATAAAAGCTAAGGGGCCCACCGGTCAATTGAAAGGGCGTTGCCGCGCCCCGGTCAAAGGGGCTCGAACGCTCTCGCACCGCCCACAGATCGCTCTTTCCCTCTTGTTGATGCGACTGAAACACGAAGTAGCGACCGTCTGGTGTCCAGACGCCGCAACACTCGTCGGAAGGGTCGTGCCAGCCTGCCAAGAGCGGCTGCAACCCCGTGCCGTCGGGCCGCACCTCCCACAGCGCCTGCGTAGGATCCGTCCAAGCGTGGTCCGTGACAACGGTGAACCGCAGCAGGCGACCGTCGGGAGACCACTGCGGGAATCTGGCCCTTCCGGGCGGCGTGGAAATCCGCCGAGAGGAGGTCCCATCACGCCCGCCCACCAGTAGGTGGCCGTCAATGGTGCAGGCGAGGCGCGTGGCGTCAGGCGACCACCGGGCGGTGTCGCATTGCAGCGTGCCGAGTGGCCGCGTGCCACCCGGGCCATTCCGCAGGGACCACAGGGGCCGAGCGTTGTCGCGCTCCAGTCGGGCGGCCAGATACTCGGAGCCATCAGCGTCGACATCGAGGAGGTTAAATTGTCCCGCCGCTTCGAAGACGGGCGTGACGTCGCCGCCGTGACTCGGCACGGCGAATGCCTCTCCGCCTTTCTTGAAGTACACCGTCGCGCCGTCCATCAGCAGCGGCTCCTCGATCTCCTTCGGATCTCGGTCGTGCGTGAGTTGGCGGTAGCCGCCGATGCGCGGCCGTGACGCCGGCAGATTTGCCAACGTCAGGATCGTTGCCGCCGCCCCGGCCAAGACGATTGCGGGTCCGGCGTACGCGCTCTTCCAACGGCCAAGCGCATGGAGTGGCGGCACGAACGGCTTGGGCGATTTGGCTGAATTAGCCCGCCCCGTGGCGTCCGGACCAGACGCAGGGCTCGAGATGGCCCTGACCGACGCCGATCTAGGTTCGACTGAGGCCACGGGCGCGGTTGGCACCGTGAGCTCTGCCCTGTCACCGGCCCCTGGAGTTTCCAGTAGCGTCACGGGTGCCACAAAGCGGTAGCCCCGGCGTGGGACGTTTTCGATGAACTCTGGTACGGTTTCGTCAGATGCCAGGGCGCGACGAATGAGGTGGATTTGATAGGTGACGTTCGACTCTTCGACTGCCGCGCCGCCCCAGACCCTGTCGAGCAGCTCGTCCTTGGTCACCAAATTCCCCGCATGCTCCAACAGCATGAGGAGCACATCGCCCGCTTTCGGGGTCAATTCGAGCCGCGTGCCGTGATGAACGAGGGAGCGGTCTTTAATCCTGAAGCGGAAGCGTCCAAACGAATAGAACTCCGGAGTCGAAGGGGGCAACATGACGGACACAAGGCAACGCTCAATTAAAGGGTAGCCTGCTGGCGCTTGGCAAGGCTGAGCTATACCAGACTGCACACTCGTCGCCAACATCCGGCGTTTGCGTCCCTGGCTTCAAAACGGCGAAGCCGAAGCTGAGGCAATGTGCAGAACATCCCCTTCAGGAGGGCTCACTCGACCAGCGACGTTGATCCGGGAGGAGGGGACCGTGAAGCGCGTGATCGACGGCCAGGGTCTTAGGTTTTAGTGCACGACCTGATAGATCCGATCTGTCCTGTCTCGGCAGAAACCACCTGTGTCGCTCCGCGCGGAAGTGGTGCCAGAGTGTCGACCACGCGGAGGGTGACTGCCTCGACTCGGCCATGCTTGTGTACCGTACCGCCGGGGCCTAGGCTCTGGTCCGCCTTTGTGGCAACGCGGCCGGGCGGTCACCCATAAGCGAGGTGGGATCCCAGCGGAGCAAGTCTTGGCCGGACCACGTCTGGATCTGCGCCGAGTCGCGCACCCAACGTGGTCGCTCGGCCCACAGCGATTCGGAGAGGCGGCGCAGGATATGACACCGTTGACGCCAGGCCGATCCCGTAGCGACGACTCAGGGCTCGCGTTGTTTGCAGTCTTGTGGGCGATCGCGAGCATCCTTCATGTCCTTGGTCCAAGCGGTCGCGCAGCTCAAGATCGAAGCATGGCGGGTCGATTACAATCAGCGACGGCCACACAGCTCGCTCGGGCACCTGACACCTAACGAGTTCGTCGCCCAACGTCAGGAGATTCGGATCGCCGACTACGTCGCCTGATTTCTAGGTTTGCGCTGTCTCGTTTCGGGGCCAACGCCAATCAGTCGGGCAGTCTACCTTCGCACTGTCTACTTGACGGGGAAGGTTACGGATGGTCTCGATGCGCCCGGGCACCCGGGCGGTGCCGAGGCGGAAGAGGAACTCCCGGTCCGTCGTGAGCGGGGTCCGCCCGAGCCAGAAGAGGCTAACCTTCATCCGCGAGGTGACGTGCAGCGCCGCCTCGTCGGCCCGCGCGGCTAGGTCGCCGCGCCGAACGTAGACCTGCGGGGCGACGGTGACGCCCATGGCTCGCCCGGCCACGATCTCGGACGGAGGGGCGCCGCCGAATGTCTCGAGCGTTCGAATCGTCGCGCGCGCCCCGGACGGATAAAATACCAGGTCGGCGTCGTGACGCGGCCGATCGTTCCGCTCCAAGGCCCAATGGGGGCGGTTGAAGCGCGGCGGCGGTCAGCCGCTGTTCTCACTGGGAGACCGTCGAGGGCCGCCCGACCTGGAGCCGCTCGACCCGAGAAGCCCGAACACGTTTTCGACCCTGGGCGAGCCGTCTTCGACTCGCCCAGAGACGCCGAAGCGTGTCGAAGCCGGCGACGGCGCTGACCTCCGAAGTTCTCAGGGGAAACCACGAGAGCCTATTTGTCTCTACGTCGCTGTTCTGATCTCTCACCGCCAGCACGCGATTCCGCCCACACTCGGCCACACGTTCGACAGTAAAACCATCGGACCCCACGAACGTCGCCCAATCGGACTCGCTCTCGGTGGGCTTGGTTCGGACATGCTTGCTCTCTGAATACCCCGCGGCCGAGAAGGTCCCGAAGTCTCTCCACCCAGCGTTGAAGACGGCCCTTCCTCACATTCGAAAGAACGCCGGCGCCAAGAAAAACGCACGCAGACCCTGATTCGCGTACGGGACCGCTCGGTCGTCTCTGGCATGGGCGACGTGCACTCTCTGCCGCCCCTGTCGAGAATCAGTGCGTCTGTGGGCGAGTCTCACTCGGTGAGACGGTGAGGTCAAACGCCTCAGTGTCGGATGGAATTACGGGACCAAATGGCAGGTCCTTGCTCGGGCCGAAGCTCTGGGGTGCCTGGTGTTTCGGTTCACCCTCGACGGTTGGGCACAAGGGACCAGCTATCCAGTGTCCGGCTATTGATGTGCTTTCATGAGTTCGGGCTTCGACGAGGCGTCGAGCTTCCGTAAAGTCGGCTTCGCTGATTGCGGCGCGGCCTGCCCCGGTGGCCAGGAATGCCGCCAAGCGGCCCACTTGAGATAGCAGCGGCAGCACATAGGCGGCTCTTGCCTCCCACTCGGCTGCTGCAGCCTGAATCGGACCAAGATAGCGGGATCGTAGGGCGATTAGCGCTCGACGAGAGACGCGAATCGAGCCAGCCCCTTGACCGAACGCATAGATGAATTGGCCAACGATGCCCTCGTGATCGTCATTCGTCTCGCTCTTAACGATTGTCTTTGGCGCCGTCATGCGCTTCCTCCTCGACGTTGCCCACGCAGGCTGTTCTTGAGAGCGTTAGTCAAATAACAGGCGGTGCTCGGACGAATTGGCATTGAAACTTTATACGCGGGCTCCAAGTGCTCGAAGACAGTCCGCCGTCTCAGCAGCCGTCCTGGGACGAAGTCCTGGATCCTTGGCGAGCGCTCGTCGCAGGTAGATTGCGACCGCCGCCGGCGTGGCGATCGAAGCGTCGAAGTAGTCGGTCAAATCAGCCCTTCGAATCTGGTCGAGCGTCTCCGTGAGCGTCCGCCCGCGGAACGGATGCCGTCCTGTCATCGCTTCACACAAGAGAACGTTTAGGCTCCAAAGATCGAACAGAACGCTCGGCGCCTGGCCCAGGACTGCCTCTGGCGAAAGATAGAGCGGCGTGCCGATTAGAGGTGCAGTTAGGCTTAGGGCTTCGAGGGCGGCCCGGTCGCCCGGGACAGACGTGAACGTTTCTTGAGACGAGGCCGCCGCGACCGTTGGCCTCAGCATCTGGACTAGTCCGAAATCGAGGAGCTTTGGCGCATCGTCTGATGCAAATCCAATATTGCTCGGCTTGATATCGCGGTGAAGCACTCCGGTTGCATGAATGACGTGGAGTGCATCGGCTAAGGCAACCACCAGAGACAGCGCCTCGGCACAAGGCAGTGGCCCACGTCGAAGTCGATCGGCGAGCGTGCCATGGGCCATGAACTCGCAGATCAGCATCGGGCGGCCTCGCCAGGACTCCGCCCCGTAAACGATCGCGAGATTCCGATGGAGCACGGCGGCCATCGCCTTTGCCTCGCTTCGGAGCCTCTGTGAATCCTCTGGGGATGTTCCGGGCAGCGTCTTGATTGCGACCACTCGATCGAGAGAAAGGTCCGTCGCCCGGTACACGATTCCCATCGAACCCTGGCCGACACGCTCGTCGAAACGAAACTTGCCGAACATAACGTGAGGAACAGTCGACACGCTGAGGCGAGCGCCGCATCTTGCGCAGGCGCGATCGCCGCCAGGCTCGACATGCCCGCACGCGGGGCACTCGCCCGCCTGAGCCAACGCGGGCGGACCGACGAGCCAGAATTCATCAAGCGCGGGTTCAGCGGTGAGGGAATCGGTGCGCGCTGAATGATGCTCCATCGTCAGAGCCCCCGCCTCAGCGATGGCGACCAACAAATCCCGGTCGAAGCGCGAGAATGGCAGTTCGCTCTTACGCTCTGAGATCGTCACGATACCTATGAGTCCGCCCTCCGAGGCCTGAAGCGGCACGAGCAGGGACGATCGACTGTCAACGAGCCACTGGCGCTCGTCTCGCGGCAGCCAACGGAGGGCGCTCTGCGGGTCGAGCACGACCTCAATCGGTTCACTGGCGGCGCCCAGAAGATCGACCAATATGGATCGGGCCGGAAGCGGTTCGACTGAGCCGAACAAGGAAACGAAGTCCCCCACCTGGTTCCTAGTGAGCACAGCTACGACATCAGGTCGAAGCGCCCGATCCACAGCTGACGTCAGCACAGCGACGAGCTCATCGATTCGTCGCGCGCGGCGTGTCTGGGTCGCCAACGACAGAAGCACCTCGCTCGGATCGTACGGCTCACGAAAGAACCACCGATCAACCTGTCTTAGGATGTTCTCGCGGGCGAGCACTGCTATGCCCGCGAGCGCGACTGCGAGAGCTAGCATTATGGCGCGATCCGAGACCGCGGCCGCAATCGTCTCATGGCGGTGTTCATAGCTTTCGAGGATCACGACCACAACCGGAACTAGGAACGCGCCAGTCACGGTCCACCTAGCGAAAAGGTACTGGGCGGCTTGACGGATGACGACCCGAAGCGGGAGTAGACGACGCACGAGGATCGCGTACGCCACGGTGATCGGAACCGTGGCGAGAAACAGCTCGAGTGCCAGCGCGAGCCAGCCACGCATCATCCAGTCGGTAAATGGGCGCCCAACGACTGGTAAGCCGCCGACGACGTTGACCACGACCGTTGGACCCAGGCCGAACCAGAAAGCTAGCCAGAACAGTCTGACTCGCCGTTTCTCGTCGCCCGACAGGAAGCGGGTTCCAGTCAACGCGATGGGCACGGTCGTCAATGCAAGCGCGAACACCGTGGTCCAGTACACCGTTCCGCCGGCGCTTCGTCGCGCAAAAACGGTGACCCACGGGGTATCTGGCAGGAGGCCCAATCCGAGCAGCGCGTTCAGAGTGAAGAGAAGCACTCCCGCGGGGCCTGCGACGAGCTCAAGGATGCGAAGAAAGCGCGCGGCGAGGCTTTCGCGAGGGCGAGAGGGGAATACAGCGACAAATCGCACCAGGCACAGGGGCAAGAACGCGTCTGGATAGAGCGGTACGAGGATGCTCAGCAGCGGGAACCTGTCTGCCAGGGCCGCGACTTGGCCTGTGGCGAATGCCGACGCTACCAGAAGGAGCACCGTACCCAGTCGTGCCGTTCTCGGGTCTCGTGCATGCGCGAGAAGAAGGACGGCGGCCGCGCCGCCGAAAGAAATCAGCTGCACGATGACGAGTCCGCCCGGGAGAGCCGCCGAGAAAGAGAGGGAAACGTGATCACTTGAGACTGCCACAACGCCGGCCACAACCTTGATGGCGGCCAGGATGAGGAGCGACCTCCCCGGCCCTGTAAGGGGAAGCAGCGAGACTACACGGCGGCCACCGCGGTTGGGATCATCCTTGCTCTCGTCAGTAGACAGAGGTTCAGCGCGCTGGCGCCGCCGCTGCTCGTCAGCGTCCTCAAGGTTTGATGCTGCGCGGTGGGCCATCTGCGTTGAGTTCAGCTCGGAGCCTATCGAGAATGCGATTGACTGCCATACGAGCAGCCGCGGCGGACGGTTTGGACATCAAACCCGCGATCTCCTCGTAGCTGTAACCGAACTCAAACCTGGCAACAAGAATCTCTCGTTCCTCGGAAGAAAGGGGAACCAGTGATACACGGCGCTCTGTGAGGAGTTCGCGACAGAGCGTAACCTCGAGACGGTGTGGCGATGGCGACAAGTCCGGGATTCCCTCATCGACGTGAACGGGCGGTGCGCGTCTCATTAGACGCCGAGCCTCGTCGTGTATTCGATTTCGGACGGCTTGACGGATATAGGCATCGAGATCACCTGGCCGTTCTAATCGCAATGCGTCGATTCGTTTCCACACTCCGACCGCCGCGTCTTGAACAACGTCAGCAGTATCACCAAGGTCCCGCGCAGCCTTCGGCAGACGGCCGTGAGCCCAGCGACCTACACGGGAAAGGATCCTACCGAAGAGATCATCGAGCGCTTGGTAATCGCCGTGCCGGCCGCGTCGCAGTAGGCTCCTGGTCGAAGTCTGAGATTGCCCTGACGGCAGGGACGTCGCTGCCGCGATCTCACCGGCGCGCGACGATACTGGTCCGCACGCCTCGCTGGCTTCCGCCGGCCGACGCGGCTCCCGATGGATCGCCGGCCGGGTGGCTGGATTGACGCTGACGAACCCGAAATGGTGTGCCGTGCCTCGCTCGATGCGGCCGAATCGGCGCGGCTTCGCGACACGGCACAGCGGAACGGCGTCACCGTCAGCACGCTGATGCTGGGCGTATGGGCCTCGATTCTCGCCGCCTATAGCGGCGACGACGACGTCGTGTTCGGAATCGTGGTCTCGAATCGACCGCCGGAGCTGCCGAACATCGATTCGATGATCGGCATGCTCGTCAATACGCTGCCACTGCGGGTCAGCGTCGCGGATCTGATTCCCTTCTGGAACTGGCTCCGAGTGTTGCAGCGCGGGCAGCTGGATGCGCGCGACTACGAGTTTACGCCGCTCGCGCAGATCCACGAATGGAGCGGCATCAGCCGCGACACTCCGTTGTTTGAAACCCTGGTCGCGTTCCAGAACCATCCGGGCACACGCATCGCGTCGGGCCCCGCGGCGCGCAGCGGTCTGCTTTCGATCACGGACGCGCGGTGGACAGGGCCCACCAATTATCCACTGCTCCTGCGCGTCGGGGACGGTGTCAAGATCGACTTCGGTCTGAGTTACTACCGGAGCCGGTTCGCGGACGCAACGGTCGCGCGAATGCTCGAGGACGTCCAGACGTTAGTGCGACGCGCAGTGGATCAGCCGGATCTCGGGCTGCGCGACGTTCCCTCTCGTCTCCAGCGACAGTTGCTCCCGCTGGCGCCGCTGCTAACCGACGATTTCTCCTTCGTTCCAATACGTCACTTCGCATCGTAGAAAGTGGAGGCGTACCCATCATGGCAGGTGTGCCGAATGACGTGTATCCGCAACCGCACCTCGACTGGCACGGGGCGCGAGCCGAGGCGTTTCACGAGATGCAGAAGATCTGTGCCTCGAACCAACCGCTTCCCGAAATAATGCGCGCGTGCGCGCACTGTCTGGACCAGGAGGTCGCGCGCACGGCGCCGCCACGCCTAGCGGAACAAGCGCGCGCCAGCGCGTCAGCGCTCCTCTCTGCCGCCGCGGGCGACTATTCCCGCGTGGCTGCGCAGTTCACCGACACGGTGGCCGCGACACCCACGCGCGGTGACGAAGAGCGTATCTTCGCGCTGCTGATAAAGGATATCGACGAACGTAAAGGCCCGTATCCGCTCGTCGCGCACGCGCGCCTGGACGTACGCGCACGGGCGGCGCAGTTGGTGCTGCGCGATAGAGGGTTCGTGCAGGCGATCGCGAGGCGCCTTGGCGTCGAGGGGTTTCCCGAGGCCGTGCTTCAGAGTCGCGTACAGGGGGTACAGGTGCTCGCCTCGGCTGGTCACCTCCGGTACGCGATCTTTGGCGACTTCGTTCACGGCCTGAATTCCTCGACCACCGAGACCGACGGCGGCCTTCTCCTGAGCGTGCTTGCGAGCGACTTCCTCAATCGCGATCTACCGGTCGTCGATCGGGTGTTCCCAACCCTGAAGCCGCGACTCGAGGCATTGGGAGCGTTGGACCTTGAGGCGCTCAACTTCCTGTTTACGATCTTCCTCGTGCTGCACGACACGCTCGGCCACACCGTGCCATATTCCGTGCACCACCGAGTCAAGGGGCAGGCGGGCTGCCACCTCGTAGACCCGATCGAGGAATTCGGCGCGGACTCGCAGTTCCTGTGGATTGCGACGTCAAAGGTCACGCAACCGTTCCTGCGGTCGGTGTTGACGGCAGCCGAGTACGAAGCGCTGCCGCTGGCCTGGTTGATTAAGCGCATCTGTCACTATCCATTGCGCGCTGCCGGTCCGAACTGCGCGCCGGACGCAATCGTGATGGATCCGGACGCGCGCATGGCGATCTGCCTCTGGAACTTCTGCAGCGCACACGGACTGATCGAGCGCGAAGGCGCCGCGTTCCACATCCGCGAGGATCGCTTCGCGCCAGTGTTTGAAGTGTTGCTCGATGAGTGGCTCGCCGTCGAGCAAACAATTGCCAGAGGCGCCGAAGCGTACGCGGGCGCCTTGTCAAGCTTTTACGCGCGATTCGGCAGCATCGATCCGACCGGCCGTTGGACGCTGCCCGGCGAGCTAGCCGCCCTCGTCAGCGGTCCGGCGCTCGCCTCGTGATCCGGAGCGCAGCATTATGTCAAGACGCCTCGATTGCATCGTCATCGGACACAACGAAGGCGACTTCGAGCAACACGCGCGCGCGGCGCGCGATCAGGCTGACGACACGGGACTGTACGAGGACGTCAAGACTAACTCTGTGATCCTCGAAGGGCGCCGTGTACGCTACATGGACCTGTTGAACCATGGAATTCGAGCGGTTACCGGCCGTGATCTGGGACTGAACGTCTTTCGGTTGCCCCATCTTGGCGCGCACTACCTCGTCTCGTACATGCGACGTCGCGGATTCGCCGCCGACGTGGCGAACTCGTATCGCGTGGACCAATCGCGGCTGTGCGCGATGCTCGCCGAGGGGCCGCGCAGCGTGGCGATTACAACGACCTACTATGTCCAGGACGAACCGATCCGTGAGATCGTGGAGTTCGTCCGGGCGCACGCCCCCGAGACGCTCGTGATCGTCGGCGGGCCGCGCATCTACAGCATTGCGTCAGATCACGACGTCATCTCGCAGGACTACATCTTCGGCCATGAGATCGGGGCCGACATCTACATCGCCGATTCGCAGGGCGAGGCCACGCTCGCGGCCGCCGTGGGCGCGCTGCAAACCGTTGATCCGGCCGGTCTGCGGTCCATTCCAAACCTGATTGTGCGAGCAGAGGGCGGAAGTTGGACTCGGACGGGACGCCTCGCCGAGACCAACGACATGAACGGCGACGCGATCGACTGGCGCCTGTTTGATCCGGCAGAAATCAGGCCGTCTGTCTCGCTGCGCACCGCTCGGAGTTGCCCCTTTGCCTGCTCCTTCTGCAACTATCCAACGCTGGCCGGCAACCACGTGCTGATGTCCCTAGAGATGCTCGAACGCAGCCTGCACGACCTGAAAGCGAGTGGCGTCGAATTCATCAACTTCATCGACGATACATTCAACGTACCGCTGCCCCGCTTCAAGAACATGATGCGGATGATGATCCGGAACTCCTTCGGCTTCCGATGGTCTTCGTTCTTCCGTTGCTCGAACGCAGATGAGGAAGCGATCGATCTAATGGGACAGGCGGGATGCACATCCGTGTTCCTCGGCATCGAGTCGGGCGATCCTCGTATCCTTGGACTGATGAACAAGAGGGCGACCCCGAACGGCTATCGCTGGGGGATGGGTCGGCTGCACCAGGCGGGAATTGCGACGTTCGCCTCGCTCATCGTCGGTTTCCCTGGTGAGACAGCCGAGTCCGTAGCCAACACGATGGAGCTCGTCGAAGGGACCGCCCCGACATTCTTCAACACCCAGCTCTACTACCACGATCGTCAGTCGCCGATTCACAAGCGTGCCGGCGAATTCGATCTCCGGGGCGGCGGCTACGGATGGCGCCACGACGGCATGACTTGGCAGGAGGCGTCCAGCTGGGTGCAGGCGATGTTTCGCGACATCCGATCATCGACGCCGCTGACGCTCGACGGATTTTCGGTGTGGGCGCTCATCCACCTGCTGGAACACGGCATGACTATCTCGCAAATTCAGCGCTTCGGCGAAGCGGCTCGGCCGATGCTCGTCGACGGATTCGATGAGCGGCCGGTGGATCTTGACGGCGAGAATTACAGACGCCTGCTCGCAGTGATTGGCGAGATGCGGTTGCGCGACATCCCGTCCCGCGACGCCTCGCCGCGGCCGCTGTGCACGCCGTCAGCGTAGCGCGCGATAGAGCGCGTCGACAATCGCGAGGGGCCGCGGATCGAGAAGGAGCCGTGGACCCATCCGGTTGGTGACGTAGCCGAACCCAATGCCGCTCGCTGGATCGGCGAATCCGACTGAGCCACCTGCCCCGGAATGTCCGAACGCCGTCTCGCTCGGTCCGAAGGCACCATTGGCAATATCCGGCTGCGACAGCATGAAGCCGAGACTGAATCGCGTCCGGAGCTGCAGCACTGCGTCGAATCCGATCGACTGTTCGACGACGCAATGCTGCTCGACAGTGCCCCGATGAAGGAGGTGCACGCCTTCGATCGTTCCGCCCGTCGCGAGGCCGCCGTACAGCTGTGCCAGCGCGCGCGCGGTGCCGTGGCCGTTTGCGGCTGGGATCTCGGCGCGGCACCACTCGGCGCGGTTCGGCCCGCGCGTGATGAACGACGGGTTCGAGTAGGCCAGCGCGGTCATGCCCTGTGGGTTGCGCACCAGCTCCCTGGCGAAGTGTGGCTCTGCAGCGGCGAGCTCATCGATCCCTGCCAGCGGTCCGAGTTCCGCGGCGCGCGCGTGGTGGGCGTCGGCCAGTCCGATGTGGAAATCGAGCCCGGCGGGGCGCGCGATTCGCTGGGCCAAATACTCTCCGGGGCTGAGCCCCGTCGTGCGGCGGATTAGCTCGCCAGCAAGCCAGCCGAAGGTCATTGCGTGATAACCGTGGTGCTCGCCCGGCGTCCACCAGGGACGCTCCGCCGCGATCGCCTCGGTCATTGCTTCCCAGTTGTGAATAGCATCCGGATGCAAACGCTGCCGAATTGCAGGCAACCCGGCCCGATGACTGAGGATCCAGCGGACGCGCACATCGTCTTTACCGGCCTGCGCAAACTCGGGCCAATAGGCTATTACCGGCGCGTCCAGATCGAGGATGCCGCGTTCGGCGAGCTGCAGCACGCACACGGCGACCACGCCCTTGGTCGCCGAGTAGACGTTGGCCAGCGTGTCCGCTTGCCAGCGACGCGTGCCGGCCTGATCGGCGTCGCCGCACCACACGTCGACGACGAGACGACCGTGGAGGGTAACGGCGACGGCGGCGCCGACTTCGCGGCGCTGGTGAAAATTGTTCTCGAACGCGTCGACGACGCCGCGGAACCGGGGCTCGTGTTCGCCTTCCGCGCGAAATTGCAAGTCCTCGGAGCACATCTTCCTTATGCAAACTGATTATAGGTCGGCGTCCGTAACCGCGACGCCCGTTGGGACGCTCCACGAGCTCGTTCGGGCGCGCGCCGACGAGACGCCGTTGGCGACCGCGATCGTCGGACCCGATGGCCGAACGTTCACGTATGCGCGGCTACGCGCGCATGTCGACGATATCGGCAGGACGCTCCGCACACGTGGAGTCGCGCGCGGCGACCGCGTCGCGCTGGTCCTGCGCAACCGATTCTTGGCGGCGACGACGTTCGTCGGAGTGGCGACCTCGGCCACGTGCGCTCCGCTCAATCCGCAGTCGACGCGTGCGGACTTCGAGCGCGCTCTGGAGGATCTTCAAGCGCGAGCTGTGATCACCGATGCCTGCGCCGTAAGCGATCGCATTGCGGACGCGGCGATTCACGTTGGATTGCCGCTGCTGACGGTCCACACGGATGGCGCGATCGCAGAGGGCCCATCGGCCGGCGAGACGGCAGAGCGATCATCCAGCCCATGCGATCGACCTGATCGCTCAGACGTCGCTCTCGTCCTCCAAACGTCGGGCACGACCGCGCGCCCCAAGTGCGTGCCGTTGACCCACGCAAACTTATGCGCATCGGCGACGTCGATTGCGGCCGCCCTGCGACTGACGAGCTGCGATCGCTGCTTCAACGTGATGCCACTGTTCCACATTCATGGATTGGTCGGCGCGCTCCTGAGCACCCTCGTGAGCGGCGGCACCACCATCTGTCCAGACGGATTCGAGCGCGAGACGTTCCTCGATACGCTCGTCGCCGCCGGCGCGACCTGGTACACGGCCGTGCCAACGATTCAACTTGCGGTGCTCGCAGAGACCCGCGAACGTGGAGGCGCTCCTGTTTCCGACCTCCGCTTCATCCGGTCGTGCTCCGCCGCACTCGCTCCCTCGGCGATGCAGGCGCTGGAAGATGTGTTCGGCGTGCCGGTCATCGAAGCCTATGGCATGACCGAGGCATCGCACCAGATGACGTGCAATCCGCTGCCGCCACTAGCCCGCAAACCCGGATCGGTCGGCGTGCCGACGGGCACGGCCGTCGCAATCCTTGACGAGCAGGGTAGTGAGGTGCCGACGGGGTTGTCGGGAGAGATCTGCATCAAAGGCGCGAGCGTCATGTCGGGCTACGAGCGGAACCCGGCCGCCAACGAGCAGGCATTCTGTCGCGGCTGGCTGCGCACGGGCGATCGCGGATTTCTTGATGCTGACGGCTACTTGTTCATCAACGGCCGGATCAAGGAGTTAATCAACCGCGGCGGCGAGAAGGTCGCACCGCGAGAGATCGACGAGGCGCTGATGGCGCACCCGGACGTATCCCAGGCAGTCGGGTTCGCGATACCGCACCCGACGCTCGGCGAGGATGTTGCGGCAGCCGTCGTCCTCGCGCCGGGACATCAGATCGACGAAGTCGCGCTTCGCGAGTTCGCACTCGCGCGTCTCGGCGAGCTCAAAGCCCCCCAACGCATCATCGTGGTAGACGAGTTGCCACGAGGCGCCACCGGCAAGCTACTGCGTATCGGGCTGGCCGACGTGTTCCGCGATCGCCTCGCGGTTGCCGCGTACGTCGCGCCCCGCGACGAGTTCGAGCGCCGCATCGCGAGCGTGTGGGGCGAGATCCTCGAGTCGCCGTCGCTCAGCGTCTTCGACGACTTCTTCTCCGCTGGGGGCGACTCACTTCAGGCGGTGCTCGCTGCCGGAAGGCTTCGGCGCGCCGGCATCTCGCTTACCGCGCAACAGATTCTCAAACACCGCACCGCCGCCGAATGCGCACGCGTAAGTCAGCTTGCCGCTCGAGAAGCGGACGGACGGGCGTTGGGATCGGCGCGCGAGGCACGGTCCACGTTCGCCGCGCAGGGGGTCGAAGCTACGTACCCGCTCACGCCGCATCAGCGCGAGATCCACGAGGCGCAGAAAGCCGCGCTCGTGCCGCGCGAGCTGCTCTTCGTAACGCGCTGGAGGATCCGCGGAGAGCTTGATGTCGATCGGTTCCAGGCGGCGTGGCGCGCCGTCACGGCGGCGCACGCGATCCTGCGGACCGCATTCTTCTCAGTGGGCGGCGAGGCGCCGGTCCAAGTGGTTCGTGCCGACGCCCGGCTCGACTGGCAGGTGGTCGACCTCGCGAACGCCCGGCCGAGCCAACAGCTGCCCGGAGTAGAGCAATTCATCGAGGGAGCACTCGACGCCGGGATGGACGCTAGCTGTACGCCTCTCTTCCGCATCCGCATCGTGCGCCTCGGCGACGGCTTGCACGACTTCAGCGTTATCTGGCACCACGGCATCATGGATCTGTGGATGGCGCTCGCAGTGATGCAAGACGTCTTACAGCGTTACGCGAGTGATGGCGGATCGACCCCGATCGACGCCGGCGCGCCGAGCTTTCGCGAATACGTGAGCTGGATCAATACCCGGCCCGCGAGCGACGAGACCAGCGAATTCTGGCGGTCCCACCTTGCACGCGTGACCTCCGGTGGGGCCCCCGCGAACATCGGCGGCCTGCCGAAACGATGGATCGCTGCCGGCCCGCCTGGGCGCCGATCCAGCCGGTGCCGGGAGACCCGCGTCCGAACAATCGGAGTGGAGCCGATCGCTCGCGCCACTCGGTTCGTGCGCGAACATCAGCTGACACTCGGCACGCTCGCTTACGGCGCGTGGGCAGTAACGCAGAGCCGCTATCAGTCATCATCCCACGTGCTCTTCATGACGACGGTGTCGGGCAGAGGTGCAGACCTTCCTGGCGCGGATTCGATAATGGGCCCGCTCTTCTCGACGCATCCGTTCTGTCTGACGATCGATGCCGCAGATACCACGGTCGAGTGGCTAGGATGCTTGCAAGCGGATCACCTTAATGTCCAGCGCTTCGACTTCGTCGAGCCGGCGACGCTCGAGCAGTGGGCCGGACCGCTGCCGCCCGCGTGGTCGGTGCTCATGTTTCAGAACATGCCGCCGGCCTTGTCGTCCCTCGACGCAAACGGCCTGCACTTCGAATGCTTCCAGACGGACGTGTGGCTGCGACGGCCGGTGGCGCTCTTTCTGCTTCCGGAGCAAACAGCGCTACGTGTCCAACTCATTCACGATCCGGCGCTCGTCACGGCGTCGGAGGCAGAATGGATGCTGGCGGCCTTCGAGCGAGCGCTCGACGCGATGGCGACGGGCGGCAGCGAATCACCGGCCGCGATTCGCGATGCGTTGCCGGAGCTGGCGTGACGTCAGAGCGCCACTTCGACGAGCGACGGACCGCTGGCGGCGAATCCGGCTTGCAACGCGTCGACGAGCGCAGCGATCGTTTCGACACGCTTGGCCCGAACGCCGAGGCCTCGCGCCAGCGACACCCAGTCAAGCGGAGGCCGCGTCAGCCCGAACAGGTTGGCGGCGCGCGGGGGCACCTCCTCGCCGAGGACGTGGAGGTATTCCATCTGAAGGATGCGATAGGCGCGATTCGCACAGACGAGTGTGACCACGTCGAGTCCTTCGCGCGCCTGCGTCCACAGGGCCTGCACGGCGTACATTGCGCTGCCGTCACCGACGATCGTGATCACCCGGCGACGAGGAGAAGCGACCGCGGCGCCGACGGCGCAGCCAAGTGCCATGCCGCACGCGCCGCCCGTCAGCGTCAGATAGCTGTGCGGCGCGGCCGACGCGGCGTACCGTAGGTGATTGAGCGCCGCCGACATGGCCTCGTCGATCACGATGCTCTCGTTCGGTAGGAGCGCGGCGACCGTTGCAGCGACCGAGCGCGGCGTGAGTCGCCCCGTCGGAACGCCAGCGGACTGCGCGGCTCGCGGTGCGGACGCAGGTGGGCGCGGACCGAGTCGCTCAAGGATTTCGGTGAGCGTAACGACGACGTCGGCGTCAGGCGCGACGGTCTCCTCGACGTGAACGTGCGCCGGAATGAGGTCGCGCGGTGAGTCCTGGTAGCCGAAGAACGAGACCGGTCGCTTGGCGCCGCACAGGAGCACACGATCGATCCCATCGAAGACGTCGGACGCCGCTTCCGCCATATAAGGTACGCGCGTGAGACTTGGTAGTCCCTGTCCACAGGCGAGGCGCGCTGGGAAGGCTTCCACGAGCAATTCACATGCCGAGGTAGCGGCGATGTCGGCCGCGAGCCGAAGGGGTACCTCGTCGAGCGCCGCTCCGCCGACGAGCAGCGCGGTCCGGCCGCCCCCGGACAAATGCGCAACGGCACGCGCCACCGTAGCTGCGTCGGGCGGTCGCGAGCTCTCGGCCCGGGCGATCGGCTCGCAGGCGCGTCCGGGGTCCCACTGGCAGTCGGCCGGGATGACCAACGTGGCCACCTGTCCCGGCGGAGTCAGCGCAGCTGCGATGGCCCTCGTAACGTCGCGAGACAGATCGTGGGCGCTCGCCGCGGTGCGAACCCATCCGGAGACGGGTACCGCGAGCGATGTGATGTCGCACGACAGGGGCGAATCGAACGGCTCGTGCCACCTTGGCTGGGCGCCGACCAAGACGACGACCGGCGAGCAGGCCCGCCTCGCGTTGTGCAGATTCGCAATAGCATTGGCGAACCCCGGGCCCTGGTGCGCGAGCACGAGTGCCGGCGTACGCGTCATGCGCGCGTAGCCGTCCGCGGCCGCGGCGATCACCGATTCGTGGAGGCCAAGCACGAGTCGCATCTCCGGCCGCGCGGCGAAGGCGGCGACGAGCGTCATCTCAGTCGTGCCCGGATTGCAGAAACAGACGGTGACGCCGGATGCGATCACAGCGTCGGCCAAGCTCTCCGCGCCATTCATCGTTCAGCCTCGTGTGGTCGGCTTGCCGCAAAGATTCGGTGACACGCACCCTTATACATCGGCCAATCCGCATAGGCGTCGTGAATCTGATGCCGTTCGCGGAAGACCACGAACCGCGCTTCAACGAGACGATCGCTTTCGGTCCGATGCCAGTCGAGATGATCTGGATCAAGCTTGACACGCGGGCCTATCGCACTTGCAATCGCGATCACATCCGCCGCCATTATCATCGGTTCGAGGACGTCGCGCCGCTCGACGGGCTCGTCGTCACCGGCGCGGCGGTCGATACGGTGCCGCTCAGCCACGTGGCCTTCTGGCCCGAGTTGGCGACGATCTTGAAGGCCGCGAACGACGGCGGCACCCTCGTTCTCGGCCTCTGCTGGGGAGCGATCGCCGTCGGCGCGACACTCGGCGTGCCGGCCGTGCGGTATGAGCGAAAGCTGTTCGGCGTATTCGAGACGCGTCTGCTCGCCAAAGGCTCGGCGTGGAAGGCTGCAAAGAGCGACACCTTCTGGTGTCCCCACAGCCGTTACGCCGGACTCGATCCGATCGCGGTCGCTGCCGGCGTCGCAACCGGAAGACTCGAGCTGATCGCGCACGCAGCCGAGGCCGGCGACGTCATCGTCGCGACACCAGACCACCGGCGGATGATGCATCTCGGCCACCCGGAGTACACGGCGCAGCGGCTCGTCGACGAGTACGAGCGCGACCGCGCGGCCGGACGCACGAACGCGCAGCCTCCGCGGCACGTCGATCTCCGCAATCCACAGGAGCCGTGGCTGGCGCACCGCCGCGCCTTCTTCGGCGGCTGGCTGGCGGACGTGGCTGCTCTGGCGAGGAGCCGCGAGTGTGAAACGCCGGCCGTGTGCTTCCAGTCCAAGACCGGGCTTTGACGCCGACCGGCGTCGCTCGACGTCCATTCGCCGCTGCCTGGCGACGAGGTCACTATGTTGACGCACGAATTCATGCCCGCGGGTGAGTTGACCGCCCAACTCGACGAAGACACCGCCAGACTCTGCTCGGAGGATCCGGTGCTCTTTCAACTGCTGCGCGACGATGTTGAACGACAGCGGGATTCGCTGATGTTCGTCGCGTCGTGCAGCCCCGTCCATCCGGCGGTCCTCGCGTGCGCAGCCAGCCGCACCGTCAACATAACCGTTGAAGGCTATCCCGGCCACCGGTACCACGCCGGCTGCTCCATCTTGGACGAGATCGAGCAGCTCGCCATCGCGCGGGCGAAGGCGCTCTTCAGCGCGCGGTTCGTGAACGTCCAGTGCCATTCGGCCAGCACAGCCAACGCCGTGGCCTTTTTCAGCCTCTTGCAGCCTGGCGACACGGTTGTCGGAATGGATCTCGCCGCAGGCGGTCACCTCAGTCATGGTGCCAAAGTATCGTTTTCCGGCCGGTTCTTTCGCAGCGTCGGTTACGAGGTCAGTCCCGATGGCTGGATAGATTACGACGCTGTAAGCAGACTGGTGCTTGAGGCTCGGCCCAGACTGATCGTGTGCGGCGCGACGGCATATCCGCGCGCGATCGATTTCGCGCGTTTTCGCGCCATAGCCGACGAGGTCGGAGCGTGGCTGCTCGCGGATGTGACCCACGTGGCTGGCCTCATCGCGGCGGGCCTGTATCCATCGTCGATCGACGAGGCGCACGTGACGACGAGCTGCACGCACAAGCAGCTGTTCGGGCAGCGCGGTGCGCTCGTGATGTCCGGACGCGACCATGAGGCGCCGGTGCCGCCGAAGCAAACGCCTCTGCACGCAGCGCTGCAGGCTGGTGTGTTTCCCTTGCTCCAAGGATCGATCTCGATGAATCTCATCGCTGCGAAGGCATGCACGCTCGCGCTTGCCATGCGGTCGTCCTTTGCCGCGACTGCCCGCCGCATAGTCGACGATGCGCGCGCAATCGCGGAAGGACTCCAATCGCTCGGGTACAACGTCGTGTCCGGCGGCACGGATACCCACATCGTCTTGGTCGACTTGCGCAGCAAAGGTCTCAGCGGTGCCGTCGCGGAGAAGGCCCTGGAGGAGTGCGGAATATTGCTCAATCGCAACAAGGTTCCGGGCGATCCCAAGGGGGCCTCTGTCGCGGGCGGAATCCGGATCGGCACCAACACCGTTGCTGCGCGTGAAATGGGGCCGCCGGAGATGCGGCTCTGCGTCGAGCTGATCGATCGGGTCCTGAAAGCCCTTGACCCCAATCAGACTCTTCCGCCGTTTGTGCCGCCGGCCGTCCAGAGGTCGACACGCGAGCGCGTCGTCGAACTCTGCAGGCGCTGCCCGGTGCCGTACTACGGCCCGACCGCCCACGTCTGAGTCGACGATACCGCGCGCGGAGTTCACAAATGTTGAATGTGTCGGCCGACATCCCTGTGTTCGACGCTGCCATGCAAGAGGCGCGTCGATTCTGGAAGGCGCAGCTCGAGCGCCGGCCGATCCCAAGCGGCCCCTTGTCTGATTTCGATCGACGCGACTCCGTGCCGCTCAAGCGCACCGTCGAGTTCGAGGCACGCGATTGTGTCGTCGAGCGCCTCGCGTTGTCTACCGGCGAGTCGCCGTTCCTCACCTTCGTTGCCGTCGTGTGGGCCATCCACCTTTGGCTGTCACGAGCGACGGGAGTCAGCCGGCATGCCATCGGCTCGTCCGCCCTGAAGGGTGCGCCGCCGAATGCCATTCCACTCCTGCTGGAACTGGATGCAAGGCACGCGGTACACGAGCAGTTGGCGAAGGTTCGCCAGATCGTCCGCGATGCGTACGCGAGGCAAGGCTATCCGTACGACTACATGCGTCGCGACGCTGGACTCGTGCCAATGGACCGATTATTTCATCTTGCCGTCGCGGCTGACGGCTTGCACGGTCCGCTGCCTGACCTGAACCCCGACATTGCGCTTACCGTCCGCTGGTCGTCCCACCGATTGTTCGGCACGGTCATGTACGACGCTGCGATCTTCCGCAATGGGAGCATCCGCGCGTTTTGGGACCAGTTGCAGACGATTCTGCACGAAGGCTTCAGTGATCCGGAGCGCAGCGCGTCCGCGTTAGTGGCCGTCAACGAGGCGGACGTGCGGCGGCTCACGCGCGAGGCGAACGCCACAGCGTGCGAGTATCCCGACGGCGCATGCCTCAACGAGCTGTTCGAGGCGCGATGTGCGGACGCGCCCGACAATCTGGCCATCGTGAGCCAGAACGGCGGCGTCGCGACTTATCGCGAGATCGACGCGCGTGCGAGCCACCTCGCTGCCGCCCTCAGGGGCTATGGTGCCGGACCGAACCGCCGCGTCGGCGTGTTATTGAACAGATCGATCGAACTCGCGACAACGCTCTTGGGCATCGCGAAGGCGGGGGCCGCGTACGTCCCGATCGATCCGTCGTACCCTCGCGAGCGCATCGCGTTTCTCGCGGAGGACGCCGATCTGACCCTGATCGTTTCCACGCCGGATCTGGCGACCTCCGCGCCGCCGCACGTTCCGGTCGTCGCACCGGATGCGCAGGCGATAAGTCGCTCCGTAGAGGCAGACCAATCGCCCGCACGTCCTGCGGACCTCGCGTATCTGATCTACACGTCCGGATCGAGCGGCGTGCCGAAAGGCGTGCTTCTCGATCATCGCGGACGCGTCAACAACTTCACGGATTTCAACCGCCGTTTCCGGATCGGACCAGAGGACAGGCTCTTCGCGGTCTCTGCGCTCGGTTTCGACATGACCGCCTACGACGTCTTCGGCACCTGGGCGGCGGGCGCAGCAATCGTGACGCCCGATCCTGCACATGAGAAGCGCCCCGAGACGTGGGCCGCACTGATGCGAGAGCACCGCGTGACGATCTGGCAGTCGGCGCCGATCCTCTTCGATTTGCTCTTGTTCGACTTCGAGTCGCATCCCGATCGCCCGCTTCCTCCGCTGCGTCTGGTGCTCCTGGGCGGCGATTGGATACCCGTTTCGATGCTGGCACGCGCACGCGCATTGTTTCCGGACGCGAGCCTTGTCGCACTCGGTGGCGCGACGGAGGCGTCCGTCCACTCGACGATTTTCGTCGTTGGGGACATCGACGAAAAATGGCGAAGCGTGCCGTATGGGCGGCCGATGGCGAACCAGACGACGTACATCCTCGACCGCGAGATGCGCGTGGCGCCTCTCGGCGTACCGGGTGAACTGTGTCTGGGCGGGGTGGGTATCGGCTGGGGCTACTGGCATCGATCCGACCTCACAGCGGAGAAGTTCGTGCCGAATCCATATGGCGGCGGTGGAGAGCGGATCTATCGCACGGGCGATTTGGCGCGGTGGCTGCCCGATGGCGAGATCGAGCTGCTCGGCCGGATGGACACCCAGGTCAAGATTCGCGGCATGCGGGTCGAGCCGTCGGAGATCGAGGTCACGTTGAAGAGCCACGCGGCCGTTCGCGACTGCGCGGTGGTGACCGCGCGCGATGGCGTCGGAGACAAAGTCTTAATGGCGTACGTTGTTGCCGCAGATGACGCGGAGCTCGACGAGGGAGCACTGCGCCGGTTCGTGGCGGACCGGCTGCCCCCGTTCATGATTCCGGCGTCGTTCGTGCGGCTGTCGGCGTTGCCGGTGACGCCGAACGGCAAACTCGATCGACGCGGTTTGGCGGCGTCGACTGCCGCCGCGCTCGGCCGGTCGCGCGACCGGGTCGCTCCTCCGACGACGCCGCTCGAAGTCTTGCTGGTCGGGCGCTGGCGTGAGGTGCTCGGCGTTGATGAGGTCGGAATCGACGACGACTTCTTCGAGCTGGGCGGCGATTCTCTGAAGGCGATGAAAGCCTGTCAGCTGCCAGGCCGCGCGTGGCCGCTCGTGGAACTCTATCATCAGCGCACGATTCGTCGCCTGTGCGCGGAGGCCGACGCCGCGGGGGCGCGCCGAATTCATGCGCCGCTGCACGCTGTGCGGCGCGCGACCGAAGGGTCCCAGGTCGGCACGCTGCTGTGCGTCCCATACGGGGGCGGCAGCCCCATAGTCTACTATCCGCTCGCCGACTGGGTGTCTAAACGATGGCGCATCGACGCCGTCGATCTCCCGGGACGCGATCCGACACGGCTCGACGAGCGTGCGTGGACGCTCGACGAAGCCGCAAGCATCTGCCTCGACGCGTTGGCGTGCGAGGAACGCGGACCGTACGTCCTCTACGGACACTGCGGCGGTGTCGCGCTCGCGACCGAGATCGCCAGGCGTCTCGAGACGCGGGGCGATCGCGTGGAAGCGGTGGTGCTTGGCGGCGCCTTGCTGCCCCCCGAGCAGGTCGGCCGTGATGGCCTGCCGGATCCGTTCCACGGGTTGTCCGACGCCGAACTGCACGCGCGTCTCGTCACGCTCGGCGCGTTCGAGTCGCTCGACCCCGCGTACGTGCCGAGCGTGACGATGGCGTTCCGCCACGACGGACAGCAGGCGCGCGAGTACTTCCACCGGCACTGCTTCGGGCCCGCGAGGGCGCGCATTCGCGCCCCGCTGACCTGCGTCGTCGGGGATGCCGATCCGCTGACGCCTCACTTCGACGACGCGTACAAGCGGTGGACGCGTCTCTATGAGACGGTCCAGCTTCAGGTGATCACGAACGGTGGCCACTACTTCACGAAAACGCATCCCTCGGAGCTCGCGGCCATCATCGATCGCGCCGCTGTTGTGGCGAGACTCTGAGACGTCTGTGGCCCGGAACGAGGCGCCAATGAGCAACGATGCGTTCGCGACTGCAGGTCTCCCGATGGTTTCTGACAAACCGAGCCTCCGCCGGTCGCGACGGCCGGCGCGCGTCCCGCTCTCGTCCGCGCAGGAGCGGCTCTGGTTCATCGATCGGTTGCACCGCAGCACGACCGCGTATCACATGCCCGACGCGACGCGCGTCCGGGGCGTGCTCGATGTCGACGCGCTCCGCCGGGTGGTGAACACGATCGTGGCGCGCCACGAGATTCTGCGAACGCGGATTGACGACGCGAGCGGCGACCCGGCGCAGATCGTCGATCCGCCTGGGGCGGTGTCGCTCGCGATCACCGACCTCTCCGGGCTCGATGCCGCCGCGCTGGACCGAGCGCTCGCGGCGGAGCGACGCGCCGAGTGGGAGACGCCGTTCGACCTGAGAACCGGTCCGCTGATGCGCGTGCGGCTGCTGAGGCTGGGCGAGCGAGATCACGTGCTGATCCGCACGTTCCACCACATCGTGTTTGACGGCTGGTCGAAAGGTGTGCTGAATCGTGAGTTCCGCTCGCTGTACGCGGCGTTCGCGACTGGCGCGCCGGACCCGCTGCCGCCGCTGCCTGTGCAGTATGCCGATTTCGCGCTCTGGCAGCGCGAGTCGCTCGGGGGTCGGCAGTTGTCGGACGGCCTTGAGTACTGGACGCGCGAGCTCGCGGGCGCGCCAGAGCGGCTGCAGTTGACCGCGGACCGATCCCGGCCAGCCACAGCACACTTCACCGCACGTTCCCGCGTCGCGTCCATCGACCCAGGGACGGTGGCCGACTTGCGTTACTTCGGACGAGCGTTGCAGGCCACGCCGAACATGGCGCTCACGACGGCGCTAGCACTTGTGCTCGCACGCTACACCGGCCAGGGCGATCTCGTCATCGGCACGCCGATCGCAAACCGCCGTCATCGGGATTTAGACCCACTCATCGGCTTCTTCGTCAACATGCTGCCCATGCGCATCGCGATCGGATCGCAGACGACGGTACGCGAGCTGCTGGCTCTCGTCCGACAGAAATCGCTCGACGCGTACATGCATCAGGACGTGCCGTTTGAGCGCCTCGTCGCGGAGCTCGCGCCGGAGCGCCGGCTCGATACGACGCCCCTCTATCAGGTGCTCTTCGGATTCCACAACACGCTGGACGCGGCCTCGTTCTTACCCGGGCTGGCGACGGACCCGATCCGGACCGACGACTTTCAAATTCGGTACGACCTCGAGGTCCACGCGTTTCTCGACGCGGTCGGCGCCCTGACGATCCACTGGATGTACAACGCCGACCTTTTCGATGACTGGCGCATGGAGCAGATGCTCGCACACTACGTCCGCATCCTAGACTCTATGCGCACATGGCTGGATCTGCCAGCCGCGCGCATCCCGCTCCTCACCGACGGCGAGCGCCTGGCGCTGCGCGGGGCGGCCGACGAGACCGGCGCCCTGGCGTCCGCCAGCCTGGTGATCGAATCGATTGAGCAACAGGCCAGCCGTACCCCGGCGGCCGTTGCAGTGGCCTGCGGCGAGCACACATTGACCTACCAGCAGCTCGACACCCGTGCCAACCGGCTGGCGCACCTGCTGATCGCGCGCGGCGCTGGACCCGAGCAGATCGTCGCGATTGCCATGAATCGCTCGATCGACCTGCTTGTGGCAGTGCTCGCGATCCTCAAGGCCGGCGCCGCGTACCTGCCGATCGATCCCGATTTGCCGGCCGCGCGTATAGGGATGATGGTGGAGCGCGCGGGTGTCCGCCTCGTCGTGACGGGGGGAGCTACGCCCCTGCCGACCGCGATTGCGGCCGACGTGATCGACCTCGATTCCGAGTTGGGACGCTGTCAGCTGGAGGGCGCCCGTACACACTCCCCACGGGATGCGGATCGCACCGCGCCGCTGGTTCCACGCAATGCGGCCTACGTGCTATACACCTCGGGATCGACCGGCACGCCGAAAGCTGTCGTCGTCGAGCACGAGGCGCTCACCCGTGTGTGCGGCGCCTTCGCCTCACGCCACGGGTACGGTCCGCATATCCGGCATCTGGCCATCGCGAATCTCTCGTTCGACATTTCGATCGTCGATTTGTTGCTGCCACTCTGCCACGGGGGGCGCGTGGTCATTGCCACGGGCGACGACACGCGCGATCCCGATCGCCTCGCGAGGATCGCGCAGCAACATCGCGTCAACTCGTTTCAGGCAACGCCGAGCCACTGGACGCTGCTAATCCAGCAGGCGCCAGCGCTTTTCGAAGGCGCGCGGCTGCTGTCGGGTGGCGAGGCGCTCAGCTGTGACCTTGCTCGCACGATGGCCAGGACGGGCGGTCAGGTGATCAACGGCTACGGACCGACCGAAGCGACGGTCTATACGACAACCTACGTCGCTACGGCCGACGAGTTCGCGCCGAATCGCGATGGGCAGATCCCCATCGGGGCTCCGCTGCCGGGTCACCGGACGTACGTCCTCGATGCGGAGGGCGAGTCCGTGCCGCCGGGTGTGAACGGGGAGCTCTGGATCGGCGGCGCGCAGTTGGCGCGGGGCTACTTGGGTCGGCCAGACCTGAGCGCCGACCGATTCATGCCCGATCCGTTTGGGCCGGCAGGATCGCGCATGTACCGGACCGGCGATGTCGTGCGACGCCGAAAGGACGGCGCGCTGGAGTTCGTAGGCCGTTACGACGCACAGATAAAGCTGCGCGGCTTCAGGATCGAGCTGGGCGAGGTCGAAGCTGCGCTCTGCGCCTACCCCGACGTCGACAGTGCCGTCGCGATGGTTGGCCGCAATCAGCAGAAGGAAGATCGCCTCATCGCATACGTGAAGCGTCGGGCGAGTGATCGTCCGATCGTTCAGCTCGAGGAGTGGCGCCAAGTGTTCGAGTCGACATACGGTGCGCGCGCGAGTGTCGCGGGTGAACTGGATTCGATCGGCTATAACAGCAGCTACTCGGACGCGCCGATCGAAGCCGGGGAGATGCGTCTGTGGGCCGATCAGACGGTCGCGCGGCTTGCCGCACTCCGGCCCGACGACGTGCTCGACATCGGCTGCGGGACCGGTCTAATCCTGACGCGGCTGGCGCCGCGATGCCGGTCGTATGTCGGCACCGATTTCTCTACGCGTGTCTTGGCGCAGCTCGACACGTACTTGGCGACCCGCTCGGATCTGCGGCACGTCGAGCTTCGGCCGGGCGAGGCGCACGAGCTCGCGAGCGTCGCCGACGACAGCATCGACCTCGTCGTTCTCAATTCGGTCGTCCAGTACTTCCCGCACGTCGACTATTTGCTGCAGGTGCTGCGCGAGGCCGTGCGCGTGACACGACACGGCGGCCATATCTTCATCGGCGACATACGCAGCGCGGCGATGCTGAACGCCCACTATGCGTCGGTGCGGGCGCATTGGGCCTCGGCCGCAAGCTCAGCGGCGGAACTGCGCGCCGCCATCGCGTACGCGGGTCGCAGCGACGCTGAGCTCGCAATCGATCCGGGACTGTTCCGGGAAGTGGTGCGTCGCTGGTCGAAGGTCGGCCGAGCGGAGCCTCTGTTCAAGCGCGGGGGCTACGATAACGAGCTGAGTCGCTTTCGGTATGACGTCCTCATCACGATTGGCGAGGCGGAATCTCTCGATGAGCCCGACTGCGCGACCCAATGGTCCCCCTTTCACTGGCGTGAGAGCGTGGACCGGCTGCTGACGGCCGGCCACGGGCTGTCGGTCGGCGTGCACGGCGTGATCAACCGCCGCACCTCGGCCGCGTTCAAACTGTCGCGCCTCGTCGAGAGTGACGCGGAGAGCCGACCCGTCCGCGAACTCGTCGCCGCTTGCGTGGCGGAGGGCGAGGATCCGGATGCGTTCGCCGATTGTGCGGCCGCCCACGGCGTATCTGTCGCGTGGAGTCGCCTCGGCGCCGACGGGACCTTCGACGTCGTTTTCAATCCACGCTGGCGCCCCGAGAAGAAGTTGGCTGACACTGGCATTTCCTGGTGTCAGTCTCACGTTCGGGCACCTGACGATCGTCTCGACCTGGGATTTGCACGGGTCCTGCAGGCGCATCTTCGTGAGCGCCTGCCCCAGTACATGGTTCCGTCGCGGATCGTCGTGGTCGACAAATGGCCGCTAACGGCCAGCGGAAAGCTCGATCGGCGCGCGCTCCCGGATCCCGAGAACGCCATCGCACGTGGCGAGTGGAGGGCTCCAGCCACCGAAGACGAGCATGCGCTCTGCGAGCTCTTCGCCGAAGTGCTCGGCCTTCCGCGAGTCGGGACGAACGAAAACTTCTTCGATCTCGGAGGGCATTCGTTGATGGCTGTTCGTCTAGCGAATCGAGTCCGCTCCCAACTGGGAGCCGAGCTCGAGATCGCGACGCTCTTCGAGGCACCGACCCCCCGCGAGCTGGCCGTCCGTCTTCGCAACGGAGGAATCGCAAATGGCCTTTGCTGACGCCGTCTCACGCGACTTGAGGGACGCTCTCCGATCGCTGCAGGCACATCGTTTCGTCACGTTGGTCGCTGTGCTGCTGCTAGCGATCGGCATTGGGGCAAACACCGCCGTGTTCAGCTTCGTCAACACCATGCTACTTGCAAAGTTGCCGGTCAGGAATCCCGATGGCCTGTATCAGCTGATCGTGACCCACCGAGCCGCGACACACAATCTGTTCTCATACGAGGACTACCAGCGCTTGCAGAAGGACTTCAGCGTGTTCGACAGTGTGATAGCGTGGGGCAATGTCGATCTGCGGCTCCAGATCGGCGACACGCCGCATCAGGTCCGAAGCGCGTTCGTCAGCGGGAATTACTCCGACGTCCTCGACCTGACTCCCGCCGCCGGCCGCATGCTCACGCCCGCAGACGATGCGACCAACGCGCCAGTGGCGGTGTTGGGCTACGGCTTCTGGACGAACGCGTGCGGACGCGACCCGTCGATCGTAGGTCGGCCGATCCGCATCAACGACGTCACCTTCACGGTCGTCGGCGTGCTGCCTCGCGGCTTCGGCGGCACTGAAGTGGATTACGCGCGTGATGTCATGATCCCCATTCACACGGTTGATCGGTTGTGGCCTCAGAACCACGTTCTGCAGCGGGTGACGTACTGGTTGAGTGTGCTTGTGCGGCTGAAGTCCGGGTACGCCATGGCCTCGGCCCGGCCGGAAGTGCAGGGGCTGTGGCCCAAGCTGCTCCAAGCGACGGGCCTGCAGTCGCCGGATGGATTTCAGCAGAAGCTCGATATTGCCGCCGGCGCGCGCGGCGTTTCGAACCTGCGCGGGCAGGTCGGCAGCGGCCTGATCATCCTGAGCGTGATGGTTGCGCTCGTGCTCCTCGTGGCGTGCGCGAACATTGCAAGTCTCCTGCTCGTGCGCGCGACGGGACGTCGGCGGGATATCGCCGTCCGGCTGGCAATCGGAGCGACGAGCGTGCGCATCGTACGCGCGTCACTTGCGGAGACGGGCGTCATTGCTGCGTTCGGTGGCGCGTTGGGCGTGGCGTGTGCACGATGGATTGGCCGCGGGCTGCTCCTGTTCATCCCCGATTCGCAGCGGGATCTCCTGGAACTGCAGCTAGACCTCCGCCTGCTGCTGTACGCAATGCTCGTCACCGGCGTCACATTCCTTGTCATCAGCCTGACACCGGCTGGTCTCGTCAGGAGCATGCAGTTGGCGCGAGTGATCAACGATACAGGCCGGGGCGGATCGGGCTCGAACCTCCGGACGATCCGTGCCGTCGTCGTCGCGCAAATCGCCACGTGCACCGTTCTCATAGTCGGCGCGGTCCTGTTCGCGCGCAGCCTGCAGAACATCGACCGCACGGCCCTCGGCTACAACCGGCTGGATATCGTCGTGGTAACGCCGCACGTCACCGAGGCGAACATCAATAACGAGCGCGCCCGCGTCCTGGCACGCGAGCTCGTCTCGCGCCTGAAGGCGCTGTCGGGCATCCGCTCGGCCACCTACGCCCGGATGACGCCGTTATCAGGCTGGCTGTGGTGGGACCCTGCGGTCGTCTCCGGCTACACGCCCAGGCCCGACGAAACGACGACGGTCTACCTGAATGCAATCGATCCGGGGTATTTCACGACCTGGGGGATGCCGATTCTACGCGGGCGTGGTATCGAGGACCGCGACGGTCCAGGTGCGCCCCGCGTGGCCGTTGTCAGCGAGTCGTTCGCGAAGCGGTTCTTCGAGGGCAAAGGCTTGGGCCGGCAGTTCAGCGTCGGCTACGGCCACGAGCGGCAGTTAACCGATCTTCAGATTGTCGGCATCGTGGCGGACAGTAAGTACGCCGATCCGCGCGAGCCGCAGCGCGAGCTGGTCTATATCGCCGCCGAGCAAGCCGACGCGTTTGCGCCGCTTTTGGTGCAGGTGCGATTGCAGCCGGGACTTGGCGTCGAGGCCGCGACCTCGGCGATCCGTCGACAGACCAGCGACGTGTTTCGAACAGCGGCTGACGTCGAGCCCTACGACGAGACCTTCGATCGTGTCACCCGCCGGGACCGACTGGTCGCTACGCTTTCGGCGATTTTCGGAGTCGCGGGCGTCCTGCTGTCGTGCCTTGGGATCGCGGGCGTCATGGCGTATGCCGTTATGTCGCGAACCGCCGAGATCTGCGTGCGGATGGCGCTCGGCGCCACCCGATCAGGGATCGTCCGCATGATCGTGACCGAGTCGCTGCTGTTGGCCGCCGCTGGTGTGGCGCTGGGCCTGCCTCTCGCCGTACTCGCCGGTCGATACGTCTCGACCGTTCTTTACGGGCTGAGTCCGGCTGATCCGGCCTCACTCGTCCTCGCCTCGGCCGCGCTGCTGCTGACAGCCGTCGGCGGCGCCGCGCTGCCCGCGTTCCGTGCGATGGGCCTGAACCCCTCGCTGGCGCTTCGCACGCAATAGCATCTGCGCTTTCATGCGCCGCCCGCCGCTGACCGCTGTCTTACATAGGGCGGATCCGCCGCTCTCGTACGCCCAGGAACGCCTCTGGACGGTTCAGAAGCTTGATCCGTCCAGCCCAGCGTACAACGTGCCGTTCATTGTACGCCTCATCGGTCCGTTGCAGCGCGACGCGCTCTGGCGGAGCGTGGTGGCGCTCGTGTCGCGGCACGAGGCGCTCCGGACCACGTTTCCAATCGTAGGCGCCGCACCCGTGCAGCGCATTTCTTCCGAACCTCGCTTCGAGCGGCGGGAAGTAGACCTCGAGACTCTGCCAGTGGGCGGCCGCGAGCCCGAGGCGCTGCGGCTCGCGTACAGCGATGCCGTCACGCCATTCGACCTGACCGAGGGTCCGCTCATTCGCGTACTACTCGCTCGCCTGGGTGAGCGAGACCACGTGTTCGCTGTCACGCAGCACCACATCATTTGCGACGGATGGTCGGTCGCGATCATGGCTCAGGAACTCGCCGCGCTTTACGCGGGAGATGCCGCCGGCCGCCCGATCGTCCTGCCGGTGCCACCGGTGCAGTACGCCGACTTTGCGATCTGGCAGCGCGCGATCCTGCGAGGCGACAGTCTGGCTGGCCACGTACACTATTGGAGATCGCAGCTCGCGAACATGCCCGCGCTCGACCTGCCGATCGATGCGTCCAATTTAGCTGCGCGCATGTCGAAGGCCGCCGTCGGGCCGATGCGCCTGTCGGCGCGACTGACTCAGGCGGTGCACGCTTTCAGCCGGCGGGAGCGCGTGACGCCGTTCATGACCCTGCTCTCGGCGTTGCAGATTCTGCTCGGGAAGCTCACGGGACAGACCGACCTCGCGGTAGGCGTTCCGATCTCAGGTCGCGCGGCCAAAGAGGTCGAGAGTGTCATCGGCTTCTTCGTGAACACCGTCGTCATTCGAACAGACTTGAGTGGGCATCCCAGCTTCCTCGACGTCGTGAAGCAGGTCCGACGGCGCGTGCTCGAGGCGCACGCCCATGGCGACGTGCCGTTTCAGCTCCTCTTGAATGTGCTCGGCGGCGCCCGCCGCGCCGATCGGCAATTGCTCTTCCGCGTCCTATTCGTGCTGCACGAGGCCGCGCCGACCATCGGGTTCGCAGGACTTGAGGTCCGGCCGATCCCGATCGTTCCGCCGCGTGCGCGATTCGACCTGACACTCTCACTGGTCGAGCACGGCGGCCATTTCCGCGGCGGACTCGAGTACGCGAGCGATCTGTTCACGGCAAACACGATCGCGCGAATCACCGAGGGATACGAGCATCTGCTCAACAGGCTCCTGTGGGCGCCCAATCACGCAATCGAGGATCTCTCATGGTCGGCCGAAGCCGACGGCCACCGCTCCACGGCGGATCGTGAGACGTCGCACCCGATCGCTTCCGATCGCTAGTCGTTTGTCTTTCGGCCGTTTCGCGTTGAACGACTCGCCGTCCGGTCGCCCTTTGTCGAAAGGGACGGTGCGTCGAGCCGCGGTTGAGTGCATCGGCGCGCTCCGACGCAGCGGCCCGATTGGTGCTCGGCCATGCGGGGCATCTCCCAGGTCGAGACACCTTCCACCCCTCGGCACGAAGGACGGTCACGCTATGTCACCCGTTGCTACCGACCACACGCTCGCGACGATGCTGCAGACGCGCGCGGCTGCAAAGCCGGATGCGCTCGCTTTCCGCTTCGTCGAGGAGGGCACCCAGGTGTCCTCCTCGCTCACGTTCGCACAGCTCGACGCGCGGGCACGCCGCACAGCGGCGTTCCTGCAGAGCTCGGGCGCCGCGAACGAGCGGGCGCTGTTGATCCATTCGCCGGGCCTGGAGTTCTTGTGTGCCTTCTTCGGGTGTTTGTACGCTGGCGCAATCCCCGTGCCGTTGCCGCCGCCGCGCACGCGGTCCGATGCCGATCGGCTGACTGGCGTGCTGAGTAGCGCCAGCCCGAAGTACGTACTCACAGAGGCGGGACTAATGAGTCGGCTGGGCCTCACGGATCCGGCCCACGTTTCATCGGACCTGCAGATTGTCGACGGCGCGGCCATCGACGGCGCGAAGGCGTCACGCTGGCGCAGCCCGGGCGGGGTGCGGTCGCCTCTCGCGTACATCCAATACACGTCAGGCTCGACTTCAGCACCGAAAGGCGTGATGGTCGGCCACGCCAATGTCCTCGCTAACCTGGCGGAAATCGATTCTGTGTTCCGGCACGACGAGGCGTCGGTCATCGTGTCGTGGCTGCCGCACTACCACGACATGGGTCTCGTCTACGGCTTGATGCAGCCGATCTTCAGTGCCGTGCCGTGTGTGCTTATGTCGCCCTTCGCGTTCGCACAACGTCCGGCGCGATGGCTTGAGGCAATCAGCACGTTTCGAGCGACCCACAGTGGCGGACCGAATTTCGGTTACGACCTCTGCGCGCGACGAGTGAGTGCCGCGCAACGCGCCTCGCTCGACCTTTCCACGTGGCGAGTTGCGTTCAACGGCGCAGAGCGCATCGACTGGGCCACGATGCGCGAGTTCGCGCGCATGTTTGAACCCTGCGGTTTTGACGAACGCGCGTTTTGTCCGGCGTACGGGCTCGCGGAGGCGACGCTAAAAGTGACGGCCTGTCGCCCCGGACGGCCACTTGCGCTGAGCGCGCAACCGCGAATCCGCGACCAGGTCGGCGCGGGTGGCCTGGCAGAGGACGCGCGGTCACTCGTCGGCAATGGAGCTCCCACATCCCACACGGAGATCGCTATTGTCGATCCGGACACGTCCGCGCCGTGTTCCGAAGGCACGGTCGGCGAGGTGTGGGTGTCGGGCCCGAGCGTGGCACTTGGCTACTGGGGCCGTCCCGAAGAGACGGAGCACACCTTCAAGGCTCGACTGGCCGGCGTCGGCAATCGCGTGTACCTGCGCACTGGCGACCTTGGCTTCCTGCACAGCGAAGATCTGTTCGTGGTCGGACGCCTAAAGGATCTCATCATTGTTCGCGGACAGAACTACTACCCTGAGGATCTCGAAGCAACGGTCGCGTCCTCCCACCCGGCTATCCGGCGCGGTGGGGTGACCGCCTTCGCGGTGGATCGCGCAGACGAGCGCCTGGTGGTCATGGTCGAAGGACCGCACAAACAACTGAGCGCCACGCAGGATCTCGACAGTGTCGCTCGCGCGGTGGCGCGAGCCATTGGCGATCGACATGCGCTGGACGTTGAGGCCGTGGCGTTCGTGCCGAACGGCAAGTTGCCCCGAACGACCAGCGGCAAGTTGCAGCGCGCGCAATGCCGCGCCATGTATCTTCGGGGCGCTGGACCCGAGCTGTGGATCCAGGCGTGCTCGAGTCAGGACGAACCAACCGGTTGTTCGCACCCAGTGCCAGGAGGCGATGACGGGCCCGGGAAACCTGCTACACCCGGTGCGCTTGCGGTGCTCGCGTTCCTCGCGCCGCGTCTCGCCCGACTGCTTAAGCGCGAGTCGAGTGCTATCCCTGCTGACGCGACGTTGACCTCGCTCGGACTCGACTCCCTGGCGGCCGCCGAGTTGTCCTCCGACATCCTCGAGAAGTTCGGAGTCGAAGTGTCGATTTCGGAATTGCTCGACCGCAAGACCTTCGCCGTCCTGATCGATGATCTCGCTGTTGGCGTCCGCCCGATCGCCGAGCGGGACACCTCCGCGCCGCGAGGCGACGCCGACGATTGCGGCGACAAGGGGTCCGCACTGTCGGACGCGCAAGAGTCGCAATGGATCCTGTGCGGCATTGATGGTGCGGCGAGCGCGTACAACATCGCGCGGGCAGTCGTGCTGCACGAGGCCGTCGACCTGGACGCCGTCGAAGCCGGCCTGCAGGCACTCGTCGAACGTCACGGTGAACTGCGGACGCGCTTCGTTCTGGCTGACGGTGGACCGGTCCGAATCACGCACACCGCGCCCCAGTTCGTGCTCGGCCGCGAGGACGCGACCCAGTGGACGGAGGACACGCTACGCGATCGGGTTGCCGCGGAAGCGCGGCGCCCGTTTGATTTCGCGGGCGATCTGCTGCTCCGCGCCACCGCTTTCCATCGGGCTCCGTCGATCTACGTGTTCGTCATCGTAGCACCACATATCATCGCGGACCTGCGATCATTCGAGACGCTCTTTGCTGAGCTCGGGGCCCTTTATTGCCGCCAGGTCGATGGCGAGGTGCACTCGCTTCCGCCGTTGACCGCGAACTACGGCGATTACGTGGCCGGGCAGCGTGCCGAACATCGCAGCGAGAAGGGGAGGCGCGCACTGGCATTCTGGCAGGCGCGACTCGAACATGTGCAGCCGCTCGATCTCCCTGCCGATTCGCCGCGGCCGCCCGCCCCTCGGTTCCTAGGAGGCCGCCGCGCCTTCCAGGTGAGTGCGCCGACGAGTGATCATCTCGACACCGTCGCCCGCGCGCACGAAGCGACGCCGTTCATGGTACTCGCCGCAGCGTATGTCGTCCTGCTGCACAAGCGGACCGGCCAGCGCGCGATCTGCATTGGCGCGCCGACGATGCGACGGCCAACGGCCGCATTGGCGGATGTAGTTGGAAACTTCGTGAACCCGATCGCGATCGTCGTGAACGTCGATCCGCAGGAGTCCTTCGCAGATCTCTTGGAACAGGTTCGGCGTGTGGTCCTAGACGGCCTAGCGCACGCGAGCTGTCCGTTCCGCGCCCTCGTCGAGCACCTCGGTCCGTCACGCGGTTCGGGCCGAGGCCTCTTCCAGGCGTGGTTCGCGTTCCAGGAGGCGCGGCGGTTGGGGCCTGAGGATAACGGTGGCTTGGCGCTGGGCATCGACGGTGCCCGCGTCTCGCTGGGATCACTGAATGGCGAGGTGATGGCTATCGAGCCCGGCACGAGCCAGTTCGATCTCTCGCTGTCGATGGCCAGGACGCGCGAGGGGCTGGCCGGCACGCTCGAGTACGACAGCGACCTGTATCGCAGCAACACTGCCGATCGCATCGTGCGCCACTTTCTGCAGCTGCTCGACATGATGGCGGTGGATCCGTCGCGTCCGATCGCAGAGCTGAGTCCGCTCGACGCCCACGAGCGCGATCTCTTACTGCGGCGATGGAACGACACGCGAGTGAATTATGGCGGACCGGATCTGCTGCATGAGCTCGTCGAGCGCCAAATGGCGGCGTCGCCTTCCGCGGTCGCCGTGCGGTTCGCGCAGTCGTCCCTGACGTACGGCGAGCTTCGCGCGCGATCGGACGCCGTGGCGCAGGCGCTGGTCGGCACGGGTGTCCAGATCGACGATCGGATCGGCGTCTGCATGAATCGAGGCCTCGACCTACCGACAGCCCTCCTCGGTGTCCTGAAAGCGGGCGCCGCGTACGTGCCCCTCGATCCCGACTACCCGGACTCGTATCGTCGCCGTATCATCGGTGACGCCGGGTTGTCAGCGATCATCGTGGATACGGCCACCTCGCATCTCGATGGGGGCGGCTGCCCGACTATCGACATCGATCAGCTGTCGCTCGCCTCGGGCCCGGCGGTGCCGTTCCGTCCGCCGAAGGTCGCCAACGCGAACCTCGCGTACGTGATCTATACGTCCGGATCGACGGGACAGCCGAAGGGCGTGATGAATACCCACGCCGGCATCTGCAACCGTCTGCTGTGGATGCAGGACGCCTTCGGGCTCGATGCGTCCGACCGGGTACTCCAGAAGACGCCCTTTACCTTCGACGTGTCCGTATGGGAATTCTTCTGGCCGCTGATGACCGGGGCCGCGCTCGTCATCGCCGAACCGGGCGGCCATCGGGATCCGGCGTACCTGCGCGACCTTATCGACCGCGAGGCGATCACAACCGTGCACTTCGTGCCGTCGATGCTGGACGTGTTCCTGAGCCAGTCATGCCAGTCGTCGTGCCCGTCGCTTCGCCTCGTGATCAGCAGCGGCGAGTCGTTGCCGGCCGCGACGATGGACGCGTGCCGGCGGTATTTCAACAGCCAGCTGCACAATCTCTACGGGCCAACCGAGGCGGCGGTCGACGTGACGTGGTGGCGCTGCGACGAGGATCCTCATGCGAGTCGCATCCCGATCGGACGGCCGATCGCGAACATGCAGATGTACGTCCTCGATGACGATCTGATGCCCGTGCCAGTCGGCGTCGACGGATCTATGTACATCGGGGGCCCTGGGCTAGCGCGCGGCTACGTAAACCGGCCCGATTGGACGGCCGAGCGCTTCGTGCCCAACCCGTTCGGCGCGGATCGAGGCGGCCGCCTCTATGCCACGGGCGATGTGGGCCGGTGGCGCGAGGACGGCGCGCTAGAGTTCCTCCACCGGGCCGATCACCAGGTGAAGATTCGCGGATTCCGCGTGGAGCTCGACGAGATCGCCGACGCCTTGAGGCGTTGCGGCGCGCGAGATGCGGCTGTGGTCGCCGTCGATGGAGAGCGCGGCATGCGAGTCCTCGCCGCGCACGTCGTGTCGGACGAGCTGGAAGACACGCTCTGGCCACGTCTGCGACGCGATCTCGCCGCGCTGCTGCCGGAACACATGGTGCCGTCCGTTTACGTCCGTCACGCGGAGCTGCCGCGCACGTCGACCGGGAAGCTGGATCGCAAGGCCCTGCCCTCGATCGACCTCGCGGCGTCGAGGCCTGCCGGTCCTGAGGAGCCGACATCTGAACTCGAATCAGTCGTGGCGCGCGTGTGGGCGGAGACGTTCGGCACGGACCGCGTCGGCGTCGGTGACAACTTCTTCGAGCTTGGCGGTCACTCATTGATCGCCATGCGTATCGTCACGAGGCTAAACGAGCGTTTCTCGACCGACCTCCCACTCGTCCTGCTGCTCTCAGGCGCGCCAACCGTGCGGCTCGTCGCCAGAGCACTCGACGAGGCCATTGCCACTCGAGAGCGTCCACATGTCGTTGAACTCGGTCGCTGAGGCGGAGCGGATCTCCGACCTAGTCGTGTTGACGGCCGGTCGTCCCGCGGGACTTGCGCGCGTCCTGAAGAGCTACGCGTCCGCCCTCGATCGGGAGCGCTCCGGTGATGTCCGTATTACCGTGTTCGACGACTCCGACTGCGCGTCTGTCGAAGCCCAGAACCGCCTTATCGCCGAGGCAGTGTGCCGCAGACCGCCAGTTCGTGTCATCGGACGGCCCGAACGGCGTGATCTGGTCGCGCGGCTCGTGCGCGCCGGTTGTCCCGAGGACGTCGTGTCCTTTGCGCTCTTCGGTCCCGCGTGGCACGGGCGGTCTGCCGGCGCGAATCGGAACGCCGTGCTGCTAGCGATGATGGGCCGCTTGCTCGTGAGCATCGACGACGACACCGAGGCGCGCGGCACCGAGTCGCCGTGCTCGGTGGCTGGGGCGTCGTGGCGGGCGGGCGACGCGTGGAGTCCGGATCCGGCTGTGCCGTGCGACATCTGGACCTTCCCGAGCCGCGACGCGCTCGTCGCAGGTCACGAGTGGCGCGACATCGACGTCATCGATCGCCATCAGCGGGTCCTGGGACGCGACGTTCGCGCTTGCCTGAGGGCAATCGACCCTGGCCCGCCATCCCTCGAAACCGACGTGCCGGTCGCAACTCGAGTCGTGGTCTCGCTCAATGGGCTCGCGGGCGACTGCGGTTGGCGGACGCCGAGTCACTATTTGTGGACCACGGGAGCGACGCTCGATCGTCTGACCATGTCGCCGGAACACTACGCGGACGCGTGCTGCTCACGCGAGATGCTTCGCGTGTCGAGGTCCTGCACGTTCGTCAAACAATCCAACAACCTGATGGCGACGTTCTTTGGTGTGGATAACAGGACGCTCTTGCCGCCTTTCATGCCTATCGGGCGCGGCCAGGATGTGCTGTTCGGGTTGCTCGTCTCCTGCTGCATCGAGGGTGCCTGCTTCGCACACCTCCCTTGGGCTCTGCTTCACACACCCGTCGAGCAGCGTACGTTCGCGCGCGACGATATGCTCGCCGCGGCGATGGGCGTCGACCTCTCCGTCGTGCTCGCCGCCCTGGTGCGTGACTGCGCACCGCTCAGTTCCGTCGGCGACGATGCTTCGAGACTGCGCGAGCTCGGCAGAGCGTTGGAAGACGTGGCCGTACAAGGGCCGTCGCAAGCGGCCGCGCGCATTCGTGATTCCGTGCTGCGGCTCACGACGTGTCATGTGAACACGCTCGAAATGACCACACACGCAGGTCATGAGCGATCCGGCTGGTCGCACGATGTGGCGAGATACCTGGATGCCTGGAAGATATCGACACGGCGGCGTGACTATCACATTCCCGTGGAATGCCTGGCGGGAACGGATGGTAGGGGCGCGCTCTCTCGGCTGCTCGCCTATGTCCATGACTTCGCTCGGCTGTTGCAGTGGTGGCCAGATGTGGTGGCCCGATGCGTCGAGTTCCCACAAGGCCAGCATCTGATGGGCGCTCGTTTAGATCCGAGCTGATGGGATCCTCGAGACGTGAGCGGGCCTCTAGGCCCATACCGAAATGACCTTCCAGGCATTGTCGCACTTGAGGCTGGTCTCCGCAGTGGAAAACAACGTGTGGGCCCTTTTCAGAACGATGGGACGTCTGCCTGGCAGTGACTTTGTGGACACTGACCGGCTGTGCTCGCATTACAGCCCATTTCCGAGCCCCATGTTTTGTGGTGCCTGGTCGACGTGCGACTGCGCAGATCGCGTCGACTCTAGGATTGCCGATGTCGTGTCCTGGTTCAGATCGAAAGGAGCGGAGTACTTCTTCTGGTGGACTGGGACAAGAGGGTCCACTTCACACCTCAAGGCCGCGCTCTTGGATCATGGCTTCATCCCGGACATCGAGGCTGCGCCCCTAATGGCGGCACACATCGATCGGCTTGCAGTTGCATCACGATCGCGTAGTGATCTGGTGATCCGTATCGCGCAAAGCGACATCGAACTGGAAGAGTGGCGAGACGCCTTCTGTGCTGCGTTCGGCACCCCGAAAGCCGCTGGGCAGGCTTGGACTGACGCGACTCGGGCCGGCACGGCAGCAGGTCGGCCGCCGTGGACTCTGCACGTCGGCTACTTCCAGAACCAGCCGGTTGCTACGAGCATGGTATTCAGCGAGGGCGACGTTGCCGGCGTTTACTGCATCGGGACGGTCCCGAGCGCGCGAGGACGTGGATTCGGCGCCGCGATGACCACAAGACCTCTTGTTCATGCGCGCCAGAAGAGACCTGCCGTTGCGGTCCTGTACTCCACACAAGCCGGTTATTCGCTTTATCGGCGGCTCGGATTCGCGGATCTCAACAGCACCGTTTCCCGGTACCTGTGGGTTTCTGACTAACGGCTTCGACAGTCGGCTTCGCGCACCTGACACCTTGCAACTGGACCTCCATCTGCACCTTCAGTGACGCGGGGTCTCTGCACCGCCGTCCCGTCGCCGGCGTCCAGCCAGCACGAATTCTGATTTTCAAGCACTCGTCTCGTCATCGCTGACAGAGCGTCGCGACGCTCGTCGTCGAATCGCGGACCGGCAGAAGCCGGGGGATTCGGGTGTGCGGGTCCGTGCCGGATGTCGTGGTTCTTGACCCCGACACGCGCCGTCTCCAGGAGCCGCTGGGCGGATCGGCGGGTTGTTGCCGCATTGGTTTGA
>Ga0070732_10000217_pt1 | contig 43830 bp, 70 predicted proteins | sample Coa_R1_5_FD_66449 | JGI IMG/M metagenome (GOLD analysis project Ga0070732, IMG submission 66449) | Surface soil microbial communities from Centralia Pennsylvania, which are recovering from an underground coalmine fire - Coalmine... | ecosystem: Environmental > Terrestrial > Soil > Unclassified ... | reverse complement strand
ACTCCCGCTCGAACCCGCTCAACATGCCGCATAACCGCTTGCTGCGGTGCCTGAACTGGGTTCCCAAGCAAGCCGGATATTTGGAGCAGAGATGGGGATACAGCACCGTTTCCGTGGTGGGAACTGTGGTCGGCTCTACCACTGGCATTTTCCCGATCACGCTTTGGAATGGCACAAAATACATTCTGATATTTCAGACGCTTCCCCAGTGGCGCACCTTTACGATCACCACTCCCCCCAGTGAGATTGTTCCTACGATACGGGGGACACCGCTGGTCTCAACCACGGTCCCAGGAAATTCTTATTCGTTCAGCAATCGCTTTTATTACGGAGACGGTAGCAACCAGAAGTTCTTTGATGGCTCGACTTGGCGAGATAACGGGATAAGAGTTCCGACCACGGCGGAGGGCGCTTCGGTAACGGTTTCGGCGGGAGCGAATGACGCGAATGGGCTTCCGGTAGCAATCCTCTCTGGTTATCAGTTTTACGCGGCTTACTACAACCCAGTCTCAGGGCAGGTAGGTAACCGCATCTCTATCGGCTCCCGGCTCGCCAATACCGCCTCGACAGTTGATGTGAGCTTTACCGGGCTGCCGCAAATGTCGACCGTGGGCGGAAACAATTCGGCTGGGGATTCGGAGTGGGTGATCGTATTAGGTCGGACGGGAGACGGAGCCCAAGTCCCGTATGTATGCGTGGATTCAGGAAACAACTGGATCACCGTGCCTAACACAGCCACATCCTTCACCCTAACATCAGGGTCGATCGACGGCAACTTTGAACTGCCTACCCGAAACGGCGTCATCCCCACAGCGCAGACCATGTTCGCGGTCATCGGTGATTACATATATTCCTGTGACCCAGCCTCGCCCACAGTAAGGATTTCGGGAAGTGCACTGGACGCACGCAATGGGCGATTTATGGGAGTTCCGGAGCAATCGTGGGCTCCGGATGACATCGAGACTTTTCCAACCGCGCAACCCGTAAGCTGCTTAGCTGAAGTCGATCTTGAAGCCTTTGTTGCTACCCAAAGCGACTGCGCCATATTGACTGACCTTGCTGGAGTCAGAGCGTGGCGCGGCCCGTGGCCGGTTGGGTGTGCCGGAGCGAGAGCCAAGACTAAGACCCATCACGGATTCTTCTGGGTATCTGGCGACAAGGAACTCTGCACATTCGTTAACGGATTGCCGATGGTCATCTCGGAAGAATACGAAGCCGCGGAGCTTTCGCAGATCGGCGACCAGTATCTTTCTACAGTGGAGCTGCTGTACTTCCGGTCGGCAGCTCTTCATAAAGACGAGATTCGCATCGAGGGCCGGAAATCTGACGGGACACCGTACACCATAATCCATGACTTCAAGCTGACTGAGACCAGCAGCCCATACGGTATCAGCGAGTCCTCGAGTCCTTACGGGCAAGGTTACTCAGCGCAGTTTCTTGGGCAGCTTAGCGGCCCGTTCACCTCGGCAGTCGTAAGGGACGTTAACGGCAAGATGCAGGTTTGGGCGATGCCCACAGGAAATAGCAACGGAGTTTTGACCTCACTGTACCAGCACTATTCGGGAGCAGACGACGCACATAATCAGTTCACTTCGGACGCAATCTCGCTGGTCAATCCTGGACCTGAGAGGCCTTCTGTGCAGTTCGTTGATTGGTACGGAGACCCGAACGTAGACATTGCCATCGGCAAGACACTGAAGACGGATTTAGGAACTGACAACTTTGCATTTGAGGAACTTACCCCGAGCGACAATCCTGGAATCGTGGTCTCTGGATACGAAGATGATTTCAGGTTCCGCGCGACTATCGACCGCCCGGAGCTTCACCACACTTATTTCCGCATACGCTTAACCTCGCACTCTGGGGATGGAAGTTTGGCGCTTAACTCTCCTCCGCACGTCCCCCTGGAAAGCTACGGCAGAGTGTATGCGCTCTTACCGATCATCGGAGATTCCAGAGGCGCATGAGGTTCACCGGGAAGTGGCCGTCGAAAGGACAGACGGCGCTTGATAGAAACAAAGAGCGCCAGGTCGCGCTCGATTTTCTCAGAAACCGGGGAACCGCCAAACTTCCCCAAGCGCCGCGAGACATCATCGTCCAGTCAGGGTCAAGAGGAGTTCTGTTGACCTGGAACCTTCCTCAGGTGTTCTTCGACATCATCGGATGGCGGGTTTACAAGAACGACGAAAATACCTTGTTCCATGAATTGAGGGATCGAGGCAACCGGCAATTGTTCGTGGAGTGCACGTCAGGAACAACTCCTCCCACGACCAATTTCTTTGTGTCCTCGATCAATGCGCTGGGGCGGGAGTCGAGAAAAGTGCAGGCCCAGGGCAAAGCCACTGCCGAGACGGGAGCGCCCAGCATCCCTTCGACTCCTCCGGAGTACACCAAGACCGCATCGGGCGGCTCAGACCGCAGCAACTATTACGGCAGAATCAACAACTCCAAGCTGACATTCTGATGAGTACACGGATCTATCCAATCGATTTTTTGGGAAACGGAGCGATGCTGACTCCGCTTGACCCAGAGTTACATGATGCCGCGGTAGATTTCTGCCGGCGGGAGCTGGTTGAAGACATCAATTTATCCCATCTGGCTAAGGTCTGGATCGCAAAGAACGGCGCTGATGTTCTGGGGATCATGGGCTATGTCCTCAAGCCGGACGTTCCGGTGTTTCGCGCCATCGACCCCTTGGCACTGAGACTCTTGGCGCAACGCTATAACAACTTCCTCGCGGACAACGGAGCACGGGGAAAAGAGACTTTCATCCACATCGCAAGACGAGAGAAGCCGGAGCAGCGATGCCCGGACTGGAACGTGGTGTTACGCGAGTGGGGAGCAAAATCGGCCGACAGGGTTTCGGTCACGGTGAGGTAGAGATATGGGCGGCGGTCCAACTTCAGCTCAAAATAATGCAGCCAACGCGCAAGCGAATCTTACGAACCAACTTTCCGGGACCTACGGCCGGCAAGAGCAGTTCTTGGAGAACCAGCAGAACAAGGTAAACCCGTTCTATACCTCGCGCATGAACAATGGGCTGCCGTACTTCAATCAACTCACCGACGCCAGTTCGGGGCTTGTGGCGCGAAGTTTTGCGCCAGCTCGCCAGCAGCTACTTCAACGTCTGGGAACGCAACAAGGCTTGCCATCCGGATTCCGCAATCAGGCGCTCACCGACCTTGATTCTCAGCAGGCCAGAGCATTTGACGACCAGCTTATGCAAGGACTCCAGGCACAGGAGTCGGCAAAGCAGGGCGGAGCTGCGGGGCTTATGGGTCAGGCGCAGATCGCCAACCCCACGGCTTACTCCGGGCAGGCCATCGGCGGAAACGCTTCCATCATGAATGCGCCTTTGCAAAAACCTGGGATTGGCGGCTTACTCGGCGGCGTGGCTGGCGGACTGGCCAGCGCGATTCCTTTCTAGGAGAACGATCATGGGACAAGCACTAGGAAAGTTAGACCCCAGCGCGACGAACGATATGCTGGGTGGCCAAGCGGTCGCTACGGGAACGCCGGGAGCAAAGACGGTCGCCGACCCAAACCAAGGATTGACCCAAGGGCAGATGTTCGCCCGCAAAGCGCTGTCCAATAGCCTCTCTGGACTCGGACAAGGGCTCCAGCAGCAGGGCAACGCCCAAAGCCAAGGCTTTCAGCCGCCGATCAATACCCCACAGGCGCCGATGGTCGATCCGAGGTATTTCGGGGTGCAAGGCCCCAAGAACCCGTTTTATGGAGGCTAGATGAGCAGCCCACAGATAACCCCTAACCCTACCCAACTTGTTCCGTTCTTTCTTCGAGCTTTGGGCGGCCAGAATATGCCCCAAGGGGACGCTCAAAGCCCATTAGCGCCTTCGCCGGGTGTTCTCCCCCCACCCCAAGCGCAGCAGGCCACAGCGCAGCCACAGGGCGCGACGGCAATGCCTGAGAGTGCGCCATCTCAACCGCAAGTCGCTCCCGCGCCTCCACCTCAGACCAAAGCCCATAAACTGATGCAAATCCTTATGGGAGGACTCCAGGGAGCCATCGCGGGACAGGCGGCCAGCGCTGAGTCTTACGCGCGCACAGGAAGGAATGGCGGGTTTGGAGTAGGACTTGAAGCTGGCTACCAAGCTCCCTATCAACTGCCGTTTTTACGAAAGTATCAGCAGGCTCAGCTTGAGGCGCAGCAGGCGGAGACGGAGCAGAAAAAAGCCATCACGCAGCGCATGCAGAACAGCACTGCCGTAACTCTGCCAAACGGCGGCCAGATGATGGTTCCGAACGACCAATTGCCGAAGATTTTACAGGCGCAGATCGGCGCAGGGGCAAGAACTCAGGCTGCCGAGATTGGCGCAGGGGGAAGGATTGGAGCCGCCCAGGTACAAGCCGGTAAGCCGGTCGTCGTCCCCGGACGAGGACTTTTCCAGAAAGACGAAAACGGCCAGTATCAGCCGGTGCAGGGCGCCGAAGTCCCCCAAGTCTTGATGACCGCGGAGGAAGCGCAAGCTATCGGACATCCCGAGCTCGCCAACCAAGAAATTGATATGGGGAGATACTCTCAACTATTGAGAGGAACGGCGGCGCAGACGGTACCAGTGCAAGGTACCGCTGGTCCAACCCTCGTCAACAAAATAAGCGGCAAGAAAACTCCGCTGGGACTCGGTGCGCCTGCAATGGGCGGAGTGGTGCAAGTAGCCGACCCAAATAACCCAGGCAATGTCACATACGCGACTAAATCCCAGGCGGTAAGCAGCGGGGCGCAGAGTCCGCAGTCTGCAACCACGCAAGCTGCCAAGGCGACTTTGAAATCGGCCACATCGGGCAAGATGGGTGACGAAATAAACGCCTACAAGACTGCGCTTGCGCATGCCGACTTACTGGATAAAGTCTCAGCAGCCCTACAGAACAATGACACGCGAGCCTTGAACACTTTGAAGAACCAATGGAAGTCGCAGTTCGGTTCCTCCAATTTGAACGACTTCAGCGTGGTTGCGAATGCCTACAGCCGCGAAGTAACGAAGATGCTCTCTGGCGGACACCTCACCGATTCTGAAATCTCTCAGCAGGGAGCAACCTTGCCGAACAACGCAAATCTTGCAACCTTACGCTCAGCGATCGCGAACTATAAGCAACTCGCCAATAGCAAGATGCAAGTCACCCAGCAGCGAATCCAGCAGGGGCTCAAAGGGCAGCCAAATCTGCCACAAGCTGGAGCTAATGATCCTCTCGCCATCCGATGAGCACTCAGCCTATTCCTCAGCCGCAGACATCGACTTTGGCGCAAGCAATACGCTCAAAGTATCCAGGTTCTTACGATGACCTTAGCGATTCCGATCTTGAGGAAAAGATTCTGGCGAAATATCCGCAGTATTCGGATATGCCGAGAAGCGCTCCCAACGCCGGACTTGCCCCAGGGTCGCCTGCGCCAAAAGTTGACATGGAAACATCTCTCGCTGGGGATATACCAGGTCTTCTTAATGGTCTGGCAAAACCAACGGTAAGTGCGTTGTCAAATCCCGTGATGCCTGGAAACGTATCTGTCCCCCAAGCCCAGAGCGCGCAGCCCTTTAATTTTATGGGAGCTGTAAAGAGAATGTCTTTGGGGAATGCCGCAAGCTCTACTCTCCAAGAAGCAAAATCCTTGAATCCCGTAGTTACAGGCCAAGGAGCGGAAGGACTCGGGCAGACAATCGGCAACTTCATTATGCTGGCTTCGGGCTTGCGGAAAGCGGCCCCAAGCGTAGCCGCTATGGATGTCGGCCCAAAGGCTGCTGCTGTTGGTAAAGTTGCTGCCCAGGATGCTTTTTCGCGTATTCCTGTTATAGGGCGGGCGGTTCGTCGGCCATCAGTAAGTGATTATGTTGAAGCTGCTCAGACACAGAGACCGCCAGTCTATCCCGGTGCACCGCTTCCGAAGTATCCCGACGCTGTTGAAGGAGAGTATGTCGAATCGCCGGCTGAATCTGAAAAGCCCCAGCCTCCGGTAGCCCAATCGTCTGAACTTCCGTGGAACTCTTATGGGCGCAGCTTGCAGTCTGGACCAAAGCCTGCGCGCCCGGCGTTCCAGATCGCGCAGAAAGCCTCTCCTACTCAGTTGCCGGAAACTAATCCACTTCCGCTCCAAGATGAAGGCCCAGCTCAAATCATCGGCACGCAGCAAGCCGAGCCTTCGCAGATTCCCGACATTCCAATTCTGAAGCGCTACCAGCAGCCAATACCTACAGGGCTTCCTGACCAGCTCGAGGACCAAGCGATCGTCCAACGAAACAGGGAAGATTTAGATGCTCAAGAAAGAGCTGGATTAAAAGCTGAGCGAGAGCCTTTCGATGAAGCGCTAGCGTGGATTGACAAGTCTAAGAGACAAGCTCAGGCGGAGTACGCAGCTCAGCAGGCATACGAAAAAACGATGAATCCGCCAGTTAAATTCACTCGTACCGTTACCCCTAAGCCCAAGGTAACGAATCAATTTACTTCAACGCAGGATCTAGCTGATGCGCTCAGGCGTTCGATTGATATGGTGCGTTCGACAAGGGCGGGTAAGTGACTTCTCTGCCTTGTTTACGATTCCCCAAGGCTGATGACAGTAGCAGTCGCAGAGCGAGGCATTGAATTGCTCTGTGCATCCGCATTGCTCGCACACAATGACTTCATCTTTATTCATTCGTTTGATTGATAAAGCGAATAACAGGTAGGGGTGTTGGTTGGAAGTTCCGAGCCGTCTTTTTGCTTAATCACCCAGTCCCAAGTTCTACAAAGGCGCCCCGTTTTTGTGTCTAGCGCATATCCGCCAATAGGCCAGCCGACCACTGATGGGGACGGGTTTATAGTCTCAAACCTTCTTTCTTTAGGCGAATATGGAACGGGAGCCGGTGCGGCGGCTGCTGTGGTTGGTTGGTAGTCAGAACAGCCGAATCCGGTAATGGCAATGAAGCCGAGCGCAAAGAGTGCAAGGTATTTCATCGTTTTCTCCTAGGCTTATGACTGACCAAATTCTGTGCGCAATGCGTGCGAGCGCCGAGCGAGTTGCTCTAGCTCGTCTTGCATTTTTAGAAATCTCTGAGAGCCAGTTCCAACGCTATAACGTTCCCGATTCCCCGGATCGGAAAGCACGGCTTCTTGAAGCCGCAGAACTTCGCCAAAGATTTCAACTGAGCGCTGAGCAGTCTCGTCAATTAGCGCCACAAGTTCTCTTTCCTGAGCCTCAGTCAAGCTCATAGCCACCCAATTCAACTACCCGGCTTACCCCCTGTCAACGCCTAAAAAGTAGGTGCATTCCTATGGGCCAAACCCCAGCTAAGTTCTTTCCTTGGCCGACGCCGTTCGGTCAGTCCCCGGATTCCAACGTGGTCTCGCAAGCCCAGGCTCCGCCACAAGCTCCCTTGAATAACTTCCTGCCCCTGAATCCCCCGGAGCCAGCCGCGGCGCTCAAACCTCCGGCAAGACCGGGCGGAGGATCGCTAGGTATCGGAAGGGTTCAGCCACGAAGAACCGGCGCGGACGGAATGCTGAGATACGAATGAAAAAACTCCTAACAATCTTCTTCCTATTCTGCTCTCCGTCATTCGCGACTACCACGGTCACAGGTGTGCTCAAGACCTTGGGTACGACGAATTCCACTGGAGGGTTCGTCCGTTTCTGGCTCAGAGGTTGCGCTGGAAACCAGCCACGCGTAGCAGGAACCGGAATCATTGCGCCGTCGCAGGGCGGAGTCTTCTACTTTGATTTTCCGACCAGCTCCTCGGGTCTGGTTTCAGGAACGCTCTACTCCACAAGAGACGTTACAGGAACAACTAACGGGGAAATTGAGTGCGGAGGATCGCTTACCGCGGTCTGGTACGGGATGCAAGTCTTCTCTGGCGGCAAGGGCGGACCCGAGACGCCGATCGCAGCGAACAATACTGCAACCATCGATGTGTCCAACGTTACCCCGATCACAACCACACCCGTAGTTCCCTCGCCCACGGGAGACAACACCTATCTGCGCCTGGATGGTGGAAATTCTCCAGTTACGGGCCCGGTGAGCTTCATGTCAACGCAAACCACTTCCGGACTTGCGACCTTCAATGGAGGTGCCACATTCACTGGGCTGGTCACAATACCAGAGCACAGTAAAGGGTTCCTCAATGTGCTGACGGATGGGGGGGCTATAGGTGCAGGCGCGGGATGTGTATATCCGGGTACTGGCAACTTCGTCGGCACCGGGTGCAACGACGACGGGCCAGCTATCCAAGCATTAATCAATGCCAATCCCGGCCGACACATCATTTTACCGAAGTTGATCGCGCCACTGTTCGGCGGAGGTCAAGAAGGCTCCGTTATAGGTTGCGATTATGTCTCCTCTGTGCCTTTAATCCTTTCGGGCAATGGGATGACGCTTGAAGGTGACATTACCGGCAAGCCGTGGAATAGCAAAGTCTCAGTCTGTTTTCTGCCGCTGGTTTCTGGTCAGAACGAATTTGTTGACCCGTCGAATTGCACGGGCTGCGGATTCAAGAATCTGTATGCCTTCGGCCCTTACGCTAATGAGTATGGCGGTAACGCCTCGATCATCGGATTGGGCGACACTTCCCATGCAGGCAGCGGCTTCTATATCAGTGGCGGCCATCCCATACTTGAGAACGTAGCGGCATCCTCTTCAGGACAGAGCGGGGTCACGCTAAACGGCACGAACTTAGTCCAAGGCGGTGTTGCAGGCCAACCGGACTTCGCCAGCTTCTTTAACATCATGACCAACGCCAACGCAGGCTTTGGCGAGATGATTTTTGGGCAAGGCAACGGACAGCCGTGCGGAGATGCTAACGCCGGGATGATGCTGGGTGAGCAGAGTTACAGCAATCAGATGGGCGGTATCGAAGAACTTTCTTGTCTTGGCAATACTCACAATTTTGGCTCGCACAATGACGCTCATAACTCCATTCCGCCAGGGGGCCCTGGAAACGGCGGAAATTCCGGTATGGGCCAAAAGTGCGGAACCTTGGCACGAGGGTCTAACACAGCGACTTGTACGACCGATATACCTACTGAGTTGGGAACGGTAGGACGCACAATCATTGTAAGCGGTTCCACGGCAGTCACCAATTCATTCAACGGCATATTCACTCTGACCAGCATAGACAACGGAGCAGCGGTGAATATTACAAGCACAACCGTGACTTCTAACGTGCTCACTGTAGTCTTCGCATCTGGCACGTTCGTTGGCGGAGAGGTGATTACATTCGCGGGGTTGACCACAAAGACCTATCTCAACCAATGCGTTGAAACTATTGTGACTATGAGCGGCTCGACTGCGACCTTTAACCTACCAAGCTCCGGAGGTTGCAGCAGCGCTAATTACGGAGTCACTGCGGATACGGGAACCGGAACATCATCTCCTAGCAAAAGCTGGTCACAGACCGGCGCTAATGAGACCGCAACGGTCGGCGGAGGCACGGGCGACGCCTTTATAGTGTCCAGCATATCGTGCGCCAGTGATGTCTGCTCAGGCGTTAGTGGAAGCGGCGGGGCGGGAGTTACCGCTAACACATTCAAGGCCAATGTGCCAGCGTGTTTCACTGCTACCAGCACAGGATTAGATGGCAAGTGCTTCATGCTCACCACGGCGGACACTAGTGCGCCTTGGACGCACTTCACTTTTCCCTGCGTAAATTGCAGTTACAGCTTCTCTACTACTGGGGACGTTTACGTCGGCGGGTCATGGGACGTGTTCGCTTCCGTCAACCGTCTTGTAACGGATGCAGTATGCACTTCGGGAAGCAATATACTTACCTCCAATACTGCACTATGGTCTGCTCCAGCTAATGTCGGAAAGAGCATCACAGTGAAAGGTTGCGGAGCGGCTGGCGGGTATCTGACGACAACCATTTCGTCTCTCAACAATCCCTATGAGATTGTAATGGGAGCTAATGCCTCGACTTCGCAACCCAGCGGAACTAGCGCACAGTGGGATGGCGGTTTCACTGTCGGTTCCATCATCGCGAACCGAGCGGGATCAGCACGCAACATTTGGCTAAACGCATACACCGAAATCACTAGCTCGCCGGTGATCGCTGATGCAGAGAATGCGTTTATCGGTGACCAACAAGCGGCGATGGATTTTGTGACGCCGACTTCCCTGCCGTTCGTGCTGGGACTCGGAAGCGGCGTGACGCAGATCGCGCAAGGCATCAACTGGAAGTCACCAAAAGATACGAACGTAGCGCGCTGGAGCTTTCAGCCGGGCTTGACCGCTGACCAAGCGTGGCAGTTCAATCTTCTCGACCATCTCGGCAATACGAAGATGGGTTTGTTTTTCGGGTTAGGTGGCACGGCGGTTTACGGCCTCTCCCCACCGGGAGATGCCACGCATGCTGCGATAATTGCAGATACCTTCGATAACTCGCTGGTATTGCGCGGCCCCGCTACCGTTGCCGTTCCGACGCCTGGCCCTGTAGAGCTTGGCAAAGGAAACAGCCAAGATGTGATCTTGAACTACGGGCAGGGGGGCAACCCGAACACGGCCTCGGCAAAAGTAACGACGCTCGGCAAGATCCAGAGCTTGCGGACTGATGCCGGCACCTGGTTCATGGGCGACGGTTCAAGCGTTTGCCCGGCATGGTATGGACCGGGGACGGGCGCAAGCGTCCAGCTCGGCTTCGTGGCGAATTGCAACAATGACCCCGCTAGCTTCCTTTATAGCTGGCCACAATCTGGACCTGCTACCTCGGCTATGCCTTATGAGGCGACGGGAACAGCGGCAAGTCTTACTGGTACAGGAGCGTGTGCAACTATCACAACACAGCATGGCGGTTCGTGGGCCGGAGATGCCAAGTGTACGGGGACGACTGGCGCGTCCACGATTACCATAACGCCCGGTGTAACGGCACTTAATGGGTGGGTGTGCTACGTACAAGACGAGACTACACGGGCAAACCTATTTCAGCAGACATCACACAGCACGACTTCCTGCACGTTGACCATAACTTCTGTGACCCAGAATGATGTGTTCGTGTTCTCAGCCGTAGCCTACTAGCTTGAAGAGCATTATCTGCTTCCTACTCTTCTTCCAACTGGCCCCTGATTACAAAGTGATTCTGGGAATGGTTCTCCTATTAGCTCTAGTTGTGATTTGGGGAATTCTGGACGATAAGCGATGAACTGGGACATGGTAGCTGCGTTGGCCGCTGTCTCTGGCGTAGTCATCAGCGGAGCGACGGCGATTTATTTCTACGGGCGGATGAGCAAAGGGCAGGAGATTCTCGCCCAGCTCGTCGCAAAGCACGATGAGCGACTCGACCGACACGAAGAAAAATTGCAAGACCACGGAGAAAAGCTGGCTTCGCTCGGCGCGCGCATTTGAGAATCTTCCTTCAGCGTGACGTAGACGATGGCATCTGCACACTAGGCCGCTTCTGCATCAACAATTCCTTTTTCTGCTACACCCTGGAATTACCCATCGGCTCAGGGATGCGAGGTCAAGCCATCCCAGCGGGAACTTACGACTTAGGAATCTACTTCTCGGAAGATTTCAAACGGCTGATGCCCTATCTGCTGAACGTGCCGGGGCGCAGCGGAATCATGATCCATCCCGGCAACTGGGTAGCGAATACCAAGGGCTGCATTCTGGTCGGAGAAATCCAATCGAAGGACGCCATCCTCGAATCACGCGATGCCTTCGACAAATTCTTTCCGCAACTGCAAGACGAATTAGACAAAGGGAATCCCTCGACCATCACGGTCATTAATCCACTTCCAACATTGGAGACAGTATGAAATTTCTATTCACCAAATCTTTCTGGGCAAAAGCTCTGGGCTGGGCCGGGGCTGCACTGTCGCTCTACGGCGGCGCGAATGCCTCAAGCAAATATGGCGCTCTGGCTCTCGCCGCTGCCCCGATTCTTAGTGGCTGGGGAATCCATCTCGCTTCGCAGACTTCTCAGGCTGTAGCCACAAAGTAGCTACAACGTGACCGCTTACACACTCGGCTGGCTGCTCTGGCTTCTTTGGTTTGGAGTGGAGGAGTTCTTAGCTTTGAAATTACATAGAGGTCAGGGAATGACTTTGAGTGAGCACGTATGGGCTTGGTTCGCGATCGGAAATCAGGGAAGGTTCTGGCGGTTGCGCCGCTTCGCTCTACTCAGCTTCTTGGCTTGGCTCTGCGCTCACTTCTTGACGGGCGGAAGATTCTAATTTGCTAACTCGACTCGCAAGTTTCTGGATGTCATTGGAGAGCACTGCAACGCAGATGACCAAAGCGATTGCAACAATGATTGTCATGCTTCTTCCCTTACTCTCCGGCTGCGCCTCTCACAAGCCTGTAACCTCCGAAGCTCACGAGTTCGTCACCCCATCCTGCATCGAACATATCACCTTCTTAGGAAGCTGTGAGCCCGTGCCAAATTCTACAAGCGAATGCACGGTGAAATCTCTCATCAAGTACCACTGCGTCTCGGTAAAACCGCAAGACAACTCCGCTTTAGACTCCCACCAGATCCCGGTTAGCATTCAAAAGTAAAAAGCCTTTTCTTCTACGCCTTTTCGCTTCGGGCGTTTGTAACCGGGGGCCCTGCCCGGCCATCTTTCTCGACGTTTTGAATCTCGTGAAAATCTAGAAACTTCGCTTTGCGCCTCCCGAACTCGCGCAGATGGTCGCGTGATTGTGCCAGCATTCCAACGACATCGTACTCGGCAAAGCACACCGTTACCCTCTTCGGCCTGCCCTTGCCAAACCAGGGTCGCGTCCAAACCTCATAATCCACGGCGAAGTACCGGAGCTTGCGCGGCTCACTTGCCATGATCGGCCTCCCCGGAAGCAAGCTGGCGAACCGCAGCTAGTCCGCAGTTGCACGTCTTCGCATCGCTTTCCCGCCACGCCGAAAACCCCGACCCGCATCCGTACTTGTGCTGCATAAACGGGGTGCACTCTTCTACTACTTGGGAGCGGATAAGAGAGGCGAAATCGGCCATCGCTTCGCACACTTCGTCTTGAATTTCTCCTCCAACGAATCGCCCGACCGACTGTGTGCCGCGCGCTATGTTCGTCTTGCGACTTGTGTGTGAATAGTTTGCGAACCTTATAGCCCCGCTAGGGGCGAAGCCAATTTGTGTTTTCGGCAGCAACAGCAATCGTGATGGTCGCGCATCTTGGCGAATGGTGTCTCTGCCGTGTGCCGTGCGACGAGTTGCAGATTTAAGAGCGCCTGTTCTTCTGTCGGCGCACAAGTTAGCAAGCTATTTAATTCCGCGATGTACTGCCCTGTCTCTTCGTCGTGCCAAACATTCACGCCTACAAACCCGTTCTGGCGAATCGGTAACCCGCATATCACGCACGTTCCAGTTCCAGTGATTGGTCGCGTCATCGAACACTTACAGGTGGGCGCGGCTTGGCCTAGTGGGGCGCTGGTAGCATTCGCTATGACTTCATCAATCATGTTCTGCGGCTCCGCGCTGGCTAGAATTCCAAGAGCTTTTGGCGCAGCGTCCGCACACCGACTTCTCGCTATTCGGTAGCGTAGGCAAATGTCGCAAATCTCATCGTAGTCTTGGCTCACTTGCTCTCTCCTTCTGGGTCTCTCAACTCTTCGTAAGATGGCATCCAGCAAATCTCGCGTCGGTGTGTTGGACATTCTCGGTTCGGGCATCGCCACACATAGCCACGCCACTGCGATACGCTTACCAATCGAAGCTGCACATCCTTGCCGAACACGAGTTTGCACCATTCACACACGGCTGGGCTTCCTAAGCTCGGTCATTTCGTGCTCCGCTTCCCACTTCGTACCGTGTTTTGCTTTCGAGCGGGTGTTTGTCGGTTCGGTTTCGGCTGGGGCGCGACCACGACCCGCCCGTAGTGTTTCCGACCATACGCCAGTTCGCAGCTCGCAGACTCGTACCTGATTCGCTGCTGAGGATGTAGGTCACGAGTCGCAGGTAGCCCATCTCGCGGCAGATGCGCCACGCAGCAGAGTAGAGCTTGGAGCAGGCGTTCTTCGTACCGTTGGTCGCTAGGCGCACGACCTCAGCCGTCAAGCCATCTTGCATCATTCGCGCTACTGGACGGCCAACGATGGCGATTCCGCACGTTCTTGACCCGTCCTCGCAAGCGATAGCGAACAGCGCGCCCACTACCGGCTTGTGGTGACGATGCCACTCCGCCACAAACTTGTTAGCAGCCTTAATCGTCATCGGAACGATGCGCAACGCATGGCTCATGGCTTCCCTCGGCGGCTCAACTCAGCATAAGAAGCTGACTCCAGTTGCTTATCGACCTAGTCAGCGGTGTGCTGGAATTGCAAGTCAGCATTGCGGTGCCACTGCTGCATAAGGGTGTAGAGTTCTTGTCGCTGCTCGGTTGTTAGTTTCATCGCCCACCCTTTCTATTCGCGGCTTGCCATTCTTTGCGGTCACGAAATCCCCGCATCTGTACTCGGCCTCGATAGATACGGAAATCCATGTGATGAATCAGGCCACAGTCACAACAGGCCATGCGGTAACCTCTGCGAATCGGCTGCACCCACTCGCCAGTCTTGACCTGCTTCAGCTTCATTTTGTCCCCTCGGCGGCGGTCAGCTAAATCTTTTTCTCTACACATCTCTCTTCCTCCGGCAGTAAGGGTGATTGGGTCCCAAGCCCAGAAAGCGAAGCGTCGGCGTGAGTGACTATTCTTCTTCCGATCCACTCCGCGATTTGGGGGACGATACTGTTACCGAGGGCTTTGATTCGAGGGATGTCCATCCGATTTCGTATCCCATCAACCACTCGACCCAATTCGGGTTCAATGTCCCACCAGCGATGATTACCAGCGGCTCCGTTCCTAGTGCGTTCGGCTGACGTTGCGCGCCCTTGTATGTCCGCGAATCTCGCGCTATGGGCGTCGGCCACATCCGCCAGGATTCCGGCCTTCCCTCGTATCTGCCCACTGTTGCGGCTTGCGCCAGCGTGACGCTGTGTTTGCAGCCAGGTTTCTGCTGACTGTCCTTCAAGTTGCCCGTGTACACATCGCTGGCCGTTGGGGTAGGCCACGCAGAACAGCCGATCACGGAGGTGAGGGGCACCAAAGGCGGCCGCCGGAAGGCTATCCCATTCCGCGTCGTACCCGATCTCGGCCAGGTCGCCGAGTACTCGGCCAATATCCCCGTCAAGCAGAGCTGCGACGTTCTCCACGAACGCGTACTTTGGTCGTAGCAAGCGAATGAGTCTGGCGAACTCTCGCCACAGTCCGCTGCGGATTCCGAGGTCAATGCCGAGTCCTTCGCCGGCAACGCTGATGTCCTGACAGGGGAATCCGCCAGAAAGGATGTCACATCGGAAATTCTCAAGGTCTGAGGCCAATGTTTTTTCAGCACCTTTCCGCAAAATTCGTCCTTCTCAACTTGGAACACGGTGCGGATTCCTGCTCGTTCAAACCCCAAATCCACGCCGCCAATCCCTGTAAACAAGCTGCCATGTGTCAGCACTCTTTCCTCACGCCCATGCTGGGTTTTTCGGGTTTGGGACCCGCGCTGAATCCTCCCGAAGTAAAAGCTCTCTCATGTAAAAATCTGGGACTCTCAGCTTTCATTTGGTTCTCTCAAGCATTGCCATCATCTCTTCTCGGAAATCTGGCAATGGTCTGCCTTCGCGATCCGCGTCCTCAAACTTGTCGATGATGTCCAAGATTCCGAGCGAGATTTCCTTCTTCCAGTCTGGCCCGTTGGCCAGTTCACCTTTTGCATATTGGCGCTCTATTAAGTCGGCGAATCCGGCGCACATCGCTTCCCGGTCAGCCTCATGGCACAGGAATGGAATCGCCGTATCGGCGCAGAGCTTGGCCTTGATGAGCGTTACCTTGCTTCGGTTCGGCCCAGTTCCCGGCCTGAAGGCGCAGGTCGCACACTTGTCGCGCATCCTAATCTCAACAGTATCCGGCGTTTCAAACTGGTCTGGCCTTTCCTCTTCCGGCATAGCCGCCTCTACTTCGGGACTCTCAGGCATCTAAGCTCTCTCCCCCGGAAATCTTTTTCTTTGTTGCATCCTCGCTTCGAGATAGGCTGTAAGTGGGTCCCTTACCCAAATACACCCTGAATCGTGTTTAGCGTTTTTCAATGCTCGACAAGAATAGGCAGCCGTTCTCCGAGGCGATGCTCGTGTAGCAAAAATAGTCGTTGTAGGTAACGCGCACCTCGTACTGATTGTCGAGTGCGTCCTGAACCTTGCGGCGCAAGCCTTCATCGTTGATGGTGAATTCCAGAGGCTTCGTGCTGAACCCGCCGCTCCCATTTGACATTCCGCCGCGTATCAATTCGCCTTCCCAGGTCTTGACGAAAAAGCCCTGCTGCGCCAGCTTGATAACCGTGCCCACTTTTTCGCCCTGATTCACAATTCGCCCGGAGCATCCGGTCAACGCGAGTGCGGCAGTCACAACAACTAATGTCTTCATGTTTTCGTCTCCTGCGGCGATGCCGCGCGTTATGGGTCCGGGACCCGCTAAGTGTTTACCGCTGGCTAAACTGCGGCATAGAAAAGCACTTTCACTGGCCTGCTCCTTGAGGGTGCTCGGTAAGACTTAGGAACTTGGAGCCTGGGGTGTTTTGCTTTTGCAGGGCTTCCAGAACTATTTCACACATAGCGAATAGAACTTCATCGGAAGCCGCCGCCCACGCCGCCCTCGCCGCCGCCTCCGCCCACCCCGCCCTCGCCGCCCTCGCCGCCCACGCCGCCGCCGCCGCCGCCGCCGCCGCCGCCGCCGCCCTCGCCGCCGCCCTCGCCGCCGCCGCCGCCTTTTCAGTGCCTTCTTTTTCGCAGGTAAGGGCTGCGGCTTTTAGTGCTTCCGCGTGTGAGGGGACGGCTTTCGCTGCTGCGTACAGAGCTAATTGCAGGATTCTGCGAATGGTCTGTTCTGCTACATAGACCGCAAAGGCTTTTTCGTCCAATATTCCCGCCGTGCCAAGCTGGGCGATTGCCAGTTTTCTCAAGCCCTTGGTTCTTGCGGCATTGCTTGACCAATGGGCATCGTTCAGAGCGATCTTGATGCGCCTTACCGAGTCGGCTACACAGATCTCTGGATTGTCACCGTGAGGCAAGCCCAGCGCGTAGCACACGGCTGCCTCCACGCACATCTCGCCCGGCTTCGGCTGGCCCATTCCTGAAACCAACCCAGCATCCACAACTTCTAAAACTTTTCCCGCTAGTTCTTTTGTGATTTCCATATCTAGGCTCCTTGAGGGTGCGCCCCAAACTTCCCTTTTTTCGTTTCTACTTCGTGACATCCCAAGCACAGCGTCATCAGATTTTCCAACTTGTCTGATCCCTCTCGGCTCCTAGGAATTCGGTGATGCTTGTCCCACAAGCCCTTTGGGTATCTCCTCGCCCATACCCCTAGCTCGGAGCGCCAGGAATCGAATGTGAGAGGCTTTAGCGTAAGCCCTATACCCAGAGCCAATCGAATTGCCACCAAATCTTGGCCCAGCGGTTTCAAGCCAAATTCGGGATGCCGTAATCTTTCAGCCTGATTCGACCTCGCCCATTCCTTACTCGCTCCCCTGGGTTGGCCGGCAATAGAAAACGCCTTCATCAACCCTGACAAGTGCAGCGGTACACAGGCAATCTCATCCCACTGGCTCTCGATGTACTGCAACGCAACTTTTAGCGCCACACAATCCAGGCCACACAGCGCACACACCCCCAGATCGCGAGCGTAGATTTCGCGGTAAAGCGAAGATTGCCGGTCAATCTCCTCTGCCGGTTTCATCTGAAGGACGTTCATCGCTTCGGTGCCTTGGGATACGAATACATTTGCTGATACAGCCGCTCATTGAATCCTTCAAATTCCTTTTTCTCTTTGCGGCGCTTCTTCGACTCCGGGCTCTGGAAATAACACCGGCCGCGTTTCGCCATGTCTTGGGAGTTCTGCTTTGGCGTTCCCTTAATCAAATGCTTCGGATTCCAGCAGGCGCGCACGTCGCAGGTGTGCCGCACTACCATTCCCTGGGGTATCTTCCCTTTGAAGTGGAAGTAGGAAAGCTGGTGAACCGGATAGAACCTTCCCCAAATCTTGATGACTCCATATCCCGTCGAAGCGATCATCCCCGGCCACAGCCAGCATCCGTCGTCGTTCTTCTTGGGCTGTGAATTAAGCATGATTTCGATGGCTTCCCAACGGTGTTTCTCGTAGGTTTTCCGCGTTCCGCTACTTTTTTTCACAGATGAATCCAGAGCTTTCTGGGTCATTTCCCGTTCTTTTTCTGTGAGTTGGCGTTTCATCCTACTTTTCCTCGCGCCCACTACGACTACTAGGGGTTAAGAGCATTCATCACTTGGGCCGAAAATCGCCTGTTGAAATCTTTGCCAAGCGGGGCTGCCAAGTCCGGAGGAACCCAGCAACCCCACTTTCTGATTCGCGTGTACGGTGACTTCTTTCTGTAAAGTGCCTGATTGGATTAGGCCGGGATAAAAAGTCATGCCTTGGTCCTCATCTGCTGCTCGTAACGGCTTAAAACTCGGTCTACATCGAATTCTTGACTGGCTTCGGGACGGGTTCGCTCTTGCATCACAATGTCGGGCGTGAGCGGCTGGCGTTTTATCTCTTTTCCCCGGCGCATGGTTCGCAAGCAATATTCAAACTCGGCGCCACAGTTGAGACAGACCACATAGGAGTTGAACTTTCTCCCGAATACCCGGCTTGTTTCCCTATGAGTGCAGCCCAAGAACCAGTCTAGGAGTCGCATCGCACGGCTCCTCTGGCGTTCTCAAACTCGTAAAACTCTTCGGTGGCTTGGGATTCTTGCTCGAAGAGTTCTGACAAACGATTGACGCTCGAATTTAAGGTTTCTATGGCGGCGATCAAACGTAAGGCGGTGGATTCGGTCATCACAGTTCCTTCAGCGACAGTTGCCCAGCGTTATCAACCAGCAATCCCTGTTTCAGAAGTATTCCTATGACATTCTTGGTGCAGTTGCTGTAGTCCATTCGCATCGCGGAGGCGAGCTGTGTGCGCTTCAGGCTTCCTTGGGTAAGGAATATGTCTACGGCTTCGCGGAGCCGGGGGGCGAGGCGCTGCTTCACCGCATCCCATTTAGCGTTCCCACCAATTGCGCCAATTTCGCCTCCGTCAATGGCGTCCATCTCGCCGAAGAGGAGCTTGAAAGCGCTGTATACCGGAGTGAGCTGTTTACGTAGTTCGGCCACAGCCTTTGCGTTGGTGCGCTTGAGCGTGACGATTTCGCCGTGCGCAATTATCAACTGCTGCTTCAGATCGTAGATTTCTTGGCGCAGCGCATCGGAATCGTCAACGTACTCTTCCGGGCCGGCGTTAAGCAGATGTTGCGGCATTGGTTGTCTCCGTCGCGTGAACTGGCAAAGCTGCCTTGAACGCCGAGGACATCACGCGCTCAAGAATCGCGGGAATCCCTACGCGCTCTAATCCGCGAAAGTGGGCGAGGGCGGAACGAATCGCAGCGAGATTCTGGCGAGCATCGGTGAAGCGGTCGCAGGGAATGCAGTTGTCGTGCTTCTCTACGTTCTCGCCAAGAACCCAAGCGCGCGCTTTTTTCCGATAGTCCTGGAGCTTGTGATACATGGCAATGTCGCCCCCGGAGCCGTTCTCGATGGCGTCGGGGTGATGAGGCTGAATCAGCCTGCGGAATGCGACGTCAATATCGCTTAGGCTTGGGGCTGGATTATCGAGCTTCAGCCCGGTCTGCCATGAGAAGTCCTCGGTCGGCTTGAGCGAGAACCACACAGCTACGCCCGGGTCAAGCCGCTCTTTCGCGTCGTAGTTCTTCGAGATGAGAACCGAGCTAACGCCCATGCGAGATAGTTCTTTTTCAACCAAGTCGCGATAGAAGGAATACGGCTTCTTCCAACTGGCTTGAGTCTTGCGTTCCCCAATCAGCGTGCGCGACCAACCCTCCGGCCACTTCAGCGGAGCTGTTTCTTTAATTTCCATTTCCCCCTCCTAAATTTTTCATTCGGTCATCGCCTCCTGCCCGGTAGCCACAGAAGAGACATACAATCTCTTTCCGCTCTGCAAATTCTTGAGCAATGCCACAATGCACTCGTTGCAGTTGGTGATGGGGCTCAGTTCGTAATCTAAAAATTCAGCTACATCTTCGGGCGAGCTTTGGGCTATGTAGGTGGGATTCACTACCACTTTGCCGCACAAAGCACGGACGCTGGATTCGATCTTGATGGGCTCCGGGCTGATCAAGAAATGGGACTTCATGCTGGCCTCTTCGTCCATTGCAGTTTTCCGGTGATGTGCTCGTGACAATCTTTGCGGATGAATATCACGCGATCTAAAACGTCGCTGCGCGTTCCGTGGTCGGTTTCGTGATGCATCTCGCCCTTTTCAAAAGTTACGGGCCGCCGGCAGCCGCACTCGCAGATTCCGCCGGAACGTTCAAAGGCCTGAAGCCGCAGTTCCGCCGTACCCTCGGCATCGAGTCGCACTTTGCCTTTGTGCCACACCCGATTCGCCTTGCGCTTGTAGCGGATGCGTTTCTTGCGCGGGATGAGTTGAATCCAGGTCATTCGCGTTCCAGGGTGTAGAGATACAGCCCAGCTCCCATTGCTTTGGTCTTGATCTTGTGGCCGAAGTCGTGACGCAGCTCCCAGATGCGTGCGCCGAAGCGGAGGCAGATTTCGTTCAGCTCGGTATTCAGCTTTGCGCCGGATTCGAGAGCTTTCAGAATCTTCGAGCGCTGTTCTTCGCGGTCGGCTTCGGCTTCAAAGTGCAGGCTGGCTTGCGCTGGCGGACACAAGACCTTGAGTGCCTGTTCAAATTGATTGGCGGTGATGCCATCAATCTGCTTCAGGTACTTCACCGTGGAAGCGAGTACGGATTGGGCCTGCTGCTCAGTCATTCTCTTTCCCGGTCATGGCACAAGCAGGGACAGCCCTCTGTTCGGCATTTGGGGTGACGGTTTGTGATGCACTGCTCACTTATTTTTTCCGACTCCCTTTTCCAACTTGAGGGATAGAGAACTTCTTTGCCCAGGATTCGGCCCAAATGCGATTCACCCGAAAAGTTCTTTTTGTCCGCTCTTGATCTGGTTCGCGAGATTGATGACAACCTTCTCCTGCTTGTCTATCTCGGTTTGTAAATCCTTCATGGCGTCTTTCTTGGATTCCTTCATCATCACCAAATCGCCAATCGCGCGTGCCAGCTTCTTGCCCAGCACAGCAGTCTCTTTCTCGGTCAGGCGAATTTCTTGCGGGTCTTGAATTTCACTCATGCGGCGTTTCCTCTCCAGCTAGCAACTGGCTTTGGGTGACAAGGGCAAGGACAAGACACCTTGAAGCAGTACTTGTGCTGCGCATCCTTGCAAGGGGCAGAGAGCTTCCCGAAACTTGGCGAGATGAATCCGGCCCCGTGTATCTGGTCAATCTTTCCTAAGTGCAGCGGCAGAGCGGCTCGATGTTTGCGCATCATCAGTCACCCGCCTGGGCTTGCTCGATGGATTTTTCGAGTTGCGATTCGAGCAAAGTTTTCTCTGGAGCTTTCTTGATGAACTGCTCGACTCCCCGTGAACGGTCAAAGTCGCGCGTGATGGGTGCCATCTCTTTCCGGCAGAGTTCCACCAGTGCCTTGATGTCCTTCTCTGCCGCTACCTTCTCGCTGCGGTAGCGCTCCTCGAAACGCATCAGAATCAATACGCAGTTCTGAATGCGATCCATTGGGAACTGTTCAAAGCGGGTGCGTGATATGACTCCGGTGATGGCCTCTCCGAGAATCAGGCGGAAGCGCTTCTCATCCGCAGTCATGCCGGCGGATAGCTTCAGCACCGTGGCATCCCACTCTTCAAGGAGCGCCGTGCGCTCTCTCTGGTCTTTGTAGTAAGACGAGTCGCCATTGGGAATGAGCGCTTCGCTGGTGTCATTGGGCAGCACAGGGCTGGTGATCTGCGCCAGGTTTTTGAAGTGCGCCAGGAATTTATTGAATACTGGCTTGTATGCGCCCTTCTTGTACTGGCCAATGTCATCCCAGACAAACTCTTGCCCGTTCAGAACGCGGGAGCGGTCTTTGAGGATGACGCAGCGATACTGCATCCCGCCGAGCTTGCCGCCTTTGGCCTTCTTGCGCTCGTGGTACATCTCACAGGTCAAGTGCGGTTCATAGCCGAACGATTCCGATCCGCCGGCCTTCATCTTGGTATCGCCCTTGATGAGTTCCTTCTTGCCGTCCTCGGCTTCTTCGTAGAAGTACTCCCAGGTCAAACGCCCAGAGGCGAAGGCCATCAGCGGAGAGTTGAGGAAGTCGCGTGTCCACTCGTTCCACAGTGGGCGTATCTGATTGAACTTGTGGAAGGGAACCCGCCCCGTGGAATCAGCGAAGCGCAGCAATAGTTCTGACCAGGGATGCGTGATGGAATCCACCACGAAGCCGCAGGCATTCGCGCCCACTGCCTCCTTGAGAGCTTCATGCATTCCCAGGAATGAGCGGGTGTTCCGGATAATCAGAGGAACTCCCTCAGCATCAAAAATCGGCTTCAGGAATTGCCAGCCGGGTTCGGTGTCCGCCACATAGACAGCGCGGCGGTTGTAGAGTTCGGCGGCGGCGCCGAGCACTATCAGGCCGATTGTGGTGGACTTGCCGGTTCCGGTTCCGCCCTGCACCCCCACTTTCGGATAACTAGATAATTCAGGTGAATTGTTGTAGGCTGGTTGTGACATTTCAGTTTCTCTCTCTTCTGGGGCGTTCTCAGCGCCCCTTTATTTTTGTTACTTGACCCACTTGAAATAGACCGCGATCAAAAGCGCCCAGAAGGGCAAAGAGCAAATCGCTCCAAAGAAAATCCCGCCCAGCGGAGTCAATTGAATATCGTGTTTCACGAGTGCCTCCAGCCGCTTCTCTCCGCGTCATAGACCGGGTCGGAGTAGTGCTCTTCATAGGTAATGTAGGGCTCGTTCTGCTCGTCATCTTCGGGAGGAATTTCCTGCGGGCCAGATTGCGAGGTGCAAATGCCTAAAGTGTCCTCACTGGCCGTTGGTAAATCAGTGGCCGAAAGGTTGCCAGCATCGGTTGTTCCACTGAACTCCGTTCGCGCAACGGACGCCGCAGAAAGTTTTTGAACCTTGATTGCGTTGTCTACAAATCGTTTGGTGAATTCGGTCAGATCGTCTATCGAAGTCCCGGTGAATACTTGGTCTGAGTTCATTTCCCCTCCGCTTACTCTTTGCCTTTGGTCTTGATGAAGTGCTCAATACGCTCTGCGGCTACCTTGGCGCGTTCGGGCGGTGTCTTGGCGGCGAGATAGGCTTTCTCAAATCTCTCTGGCCATCCGACGAACCCATGAAGGCTCTCTATGAGGAAAAGTCTGTCGGCCTGCGCTGTTGTAAGACCTAGGAGTTCCGAGGCGCATTCCTCTGGCCCAATAAATTCGCCAATAAATTCGCTGTTGTACCAGCCTTGCCAATCAATAACTCGCTGGCCCTTGCGAACCTTGGTGGGAATCTTGAAGCCGAGTCCCTTCTCGCCCACAATGCAGGCGTTCCCCGCAATGCAGGCAACGCTTCCGCACGGAGCATGGGCGCTGCCTTTCCCCCAGTCCCTCATGTTGAAACGGAGCGGTTCGGCCAGAATGTAGCGCTTCACTTCTCGCAACAATTTCACGTTCATTTCGTCACCCCGGCTTGCTTAAGAGCCGCTTGCGCCTGCTCTAACTGTTTGCGTGAGATTCTGGCCGTGCGCGTGTCCGACGAAAGCACCGTTTCGACAATTGAGGCGAGGGCTTCTAAGAGAGCGGGAGCGGAGGCGATGAGGGCTGCGTCCGCGTCAAGGTTGCTGTCGGCTAACGTGAGATGGCCTCGTCCATGCTTGAGCGGCATATTTACGCCAGCGAAGCAAGAACCGTTCGCATCCGAAAGATGCCTGAGGGTTCGCGCGTTCTCCCAATGCCACGGCCCCGGAGTTGAGCGTGCTAAGGCGGTCTGGGATGAGCAAGTTTTGGTAGCCATCGCGTTTTCCCTTTCACGCGATGCCCTTGCTACAATGGAACGGTCGCATCCGCCGGAGAGATGGCCGAGTGGCTGAAGGCGGCGGTTTGCTAAACCGTTCTCTTATCGCGGAACCGACAATGCAACGGTTCCATTGGGCATCGCTAAATACTAAAATCTAGGCCGCGCGGAGTCCTTCTGCATCAGCGAGGCGCCGGAGCGCAACCCTGACCAGGTCCGCGAAATTGTTGATCCCCAGCTTCTCTTCCAACTTCGCCAGCAATACGTCATCCTGGTTGGTTGGCTTGAAGCCGTAAAACTTAGGTCGCTTGGTCTTTTTGTTTGCCATTGCGTGTATAAATCTAGTTTAACACGATTTCTTTGTCAAGAACTAAATTTGCCCTATTTTCAGCAACTTACCCCACATCCTTCTTTTCCACAGGCCGCCAGTAGGGGTCTATCTTCATCCGCACTGGCCTTAACCTCGACCCCGGAGCTTCCAGCGCTTTCACCGCATCTGTCATGGCCTGTTGCCGCACATGGGAGTAGTGCATCATGCTCTGGCGGCTGATGTGGCCAGCTATTGCGCGCGCCGTCTCTTCGCTCACATCGGGATTCTCAAGCAATTTTGTGATCGCCAAATGTCTGAGGTCATAAAGTCGCAACTTCTTCAGGCCTGCCGCCTCGCGCAACGAATTCCACGCGCATCTCCAAGAGAACATCGGTTTTTGAAAGTCATACCCTGAGCCCATGCCATTTCTTCTGAGATGAGGCAGAAGATAATCGTCTCCGCTCAACTCCTGCTTCTGGCGCTTGGCGATCTTGTCGGCTCTTTCCAGCAACCTGCAAACCATCTTGAAAGCCCGGTCATTCAAGGGGATTTTGCGCACCCGAAACTCATTCTTCGTGCCTTCACGGATGTACAAAAGCTTCTTGTTCAAATCCACGTCACCGATTCGCAAGTGTCGAATCTCTCCCGGCCCGGCTGTGGTATTCGCTGTAAGTGAACTCGCCCAGTACGCTACCTTCCATCTGGGCTTTTTGCTGGCGATCAAAAACAGGCGGTCTTCATCTTCCGGTGAGATTGCCTTTCCTGGTTTCGGCCTTGAAATGGGAAGCGTCTCATAGTGGGCTTCGATGGCAGCCCATAGCCCGGCGCGTTTAAGAATCTGCTGCATCGCGCCCAGTTCGTGATTGACTCGCAACGACCCGGCTTTTTCGCTGCGCTGCTTTTGATATTCCCGAATGTGGACGATGTGGATTTCCTCTAACGTCAGCGAGCCGAAGAAGGGAACCAGGGCTGATAAATATTGCTTGTAATCGTGTGCTGTGCGGGGAGAGATGTACCTGATTCGCGACTCCAACCAAACCGCTGAGGCTTGCTCGAAACGCTCTGAAGAAAACTCTGAAGACTGCATGAGTACCATCCGGCTCAGGTCACAGGCTGGGCATTCAAGGTGCCCTAGCGTGTGCTGAAGCCGAGAAATATATTCGCCGGATGTTCGCCTGTCAATAGAATTGTTATGCACATCATTTGGTGCATTATCTTTGGGCAAAGTGATGTGGAATGAGAGAGTTGAGCTTTTCATGCTGGGTCTTTCTGTGGATTTCCTGCGAGGGGAGGAAATCAATTTGCTAAGACGTAGGTGGCGTGGGCGAGAAACTAATCCCAGATGGGGGGCTTGTCAACGCCTAAGATTCAGGGGTGCAATTCAACCGGTGGGCTCTTCGGCTTGGGTTTGGGGTCTGGTTCGGCATCGCGCCAGGCGTTGATTTTCAGCAGATGGGTCTCGGTATAGAAGCGATTTGTGAAGCGATCGCGCGGAGGGATGGGAAATCCGGCATGCAATTCCCAATTACGCAGCGTCTCAGCCGTCACGCCGAGCAGCTTAGCAGCCTTACCAATGGTGTACCTGTTCTCCATGAAAGGTGCAACTTACTTATAACATAACCTATAGCTTTCCCATAGGTTTTCTAGGGTCGTAATAGCCAAATGCTGATTTCCCTTTCCTATGCCATAAGAAGTGTCATCTGATGGGATTGCACAGTACCAGCTTCGCCGCCTGACTGCGGTTGACCATTGCCTACCTTTCGTGTCTTCAAACACGGCCAGAATCCTCAGAGTGACCCGCCTCATAACTACGTTTCCCGCTCCCGCAAACAACGGCTCATCGCACGCGGCGCTAAAGAACTGCGCGACGGCTCGATACAACTTCCTCTCTCCCTCGAGCCAGCCCTGAAGCCTCCCATGCCCCGGCGCTCCTACTCTGACGGAGTGAGCAATGGCGAGTGGGAGGTTCACGGCTCCGGGGTAGGAGACTATCGGATTCCTGTGCTGCAATTTGACGCGGTACGGGGCTACGTTCCCCGCTGAATGCCTGACAAGAAAACCTTAACTCTTCCACAGATGCTCCGGAAGTATCTGCGCGTGCAGGCGGCCATCAGCTCGCTCTACGAAATCTCCGATGAACTCTACAAGGAAATCGCGCTGCAAGTAGAGATAGGGGACAAGGTGCAGATCGGCAAGAAGAAGAAAATCCTGGTGATAGACGGCTTCGACGGAAAAGCCTCGACCTATCGCCCCAAGCGCTTCGACAAATTCAATTTCAAAGTCTTAGAAAGTTCGGGCGCGGCTCTCACTTAAAACTGAGGAGAGTTTCGCCAGAGCCGGGGATGGCTACCCAGCCGTCCTCGTTAAATTCTGTGAAAAATCAAGAGCAAGCGGCCTACGAATCGTATCAGCGATTCTGCGCCCAGCTTCGCCAAGAACCCCTGCCTTTTACCGAGTGGATTCAAAAGACCTCTTCGTTACCTCAATCAGAACTCTCTAAGGAGAAAAGCAATGCGTAAGTATGTAGCAGTCCTGTTCCTGGTTCTTAGCTTCAGCTTCAGCTCGTTCGCCGCGCCCATTCCCCAGTCGGCCAAGAAGCACTCCAGCTTCAAAATGGCCAAAGTCCTGGTCGCTCCCGTGGTCCATCCCAAGCGGACAGTGAAGCAAATCTTGGGCTCACTTCTCTTTGCCTCCGAACCGGCGGTAGATGTCGCTCACATCAGCTTCAACGCCTTCGATGCCGCCTTTGCCTCGAACATCAAGCCTTACGAACCGATTCATTATCTGGCGATTGGCGCAGGGAAACTGGATGCGGGTTGGGAAAAGGCAGAGCTGTTCTTCTTCGGCTCCAGTAACTAGCTCCATGTGCGCGGGAGAAACGAGCATGAGCGCAAGGCTGACTTCGGCCAATGCCACACGCTCAACCCGCGCATCATTCAAGACGTTCACGAGCTGGTCAACTGGCACCGCGGGAAAGTAGGACTGCCAGAGTGGGACTTCGACAAGTCTCCGAGCGAGCAGTGGTGGAAGAAATTTCCCCCATTCGGCGAGATGGTAGCCAAACGCTTGGCTCAGATCCGCAAGCACACCTTCGGCGGCTATCAGTTTGAGCACTTGTGGAAGCTCACTCAGGCATTCATCAAGCAGCGGAATAAGGATTTCACAATTCCTCGTACCGTGAAGAGTGGAAGCATTATCAAAAGAGGAACTTCGAGCGCTTCTGACGCAAGCGCGCGCAGTCCGCGAGCGTGATTGGTTGATGATCCTGGTGGCCTACTGGCACGGGCTAAGAGCTTCGGAAGTGGTTGCAATCAAACGGATTGACGTGCAAGACGGATTCCTCACAGTGCAGCGGCTCAAAGGCAGCATGAAGACCACCCAAGCCCTCGTGCGTTCGAGCGATCCGCTACTCGATGAAGCCACAGGCTTTGAAAAGGCATTGATTGGACTGCATAATCAAAGCCGCGTCTTCCCACTCACCCGCGAGAGATTCTGGCAGATCGTGCAGCAGCATGGCAAAGCGGCCGGCATTCCCAAACATCTCCGTCATCCCCATGTTTGCAAACACTCTATCGCGATGCAAACAATCGAGAAAGCCGGGATTCATAACGTGCGCCAGAGGTTAGGACACCGCTCGATCGCAAGCACGGGAGAGTACCTTAAAACCAGCGATTTAGAGGCCAGTAAAGCGATAGAGAAAGCCGCCGAGTAGAAGACCGAATCGCGCTCGCAACTTGAATTTGGCGAACTTTTCAAGATGGCACACGGAGGAGCACGAAAGGGAGCAGGCAGGAGACGTACACGGTTAAGCAAAGAACTGATTGCAAAGGACTTTTCTATGCGAGTCCTAAAGCGCATTGGAGAGCTAAACCTGAATGACTTGCCGGCCAAACAGACGATCAAGGATGCCGAGGACTACGCTCTTCACTTGCTGGCGGCTCCTGACATCCGGCACCGCGGAGAAACCTTTCGCGATCTGCTTAACCGGAGCTTTGGGCGTGCGCCGGTTGCGGTGATTGGATTTGATGGAGACAAGCCAAGCGGAGACCTCGCTGATCGGCGCGCTCGCGTGCAAGAGATTCTCGCCAGCTTCGATAGCGGAGCTGAGTGATGCGGACTTTGAAGCCTTTGAAGAGCAGCTCTACACGGAGCTTGACCTGTGGTGTTCGAGAGATGCTCTTTACTGGGGACAGAATTGGACGTTCACCGAAAATCCCAAGTGGAAAGACCAGGGTTTAGAGTGGCGCTCGAAGTTCCCCAAGAAGAGCTACTTCGTTCCGCTATTTCAGGCTTTCGGAACATACAAGCGGCTGTTCATTCCAAAGACGCGCGAGATGATGACTTCTTGGTGCGCAATGCTATGGGCTGCCCATCAAGCGCAGTGGCACAAAGCAGAGGTCATCGTACAGACCGACGCGGAGGACAAGGCGAAAGAGCTTGTCGGTTACGCGGCCTGCCTCTACAGAAATCAGCCAGACTGGTTACGGGCGAAGCATCCGCTGGCCAATTCATCGCTTACGGAGTTGAGATACCAGTCGGGCGGCAGGGTATTTGGCATTCCCAAGGGCGAGCACAAGATCCGCATGCACCATCCCACGATCTACATCATGGATGAAGCCAGCTTTCTTCCTGAAGCGCAGCAGTGCTTCGATGCGGCTGAGCCGGTGGCTGGCCAGATCATCGCTATCAGTTCGGCGGGGCCGGGCTGGTTCGGAGACCAGTGTTCGCGGTAGAGCCCCCCGTACCGGCAGTTGAAGCGACTTTGCTCATGCTGGGAATGCTTGAGTTGCAGCCAACAGACCGGTTACTTGAAATAGGCACGGGGACAGGTTCACAGACCTCGGTTTGGCAAGATCACTGCGCTGAGGTGCACAGCATAGAACTCTCGCGGGAATACAAAATCTCGGATGCCTTGGGACCGCATGTCTATCTCAGTTACGGAGATGGCGCCAAAGGGCTTCCCGATGTGGCGCCATTCGACGCGATTGTAGCCACTTGCGGAGTTCCAGAGATTCCCCAGGCTTGGGCGGAGCAATTGAAAGAAGGCGGCCGGATCGTCGCTCCCACCGGCACGGCTGAATGCCAGAAGCTCACTCGCTACCGGAAAGTTGATGGCACGGTGCGCCCAGAAAGAATCGGAGCATACGTTCGTTTTGTCATGATGGAAAAGGAGAAATAGGGATGTCAACCAGCTCAGTGTTTCGGGTAACTTATCACTTTGAGAAGAACGGTAAGCGCTGCTCAGATACCTTCCAGGACAACGTTCTGGCCGCGAGCAGTGGCTTTGATGCGCTTACCGCGGTACTAACCAACAACGGCAAGACCAATAACGGCATTGGCTCCTGCGTGATCGAGTCGGTAGGCCACGTTTCCGCGGCCAGCAATTTTCTCAGCTAAGTGGCCATCATCTACCACGTCGAGCACGGCGACACCAAGTACGACATGCAAGACCGTGCGCAGGGACTCATCAACGAAGGATTGAGTCACAAAGGCGAGATGCAAGCCCGCTCAGCAGGGCGAGCACTCGCCGACTTAGGGATTGATTGCGTTTACTGCTCTCCGCTCAAAAGAACCAGGCAGACCGCGGAGATTGTGGCCAAAGCGCTCAAAGCTAAAGTCATTGTCAGGCCGAATCTCGCCCCGCTCGATATTGGCTCTTTGGCTGGTAAGAAGAACTCCACAGTCAAACCGTATCTTGAGTTCTTCTATAGACGCCCAACGTTGGCTTTTCCCAAGGGTGAGTCCATTGGGCCGTGGGCAGAGAAGATCAAGAAAGAATGGCTGCACCAGTTCAAGGACGACGATCCGGTTATTGCGGTCGTCTCTCATGCGCGCGATATGCAGCTAATCCATCATTGGGCGAAGAACGGCTTCGACGCTGAGCTTGGAGACGTAAAGTTCGATGAGCCCCGCGGAGCGCAGATCACGAAATTGGTCAGGAACGGTAACTCAATCTCAATCAGGAAGGTGCAGTGATGTTCAAAGGCAGAGACGTTAACAAGGGAAGGCATTTCCAAGGTAGCAATCCTGCTCCGGGTTCAGGAATTAAGCCCACCAAAAAGGCTGTGTCGCCGGAGCCAAAGGGCAATCGTCCGATCACCGGCGCGGCTTCGCAGATGTCGCCTGGTGGAAGTTCGGCATACAGCGATTCGTCCTCGCAGGCGCAGCAGATGGCTTCGCGCTCGCCAATGCCATTCCAGAGCTCTCAAGGCCCGGCAATGGCGCCGACAGCCTCCGGCCGCGATTCAGGCGGAGGGATATTCAACCCAGTGCAAAAGCCCAAGAGCGGCATCAGCAGCAAAGTCGCTCCCAAGCTCAACAGTCCTGCTCCGGTCGGACATCCATCGCTCAGCTCTCCCGGCGCCGGAAAGACCACCAAGAAGGTAGCTGGCTATCCCCGTTTCTACGGAAAATAGCTCCCACACTGGTATCCAAGAGTGGGATAACGAGAACGGGATTCATATCTTCCGGCTGCACTACTCAGCCGACGAAGATAAGAACCAAGGCGAGAAGGTATTTCTACCGCAGGAGAGTGTATGGCTTTCGCCGTGGGCCAAGGCGCAATATGACGGCTTCACCAACAAGCGGTCGTTCTTCCAGGAGATTGAGATTGATTTCTCGGCCAAGTCAGGAGCGCTTCTCTACCAGCTTGAAGACTCAGCCACGCTCGAACCGCTTTCCGCTTTACCAAAAGAAGGCACAGATTACTACTTCCTTGATCCTCATCCTCGCGTTCCTCACGCTCATCTCTGGATACGAGTCGACAAATGGGGAGATGCTTGGGCCTTCCGCGAACTCTGGCCTTCAAAAATCTACGGAAAATCAGGCAGCACGCCGGATGATGACAACCGTTATCGCATTCGTGATTACATCGAGACCATCAAGTATCTGGAATCGGCGCAGTGCGAAAAGAACCACGGCAAGGACCTTGAAATCTACAAGCGCGTGATCGACTACGCGGCGCGCGGCTTTGTCCCCACCACAGATGACGTTGACCAGCGTTCCATCCAACAGCGCTACGAAGAAGTCTCGGCAGAGATTGGCTATGGCATGACTTTTGACGACGCCATAAAAGACGTTGAAGCCGGCATTGAAGCCGTGAACGAGTGGCTAAAGCCTCGTTTAGTCGAGCAGTTGGATGGAACCTTCAAAGGCAAATCCCGGTTACACATCATCGAGAGCGAGTGCCCGGAGCTGATCTGGGAGCTGCGCAACAACCGCTTTGAAACCCTCACTCCGGTAATGGCCGATAAACGCGACCCCTCTCCTAAGCCGATTGCCAAGCGCAACCATCTGACCGACCTCTTGAAATACGCCTGCCTGTGCGGTTTGGAATTCGTTCCGCCAGTGCGCAAATCTCAGCACCCTTGGAAGCCGCTGTTTAACGGAGTGGCCTACTGATGGCGGATAAACCTCCCATTAAGGTCGACCTAGCAGACGTTCTCGACCGGCGCAACGAGTCACGGCGTTACATGCAGATCAACTATTGGGACGAGTGGGAAGAGGTCTACCGCTCCTCGAAGTGCTTGACCAAAAAGATCATGGTCACGGCTAAAGACGGCTCACAGATCGAGGACACCACGCGCACCAACGTGTGCATGCCAGAGACTTCGCTTATCAAGCGCAGAAAAACCGCGCGGCTTACCGCCAATCCTCCGCAGATCAATTACTCGTCTGACTCAAGCCCCGAAATATCCGACAAACTTACCGCATGGGCCTTCCAGCAATTTGACCGCTCCGGCGAAGTTCAGCAGCACCGCAAACTCGTGCAATCTGGCGTTACCTTCGGCTTCTCAGTGAGCAAACTGTACTGGGATGTTCTAACCGTAAACCGGAAGTTCACCCGCTCATTCGTGCAGCGCGGCGAGACTGCCCCTTACCGCGATCGGGCTTCAGTCATGAAGCTGATGGGAGCAACGCCGGATGAGATTCAAGGCTCGCTTGGCGAAAACGGAACCGAACTCAACGACCAAGAATTGAGCCAAGCCATCGCGCGATTCGGGAACACTGTACAAGTCCCCCAGGAACTCACGAAGTATGAAGGCCCGTGCGCGAAGTGGATATTCATCGGCGACTTCTTCATGGAACCCGGCGCACCAACCCTTAACGAATCTGGATGGGCGGTAGAGAACTACTGGGAGACCGACCTGTGGCTGAAAAAGATGGCGCAGCGGACTTACATTGACCCGGAATCCGGCGCCGAAGTCCCAATATTCGACAAGAAGGCAGTCGCAGACTTGTTCGATATGGGAAGCTGGAACCCCAATCAAGGCACGCAGCAGCCATATGATCTGCGTACCCGCTTTCGTACCTCTGTGCTCGGCCAGCAAGTCCCACTATTCCCGGTAAAGCTCATTCCCGGAAAGCGCTTCGACATCCTTGAGCATCACGCCCGCGATGAAGATGGGCAGATGTGGATCACCTGGATAGGCAATGAGAAGTTCGTTCTGGGTTCGATGCCTTATCCCTGGGACCTTTATGGGAAATACGTCTACACCGAATTCGTTCCGCTATTTGATGAGCTTTCAGCTTACGGTGATTCGACACCACGGCTGCTGCGATTCCTTCAGTCCTTACACAATGCCACAGTAGGTGCGCGCAAGGACTTGGTGGGAAACATCCTGCGCCCAATGGTTCTAAGGAAAGCGCTAGCTGACATACCTGATGAGCTTACGGACCGCAAACTATTTAAAGAGATTGTGGTCAAGGACCTCGATTCTTTCCGTCTGCTTTTCGAGAACATGTCTCCTATTTCAGCGGCTATTCAGGGGGCTGGGGAAGAGGAAGCGCAGATCATGCGCATGATGGCCCTAGCAGAGCCAAATCTGACCAACGTCGAGACCGGCACAGACTCCAATCCGCAAGCAGGAAAGACAGCGACTACAGCGGTGCTTGCCGCAAAGTCTGCCGACGCCCTCACGCAATTCGAGCTCGACTCGCTCAACTGGTATCTGAAAGAGCAGGGGGAAAAGAAGCTCTGGATGCTGCAACAGCAAGAAGCCGACGAGCCTTATCAGATCGGGCAAAAGTACGTCAACAAAGTCGAGGCGCTTTCAAACCGTTACGGCAAGACCGCAAGGGTGACGTTAGACCAACTAGAAATCCAGGACGAGTTCGAGGTAGAGCCCGCTGCCATGTCAATGCTCTCCGTAGACGATGACATCCGCCGGCAGTCCGCTTTACAGATGATGCAGGCAGCCTCGCAACAGCCTGGAGTCTGGGACCCGCATTATGTAGCGCGTTTCTTTGCTAGCACGATCCGCGGAGTCGATCCGGACAAAGCTGTGCCACCGCCGCAACCTCCTCCTAATCCTCCGCCTAAAGTCTCGATGACAATTGCGGCCAAGTGGCCAGAGTTACCCGCCGATGTGCAGGAACAGATCCTTACGGCCGGCGGTGTGCAGATGACGCCGGAGATTTCAGAAGAGCTTGGCCACGATGACACTCTGCGCGGAATCGTGAAACTCGATCAAGCCGGAACAGCTGCCGATAACTTACTCTCGACCGCGCCCAGTGAGCAGCCAAAAGACACTGAGCCAGAAACCAATCTCAGCCGACAAGCGTGAACCTCACAACTCAGCAAGCCTTGGCGCTGCACGAAGCGCTGAAGGACGTTTCCTTTCGCGAGGCGATCGAAATCTTCTTCGCCGTGCAAGCTGACTACGCTACACAAAAGTGTCAGGAATCGATGGCGAGCGTTCCCCAGAATAAAGAGCTGGCTACTCGCAACGCCTGTATCGCGTTCGCCTATCAGGACGCCTTCAAAGAGCTTGAAGAATTCTCCCGAGAGGCCATGAAACACAGTGGCTAGAACCAAATCTCTGGCGCTTACCAGCACCTTCCAGGACATCGTTGTGCTGACCGTGTGCAAGACCGTGATGGTCAAAGAAGATGAGTCGGTAGCGGGTTATCCCACGGTGAACATTCAATATCGCGGTTCGGCAAGCGATGACACGGAAGAACTGACTGCGGGGAAACCCAAATACATAGGCAACACGAACGGGAAACCCTTTCAGGTGGGAGACGTTGCCGGGCAAGTTGCCTGCAAGACGGGAAGCACTACCGGCGTGCAGTACGAAGAATGAAACTCCTCGTCTCATCGGACATCGCAGACCGGCTCAAGGGAGAGGGCTTTAAGCTATCTCCAGCTGACCTCGTCCACGAAGTAGAGGATTCGGTCTATCAGTACGCCTTCAGCCATTGGAAGCATTTGGGCAGAGAAAAAGCTCACACCGAAGCGGCGATCTACTGCCTCACCCATCCTAACCACCGCAAAGTGATACGCGAAGGCGATACCGGGCCGCTGGTGCGAAGAGATTACTGGACGCTGGGATGGCGAGTTCTGGTAATCATCCTTTTGCTGTTCGCGTGTGTTCGCGCGGCGCACTGCCAGAGAGACTCCCAGATATACACCATCAAAGTTCAGAACCAGGGCTCAACTCTCGGTACGTTCGCGGCGCCGTTCGTAATCAATTGCTCCAGCAACATGACCTGCTCCAAATCTGGTTCTGTATTTACGATCACTTCAAGTTCGACGGGCTCTACTAACTGGTCAGCGATAGTGGCCGGGACAGACTCCAACGCCGGAACATTCGCTGTCTCAGGAAATACCTGGGATTTTTCTTTAGCGACTCTTCTCAAAGCCCGCTTCTCGGCGGGGCTTACGACTTCGACCAACGGAGATTTTGGGCAGGATTCGACCACGGGATATTGGCATTTCTGGCAGAACGGCCACGACCGCTTATTGATGGCCTCAACCAACGTAGGGAATGTCGGCCAAGCGGCTTTGAGTAACGCTGACGGAACGTTTACCTTCTCTGACCCCATCGTTTCAGGACCGGACGCGCCGGGCGTTGCTCCAACCAAGAATCCGGTTCAGATGGGAACATTCGACGGCACCAACGTGCAAAGAGCAAAGAGCGACACCAGTGGCGATCTGGATGTGGTGTTCCCCTCCGCTCAGCACGTGATTGTTGACACTGCTCCGACCACAACCGTAAGTGGGACGGTGACCGCTAATCAAGGCGGCGCGCCTTGGAGCGTATCGCAAAGCACGGCGGCCGCAGGAACGGCGGGCTGGCCGATGGTCACTGGCAATGTGGCGCAGGCGACAGCTTCGTGGACTTCAGCCACCAGCTCAAACACAGCGCTGACGCTGACCACGACCAATTACAACACCGTGCTATTGACGGAAGTTTGTACCTCGACACTGACGGGCGGCGTAATCACGTTTGAAGTCTCGGATGACAATTTCGTTAATATAACACTGCCGATATTCGGTACTCGTAACGTGAACGGCGGGAACTTTGACCTGAGTTTCACGTTCGGAGTGAATTCGAATGGCTGGCAGTTCAATGTTGCTGGTTATTCGCAATGGAGAGCGCGGCTGTCAACGGTAATCTCTGGAACCGGAACGTGTACGCTGCACGCCCAAGCTACGACGGCAGTAACGGCTTCAGGCGCGGTCGTACTTTTAAGCGCTAACCAGACGAACACGGTATCTGCTGCTGGTTCTGTCGCTAATGCGACAACGAATGCTACGGGCCAAGTAAACACTTCAGTACAGACGTCGCTCACGACCGCGGTAGTGGTGAAAGCTTCAAGCGGAAATGTTTACGGCTTTATAGCGACGAACGGCTCGACTACAACGGCTTGCTATCTGGAGTTTATGAACGTAGCTAGCTCACCGACACTAGGGACTGGAGCTGTGTTCTCAATCCCAATCCCAGTTAGTTCGAGTACTGCACCGGCAAACGTCATTGCTATGCCGACAGACTTGGCGATGTCAAATTTCTCGACCGGAATCTCGGTGGGCATGGCGACCGCCTACAACGGCAGCACGGCCTGTGGCACGGCTGGGCAAGTAACGATTTTCTACCACTAAAAACAAAGAGAGGAACGAACATGAAACTCAGATTCGCAACACTTTTGCTGGCCATCGGCGCGCTATTCGCGATGCCTGCCAGCGCGCAGTTAGCGGTCATCCAGAAAGGCCCGATCACGGCCAGCGTATCCGGCCCGGCCTCTGGAGGGCCAACCTGCAATAACTCAATAGCCCTTATGGGCGTGGGTTGTAGGTGAACACCAATTTTCTCCGAGACCCACTCGGATGCAGCCGGACCCACCGGCAAAGGAGCAACAAATGAGTGACGTAACCGCAGCAGTTGAGCAAGACGCGATCGCCGATTCCTTATTGGGTGATCCGCAAACTGAGCAGGCAGAGACAGAGCCTAATGCTGGCACCGAGGCTGTTGCTGACAATCAGGAAACGGAAACCCTACAAGAGGATACGGAACAGCAGGCCGCGGAAGAGATAGACGACGACTGGCTCCCCACGGAGCAGGAGAAGGTATTTCCCGATGACGTGCTGGTGAAGTACGCGCAGCGCTACAACCGCGATGAGCAATGGCTAGCAGACCCACTGAACCGCCAACTGCTCATGGACAAGCTCAATTCCGATATTTACCTGCGACAACAGCAGTCGCCGGAGCAGGAGGAGTTGCAGGTTGAGCAGGCTGAAGAGCTTACTCAACCACAATCCCCAACATTCGATGAACACATGGCACAGCTCAAGCAGATCGGGGAGAAATATACCGACCCCCGGATGGCCCAGGCTTTCGCCAATGAGTTTCTGACGGCCTTCGGAGTCAAGGAGCAGGCAACGCCAGAGATGGCGCAAGCCCTGACTCGGACGATGACGACCTTCGGATTGAACTTAGTGAGAACCGCTCTCTCTCAAGAACTCGCACCGCTTCTGGACAATGTTATGCCGGGATTTTCCGGCATGTATTACCAGTCAGCGCGGGCCTCGAGCTGGGACACGATCCGCAACTCTTCTCCGGCCTTTTCGGGGCTTCCCGCCTATGGCTCGAAAGAGTTCGTTGATCTGTGCACTAAATTGGACAACGAATACCCGGCTCTTACCGAGATGGGTAAAGCGTTGGAACGGGCCAACGGCGGCCAGCTTTACGGGCCTGCCGCGGACAAGTTCTATTCCACGGTGGCGAAACTCGCGGTCAAACAGAATGTTGATCCTGTGCTCTTAGCGCAAGCTGCGCAAGCAGGCGCACGCAATGCACGCCGCGGCGAAGTACGCCGCTCGGCGGGCAACCTCGGGGCCGGCAAACCTAACGGCTCGGGAGGCAATCAAGGCTCTTCCAAATTCCAGACCAATCAGGACATCTTTGGTGATGACACGATGGAAATCTGGAAGCGTGAGCACGGGAGAGTCTGAGCAGCCTTTGTCCTGAGCAATAAAAGGACAAACCAATGGCATTAAGCGTAGCACGCAGTTTCAATCAGATGGTCTCGGACACCACCCAGGTCCGCGACGTGTCTGAGCAGATGGTGTTGCTGGAGCCGGATGCGTCCCCGCTATTCGTCTTCACCAATGCCGCCAAGAGAAAACAGCCCACGATCGCACCGCGTTTTGAGTGGGTTGAGGACAACGAAGTGGCGCTGTGGGGCCAGTCCAACAACGGCACCACCGACTACACCTCGGTCGCAACCAACATCCTGGTAGCGGATGGAACCCTGTTCGGAGTTGGCGACATTTGCGCTGTACCTAAGGCGCAGTCGTCCAACGCAGCTCCGGAAGTGTTTCTCGTTACCGCCATCGCAACCAACACTTTGACCATCACCAGAGGCGTAGGTGGGTCAGGCGCGGACACTATAGCCGCGACTGGCTCCATTAAGATTCTGGCCTCGGCGTTCAGAGAAGATGACAACATCGGAGCGCAGCGCTACACCGCAAAAACGGTGCAGATCAGCTACGCCCAGATCTTCAAGACGCCGGTCAAAGTCACCCACACCGCAGCCTCTACCAAGCAGTACGGCGCGCCGCAAGGTGAGCGTAAGTATCAGCTGGTGAAGGCACTTATCCGTCACCGCTCAGAGATTGAAGCGGCCGGCTTGTGGTCACGCGCGTCAGAGAGCTTGGCATCGCCCTCTTCGCGCTGGACCACGATGGGTTGGTTGCCGCGTATCGCAACCAACAAGACGGATGCTTCAACCACCCTCACCCTCACCAATTTCAACACCTTTGGTGAGACCGCGTTCCGTTGGGGAGAAAAGCAAAAGCTGTTTCTGTGCTCGGCCAAGATATTGGCTGCGCTCAACTTCTTCTCGCAGAACAAGCTCCTGACCCGGGTCGGTGACACGGTGTTTGGGGTGAAGATCAGCCGCTTCGAGTTGGCCTTGGGAGAATTCATGCTAGCCAACGACTATCGGCTGTCAACGGCTGAAATCGGGTATCCCTCAGGCGGTAACAACTTCTACTCGCATGGCTATTCGATCGATCTTCCTTCGATCGCTTGGCGCTACTTGCAGGGCGGAGGCGACAACCTCTTAGGCGATACCAAACTATTTGAGAACGTGCTCCCGGACGGTTCCACCACCCGGACGGACGAGTACCGCACTCAGGGAGGCTGGGAGATTCGTCACGAGCGCAAACACGCTTGGCTGTTCGACGTTTCCTCTTACTCCTAAGCAACTGATGCCGGCCCTGAGAGCGATCTTGGGGCTGGCAATTTTAGAGGAGAAACCATGGCGGTAACTTTCAAGTGCACGGAATGCGGCAAAGAATTTACTCCTAACCAGGGTTGGGACTGCATGCCCGGAATCAAGCATGTGGTCGCTCCAAAGCGTTACTACATGGACGATGCTCCCACGGTCCCGGAGTGGCGCGACGGCCGGCCGTTCATCAACAAAGCTGCCTCGCGCACCCAAGTTCTGAATGTCCCTCCGGAGCGACAGATCAGAGAAGGTGAGCAAACTACGCGTATCCCTGGAGGCACAGTGGAATTCATCCGGGGAATGTTTGAGACCTCCGACCCGGAGATCCAGTTCTATCTCGACAAGAAAGACGGCCTGTGTTCAGAGGCTCGCTGGCGGGAAGTCTATCTCAACGATGACGAGAAGCAGCAGATGAGAGCTCTTGAACTATCGGCCAGAGAGCAGCGCCTTGAGCAGCGCGAGAACGAATTGCTGGCTACGGTGAAAGGGCGTAAGTGAGCATTTGCGGAAGCTGCGGCTCTGAGACCACACGGAGCCGCGTCATCTTCGGGCGAAACGAAGTTAAAGAGGAGTGCCCGAACTGTGCTCCGCAGTCATTTGAGAAGGTCGCTGACCCTTCGACGCGCAAGATATGGATCGGCCCGGAGTTCGAGCCTAACTCCTACGAGAAGCGCTATGACGCGGACGGCGTGTACTACGTTCCAAAACCGGAAGTCACGGCAGAGCGGGAGCGCAACCTTTTCGTGTGCAGCGAAGAAAAGGCCGCCTACGAAAAGAAGTTAGAGGAGAAGCGCGCGCAGCGCCGCACCCAACCGCTTGACCAGATGGAAATCGCAGCCGCACTGAGAAAGATAGACATGTACCTTCGCCCACAGATCGAAGACCCGGACACCTGTTACGACGCATGAACCACTACGACAAAGAAGTTGAGCGGATTCTGGGCTCTACCAAGATGCGCGAGGCTCTAGGCCGGGCTTTGGGGGTGGAAATAGTAAAGCCATCCGAGCCGGAAAAGACTGAACTCAGCCCTGAGCGGCCGATGGTCGCAGCCTTAGTTCCATGCTACGACCATCCCGAACCGCGGATGCAGGACGCCTTCATCAAAATGCAGTTAACCTCGCGCGACCACTGTACGCTTTTCCCTGGGCCTCCGGTCTCCTCTTCGGTGATTCACTGGTCACGAAACTGGCTGATCGCGGAGCTGATAAAGACGAAGAAGCCTTGGACGCATGTCCTGTTCATTGATGATGACATCGTGGCTCCGGCGGATGCGCTGCTTCGCTTGCTCTCGCACAAGAAAGACATTGTGGCGGCCTTATGTACTCGCCGGACTGACCCTCCCATCCCTAATATCCGGGCGTTCGATGAGAAGAGCGGCGAGTACAAAGAGCTGTGGCGATGGCCGTCGGGATTGATCGAAGTCGGAGCCGCGGGAACGGGAATGATGCTCATCTCGCGTCACGCCTTAGAGCAAGTGGCCGAGGTGTATTTCAAGTGTCTCTACGAGCGCGAGATGTACGGGATGAGCGAGGAACGAGCGCTCAGGCTGCAAGAGAAGCGCTTAGAGGCTTTTGACAAGAACGCTAACGCCTACTGGTTCCGCTTCCTTCCATGCCTCGAAGGAACCTACGAGATGGGCGAAGACGTTTCTTTCTGCCATGTCGCGAAACGCTACGCCGGTGTCCCAACCTATTGCGACACAGACGTGCAGTGCGGCCACGTTGGAGATTACGTCTATTCAATGGCCGACTTCATTCCGTACCGCGAGGAGTGCATTGCCAAAGCCAAAGCTGAGGGCAAGTATCTTTCTTCAAACAAACTAGAGGCGGAGATACAGCTTGTCGGTTAGCGACTGGTACGCGCACAACCTGAGCCACTGGTCGGATATTCAAGACCACCTCCCGCGGCTCTATGAAGCGGCAAAGGGAACCGTGGTCGAGATTGGGACCAGGGCGGGATATTCCACCAGTGCTCTACTGGCTGGTGTCGAGGCCCATAGCGGAAAGCTGACTAGCGTAGATGTCAACGAATGCCTTTCCGGACTCCATCATCCACAGTGGGAGTTCGTGCGCTGCGACAGCGTTAAGGGAGCAGAGGAACTGAGAGATAAGCTACCTCAAGAAATCGATGTGCTGTTTGTCGATGGCGACCATAGCTATGAAGGGTGTCTCTCAGACCTTGAAAACTTCGGGCCACGAGCGAAGCGCATTTTTGTTCACGACACCGATGCGGAGAATTATCCAGGAGTAAGGCAAGCTGTCACCAAATACTGTGATGACTCCAAACGGTCAGTCATATTCCACCCAAAGAGCTACGGGATGGCGGAAATCCAATGAAGATCGCAGCGTTTTACTCCGATTCGCCTTTTGCCGGATGGGTGCAGGCAGAGGGCTTTTGCGATGTCCTGAGCCGCATGGGACATGAAGTTGTCCCTATCGCAGTTCCGCCGACGAACCAGGTAACGCGAGCGCTCGCGGAAAAGGTCAACAAGCGCATTGATGACGCGGAGATGGTAATCGTATCCGGCCCTGAGCATCTGCGGAAGTGGATCAATACCTTCTACCCCGATTTCTCCAAGCTGAAGATGCCCAAAGTAGCCTGGTATCACGAGAGCTTTGAGCGGGAAGATTACACGCTGGATTACAGAAACTTTGAGGGTTTGTACGACTTCCACTTCTTTCCCGATAAGAGCGATGCCGAGAAATATAAAGGTGAATGGTTGCCGCTGGGTTGCGACACGGTGACATTTCAATACCACGAAGATTTCCCTACGCACCGCGACATCGATGTTGCTTTCATCGGACTGATGTATCCCAAGCGCGCGCGCTTCGTTCAAGAACTCACTGAGCACTTAGGGGATATAAAAATCGACTATCGCTATGCTTGCCAGTCGGAAAAGGGATTGGTCCCGGCCATCGCGGTCTATGACTTCGACGGATTGAACGTTCGCAGATCGATGGAGCTTCTTGCTGAAACTTATCGCCGAATAAAGGTCTTCGTCACCTTCCCCAGCCTGTCGAATGTACTCGTGGCTAAAGTCCTTGAGTCGCTAGCTTGCGGTTGCTCACTCGTAGCTCCGAAGCAGCCGGTTGACCTCAAGAACTACTACAGCTATGAGTCGCCGAAAGAGTGCGCGGAAGCAATCAAGAAGGTAATTGCAGAACCAATATCGGGAGTGAGCGAGGTGTACGAAAAGCACCGCATGGAGCTTCGCTTTGAACAAATCTTTCAGAAGGCAGGCGTATGTCTAACATCCTCGTAACCGGAGCGGGAGGGTTCATCGGGCATCACTTGGTCAGACACTTAGAAGCACTTGGGCATTCGGTGATCGGAGCTGATGTTAAACCACCAGAGTTCTCCGCTTCTCCAAAAAACTTTGAGACCGCAGACCTCCGTATCGCGACCGCTGCCTATCGGGTGATGCAGAAGAATCCGAAGATAGATCATGTCTACCATCTAGCGGCGGACATGGGCGGAATCGGGTGGATTACCACGCATCACGCTGAGATACTCTCAAACAGCCTTCTCATCGACTTACATGTCCTGAACGCCGCGAAAGAACTTGGAGTAAAGCGACTACTGTTTTCTTCCTCGGCCTGCGTCTATCCGGAATACAACCAGGAGACCACGGATGCGGCGCCACTCAAGGAGCATGAAGTCTACCCCGCACTTCCCGAAGCTGCTTACGGCTGGGGAAAGCTGACCACGGAAAAACTCTGCGAGCACTTCATGAAGGACTATGGGCTTGAGACCAGAGTCACCCGCTTTCATAACGTCTACGGCCCAGAAGAGACGTGGACGGGAGGCAGGGAAAAAGCTCCCGCGGCTCTGTCTAGAAAGATCGCCATCGCGAAACTGCGCGGCGAAAAAGAGATTGAGATGTGGGGCGACGGCGAACAGAGACGCTCCTTCATATATGTTTCGGATGTCGTCAAAGGACTCGTCTCACTGATGGAATCCGATTACTCCGGTCCAGTCAACATCGGGAACGATTACACGGTGAGCATCAATGAACTGGGCCAGATGCTCTCAGAAATAGCGGAATATCCCGTTACCTTCAAGCATGTTTCGGGAGCGCAAGGAGTGAGGGGAAGGAACTCCGACAACACACTCGCGAGAAAAGTCTTGCCAGAGTGGAAGCCGGAAGTTGGGCTGCGTGAAGGCTTGACCATCACTTACAAGTGGATCGAGCAGCAAGTCAACGAAGCCTATTACACAGGAACTCTGAAGGTATGTGAGGCGGTAGCCCAGTGAACCGGTCAGACATAATCGAGCTCGCCAATCAGTACACTGAGCGCAAGGGCGAGAAGATTTTAGACCTCAATCTGGTTTTCGCCTCGACCTGTATCGACATTTGCAAGCGCGGCCGGCACTGGTGGAGGAAGTGGGATGTAACTTTCAATCTCACTCAGGGAATTGTGACTTACGACTTCACCGTTCCCGCAAATTTCACTCCTAACCTGACTGATGTCGCAGTGGAAGAAATCATCGGTATCGTACTCATCCTGCAAGTAAACCCATTACAGACCGTTGACCTCACCCCGATATTCGACCGGGCAGGCATTATCGCGATGAAGCAGAACCAGACCCAGGCGCAGCCCTCACGCTACACCATCGATCCGACTACCTGGAACAAGCTTCGCATCGACCCTCCCGACAAGACTTATCCCGCTGAGATAACGTTCTGGGCGATGCCCAACCTCGGCAAAGAAACATCTTCTAATACCGTCCCCATCATTCCTCCGTGGCACCACAACATCATCGTGGAAGGCATGGAGGCGCGCATCAATAAACGGGTGTACGGATCGAATGACTCCCGCTACGTCACTGCGGCACAGAGTTACGAGGCTAGCATTGAGACCATGATGATGCGGCCGCAGTTCACGGCAAGCTATGACCGGCAGTTCGTGACTTCGGAAGACGCGGTGCGCTCGACTACAAGGATTTCTCCCTAGTGCCATTGCAGCCACTCGAAGAGCTGGAGTTTGGCGGAGTCGACTCCCGCTCGAACCCGCTCAACATGCCGCATAACCGCTTGCTGCGGTGCCTGAACTGGGTTCCCAAGCAAGCCGGATATTTGGAGCAGAGATGGGGATACAGCACCGTTTCCGTGGTGG
>Ga0070732_10000215_pt1 | contig 43933 bp, 45 predicted proteins | sample Coa_R1_5_FD_66449 | JGI IMG/M metagenome (GOLD analysis project Ga0070732, IMG submission 66449) | Surface soil microbial communities from Centralia Pennsylvania, which are recovering from an underground coalmine fire - Coalmine... | ecosystem: Environmental > Terrestrial > Soil > Unclassified ... | reverse complement strand
AGCCCTCGGTTGGAGATTTCGGAGGCAGAGGCGTGACCCTCTTTTCATGAGGAGACCTCCATCAGTGTCAACACTACATCCAAACAGGACATTCTAGAGAATGTGCCCGACGAACACAGAGTAATAGATTTCATAGCGGGAATGGCCGTTCATATTGTTACCCTGGCGCGGGTCTGAATGATCGACCGAGGCAGACTCTACGTGGCCACTATTCGCTCGAGATTGACCCAGATGGAGTTTTGTTGCCTGGGGCTCACCATAGGTGAGGGGGCCTTGCGGCCTTGACGGGGAAATCGACTATGATCTCGTGTACGGGTAGCCTCTACGGGACATGGCACCCTTTCGGAAGGGCTGGAGGAGTGCAGAATAAGTGCATGAGCCGCGAGTTGCAGCTGGACCGCCGCAGCAAGTGCAAAATGAGTGCAAGCGATCCAGCCGTCACGAGGGACCATTGCTGGGACCCTTGTCTTCCAAGGGTTCTGGCGAAACAGGGGAATCGGTTGCCGCGGGTTCGATTCCCGCCGCCTCCACCATCTTTGCGTCTTTATTTGCAAGGGTCTTCCGCGCGAGACACCACCACACTGTCACGTTAATTGTCACACTCCTGGCGTTCGACGGCCCATGAGGCTTGCCTAGGCTAACGCTCGAAACGTCCTTCGGAACAAGACCGCGACTGGGAAGGCCAGGAGCCGGCTCAACGCGGTCAAGCACGGTCTCCTTTCCCGCGAGACGCTGGCCGCGAGCGAAGATGCCGATACCTTTTCTGAACTGGCCGGCGGAATGCGGGAAACTCGCGCCGGGGCTACGCGATTCATTCCCGGCCGGATTCCCAGCACAAACGTACAAGACCCTCGATCACCGATCTGGTTTGCTTGAACTGTATGGGTCCGACTCTCCTGGGCTCTCGAACGAGTCCAATGAGCTACTATGACTACCGAGCAGGGTGTGGCGCTCCTGCTGTTCGCCGCGGGGTTGCCGGCACGCCCGGGTTCAACGTCTCGATAGCCGTGCTGCTTGTCCTCTCTCCATTGTGCTGATTCTGAGGTGAACGGGAGGAACAAATGGAGGCAACGGGAATCGCCGCGCTTTTCCAGGGTTTGACAACACCCCACCTCGCCGACGCCTGTCTTCGAAGCGGCGTGGACGTTCGCTGTGCGCCGTATGACGTTCGCGCAGTAGGCCCGTCGAATCGGGCGGTGGGTACCGTCCGGCCTGTCCGTCACTACGGCAGCGTCGATGTCTTTCTCGAAGCGTTGGAGCAGGCATCACCAGGCGAGATCATGGTGATTGACAACGCCGGCCGCCGGGACGAGGCTTGTGTCGGAGATCTCATCGTGCTGGAAACCAAAGCGGCCAATCTGGAGGGAATGGTCATCTGGGGCCTGCACCGCGATACGCCTGAGCTTCTTGAGATCGGGCTCCCGCTCTTTAGTCTCGGCGGCTGCCCAACCGGGCCGCAGCGGCTCGAGTCGCGCGGGGCCGATGCCCTGGTATCGGCCCGCGTCGGTGCCTGGACCGTCGACGCCGGTGACATCGCGATGGGCGACGCCAATGGCGTGCTGTTCGTGCCGGCGGCCCGCGCGGAGGAGATCGCAGCGCTTGCCCTTTCGATTCGGGACACGGAGCGCACCCAGTTCGCGAAGATGCGGCGCGGCACATCCCTCCGCGCGCAACTGCAGTTCTCGGATTTTCTTGCCCGGCGTTCCGAGAATTCGGCTATCACTTTTCGCGACCACCTGCGTCGGATCGGCGGCGCGATCGAAGAATAGGAGACGGCGAAGATGCTAACGTCGATCGCGGACTTCGCGCGATACTTCGAGGGAATCCGCCGGAGGACGTGGGCGGCGGTAGATCGCGTCACGCCGGAGATCCTCGAGCGGCGGCCGTGGCCCGAGGCGCTCAGTTGCGGCGCCATCATTCGCCATCTCGCTGGCGCCGAACGCTTCTTCGTCACCAAGGTGGTCGAGGATCGGTGGACCGACGGGCTCGATCCGGGACCGAGCCTCGACCTCGCCGCGACGCGCGCCCTACTCGATACGGCGCATCAAGAAGAGATGCCGCGCCTGTTGGCCCTTCCCGACCGGTGGTTGCAGGGGCGCGTCAAGGACCTCGCGGGGCGCGATGTCGCCGTGTGGCGCCTCTTGATGGCGATGGTGGAGCATGAGATCCATCACAGGAGCCAGCTCAACAGCCGCCTATCGGTGGCGGGAATCGCCGGGCCGCAGATCTTCGGTTATCGGATGGAGGAGGTCATCGCCCTCACCCGCGCTGCATCTTCCGGAAAGTCCTGAGGGCGCCGCTAACGATTGACTCTCCATGGAACCGGGTAACTTCAACCGTCAACTCCATTCGCTCCAGGATCTCCCAGAATGGGTTTTGACGGGTGGGGCTCACTTCAGGTGAGGGGGCCGTTCGGTCTTGGACGGGAAAAACGACTGTGCTCTCGTGTACGGGCAACCTCTACGAGACACGCCCCACCCTTCGGAAGGGGTGGAGGAGTGCAGAATGAGTGCAAGCCGTGGGTTGCGGCTGGACCGCCTCAGCGAGTGCAAAATGAGTGCAAGCGACCCAGCCGTCACGCGGGACCATTGCTGGGACCCTTGTCTTCCGAGGGCTCTGGCGAAACAGGGAAGGGGGATGGGTTGCCGCGGGTTCGATTCCCGCCGCCTCCACCACTTTAGTTATTGGTGTTTAAGGCTCCCAGAAGTGCGCCCCGAAATTTGTTACCATAAACCATTCGGTGAGGACCCGGACCGGACTATGAAGGTTTCCGCGCAAGATCTCCTACGGGAATGCCTCGCCCTGGAATCGTGTAGCGGTTTTAGCTGGGGCGCGATTATCTGTCTCGCGCAGAGCGGCCTGAGGGCCCGCGCTTGTCCCTACCGGGGGTGTTGCGCGAGCCACGTCGCGACTTGTTCGGCGTCCTTGTTCGGCGGGAAGACCGGATAGAAGACTTGCTCGACGCGGCCGTCGCGGATCACCAGCGTCAGCCGTTTGATCAGTTTGGCGGGCTGTGCCCCAAAGCTCCATGCGAATTCGAATGTCGGCAGCCGCAGCGCACGCGTGAAGGCGAGATCCGCATCACTCAGCAGCGCAAACGGCAGGTGCAGGCGTGCGACGGCCTCGAGCTGGTACTCGGTTGTTTGGGTGCTGAGGCCGAACAACCGCGTGCCGAGCGCCTCGAACTCTGGGTAGTGGTCGCGAAACGCGCAGGACTGCGGAGTACAACCACGCGCCCCCGGGATTTGGTCCCATCCCTCTGGGACAACCTGGTCCGGCCGGCCAGTTCGCGGGTAACAGTACAGGACAGTCCGCCCCGTTAGGGCCGATAGGTCGACGGCGCCGCCGACCGTTGTCGGCAGCGCAATCGCCGGTACGCGCATCCTGGGGAGATGGACGCACGCGCCGTCGTCCACGGGGACAGGAAGGTCGGGCGGAAGATCCAGCGGATTATGTGCCGACATCAACGGGAGCTTTCCATCTTGACGCCCGTACTCCTCTTATCTACGTCGCTCACCCGTCAGCGTTCTGATCTCATACGATCAAAGCCGACGGTAGCGGCAGTGGTCCCTCTGCGCGGCGGATGCGCTGACGGAGCCGTCTGTCCGGCGCGGCTATCGGACGATGAGGACGATCGACAGGGCAAGCAAAACACCCATGGTGAAATTGAAGATCCTCAGTCTGCGACGGGTGTGCAGGATCCGCGGGACGGCAGCTCCGAATGCCAACCACGGAAAGCAGCTCGGCAACGCCGCCACAACGAACAGCCCTGCGAGGGAAGCGGCCTGCACGACGGCACTGCCCGCTCCGGAGCTGAGAAAGGTGCCCGCAGCCGCGCTCACGATGAGCCACGCTTTCGGGTTCACCCACTGGAACAAGGCAGCCCCCAGAAAACCTACCGGGTTCCTGTCCGGTTGGGAGTCGATGCGGGTGGACGACGTCGCGATCTTCCATGATAGCCAGAGCAGGAAGGTCGCGCCACCGCTCTTGAGCGCCCAACGCAGGAATGGGTACTGGAGGACGAGAGTCCCGAGCCCGAACGGCACCAGGAACATGATGAGCCCCATGCCGATCACCTGGCCGAACAGGCTGGAAAGGCCTTTCAGGATTCCCGCCTGCGCACCGACGGTGGTCAGCATCGTGTTGCTGGGACCCGGGGATCCGGCGGCCACAACGGCGAAGAGAAGAAACGACACGACCTGCGTTGTTGTCATACGTACATCCACACATCGGCAGGCCGCTCTCGATGGAGGCGAGCGATGCACCCTAAGCATACCAAAGACAAAGGTAAGAGTTCGGGCAACCCACAAGCGGTAAGGACCTTGAGCGGAGTAACGGAGTGCAGGTCCATGATTGACTATGTGCGGAAGATTCTCAACGGCCAGTTTGGAGCGGCATTTGCCATGCTGAACGAAGCAATGGAGCGGTGCCCCGAGCAGCGGTGGGACGAAAAAATCGCCAAGTTCCCATTCTGGCAGATCGCGTATCACACCCTGTGCTTTGTCGACCTCTACTTGTCGCCGAGCGAAGAGGCGTTTCAACCACGGGATCTTCACCCCAGGGGCCGGGAGGAGTTTGATTTCCCAAGCCGGCGCTTCGGGCGGCGTGAATTGACCGCATACGTCGCGATCTGCCGGCAGAAAGCCGCGGACGCACTGGCGATCGAGACGTTCGAGACGCTCCAGAGCGGTTCGGGCTTTCCTTGGCTGCCGATTTCGCGCGGAGAGCTCCACATCTACAACATCCGGCACATCCAACATCATGCCGGCCAGTTGGGCGCCTTTCTGCGGCGCACCGATGAAGCGCTTCAGGCCCCAAAGGCGCTCAATTGGGTGAAGACAGGGTGGCAGCAACCTGTCGAGTTGTAAGTGTCGATCTCCGGGTTCGCCGAACGACTATCGGATGAAAGGACACTGAGGCTGACGGGAGGCTGATATGGCGACCAGGACGGAATATCAGCACGGCGAGTTTTCGTGGGTGAACCTGGGGACTACCGACCCCGCCGCCGCAAAGCGGTTCTACGGCGGCTTGTTCGGGTGGCAGTTCAACGACATGCCCGCGGACCCGGGCATGACCTACACGTTCTGCGAACTGAAGCGCCAGAGCGTCGGAGGACTCTACGAGCTCCCGAAGGAGCTGCAATCGCGCGGCGTGCCGTCGCACTGGATCCCATTCATCAACGTGCGGAACGCCGACGAGATCGCACGGCGGGTGCTGCAACATGGCGGAAAAGTGGTCCATGGTCCGGCCGACGTCCTTGACGTTGGCCGGTCTGCGGGGATCGTGGATCCTACCGGCGCGAACGTCGCGATCTGGGAGCCCAAGCGGCATGCTGGCGCAGCGTTGATCAGCGAAACGGGGACCATGTGTTGGAACGAACTAATGACGCCCGACATCGACGCCGCCGGCCGCTTCTACCGCACGGTGTTCGACTGGACCTCCGACTTGGTCGATACGAGCGAGGATAGCTCTTATACGATCTTCAAGGCCGGGGACACCATGCTCGCCGGGATGATGGTGAGGCCGGCGCGCCTCCGGGAGGTGCCTCCGAACTGGCTCACCTACTTCGGCGTCACGGATTGTGACGCGACGGCCGCTAAGGCCGCGCAGCTCGGGGGAACTGTGCTGCAGCCGCCGACGGACATCCCCGGCATCGGCCGCTTCGCCGTCTGCCGGGACAGCCAGGGCGCGGTTTTCGCCGTCGCATTCTTCAAGTCCCAGACGTCGTGATCGCCCTTCCGAAGGATGCAGCCAGCGGGTCGGGGACGCGGGGGAGCGTGGTGTTGGGGGCCATCCGCACCGGCCGGTGAAAAACCATCTGGGAAGCCCCGGAAAAGCCGATGCCCAAGCAGCTTATTACGGAGGACAAACCCTCACAGTTGCGCGTCGTGCCGGGGTGGAGCGGATGCGGCCCTCGTCACCTACTTCTCCGATGTCAAACCCCTTCGCACTAACGTTGAGCATCAGATGGTCCGTGGGAGAGGTTTGGGTAAAGCGCAACGACTGGTGTTTCATCCGCGGTTACTCGGCACAGACCCGGGCCTCCAATCCGACTCCACGCGGGTTGCCATCCAGTGCCGCGGAAATTCCGAGCCGTCAGTACCTCGCACACCTCCTCAGGCGTTGTGCTCGATGTAGTCACTCGGGGAGTGCGATGCCCGAGGTCCACTTCATCAACCAGGAGGAGGGCTTAGTCCGAACGCGTGTGCGGCTTCCGCCTTCCACATGGCCAGGGAACATCCCGGCCAAGCAAGAAATTACCTGATTTAAGGCGAATTGAGCAATCACTCGGGTCAGTTCTCAATTCGCGAAATTACGGCCCGTTGATCGGCACCCGTTCTGGGTTCTGGCATGTTAGGGGGGCTGCGCCCAAATGTCATTTAAGCCTTCCCTGGGGCTACAAACAAAGCTCACCTTAACATCGGTTCTCTCTGTTATTGTGATGGTCTCCATTCTCATCCTGCTCGCCCAGCGGGCGTATGAACTCGAAGAGCGCCGGGCATATGAGCTCAGAGCGACGTCGCTCGTATCACTCCTCAGCGAGAGCGTGGCCAACGTCTTCTATGAAGCGGGACGGCTGGATCGAATGCGGTCCCTGCTCGGGAATGTGCTCCAGCAGCCCTACGTCATTGCTGCTTATGCATATGACCACGATGGAAGAATCCTTGCTGACGGGACCGGTGACAGCCGCGGCTACCGATCGATCCCAAGCGATCGCTTCCACAGCGCGGCCGTGCAGGCGGACCACGCTATACTCCAATATGATAGGCCCGCGTTTCTCGCCCCTGGGAATGTGCTGAACATTGCACAGCCATTGTTCTTGAAGGGAGGCCGGGCCGGCTCCCCAACCCGGGGGGGAGAGAAATTGGGTGGGGTGCGCATCAACTTTACGGTTTCCCCTGTCCAGCAACGGATCGCCCAATTCCGGCGCGCCTCGCTTTTGTTCGGGTTTCTCTTCGCCTTGGCCGGCGCGATCTTGTCTGCCTTCGTGGGGAGGCGCATCGTCAGTCCCATCGGCGACCTCGTCAAAGGGACAAAACTTATAGCGTCCGGAAACCTGGACGTGCAAATTGTGCCTCGGGAACGGGATGAGTTGGGTCTGCTGGCGGAGTCATTCAATCAAATGGCGGCGAATCTGAGGCAGAATGAAGCCGCCCTGCGACGGAAGCTCCTCGAGAACACAACGCTCTATGAGATAGGCCAGCAAATCACCGCGCAGGTATCCCTGGCCCCGACCCTCAAGCTGATCGTCGAACAAACGCGCGCCCTCCTGCAGGCGGACGTAAGTATCCTGGCGCTTCGGCAGGGTGACAGCGACACCTTTTCGGTGACGGCGTACGATGGGGCGGCGATGGGGCCGCTGACGAAGATGCGCTTCCGCCCTGGGGAAGGACTGGGTGGCCGGGTTGCCAGCGGCACGCCGATGATGGTGGGTGATTATCTGGCGGAACTTCCGGACAGCCCCTTCCTGGGTGTCGTCCGCGAAGCGGGCCTCCGGTCTCAAATCGCGGTGCCCCTGAGCACGCGCAATCAGGTGATCGGCGTCCTGTACTCGATGGGCCGGGTGCCGCATCAGTTCCGGACCGAAGACCAACAACTGTTAACCGCACTCGCGGATCACGCCGCGATCGCCATCGAGAACGCAAAGCTCTATGAAGAAGTGAGGCAGCACGCGCAGGAACTGGAGGCCAAAGTTGCTGAGCGCACGAGTGAGCTCCAGGAGGCGAACCAGCAACTCGAGGCCGCGTCGCGCCACAAGTCGCAGTTTCTCGCAAATGTGAGCCATGAGCTGCGGACACCGCTCAATTCGATCATCGGTTTCACGCGCCTGGTAACGCGCAAGACGGAGGGGCAGATTCCGGCGCTCCAGCGCTGGAAAAGGTGCTGGTCAGCGCAGAACACCTGCTCAACCTTATCAATGGACTCCTCGATCTGTCGAAGATCGAAGCCGGGCGCATGGAAGTGTTCATTGAGCCCGTGCGTCTCGACGAACTCGTGCGCACCGCCGCCGCTTCGGTACGCCCGATGCTGCGAAGTGGTGGTGTGCGGTGGGTCGATGAGATCAGCTCCAACCTCTCCCCGGTGCACACCGATCGGGACAAGCTCAAGCAGGTCATCCTCAATCTGCTCAGCAACGCGGTGAAATTTACGGAGGATGGCGAGATCAGGATAGCGGTGTGGCAAGAAAACGGGGCGATGAGGCTCACGGTAGCGGATACTGGGATCGGTATCGCGCCGGGCGATCTCGAGGCGATCTTCGAGGAGTTTCGCCAGGGAGATATGTCCAGCACGCGGCGATACGGCGGGACCGGGTTGGGGCTCGCGATCGCAAAGAAGTTCGTGACGTTGCTGGGCGGCGATATCGCCGTGGAGAGCGAGGTCGGCAAAGGCTCGAAATTCACGATCACCCTGCCCCTCGAGGTACCGACGGTCTAACCTGGGTGACGCATGGGAGGCTAGCATGTCGCACCGGAAGATCCTCGTCGTGGACGATGTGGAGTTGAATCGAGATCTCATTGTGCAACTGCTTGAGGATGACTACGAGGTCATCGAAGCTACGGACGGAGAAGAAGGCATCAGGAGAGCGGCGCAAGAGCGACCGGATCTCATTCTGATGGACCTGGGCATGCCCGTGGTGGACGGCTGGGAGGCCACCAAAAAGATTAAGGCAGACGATGAGTTGAAGCATATTCCCATTATCGCGATCACTTCTCATGCCATGATCGGTGATGAACGCCGGGCGCATGCCGCGGGATGCGATGACTATCTGGCGAAGCCGATCGACGAGATCGAGCTCAGGAGAAAAATCGACAAATTGATCAAGATGTAGTGGCTACTAGCGAGAGGGGGACGCCGTTGCGCTCGGTCAGAAGTTCGTTCGTATCTCTGGGGGTAGTATTCCTGGCCTGCCTGCTCGCGGGAGGAGCACGTGCGCAGGCCACGCGTCCCACGGTGAAGCTGATCTACCCCACGGAGGGCGCAATCGTGAGGGCCGGAGACCTCAAAATTGTCATGGGTGTCAAAGGTGCCACGCTCGCGCCGGCTGATAGCACCCACGACGCACGGACGGGGCACTTCCACCTGTACCTGGATAAAGTGCCGGAACCCAACATCCCGATCCCCAAAGATGTCGACGGCATTTGGCACACCCCCGCGACGACGTTCGTGATCACCAAAGTGTCTCCCGGGGTCCACACGCTCATCCTCGTTTGGGCTTATGGAGATCACGTCCCGTTTTCGCCATGGGTTTCGGACACGATCATGTTTGAGGCCAAATGACGTGAAGCGCTCGGATGATCGCGTGCCTCGCCGGGGCAGGCGATACGCGGCGCGCCGGGTTAACGCGGGGTGTGAGGCGGTATGTCGCACAGAGTCCTAATCGTCGATGACGACCCATTCAACCTTGACTTGCTGGAGCAGGAGCTCATCGAGCAAAACTACGTTGTCGAAAGCGCCAGCGACGGCCGGGAGGGGCTGGAGAAGGTCGCATCCTTCCTTCCCGATGTGATCCTTTTAGACTACATGATGCCGAAGATGAGCGGCATCGAGGTCGTGAAATCCCTGAAGCAGGATGAGCGTTTCAAAGGCATTCCCGTGGTTCTCCTCACGGCCAAGGGCTCGCTCCGGGATAAGGTCGAGGGGTTGGATGCGGGGGCGGATGACTACGTCGCGAAGCCCTTCGATGCCGTGGAGCTTCTTGCGCGGGTCAGATCAATGATTCGCGTCAAGCAAATGCACGACGCGCTAGAAGAGTGGAATCGGACCCTGGCCGGCAAGGTGCAAGCACAGGTCGAAGAACTTCAACGCATGAGCCGCCTCAAGCGCTACTTCGCTCCGCAAGTCGCCGAAGCCATCTTGAAAAGTGGCGGAGAGACGCTCTTCGAGGGCCATCGGCGCGAAATCACGGTGGTCTTCCTCGACCTACGCGGCTTCACCGCCTTTTCAGACAACGTCGAACCTGAAGAAGTCATGGAGCTCTTGCGGACCTACCATGAGGAAATGGGACGACTCATCTTCGCGTTTGAAGGAACTCTCGAGCGTTTCACCGGAGACGGCATGATGGTCTTTTTCAATGATCCGATCCCCTCCCTTGACCACACGAAACGGGCGGCCTGCATGACGTTGGAGATGCAAGCAAGAATGAAACCCCTCCGCGAGCGATGGCTGAAGGAAGGGCACGACCTTGACTTGGGGATAGGGTTGACCAGTGGGTATGCCACGTTGGGCACCATCGGGTTTGAGGGTAGGATGGACTACGCCGCGCTCGGCAATGTGGTCAACTTGGCTTCCCGTTTTTCAGACGCCGCCATGGGCGGCCAGATCCTCACCAACCAGCGGACGCTCAGCCGGTTGGAGGGCGTGGTCGAGGCCGAGCCGTTGGACATGCTCACCCTCAAGGGCTTCGCACGGCCGGTGCCGACCTTCAATATCTTGCGGCTGGTGGAGTGATTGTGTGTGCGCGGCAGGACCTCGGGCCACCTTCGATGTGAACGTATTCGTGAAAATCGAAGAGTGTCCAAGCCGTCGGCGATTCAGCTCAACCCGTTCCATTTCGACCGTGACCTGCCCAGCGCGCGGGCTTCTGCGGAGGCCGCGTTCCCCGTGACATCTCGATTGAGCTCGTCGATGGCCATAGGAACGTGGTCATTTGCCATCCTGCCATTTGCGCAATGGAATCGGGCAGAAGTCCATGAACCAAGCCAGCCGCATTTGACGATTGGTCAGGCTGTCATTTTCCAGAACCGGATCCAACTGCGATCGGAAGGTCAAGAACAGCACGATGATTACCCCCCGAAGCGTCGCGACGACTTGCTCTTTCGATCTTCGATTCCCGGTGGGTGACTCGAGATGTCGGGGTGATGAGTGCGTAGGTTGGCGTCGATCGCCAGAGGCCGGTCCCGGCGCGCGGGGAGCGTTCGTCGGGGGACACGGCTTACTTGACCTGCCTCACCTGCCGGATTGCTGCCAGCAGGACACGGTCGCGCGGATCAACCTGAACCCGTGCCCCCGGCCCGTCGAAGCGGTATTCGATTCCCGAAATCGGTCCCTGCACGATCAATTCGGTCTCGCCCACGTTGACGAAGGACACCGCCTCCTGCTGCTGCCGGCCACCAGACCGCACGTCGGAGCGCAGGGGCTTGGGAACCTTAGCTCTTTGTTGCATTCTGCGCTTGCCGCAACACACTGTCGCCCTCCTCATTCTCGATGGAGAATAGCTCCGGATTCGAATGGGATTTCGCAGTCAGACGTTCCAGGAGGATAGCCCCCCCGGACAGAGCCGGCCACAACAGGAGCCGTTCCTCCCACCCCGCACCGAGGAGATAGGCGAAGGGGAGAGCCATCCATAGGCTCAAACAATTGAAGCAGTCGAGCAAGCTGCCCCAGCCCCCGTCACCCGCCGCTCGCCGCAGTCGCACGATCACCTCCCACGGCCCGTCCTCCCCATAGAGTAAGTGGGTGACGCGCCACACGCTGAGAATTCCGATTGCCAACCAGTAGGGATGTGCCGCCACAGTCACCCCGGCCGGGAGCTCAGTGCCCATGGCGACGACGAGGGGATGGCCGCCTGCGCCGCCGCCGCCTCGCGCCGGCCGACCCCCGACACGGACCCGGGCGTTGACCCTGTCACGATGTTGAGCCCGACGGCGCCTCCTGCTCACCCGGGCAGCAGCGGTACTCCTGCGATTTCTCCAGCAAATCGATCTGCTTCTTAAGGAGTTGGTTCTCAAGATCTTTGTGCGCGAGATCGAGCTGCATCTGCTCCTTCAGCTCGGGCTCACAGATGTCGCAATCGTCGAGGCACCCTTTGACGAGCACGCCCGGGGTCGGTAGTGCCAGGGTTTTCTCCCAGCCGAGTGCCTTCTGCGCGTCCGGGGAAACTTGGCCGCCCACTTTGTCGAGCAGCCCTTCCTTCACCAGGTCTTGATCCACCTGTTGCAGTGCAGCCTGCCGGATGTTTACCGGGATGGGCCCCTGTTGCGCGAAAGGCACACCCGACCTCGCGAGTAGGGTTGCCGTGCCGGTGGCTGCGCCTCCCTGTTCCACCGCGACGCTTTCGAGCGCCCGCCGCGCGACGTCCAGGCGGTTTGAGCCCGTGGCGAGCACTGCGCTCGAGCGCACCGCGACTCCCGTTACAGGCTTCGGAGGGTTCAGTGTCACGCCCGTTGGAGCGAGAGGATCATCCACCCGCCGCTCGATCCCCACCAGCTCAAACTTCACGGTCTGACATTTGTTAATGCGGTAGAAGAGGAACGTCACAGCGTGGCAATGATTCGGATTTGAGAAGGTGCGCGAGGCTGACTCATACTGATCATCTGACTCGCCCTGCTGGTGGTTGCGTGTCGCGACCTCGCCTACGGAGGTTGATGCCGCTGCCCGAGTACTGACCTCCATATGCTGGTGCAGCGACTCGGCGTGCTGGCTCAGTGCGTGTGCCAGCGTGCTCGTAGAGTTCGCGTCATAGGAACCGGCCGAGGCCGAGCCGCCGATGCTGACGAAGCCGAGGTCGATTCCTGCGCCGCCGCCTCCGCTCACGGACGAAGAGCTGAAGGATGAGCTGGCGTTGGTTGTGTCAAGCACATTGAGGTTGCTCATTCCGTAAGCCATGCCTGCTGCGTAGTAAGATTCTTCCGATGTCGACTCGTTATGGTAGCTCAGCTTCGTCTCGCTGTCAAAGCTGAACCGCGTGTGACGGTCGCTTGAATGGAGCCGCACTTTCTCACCGGGCAGCAGCGTCGTCGTGTACATGAGATCGCCGAGCGAGAGCGGTCCCGAACAGCGCGTCAACCGGTAGCGGAGCGTGACTTTAACCGGCACTATTTGCCGCTGGTCGCCGGCCCCCACCACTGACCGGAAGGGAAGTCCGAAATTGAAATTGAGCACGTCGCAAACCTGGCACGGCTCGAGCTGCGGACAACACTCGACAGATGCCGGGGTGTTGGGGCTGCCTTGCTGATCCATCGTGATCCCTCCCATGGAGACCGCCTCTCGGCGGGCGTCGCCTTATGCCTCCTGGCTGCGGGTGCCCTCACACCGAAGAGTGTCAGTTCAGACGTTTACGACCGCGACGGATAGATTCGCCTGACTCCAGTTCAGCCATGCGGCGTCGTAATACCAGTCGTGGGCCTGAGGATCAGCGGGATCTCCCCCCGAGGGATTGAATGCACGACCATACGAATTGACACTGAACCCGTAGCAGCCTTGGAGTGCGTCATGCGGGAGGGAAAAGATCGCCGCCCGCGAGACGAAGTTGTCCGATGGGTCCGTGTGCCAGTGGTTGTACGGATCCTGCGAAACTCCGGCGACGAATGCCGGGGTTGGCGGATCTGACCAGGTGGGAGCCATTTCCGTCTGGATTGCGCCCCCACCACATCCTGAGCCGGCGAGGGTCACCTTGAGCAGGTGCGGCATCGACGCTTGATACTGCACGCGGAACTCTATGTTGCTTCCGGTGGGCCGGTACACAATCGGACAAATCAGATCGGGGAAGTAGTTCCATGCGCTAGCGCCGGCCACTCTCCACGCGAGGCTGAGGAACTGCGGGGACGGCGCAGAGTTGTCCACCAGGAACGGAATGGTCGTCGGCGTCGTGAAAATCACGCTCTTGCTAGCGTCGCCGATCTCCATGGTGATCCCATACAAGCCATCCGGAAACCTGGTTGTGGCCCAGTCCAGCAGTTCGTTCGGCGGGAACCACGCGTCCGGGGTGGCGAGGATCGGATACCACCCCTGCGCGTCGGGCACGACGTGCAGGGGGATGCCCGGGCCCGGAAATGGATCGACGTACCACGCGAGGTTGGTAAACGGCACCGCGGGCGCTCCGTTGAATGAATAGAGCAGCCGATAGTATTCGCCATTCGGGTACTGGTTGCACCCGTACAGTTGAATCGTCCCGGTAAACGGCGCGGTGGCCGGTGTGTCAGGGCTCAGCGATGGAGGAAACACCGAGGGGCGAATGACCGCGTCCGTGTGCGGCGGGTTTGGCCGCACGCCCAGACCGGTTGTCATGTCGATGTAGGGGGCTCGGGCCGGCATGAGGCCGGCAAACAGGATGGTCGGTTCTTCACAGTCGCCCACGGGGGGTACCCGGCAACTCGGGTTGATCCGCGCTATCGCCGACGCGTGCAGCGTCACATCCGAAAGCGGACCCGACTGCCAGCCCACTTGGAAATAGCCGTTGGCATAGATCGTCTCCTGGTCCCCGTCTCCATCCGTGTCCTGCGTGACCCAGAATGTGATGTCCGGGACCTCAAGCATCGGCACCAACTCTTCCTCTATCATCCACGCACACTTCCAGCGCAGAAACGGGCCGACAGACTGGTTCAGATTCAGTTCGTACTTCCGATCCGCCTGGCCTCTGACGAACTCCGCCAGGCCAGCCGTTCCTCGTCCGTGCTGGCGCTTGTGAAGTTCACGGAGTTTGGGCGAGATGGGGGGAGGCACCCGCACCGAGAAACCGGGCTGATTCAGCAGGGTCTTCAGGACCGACGCATCTCCGCCAATTGCAGCCGTTTGTTCGGCCAGCAAGAGCTTGCTCGCGGTATCTCGCCCGGCGACGGAGGCGAGTCGGTCCACCGTCAGCCCCGCGTTGCGTAGAGCGATTGGACCCGGATCAGGTCCCGGTCCGGGGGTCGGGATAATCCCCAGGGACTGTAGCACCTCTCCGAGATTGGGTTGGACGAAGATTTCCGGAAAGCAATACCGCTCCAGGCGCCACCGGACGACCCAGTCGATGTCAAACGAAGGAATCCATACGCAGAACCTTCCGCATTCGTCGGTCAAAACCGACGTAATCTCTTCCTCATCGCAGAAGAGCGGGTACAACCAGACCCACGGCAACGACAGCGGGAAGTAGCCGAGGAAATCGCACTCGGTGTCCATGACGTGTACGGTGGCGAATGGAACGGGCTGGTATTGTCCGCTGACCGGGTCCCAGCGGACGACCTGTCCGCAGATGCGGCGAAAGAGGAAATCGGCGGGATCGATTTGCCACTTCAGCGATTCGGAAAGCTGCGCGATGTCGCGGCCTTCAATTTTCTTGATATCCACGTGTGTGAGTTGCGAAAGGCGGTGTGCTTGGATGCGGGTAAGCTTCACCTTGTCGGGCGGAACGTTTGCCGAGTGCCCCTTGTCTTGCTTGGGTTTCTCCATATGCCAGTCCTCCCCACGCCGACTCGACTTCCCAACTCACCGGAACGACCCAAAGAGCCCATGGGGGGCCTCGGCGGCCGCCACTCTTCAAACCTTGGATCATCAGACCACCCCTCTTCAGAGCGTGGCCTTCCGACACCCTCATGGGCATCTTCAGGCCGGCTCATCGACGCGGTTGGCGGTCCCATGGCCCGCGGTCACCGCAGAGGGCGGCGCAGTGGGCATCCGGGACCATTCGGCGGTGACGTTGAGTTGGATGACCACTACTCTGGCGGGTTTGGTGGGGCGACTTTTCTACGAGCGGTGACGGGATGCTGAGCGACAAAAAAAGCGGCGTCCCGGAAGGACCCCGCAAAGACTCAACGGAGCCCTCTTTGGCAGCCCGGCTGGCCCCCGAGGGGGTCCCGTGGCTTTGCGTCCCTGAATCGCTTCAGGTTTGCCTTTTCTGAGGTGCGCTCCTAAGGCTATTCAATTACTCGCATTATCTGCCGCGAGCCGTGTGCCGTCAATGACCTTCAGGTGTTCGTGTACGCGAAGGGTATCAGAGAATGAAGTTTCCCTCGAACCTCCGATGATCTTGATGTGTGCGGATTCCAGGCTTGGGGATCGCCGTGTCCCCGGGGGCGGACGAACATCCTTCAAGGACGTAACCCGAAGACGTGTCGTTCGCGCAAGAGCGCGACGAAACACCGGAATTATCTCGCTCCGCTTAGAATCCGCATGCGGATCCCGTGCTCGAAGACATGTGCCCCTCATCTCGCCCGGCGCGCTCCGTGTGGGATATGTGTCTACCACAAGGCTCCGGGTTTTGTCATACAAAACCGACCAGAAAGTACATGATCACCCCCTTCCGACCGTCCCCGTAGCTCGAGAGAGTAGATGCGAAAGGGCGGGGTGGGTACACCAGGGATTTTCGATTTGACTGCGTACTGAACTATCATGGCAGCGGAGTCATCCATTCGGTTCCCTCAGCGTGACCTCCGGGGCTTCTGGCCGATCTTACTTCTCGATGTGGCGCTGCCGTATCTGGCATACCGATATCTCACCCAGCGGGTTCCCGCCATGCCACTGGCAACGGTGCTGGCATGGACGATGGTCTTCCCCGCAACCGCCAACGCGCTGACCGTAGCCCGGCGGCGTCGCCTCGACATCATCGGGACAATCGTGCTCGCGGGTATCGTTGTGAGCATCGTGGGTGTCCGGTTCGGCGCCGACCCGCGGATTCTCCTCATCCGCGAGTCCTTCGTCACTGGTATGCTTGGGTTGTTGTGCCTGCTTTCGCTGACTCTCTCGAGGCCGTTGATGTTCTATGTCGGGCGGGAGTTAACGACCGGGAACGATCCGGTCCGCGTGGGGGAATTCGACGCGTTGTGGCAGTGGGAAGACGCCAGGCGCAGTTTTCGCCTGATCACCATCGTGTGGGGTGTGGGGTGGCTCGCGGAGTGTTTCCTGCGGGTCATCCTAGCTTTCACGCTCCCGGTGGGACGGGTGCTGGTCGTGGCGCCGCTCCTGCTCGCGGCAATCACCGCTGGAATGCTCCTGTGGACCATGCGATACGTCGCCCGGCGGCGCGCGGCTGGCGAAGCCGCCCGGAGAGCAGCGGCCATCCGAGGGGAGTAGGGTATCGATCAGCCAGAGTAGGATCCACGCCAGCGAAAGGATGAATTGAAGTTCCAAGGTTCCTATTAGCGACGGCCAAGCGGCGCCGCCGGCGGTCCCATGTCCTTCTCTGTTCTCCTCAGGGGGTTCTATTCCGCAATCCGCTGGCCGTCGCGCTGCGAATATGCCGATGGTATATCGCCCCGCTTCTTTGGTGGGGATGCGAAAATCCCGCAACCGCATCTGCGCGATTGCTTCAGGCTTCGGTTAGTGTTCAAAGCCTTCTTCCTGATCGTTGCGACTCGGCGGTCAGCGCCTGACGCTATTGCGAACGCCGGCGCCATCCAGGAACCCTGCTCCGGCTGATGTTCCATGATATCGGACTGATGGATGCGCTGGGCGCACAGGAGACGCACGAAAGGAGTCTCTCCCTTTTGATCTCAGTTAGCCCCTGACCGCGGGCTTGCCTTGAATGCCGAGGGGAGGCCGAACGTTCCATCAACGACTTCCACGAAGTGCCGCTCCTCACGGAGAATTAGGCGCTTGCTTTGTGCCATGGCGAAATTTTCGCCGGCTTCCGGATCCGTCTTCAATCGCGCTTTGTAAGTTTCGTACGAGGCGAGACTGTCGAACGCGATCAACCCCCATGCGACGTCATTCGTTCCTTCGTGAGGAAGAAAATATCCGACCAGATGTCCGCCGCATCGTGGGATGATGCGGCCCCAATTCTCAGCGTACTTCTTAAACTCGTCTCGCTGGAATGGATCGATCCTATAGCGTATGATGCACGTGATGGTCATTGGTAACCTCTCATGGTCAGTCTGGTCGGTCCGCCGCCTCGAGCAAGGTCCGGGCGCGATGATGCCGCAAATGGCCATGTCGCGGCGCAACTCGACGCGGGGTCCTTCCTGGTTGCCAGTATGGCGGTTTCCGCACACTACAATTCGTCTATAATCAAACTATGAACGTTGCGGACCACAACGAAACCGCGGTCTCCAGAATTGCAGCGGCCATCGGTGAGCTGTCTCGAGCCCGCATACTTTACTGCCTACTGGACGGTCGCGCGCGAACCAGCACCGAGCTTGCGATAGTGGCTGACGTAAGTCCGTCAACCGCGAGCGTACATCTGACTCGACTGAAGACCGAACGCTTGGTTAAAGTACTCGTCCACGGGAAGCATCGCTACTACAGCCTGGAGGGACTCAGCGTGGCCCGTGCGCTTGAGGGGCTGAGTGTTCTGGCCGCCGGTTCTTGCGGCAAGGTCGCACCGAGGATGCCGAGCCGACTCCTGGCCGCGCGGACCTGCTACGATCACATCGCCGGCACATTGGGTGTGTCGCTCCATGATCGCTTCAAAGCACTGGCGTGGCTGTCGACGGGACGGGGGAGGGGCGTCAGAGCATATGATCTCACCTTGGATGGCACCAAGGCGGTTGCGGCTCTCGGCATTGACCTCGATGCAATCCGAAAGTTGCGCCGCCGGTTCGCTTACCCGTGCCTGGATTGGAGTGAACGGCGGCCGCACATCGGCGGAGCGCTAGGGGCGGCTCTCCTGAGGGTTGCGCTCAGGAGCAGATGGGTGGTCCAGGACCTCGACAGTAGAGCCTTAACCGTCACCAGTCTCGGGCGGCGCGAACTGCTGGCCCGATTTGCTTTGGTGTTTGGGGATGTTTTGGAACCGTCTGCGAGTCGCCGAGCAACCCGCATCGAGCGAGGCGTTGGCGTGCGCGCGCCCCAAGCGGGGTCGGCGATGGGCGAGAGGGTTAGCGGGTGCTCGGTCGGGACGCCCTCGACAGACCCCTCCATCCGCTCGAGGTTGCCCTAGGTGGAGTTTTTGTTCGGTGGGTCACCGGCGCACGCGTCCGTTAGTGTGGGATCGGCCCTTCTGGGGCCTTCAGTTCGACCGGCAGGTCATCGTGCCAGCGCGACGCCACGGTTTCAAGTAGGCGCATCATTATGTCGGGGTTGGCGTTCAAGATGATCTTGAGATCCTCCCGCGTCAACACCATGCAGGTTAACGGGTCTCTGGCGATGACCGTCGCTGATCGGGGGCGATCGCGGAGTAGGGCCATCTCCCCGAAATAATCACCCTGACCCAGCGCCCGGACCACGCGGCCGTCACGATGGACCTCGGCCCGTCCGTCAAGGATGAGATAGAACTCAACACCGGTCTCCCCTGCGGTGACGATGCTGGTGCCGGGGTCGAAGCGGCGCTCGCGTACTTTGCTGGCGATTCGCTGGAGTTGCCTCTCAGAGACCTCGGCAAAGAGTGGGACCGTCCTGAGTTCCTCCGCATGACCGGCCATGGGGTATCCCCTCCCTCTGGCGGGGCGCGCTTTTGCTGGCACGCCATCTCGATACCGAGGGCAGAGTTTGGCAAAATGTCTCGGCATTCCTCCCCGCGTCATGCTTATCGAGGGAAGGGCGGGCTTAACGTCAACTGAGGATCCTTTCCCGACCGCTGTCGTCGGCGTGCAAATTGGCTTGTGCTCCATGGCCCCTTGCGGGCTAGGCAATTCCCGTGGTTGGAGAGGGTTGCCGCGCATGCCCCTCTTGAAATCACGGGAGATCGGCGAGTGTCGTGAGGGCAGTACTGCTGATCGCGGTTCCGAGCAATGGATCGTCGGTCTCGTGCCATGTCCAGATGCCGATGACCTCGTTTCGCGCGTTGAGCACGGGCGATCCGCTGTGGCCGGGCATGGTTTGCCGCGAGAAGGTCGTCTCAAAAGTCGGCGTTCCGTCCGAGGCCGTTGTCAGTTGGGTAACCGACCCTTCCGCCGCCCACTGATACGGAACCGCAGCATCGGTACGCCCAAACCCGAGGACGGTGACGTTGTCGCCCACACCGGGAGCGGTCCCAAACCTAAGCGCCGGAAACGCGGGAAGCGGGCTCTGTGCGCATTCACCGAAGCTCCGTTTTGGAATGTGAGCCGATCGAAGGCGGTCTGTGCGCGAGTAAGCTGGATTTCCGCGACATCGAGGCACTTCGAGACTCCTTCAGCGCCAATGCGTGTCGGGTCATAGGGAAGGACACTCGCCGAGATAATGGTCACGCCGCAAAACTCCTGGTTCACAATTGCGATCAATCGGAAGGCCACGGGATCAAGACGTGCACGATACACAACGTGGCTGTTTGTGAGCGCCCGACCGTCGGCGGCGATAAAGAAGCCCGTTCCAGCGCTCACGGCATGGTACTCTGCTCTGGTACCTCCCGTGCGTGTCATCACGATGAGCTGAAATACGCCGGCAGATGGTGGCACCTGGGCGTAGAGTACTCGGGGCAGCGCGAGCACGAGCAGAAGTACAAGCGGGGCCCCCAGGAACGCTGTGAATCGCCCTCTCCGAAGGCCCTTGACGGTCGCTCGTCGTGCTCATCATGGAACTCACCCCATCTCTTCTGATGGGAGCGTACGCTTGCGACGTTAAGGCCTAATCAGGGGCCGATCAGCGTTTATGAAGGATTGTAAGGGTTCTGTAAGGAGCGGACGGCGTGAAAAACCACGGATGCACAGACTGCCTTCGGGCGCAGAACGGTGTCGCGAAACCGGGGGTGAGGTGCCGCGCCCGCGGAGTCTGGCGCAGGAGCGGTGAGGGATGGTAGAACGTTTTGAGGGGTTAGGTCAGCTTGTAGCCGATTCCGCGGATCGCGACGATGTAATGGTCATTTCCGGGACCTTGGGTAAGTTTCTTTCGGAGATTGCCAATATGCACGTCAATCGCTCGATCCCCCGCGGCTGCCTCGCTGTGCGGATAGATGGAGTTGAGCAGCTCGGAGCGGGGAAAGACCCGGGTGGGTGACTCCATCAATGCCCGGAGCAAGGTGAACTCGCTGAGTGTCAACTGCACATCAGCTCCACCCACCGTGACCTGGTGTCGTTCCAGGTTCATCTCCACGTTGCGATAGCGTAGGATCTTCTCCCGCGTTGGGCGTGTTGTGCGCCGGAAGATCGCTTGCACGCGCGCAACTATCTCACGAGGGCTAAACGGCTTGGTGACGTAGTCGTCGGCGCCTAGGGACAGGCCAACGACTTTGTCGATTTCGTCGCCGAAGGCGGTGAGCATGATAATGGGGATATCTGACGTGATTCGGAGTCGACGACACACTTCAAACCCTTCAAGTCCTGGCATCTTGCGGTCAAGGATGATCAGGCTGGGATGTTCTCGCTGCACGATATCGAGGGCAGCGAGTCCGTTGTCTGTCGTCATCACCTTGTAACCTTCCGGTTCCAACGATAGACGGAGGATACTCGTAGTGTTCGGATCATCTTCCACCACCAAAACACTTCGCTGCATGCCGATCTTCACCTCAATCCTGGACCAGGATCCTCACAAACTCGAGGACGGTCCTCCCTCGGTAAGCACGTTACCCGCTCGCCATCGCCCTCAGACCTCCTGCGTTTGGTCGGCACCGACCCATCCTGGGCGGCTGAACACGGGCGCGGGAGAGTTGAGGTAGTCTATTGTCCGCCGCGCCGGTCCATGCGTTGCGGGCGCATCGCGTCTCCGAAGCTCCTCTGGTTTTCTCCTTTGAAGGTTATGGTGCCGTCGGTCGCTGCCAGCGCGGTCGCCTACCGGCTACCGCCCCCGTTGCCTCCCGCACCCCCTTTCCCGCCGTTGCCACCGCCTCCACTATTGTTGCTTCCGCCGACCCCGCTGGCCCCGCTAGTTCCGGCATTGCCGTTGCCGATACCGCTCGTGCTGCCTGCGCCGCTGGGGTTCCCGTTGTTGCTGCCACCCACACCTCCGTTCCCACTCGCCCCCCCGTTGCCGGACCCGGGCCCGTTGTTGCCGCCAATCCCATTGCTGCTATTGCTGCCCCCCCCGCTACCGCTATTTCCTTTGTCATTGCCGCCGGCGTTCGATCCACTCGGATTACCGTTCCCGTTGCCCTGGGATCCCGTGCCCGCTCCCGCTCCGCTTTGCGTCCCCCTTTCGAACGACCCTTCGGAACCCGTCGGGTCGAATCCGTTTCCAACAACGAGGACATCGTTCAGCCCTTCAATGCGCGTTCCAGGTATGGGGATGAAAATCAGAAGCGGGACTTGGCCGGACGCCACCGCAAAATCCCATTGCGTAGATTGGTGGCCCGCAACGATGATGCTCTTCGTTTCTCCGTCAACAACTTGTGCTTGAAGGATGACGTCGTTGCCCCGCACCGTCACCTCGAAGAGCCGGGGATCTTCCATCTGCACCGCACTCACCTGGCCGCTCTCGAAGTGGAGCACCGTCGGCCCGTCGATCGATATCTTCACTTGTACAGGCCCCGCGACGGCATCGCGAAGCGCAATGATCCGTGGAGCCGCGGCGTTCTGCGCCAACGATGTTGTCTGCATAGAGGCGACTAGCCAGCTTATGAGAACCGCCACTTGCAATGGGTTTCGAATCATCCTCGCCTCCTCACCGACGGGTGTATCGTCTTGCGATGCCCGGGCGAGCAAGTCTCACCCTCCCCACACACGCAACCGACGCGAACCCGTATCGCGGATGACGAGTGCGCTTCTTGTCGCTCGATCGTACGGGGAGGGCGATGAGCTGAGAAGGCGGCGCGCGGGCGGACACGATGGGAACGTCATCAGCGGTTGTGGCGCGAAGGTGTTCTGGGTTGGGGTCATCGCATACTTGGGAGAGATGGCGCCAAGGGACCAACGGACGCATGGGTGTGTCGGTAGTGGGGAATCGAGAATGGAGGGCCCGGGAAAATATACCCGAGCAAGAACGGTATGAAGCCCTAGAGGGCGGAAGCCACCAGGCCCGCGCCATCGAGACACCTTGGCCTCGACTGGCTCCTATCGGCAGCTTGCGCCCCGGTGAAGGGCGGATTCCGCGTTGGCTTCCAGCCGTATTCTCGGGGACGTGTCCCCGGGCTCAAAGAGGGTGTCAAGGAGTCGCGAAGCGGATACTCCCTAGCCTCTCTCCTCGAGCATTCATACCATGCCCATGGTCTATCTGTTCTAGACCTACCCGAGCCCCGTTCGCCACACGACGGGGACTGAGCGGATATACTTGCGCATTTTCGCCGAGATCCGAAGCGGGGTCTAATGTGGACCCGGGGTGCTTAGGGGGTCAGGGACGCCGCGTTTGCCGCCCCGGAGGACCCCTCGCGGTAGCCGGGACGACCATGCAGGAGATGGGTTCGGGAAGATCTCCCATCCCACACCACCCGCTTATCGCAGTGACGACTCCCGATGCGGTTCATCCTCCCTGCATTGGGGGCGGCGAAGCATCGGCCGGCGTTTGGTCTAAGGATTTGAGCGCGGGGGCAATCAACTAAGTCACCAGGGAGCGGGCGGAGGGCTGGCACTGACGGTAGCCCGACGCAGGGTCCTTGGGCCGGGTGGGTGGGTTTTCCGGCATCACGGCTGGGAGATAGGGCGGGGGGCCGCCTCAGGGGGGGGTGCAACCGTCCATAGACCGGTCGCGGCGAGGTCGCGGCTGGTCTTTTTGTTTTTCGCCAGGGGGTGGTTTCAAGGTCCGGTTCGACGTGCCGTCAGATTCACGCATGACTTCGAACGGATCACCTAGGTTGAAATGGGGCCGGTGCCAATCAACCCCGGTCCAGTGGGCTCCAACCCGACCGTCGGCATGTCCGTTCCAAGCAGGAGGAGAACATGGCTGATCAGAGCGAGGCCAAAGCGAGCCACCCGGATCTGAAGGATCCGACGACCATGATCGACCAGGTGCCAAACCTCACGTCGATCTTCGGGAGCTTGACCGAGTTTGCGATCATCGCCCACGATCTTGAGGGGGTGATTCGTTCCTGGAACGAAGGGGCACACCGGATTTACGGATACGATGAAACAGAGATCGTAGGGAAAACGAATATCTCCACCCTCTACGACCCTGAAGATGTCCGATCCGGCAGGGCCCAACAGATTCTTACTGAAGCTAGCCGCATTGGATTATGGCGAGGTGAACTCAAACGAGTCAAGCGGGATCACAGCTCGTTCCTCGCTCAGGTTACCGTTTCGCCGTGGACGGACTTGCACCACTCCCACCTCGGGTACGTGGTGATCTCACGGCCCCTCACCCCCGCCGAGCACGACGATCGGCAACTGCGCGAGTCGCAGGAATACAACCGGGGGCTGATTGAGTCCAACATCGATGCCCTGATCACCACGGACCCCCTAGGCATCATCACGGATGTGAACCGTCAGATGTGCGATATGACTGGGGTCGATCGTGAGGTCCTGGTCGGTACGCGCTTCAAAGATTACTTCACCGATGCGCAACGCGCCGAGGATGGCATCCGGCAAGTGCTCGCCGAGGACCGGGTGACCAACTACGAACTCGTGATGCGGTCGAAAAGCGGACAGGAAACCGTGGTCTCGTACAACGCTACGACCTTCCGCACAGCGGACGGGAAGCTCAAGGGTGTCTTCGCGGCCGCCCGGGATATTACCGACCAGAAGCGGCTTGAGGAGGCTCCGGCAGGCGCAAAACTACACCCGCGGTTTGATTGAAGCCTCCGTAGATGCTCTGGTGACGGTGGACCCGGAACTCCGCGTCACCGATGTCAACGAACAAACCATCCGACTGACAGGATATGCACGGGAGGAGTTGATCGATAGCCCGTTTCCGGCTTACTTTACCGACCCGGCTCGAGCCACGGCCGGCGTGAAAAAGACCCTCGATGAGGGATTTGTTACGAACTACGTGCTGATGCTTCGGGCGAAGGCTGGTTCAGTGACGCCGGTCTCCTTCAACGCCTCCGTTTTTAGGGATACGCAGGGGAACGTCCGCGGGATCTTTGCGGCGGCCCGAGACATCACAGACCAGAACCGCCTAGAAGAGGATCTTCGGCAGGCTCAAAACTACACCCGCGGGCTCATCGAATCGTCCATTGACCCGATGATCACCGTAAGCCCCGATTTGGTCATCACCGACGTCAACCAGCAGATGGTGAAGTTGACCGAGGTCCCCAAGGATCGCCTGATCGGCAGTCGGTTGGACGGGTACTTTACGGAACCTGGTCAGGCTGCCGTGGGAGTCCGGCGCGTGCGGTCCGCCAGCTCGACCTCCAGATTGGCCGCAACGCCACGGCGTCGCGGCGCCTGGCGTTGAGAGAGGCTGAGCTCGCCGTACTCGCGGGATTCCACGAGACTTTGAAACAGTCGTCGTCATTGGAGGAGGTCACCAACGAACTGCTCTATCGGACCCTAGGGGCCGCCGGCGCAACCCAAGGCATCGTGTATTTATTGGGGGGGGATGGCTTGTTTTCCATTCAAGCATCGCTGGGATATCCTCCTGGGGCCACCGAGTCCCTGAAAGACTTTTTCGGCCATTTCCAGATCTTGCAGCAGGCGATAGATGGCGGAAAGCCCCTCGTTTTGCCGTCCAGAGATGTGCCGAGCGACCTAAGCGAAGCGCTCGTTGCTCAATCTGGGGCGGGATCGATCCTGATAGTGCCGCATCGCCTGGACGACGCGGAATTAGGGGCGTTGGTGATAGGGTCAACCAAAATAGATGCCGCGGAGGACTTGTTGCCATTTGGGTCGGCCGTTGGCGGCCAAATTTCACAATCTCTCGGGTTGACGCGCGCCCTGGCCAAGGTTCGCGAGAGCGAGAAGCGCTACCGGGATCTTAGTGCCGAACTCGAACACCGGGCGCGCGACCGCACCAAGCAACTTGAGGCGGTCAATAGCGAACTGGAAGCGTTTTCCTACAGTGTCGCCCATGATTTGAAGGGGCCACTCGTGACCATGACCGGCTTTGCGCGGATATTGCTCGAGGATTGTGCTGGCGCGCTGCCCGATGAGGCTCGGCGCTACCTTGGGCTCATCGAAGGAAGCGGCAAGAAGATGGGGAAACTCATCGACGACCTCTTGGCCTTTTCCCGCGTGAGCCGTCAGTCCCTGCACAAAGAACTGGTTGCTCCAGACGATCTCATTCGAGAAATCACCGCGACTCTCGGCACCGACGATTCAACCCGGCAGGTCAAAATCGAGATCGGACCCCTCCCCACCTGCCACGCAGACCCCGCATTGCGGAAAATCATCTTCGTCAACTTGCTTGGGAATGCGATGAAGTTTACTCGCCTCCGAAAGGGGGCGCTGATAGAGTGTGGGTGTGCTGCACACGGGAAGGTCCTGACCACCCGACCTGTTTTGTCCGGGATAATGGAGTCGGCTTTGACATGCACCATGCGCACAAATTGTTTGAAGCGTTCACACGGCTCCATAAAGGCGATTATGCGGGGACCGGGATAGGCCTCGCCTTGGTCAAACGCATTGTTGACCGGCACGGCGGGCGAATTTGGGCGACAGGCGAAGTGGATCGCGGCGCAACATTCTTCTTTACGCTCGCAGGAGCGCCGAAGGAGCTAAAATTAGATGGGCCAATCGCCCCACCGATCCCAATCGAGGATTTTCGTCTTCCACCCTCCAAAGGGATAGGATCCCCTCGTAGTTCTGACCCTTACAGTACGCGGTACGAAGAGTGAATGCGAGATGCGGTACCGGGCTGGACCCTGGGGGCCCCACCCAGCCGAAACATCACCCAGTTCAGTTTCCTCAACGGTATCTACCTATTTCACGGTGATCACTCCAGCCATATCTTGGCCCCCCGGCGCACCATGAAACTGGCAGTAGTAATTGTACACGCCCGGTTTCGCAAATCTCTGCCTGAACCGGTCGCCGGACTTGACGATCGGCGACGCAAACGAGCCGTTGTCGGCCGCGAGTTCATGACGTCCCCCCTTGACATCCCATTCCACCGTTGTGCCCACTGGTACGGTCACCTGTTTGGGGGTAAAACTGAAGTTTTTCACCGAGATCGTGGCGCCGGCTTGTTGGGTGATCCCGGGTGCTCCCCCCGCGATCGTTGGGGACGGCTGAATGTACCACACGTAGTACACTCCCACGCCCATCAACACGAGGACCCACCACAGCGCAAGAGTCGTTCGCATCCACAGGCGATAGTTCCGGAAGCGCAGGCACTTCGGCAGGACGTTGGTCGCCGCCACCAGCACGACGTACAGGCCAAGCAGTTCCACGACCGCCCCAAACCCCGCGTGGATCACGGCAACCGCGTAGTACGCGTCATGCCGGGCGGCGGCAACGTGCGGGAGCACCTGACGGTGGAACGATGGCAACATGATGCTGCCGATCGCACCCAAGTTGAGAAGGAGCACCGTCGACTGTGTCCATCCGTGTGCCCGGAAACGCTGCGCGCGCGCCAAGAACATGCCCAGGGTCAAGGCCGCAGCCATGGCGAATTGCAACAACAGGTTGAAGTCGGCGGAACGTGAGGTTCCCATCTCCAACAGTCCCTTCATTGAGAGGAAGTGGCCCCAAACGTATTCAAGGTTTGCGCGAGATCCCGCATTGGCGCATTGAAGTCGGCCTCGTGCGGACCCTCACAACCTGATCCATCTGTCGACGGTCGCACGGGTTAGTATATCATGGCGCCTACGGGCGAAAGACTGTAGTGGCGACTCCCCGCATCCTCCAGGACCACGCGCAAAGTTAGAGGGTTCTGGGATCTTTTGAACAAATGAGGATATACCGTGCTCGATGAAGGGTCGATCCGCGATCCATGCCAGCCTGACGTTTCCGGAGGTGATCAAACGATGATGCTAAGATGGTGGGTGCTATTTTTGGGGTGTGCGCTGGTGTTCGCGGGGGGCGCGGCCCAGCGGGTCAACGGCGCCGACTTCACCCTTATGGTGGCCAGCGCAACGCTGGGCGGGAAGTCGCAGCAGATTCTTGTGGATGCAAAAGGCATGAGTCTGTATACTCTCAGCTCCGATACAGCCACATCGAGCGCCTGTACGGGAGGGTGTGCCGGCGCCTGGCCGCCGCTGCAGAGCGCCACCGCTCCAACCGCCCCGGCCTCGGTCACTGGGAAGCTTGCTATCGTCAAGACCGCCAACGGCTCCCAGGTGACTTACAATGGCCACTTTCTGTACAGGTTTGGGGACGACTCCAAGCCAGGCGACGTCCAAGGAGAGGGTCTGCACGGGCCGCAGAATGGCGTGTGGCGCGTCGCTACTCCCGATCTGAAAGCCATGTAATTTCGCTCTAAGACTTGGACTCAGGCGGAGGGGAGGGCGGGTATCGCTCTCCCTTTTGCTCATTCCGCGAGCAAGGGGTCCGCCACATCGATCGCAAGCTTTGAGCGTTGGGAAATAGGCTTCGGGTCACAGCGATTTCAGCGGTTTCGTCTTCCGACGAAGGGGGAACGATCACAGGGTGAGGAAGCGCGTCGGCGCGATCCTGGGATGCTGGTCGATGATCTCTTCCCGACTCGCACGGAGGGCCCGGCGAACCGGGTGTGGCCGATCTCTTTCGACACAAAATGGGACGGCGAGCCGTACGGGCGCGGGCGTTTATTACCCGTATTGAATGCCTCGGCCGATCGACGACTTAGATTTCATGAGTGGTCGCTAGTCGCGCCGGCAACCCGATCTCCTGCAATGCATTTGCCAAGCGCTCGGCCTGCGCGTGCGTGCGGTACGGCCGGGTCACAACCCGGAAATCCTCGCCGATTCGCGCGACATAGACGATGTAGCCTTTGCTTCGGATGAAGTGCATCATGGCGTCGGCGGTTGTGCGGTTGACAAACTGACCGAAAGTCACCGCGTATTTCTCGAGGGGCGGCCGGTGGCGCGCCGTACGAGCGATTCGCACGTTCCTGGAGATTTTGGGCTCGGTGGGCAAAGCCGATGCCTGATGATTCCCGAATATCGTCGTTGCCGGCCGGATCGACGCGATCGAGCCCGGGGCACTCTGGGGGATCCACCACGTTCTGACCGGAGTAATCGAGAGGACTGCCGCAGCGGCTGCCGCCGAGGCAGCGAGGGTGGCCCAGGCGACCATCCCTCTCCGTATCGGCTTTCGCTCCGCTTCACTCGGTACCTGGGCCACGGCATCCAGCATCCGCATGTACTGGCGCAGGCGGCGCAAGCGGTGTACCGGATGGATGCCGGCGTGCAGTTCGAGGAGCTCCTTGTTGATTTCCCACTCGATATGCCGCCAGGCGTGCCGCCAGGCATAGGCTTCAATCAGTGTAGGATCCGAGGGCCCATGAAGTGGAGCCCCCTGTGGATCGAACAGATGCAAGCGCCCCTCGACTGCCCTTACGTGGTAGCCGTGAGGAAGGGACAGATCCATCAACAGCGCAACGGTCTCGAGTTGGTCGCTCATGTCAATAGTTAATGCCCACAATACGGATTGTGTAGTCGGGCCGATGGGAAAGGCGAGCACTTGAGGGTCGGCGACGCGGCGCGCCCCGGGGTCTTGCTCCCGCTCGCGAGATCACCTGGCCTCGCGGAGACGGCTTAAGGGTATTCCGTGTAGCGATAGAGGAGTCGCACTGCCGTGAGACGTCTGTGGGACGACGGGTCCGTTTGGCTCTGATCGTCTTGGTGTGTGCTGTAACGGCGTACGCGATGTCGTTGGGCGCCTTTGCCGCGCCCTTTGGCGAGGTCATTCGATCAAGCGGCCTTGACGCGAGCCCTGACGTGCTGAGGAATCTTGATAGGCCCATTACCAGTTGCAGACGCTGGAAGCGGACCGTGAATTGTTCGAGCTCGCGCCCGTCGCTTCGGCAGAGGAACGACGTCCCGGCCAGAATTGGAGAGCTTTCTTTGATGCCATCGACGGATGCTGGGAGCACCCGGAATTCTGGGCGCGGTTGGTGAAGCTCATCGCCGTGCCAGAGGAATTCACTGAGGTCATCTATGTCTATAGGAACGTTACGAACGGCCTGCCGATCGAGTACCGGGAGATGCTGCTCGCGGATTTTCGAGCGAGGTTCGGGCGCGTGCCCGTACAGCAATACCTCGAGCCCGACGCCCTACGGGAGCTGTTTGGCGATGAAGAAGCGTCTACCCCTTGACGCTCACCACCATCCTTCCCCTCCCGAGCGTTCGGTGAGACCGCATGAGGATCCGGAGTGCCTCGTGCTTAGGGAGACAGAATGGCGTATGGTGCCGGTGCGTCACCCCTGCGCGATGCGTTCCGGAACCGCCACAAGCCGTTGGTAGACGAGAGAGCACGTCGCGATGCCAGCGAGCCACACTACGAGCGGCCCGACAAAAAACAGCACTAGGGTGCATGCGACGAGCGAGACAACGGCGGCGTATCTGAGTGGTGGGTGGAGCAGACGCACCGCTGCGGCCATGGACAGCACGTACGTCGCAATGAACGATGAGGTCGAAAGCGGCAGCAGGTCGGCGATGCGCAAATTTGTCGCGTAAGCGACCGCCGTCGCGAGCGCGCACAGGACGCCCAGGCCGGCGAGCGCTCGGCGCGGAGTCCCCGACGTCGAGGTGACGCTCAGCCAGACGGGAAGTTGCCGGCGACCTCCGAGCGCAGACGCGAGGCGACTCGTCCCTGCCACGTAGGCGTTGAGTGGGGCGAACGATAACATGAAGCCCGAAGCGCCGACGATGAGTGGGGCCGACGGCCCGAAGACGCCGGCCGCCATGTGGACCAGGGGAGTCTCCGAACTGAGGCTCGGACCGTAGGCGTGCGTGCCGACGGTGGCAATCGCGAGCGCCACATAGAGGATGCCCACAACCACCACCGCGAGAAGGCTGGCACGGGAGATGTCTCTTGAGTTGCGGAAGTCCGCGGCGAGCGGCGTAATCGCCTCCCAGCCGACGAAGGCCCAGAACAATTGCACCGCGGCTCGTCCGACGGCGGCGTCCCCATGCGGGGCGAACGGGAAAAAGGCGGATCTGTCTACGTGGCCGAGCGTCCGCCCGACGATGAGCGTCATCCCCACGGTGATCGCGGCCAGGGAGACGATCTGCGCGCGAGCGCTCACTCGCAGACCTGCCCCATTGAGGAGGAAGGCGAGGAAGACCAATCCACCCCCGAGCGCGAACACCACCTCTCGCCCGCCGCCCGTGAGGCTCGCAGCGTATTCGCCGGCGATGAGGATCGCGACGACGGATCCGGTCGGTACCTGCGCCAGGAAGAGCCATCCGGCTACCGCGCCCCATTGGCGACCGAAGGCGCGCTCGATCGCGCCGGAGAAACCCGCGGCGTCGGGTTGGTCGCGTGAGAGCGCTGCGTACGTGAGCGACAGCGGGAATGAGAGCGCCACCAGCGCGAGCCACGCCAGGATTGAGGCCGGCCCCGCCGTTTCGGCTGCAACGGCCGGCAGGACGAGCATCCCCGTCCCCAGCACCGCCCCCACGTACAGGGCGATTCCTGGCCAAAGCCCTAGGGCATATTTCCCCATCGCGGTCTCCTTCACGATAACCTCGAGCGCGGAGCGACAAAGAGTATCCCCGGTTATTGTGGCTCCCGCCTTTGGCGCGGTGAAGGTCCAGTTGTGCGGGTGGCGATAGAGCCACTTACCTCCCGGCGAGGGCCAACCGCGAACTGGTATGATTGAGGTGTGGGGTCCTGGCCACGAAAATATGCCACCTGGTGGATGGCACAATGGGCACCCGACTTGCGACAGGCCTGTTGTTACGGATTGATTCCCGCGACCACGAAACGCTGCAGCGACAAATCTACAGGGGAATCCAGCGCTCGATTCTGACCGGCGTGGTCAAGCCCGGCACACGGCTCCCGTCCTCGCGAGCGATGGCCGATGATCTTGGTGTGTCCCGCACCACCACCCTGTTGGCGCTTGACCAATTGCTTGCTGAGGGGTACCTCACCACGCGACCCGGCGCCGGGACCTTCGTGGCCGAGGACCTCCCGGACGATCTCCCCCGGAGACGCGTCATCCGCCCGCCATCGATCTCGAAGCACCTTCCACTGTCGCATCGGGGAGCTGCCCTCGTGACGACATCCCACGGAGCCCAGCGACTGGATGGTCCGCCCAGGGCGTTTCGCATCGGCACACCCGGAGTCGATCTGTTTCCAGTCAGGCTCTGGCAGCGACTGGTCGACCGCCGACTGAGATCTATCACGGCGGCGCAACTGGACTACGGTGATGCCTCCGGGCTTCGAGTCCTTCGTGAGGCCATTGCCGATCACGTGCAGTCGGCGCGGGGGACGGAGTGTCGGGCCGATCAAGTGATCATCGTGGCCGGTGCGCAGCAAGGTCTGGACCTGATCTGTCGTCTGGTGCTCGACCCGGGCGACCGAGTTTGGATGGAGGAGCCCGGGTACCCGGGTGCGCGCAGCGCACTCCTTGCGGCGGGGGCTCGAATTCTTCCCGTGTGGGTCGACGCGGAGGGGATCGACGTTGAGGCGGGGGCACGCCGCGCGGGGGACGCCCGACTCGTGTATGTAACGCCGTCACACCAGTACCCGCTCGGAGTGCCCATGAGTTTGCGGCGACGGCTGGCGCTGCTGAAATGGGCGAGTGCGGCGCGCGCGTGGGTGGTCGAGGATGATTACGACAGTGAGTTCCGCTACTCGACCCGAGCCATCCAATGCCTGCACGGCCTCGATGCTGATGGCCGCGTGATCTACATCGGGAGCTTCAGCAAGACACTCTTCCCGGCCCTACGCTTGGGATTCCTCATTGTGCCGGACGACCTTCTGGACCCCCTCGTGGCCGCGCGCCGTGCGGCGGACCAGCATCCGCCGGTGCATGATCAGGCTGTGCTCGCCGATTTTATTCTCGAGGGTCATTTCGCCCGCCACCTCCGCCGCATGCGGACGGCGTACCGTGAGCGGTTCGAGGCGCTGGCTGCTGCGGTGGAGCGCTTTTGCGGCGGAGCGCTTCGATTGCGCCCGGTGCGGACCGGTCTGCACGCGGTGGCCGACCTTGATGGTGTCGATGCGCTGAGGGTATCGGTTGAGGCAGCAAGGCGTGGCGTTGAGGTCACACCGCTGGCGGCGTATTTCGCGAAACCCGCAAGAGCCGTGAGCGGCCTGGTGTTGGGTTTTGCGGCAGTTCGCCCTGAGGTGTTGTCCGCGGGGGCCGAGCGACTGGCAGCCGCTATTGAGGCGGCGCGTCGGCCGAGACCGCGCTAGGGCCATCTGAGAGAAGCGGCTTCACCGGTCCGCCACACGGGTGCCCACCGAGGCTGTTCATGAGTCACTGACCCCGCGCTGGTTATTCGCAGGGGGGGAGCGCGATCTTCACCATCGTCCCGTAGTCGAAGTAGTCGATCACCTGGGACCCACTCAGGAACGTTGCCGCAAATCGCCGCGGGAGTCCAGTTTCAGTCCCGATGGAGACCGTCACCATTCCTGTTTCGGCGTGTCCCTTCGTCTGGACCGGTGGAGTCCAGGCGTAAGTGTAGGTCCGCACGCGTGTTCCGTTGATCATCGTATCAGAGCCACGGGTGGTGGCCTGCACCACCCCGCCGGCGTTCGACGGATCTGTGAGGGCGGCACCGGGTATCGTCAGGCAGGTCCAGCGACCGGATACACCCCGCACAATCGTCCGATAGCGAAGGTTTTGGCCCACGATGATGGTCTCGACGCTACCGGAAGAGGTCGTCGTCAGCGAGCGGGATGACGCGGGCGGGATCACATCGCGTATTGTGATCCCGGCGCCTTGCCCGGTGACCTTTTCCCGCCACCCGGGCAAGCCGCGCAGTTTCTTGTACGCGGCGGTGATTTCTTCCCATGCCTTGGGATCGCCCGTTGCCTGGGCCGCAATGGACGGCGAGCCGGGTGGGCTGGATGTGCCCGCTCCGTCTACGGATACCACAGCACCGACGGCCAGCCAAATGCTCAAGCCGCAGGAAGCGAGAATCCTCCAGTTCATTGATCTTGGCACGGCGTCCCTCAATATGCCCAGTCCCTATTTTCGCTAGACACTGGCCATAATCGTGACACTGCGGATGTGCAGGCACGTGATTGATCCCCTGGGAGCTCCCCGAGCATTTGCAAGGGGAGGAGGAAGACCGGGGAAAGACGGGACGCATCGGTGCGGCTGTGCTCATGAATCATCTCCTCAGGTCGGTTTGATGTTTTGGTTCAGGCGGAAAAAGTTCGTGGGATCGTACCGATTCTTCACGGCGACCAAGCGGTCGTACGTGTCAGGCCCGTAGGCCGCTCGGACCCGATCCAGTCCTTCGTCCCCGAGGAAATTGAGATAGGGTGCTCCAGTCGAAAACGACTGCATCGCGTCGTATGTCTGGCGCACCCACGCGATGTGGGGGTCGGCCTGTTCGTTGGCGGCCCAGAGGCCGACGATGTTCATCGCGTACCGTGGAGTGCGGTGCCTGAAGGCGGTGCCATTAGGATCCGCACGTCTGACCGCCCCCTCCAAATGATGTAGGTGCAGCGTTGCGAACGGAGAGAGCGATCGCATTCTCGCGGTCTGCGCCAAGAGCGCGTCGATCGCAGGGTCAGAGAGGTCCGGCACGTAGTGGGTCTTCCAGTAAGCGTGGATCCCGTGAGGCGCACTGGCGTCGAACGCTCCTTGCAGGATCGTGTATGGGACCGGGCCGACGTGTGCCACGGCGGGCGGCCCGAACGATATCAGCGGCTGCACCACCGATTCCCCGTCGGCCGGCGCCCCGGCATAGCACACGGCTACCGCGATCATCGCCGTCCCATGCAGCGGCTGTGGGATGAATGGCAAGGGCGGGGCGGTGAGGAATGCCACCATAGACGTCAGCTCATCCGGGAGCGTGGTGATCCACCGGTTGTAGAAGCGCAGCAGGTCCCGGGCCTTCTCCGCCGGATGAAAGACGGCGCCCCCAAGCACCATGGGCCCGACGGGGTGGAGACGATACTCGAACGAGGTCACGATGCCGAAATTTCCCCCGCCACCGCGCAGCGCCCAAAACAGATCGGGATGGCTGGTCGCGCTGGCGCTGAGGAGCTGGCCGTCGGCGGTGACCACGTCGGCGGAGATGAGATTGTCGATCGTCAGGCCGTATTTTCGCATGAGCCAGCCGATCCCGCCGCCGAGCGTGAACCCAGCGATCCCTGTCGTCGTCACCAGCCCCCCCGTGGTGGCGAGACCGAACGCCTGGGTTTCGCGGTCGAACTCTCCCCAACTCAGGCCGGGTTGCGCGTGGGCCGTCCGCCCCTGTGGATCGACCCGCACACCCTTCATTGGAGAAAGGTCAATCACCATCCCCCCGTCGCACGTGCCGAACCCGGCGACGTTATGTCCCCCGCCGCGGACGGCCACCACGAGGTTGTGGCTCCGGGCGAAGCGCACCGCCGCAAGCACATCCGCAACGCCGACGCAGCGCACGATAGCCACGGGGTGGCGATCGATCATCCCGTTCCACACCGCGCGGGCCCCGTTGTAATCGCCGTCGGCCGGCCCGATGACCCGACCACCGAGGTGCGTTCTGAGTTCTTCCAATGCCGCCGCCCCAATGGGACCGCGGGTATCCTTGCGCTCCGCCATCGTGTTCCCCTCCACCGGCAGTATGAAGACCGAACCGCGCCACACCCCCAGACGAGAACCGGGACGCCTACGCAATCGAAATCAGAAAGCGGAACGTGTTTTCCAGCCGGTATCCCCCCTTCGACAGTTTGAACGGGGCAATGGCCGTGATGACGGCCTCCCGGACCCGGGTTTCCCCGGAGGTCTGAATGGCCTTGACGGCCGGTCCGGCGGAGAGGAGTCCCCGGAGCGCGGTCTTGAGATCGGGATACTCGAGCGGGCATTCCACTTCCTCAACGCCGTTGGGTGTCAGCCCGGCGCGCTCGACCAGGGTTTCGAGCGCGCCATCCGCTGCGAGCGCGAACGGTCCGGGCGCTCCCCGAGGCGACGGGGGGGACAGCGAGCGCAGCGCCGTCAGGTAGGTCGCGGCCTCGCTCAGTTCCGGCTTTCCCCAGGTGGCGATGACGACCTGGCCTGCGGGCTTCGCGACCCGCCGCGCTTCCCTGAGCGCGTTCACGGGATCGGCCGCGAACTGGAACGCGTTCAATCCGGTCACGACATCATACGTCTGGTCCGCGTCGGGCAGCACTTCCATCTCGCCCACCCGGAAATCCCCCCGGGGGACACGTTTCTTCGCCATGGCGATGACCGCCGATGCCGCATCCGTCCCCGTGACCAGGGCTCCGCGCCCCGCCGCCAGCAGGCAGAACAGGCCCGCGCCGCACCCGACATCGAGCAGGCGCGTGCCGTTCCCGATCCCCGTTTTCCGCAGCACGGACTCGAACAACGGCCGTGACACGCCCTCCTGCGCTTCGGCCCAATCGCGCGCCCGGGTTCCCCACAACTCGCCCTGGACGGCGGCGGAGCCCATGACGTGCTGGCGGGTGGTCTCCATGGGTCACACCACCCTGGCGACCTTCAGGATCTCTTCCCGGGGCAGAATCTTCCCGTGCGCGGTCTTCGCATGCTGTTGCACCATCTCGATGAGTTCGTCGTCGTTGTGGGTCTTGAACTCCGCTCCACACGGAGGGCATACCACCGTTTTCAGTGCGGGTTCCCCTCCGACGACGACCGCCTGCTGTAAGATGTGATCCCGGCTTAGATCGTGCCGGTGGAAAACTTTGGCATGATTTTGCACCAAGGCAACAAGTTCGTCATCGCTGTGGGACTTGAACTCGGCTCCGCATGGTGGGCACGTGACTTTCTTCATCCCGACCCCTCCTCCATCTCCAACCGCTTCAGCCCGTGTGTCGCACCGAGGCTGCCCGGCTGGGTGCACATGTGCGGGGTTGTCGTCCCTCCCCGCCGTCTCCACGGTACCGGACCGCACCTGAGGCGGCTTCGCGAATTCTTGCTAGGGCCGGTGGGGGTCCTATGGCCGAAATCGGCCATGGGCGGTGCGGGGGTAAGGACTACAGCAGGCCAAGTCGCGCGACGTGGGCCACCGCCGCGGTGCGCGACGGGAGGTCTAGCTTGGTCAGGATGTTCGAGACGTGCCGGTGGACGGTGTGCTCGCTCAAGGAGAGGCGGGCGGCGACCTCCTTATCGCTCAGTCCCTGCGCAACCAGACGGACGATGTCGAGTTCGCGCCGGGTGAGAGGGGAGGGGGCGGCCGGCCGGCCCTCCGGTGGGGTCTCCCCGGCTTGGAGCAGCCGGGCTGCCCGCTCCGCTTCCCGTGTCGCCCCGAGCGCCGTGAGCGCGTTGAACGCGGCCTGCGCTTCTTTACGAGCGGTCGGATCCCGGCCCTCCGCCACCAGCGCACTCGCCAGACCGATGCGCGCGCGCGCAGCCTCAAACGGCGCACCGCTGCGCTCGAACAGGTCCACGGCATCCTCGAAGAGCCGCCGCGCCCGGCCGTGATCGGTCTCGGCCGCAGCCGCTGTCCCTGCCGCGTAGCAGGCGGAGGCGCGCAGAGGATCCGTGGCGATTGTAGAAGCGATTTCGTTGAGCTCGGCCAGGACGCCTGCGGCACCTTCGTGGTCACCCTGGGCGGAGTGGATTCGGACGAGCAGTTCGAGACCTGCCGCGCGCTCCATCCGATTTTCTGGGGGAAACCGCCGCAGGAACCGCTCGGCTAAATCTGCGGCCGTCTTCGCATCGCCCTGGTCGAGCGCCAGTTCCGCGCTTCCCAACTGGCCGAGCGGGGACCTCTCGATATCGCGGAACAGGGCGCCGGCTTCCTCCCAACGACCCTGACGCCGTCTCAGCTCAGCCAGTCGGGCGGCCGCGGGTTTAACCATGCCCGGACGGGCCTCGGTGAGTTCCCGAGTCGCGGCGACGAGTTCCGCCTCCGCTTCGGCCCAGTCGCCCCGCCACATCAATACGCCTGCGTATTGGGTGCGGCAGACGGCGAAGAGCGTGCCGAAACGCCAGCGCTGGCAGTACTCCTTGACTCGGGTGCACCATTGAGCCGCCCGATCGTAATCGCGCACCCGCTCACACGCGTAGATCAGATAGCAGCAGGTCAGCCCGACGGCACTCGGGTCGGTGATCTCACCGCTCACGGCCGTCGCGGTGGCTTCATCCAGGAGCCGCATGCCGCCCGTCACTTTGCCCTCGCTAACGAGCGCGAGGCCCTCCAGCGCCCGCGCGAGCATCTCCACATCGGGGGCGCCGACCGACTGTGCGATTGCCACGGCCCGTGCCGCGAGGGTTTGTGCCCGTGCGGGATCCTTTTGGGCCATCAGCGCTTCGTGGGCGTCAACCAGCGTGAGCCAGCTGTGCTCGGGAGTCGGGGCGAGGCCGTCCAGCAGTCGGCGTGCGCGTTGCAGCCAGCCGTTCGCGACGGCCGACTCTCCGCGAAATTCGATGTAGTCCCACACCAGCCAGGTCGCCACCCGTGCCGCACTCCGGCGATCGCCCTGCTGACGGTACAGCCGGTACGCCCGCTCACGGGCGTCGAAGACCGTGGCGGCGTCATCCAGCCACCACCCGGTCCATCCCAGACCTTCCAGCGCGTTGGGGGTTTCCTCGTGCGCCAGCGCGGCTTGGAAATGCCCTCGAGCGCCTTCCCAGTCCCCTTGGCCTAGGGCTGCCCACCCGCGCGAGGCGTCATCGATCACGCGCTTCTTTTGGGTCATCGCCGCGTATTCATCCCGCTAGGCATCTCTTGGCAAGCATTTGGCGGGGATCGGGGACGGTTCCTCCCCTTGACGGCGCAGCACCCCTCCGTGTTGTGGCGCCGGAATCCAGGTGGCGGGGATGGGAGGGGGAGGAGCTCGATGCCGGCCCTCGGGGCCAAGGGCCGGCACCGACTGCCGCGTTACTTGTTCTGGTTCGTGGGCATCATCATGATGTTGTGAATGGCGTCGATAAGCTGTTTGTTCGAATCCATGAGCATTTTTATCGTGGCAGCCATATCGCCCATCATTTTCATCATGGATTTCTCGTTGGCGCTCATCGGCATCTTCTTCATCGAATCCATGGACATCATCATTTGATTGTACATTTGGGCGGCCTTGTCCTCAGACGCTTGGGCCGCTTTGAGGGCGGTGTTCGCGCCTTCGGCGGGGCTGTTCTGAGCATACGCGTGGTTGGGCGCGGTCAAGGGGCCTGCGATGAGCAGACCCATCGACATGATCATGGCCACCTTCTTCCAAGTCACCGTCATTGTCCCTCACCTCTCTCCGAAATGTCTCGCCTTATCACCTTGAGATCACCACGCTTCACATCGCCCGTGGCACTAATTGCCTTCATCGAGGCGACCTTCTGCAGGTGGCCCCCCCCTGCGGCTCTTAGTGTGATGGCGAAGTATGAAGATCTTATAAGAACTGTGCAATGAAGTTCCAAAGCCGTGAAGTCTCCTCTCGAAAGGCGGGCACCCCTCCCGGGCGGTGTTTTTTCTCCCCTGCCCGGGTCGGACGATGGGCCCGGCGATCGGCGGATCAGCACTGCGGGTCCTCCATCCGGCGGGACAAGACGGCGACGGGCGTCACGTTGGGGGATTCGGGTGGACCAAGCGGCGTGGGGGGATAGGCAACCTCTGTGTCCGAACCGGTCACGCTTGATGCGATGAACGCCCCGGCTGTTTCCGCTCCCGCCGAACGGTGTCGTGGAGGTTCCTTTCCGTTGGTTCGTGCGGGCTATCTTTTCCAGCGGGACCCACAGAGGCGCCCGGTCGGTCGAAGAGGGTCGATGCCGGTGTGCAAGGCGCTACCCGATCGGCTTGTCGGCGGGTTGCCTCGTCGCCTCCCAGAGCCGTCGGACCTCACCGTCCAGCTTCTCGTGAATCCATATTCTCCGTGTGGGGGCCACCCCCGTCGGCGCGATGATGATCGCTTCCAATTCCTCTCGGGTCCGAATCAATCGGTCCCCCGTTTCGGGGACGATCACAATCTGGTCTTCGGGGAAGCGGTCGATTCGGGACGAATCCCACGGCCCCCAATCCGGGACGCCGGTGACATGGAGGCGCCGGTCGAGGATGGTGGCGGGGAAGAAACATTCGGGATACGCCCAGGAGATGATCCGCTGTCGCAAGTCATCGCGAACGTTCCTGAAAACTCGAATGCGGGCTTCCTCAGCGCCTTCTGCCGTGGAGGGGTCCGGAACCGACCAATGAAGATGTCTGACCGCCTTCGGGAACACCGGACAGGTTTCAGCGCTCTGATCGCAGACGGTAATGACCCAGTCGAAGCGCTGCTGCCGGTAGCGGTCGAGCGTTTTGCTTGTCTGGGCAGAGATATCAATGCCGATCTCTTGCATGACCTGTTGAGCTTCGTGACGCACACACGTTGCGGTCGTCCCCGCGCTATGGGCCTCGTATCGGTCCCCCGCCAACACTCGCAATAGGCCCTCCGCCATCTGCGATCGCGCCGAGTTGTGGATGCAGAGGAACAAGACCCGTTGGCGGTCTGAAATGGGACACCCCCAGTATTGAAACCCTGCGCGCCCACCGGCGCCGCATCTCGATGCGACGCGGTCTCACCCGTCCCGCCGGGACGAGCATCTCCGTTCCGAGCCCTCTTCGAAATGCTACTTGCTCGGGCCTTGGAGTCCTGCCGACCCGGGGGCGCAGGAGCCTTGTCCAAAAACCCCTGGGGCCGGTAGAATGATGGTGTTCAGGAGGGCGCGCCCGCTGTCCATCGATCGGAAACCACCCACGTGCAGAGGCGGGGTGGTCCAGAGGCCGGTGATCGTCGTGGCGGACCCACGCGACCCGATGGGTGCGCCGGGACCCGACGGGCCTGTCAGCGGCTGGGGGGGGGCCTGGGGCCACCAGAGGCTCAAGGAATCGGGGCGTCCGCTATGGGATTAGGGGTCGTCCGGACCGCACCCCGAGGAACGGGGGGATGGGGGACGCTGCTCGGGCCGGCACGAGAGCGACAAGGAGGGAGCACGCATGAAGATCGAAGTCGGCATCTACCCACGCTTGGGGCGGTGGTTGGCGAGCGGGGCCCTGCTGGCGGCGAGCCTTGGAGTGCCGATCGGCTCCGCCAACGGGGCGGCACCGCCATCGAAAGCCCCTCGATGCCCGGTGACGACGGGGAATGGCCCCGCAGATTTTTCATACAAACCGAATGCCCCCCTGCGATCGCGAGTCGGGAATGGGTTCACGCTCAGCGGCATCCTGCGCTCGGGGATCGACTGCTCGATCATTTCCGGGGCGCGCATCGAGTTCTGGCGCGCTGGCCCAAACGGGTACGATGATGCCCACCGCGGAACCATTGTCACCGACAGCGCCGGACGCTATCGCTTCGAGAGCGACGCGGCGCTCCCGAACGCCGGCTGGCGACCCCACATCCATCTAAGGGTCGTCGTCCCCGGGTACCGTACCCTCGTCACCGTCTTCTTCATACCGGCAGGGGCCACCGCGGGGACCTTTGATCTTGTTCTGGATCCGGACGTCTAAACTGCGGCGGCGTCCCCGTCGCTCAAGGTCCCCGAGCGATCACACGCTCTGAGGTGCGCGATTTCCACACGGCTGATCCGCACGGCGACCGGCGCGTTGGGCGCTCATTTTCGCGCCTCACAAGACATACGCGGCCCGGTGGACCGGTTCCCTTCGCCGCGGCACTTGTCGGCGCGACGCCTATTCGTAGATGATCACGCCCATGGGCGTCGGATTGAAGCCGTTGCAGGGGTTCCGTTCCTGCGGGCAATTCGAAATGCCGATCAGCAAGTCCATTTCGGCGCGCAGATCGTAAAAATCGCCCGGATCGGTGGTTGGCTCCTTGATTTCCATATTGCCCCGTTCGTCGACCTGAACGTTCATAAACGGCACAAACGCGTTTGGGATGTCCCGGTAGTTAAAGCCCCACGGGCCGAGCGCCATCGCCAGATTTCCACGACAGTTCGGCGTATGCGGAACGCCGTAACGGATCCGGTTCAGTTCCTCGCTGCACATCGGTCCGTATGCATAGCTGAGCGCATTCGAATAGTCGGCGATAGTCATCATGGGATTGCAGATGATGGAATAAATGACACTCCCCTTCTGTAGCTCGCGCCTTTTGTTGAGGAGAATGGTGTTGCCGAGGTTCAGGGCTTCGCCGTGATCGGCCGCGTTGAAGCACACGAGATCGGGCACCTGCCGACCCTCTAGATCCACGAACCGGAGGATCCGGCCGCGCTTCATCAGGAACGCCGCGTACCCCTTTGCCGGGACGATGAATTCGCTGATCACCGTTCCCGGGACCGGGAACCTGCGCATCGAGTCGTGCGGTGGCGGCGACGACATTGATCCCCTCCCGTCATTGACGTCGTGCGCTCGGCGAGGGCGGCCGGGTTTGTCCCCTCCGCACCCGACGCTCCCCCAGTAGACCACACGGCCTCTACCAGCGTCAATGAACCCAACCTTGAACGTCAGCGGCCACGGTGCGGCGCCGGCGAGGATGGAGCGCGTTCCCCGGGGGACCGCGACCACGGTGACCCGAAGGAGTATCGTGATGCCGACGATGGGGTTGCGCGGTGCTCCCCGGCGGAAGATTGACCCCGCTTGACCTTCGATGAAGGATCTGCGCGCGATCTGATCGAGGAGTTCGCGCTGCCCCCCACCACCCGGGGATCCCACGGTGTCGCAATCGAGACGCCGCCTTGGTCCGGCGGTGCCCTGATGCCGTCGCCGTGGGTGAGATTCCTCGCAAGTTTCCGGGAAGAAGGCTTCAGGGTTTGGCCCCGGCAGCACCGGCGGTCGGTGTGCGCTTTGGCGGAAGCGCAGGGCCTCCAACGTGTGATGCCGCGGGCCGCGGTGAGTACCCCGGGTGGCCGGCTGTATGATTCCGCATCCTGCTCCGATGTCTGATCCGTTCGGTCCGGCGCGACCCTCATTTAGACCGTAGACCTGTCCATCCGGACGAGGGAGCCCATATCCGTTTGCCAGGAACTATTCCACTGGCGCAAACATGCGAAGACCACAGGGCCTGCCGACCTCTTCGAGGTTCTTTAATGGGGACCGGATTGGCGGGTGGGGGGCTTACGGGAACGGGGCTCCACCGACCCTACCCTTCGGGGTGCACCTGCTCGCCGTCCCCGGCCAGTCGCGGTGGAGGACCCGAGTCCTGAACGTAGTTGCCCGAAGGGTGGTGCCGGTCACGTGATCGGCTGGCCGGTCGACCCCACGATCCATCAAATTGATCTGTCCGCCACCCCCATCTTTGGGGAGCTCCCGAGAAGTAGCGCGGTCGCTGCTGAGCGGGACGGGAGGTAGAGGGATGGACTCCATAGAGATGGACGAGCACGCCCTGAGTCTGGCGGGGTTATCGCCGGCGAAGCGGGCCTTGCTGGAGCGGCGGCTAGCGGCGGGGCGGGGGGTGGGGGAGCAGGCGATCCCGCGGCGGAGCGGGGTGGGGCCGTGTGCGCTGTCGTTCGCGCAGCAGCGGTTGTGGTTTTTGGCGCAGATGGAACCGGGGAGCAGTGCGTATAACATCGCGAAGGGGCTGCGGCTGCGGGGGGCGCTGGATGTAGGGGCGCTGCGGGGGGCGCTGGAGGCGATCGTGGGGCGGCACGAGGCGCTGCGGACGACGGTGGTGGTGGCGGGGGAGGAGCCGCAGCAGGTGGTGGCGGAGCGGTGGGCGCTGGCGGTGCCGGAGGTGGACCTGCGGGGGGTAGCGGAGGGGGAGCGGGGGGCGGAGTTGGAGCGGGTGCTGCGGGCGGAGGCGCGGCGGCCGTTCGATTTGGCGGCGGACCTGATGCTGCGGGTGCTGTTGGTGCGGGTGGGGGTGGAGGAGCACGTGGTGCTGCTGACGATGCACCACATCGCGACGGACGGGTGGTCGATGGGGGTGCTGACGCGGGAGTTGACGGCGGCGTACACGGCGCTGAGGCAGGGGGGCGAGGCGGGGCTGGGGGCGGTGCCGATCCAGTATGGGGACTACGCGGTGTGGCAGCGGGAGTGGCTGCGGGGGGACGAGTACGCGAAGCAGCTGAGCTACTGGAAGGGGCAGGTGGCGGGGGCGCCGCCGACGCTGGTGCTGCCGACGGATCGGCCGCGGCCGGCGGTGCAGACGCACCGGGGGGCGCGGGAAACGGCGGTGCTGCCGCGGGAGGTGGCGGAGGCGCTGCACGCGGTGAGCCGGCAGGAGCGGGCGACGCTGTTCATGACGCTGCTGGGGGCGTTTGCGGTGCAGCTGCAGCGGTATACGGGGGAAGAGGACGTGGTGGTGGGGACGGCGGTGGCGGGGCGGCGGCGGGTCGAGACCGAGCCGCTGATCGGCTTTTTCGTGAACACGCTGGTGCTGCGGGCGGATCTACGGGGGGACCCGACGTTTCGGGAGTACTTGGGGCGGGTTCGGGAGATGGTGCTGGGGGCGTATGACCACCAGGATCTGCCGTTCGAGAAGCTGGTGGAGGAGGTACGGCCGGAGCGGAGTTTGAGTTGGACGCCGCTGATCCAGGTGCTGTTCGTGCTGCAGGAGGCCGACCAGCCGGAGTGGGTGCTGCCGGGGGTGACGGTGAGCGCGGTGGAGGTGGATCCGGGGACGGCGATGTTTGATTTGACGGTATCGGTGACGGAGGGGCGGCAGGGGCTGCGGGTGAC
>Ga0070732_10000210_pt1 | contig 44546 bp, 44 predicted proteins | sample Coa_R1_5_FD_66449 | JGI IMG/M metagenome (GOLD analysis project Ga0070732, IMG submission 66449) | Surface soil microbial communities from Centralia Pennsylvania, which are recovering from an underground coalmine fire - Coalmine... | ecosystem: Environmental > Terrestrial > Soil > Unclassified ... | reverse complement strand
ATCGGCAGGATCGCCTGGAAGTGCCGGTCGCGGCCGGCCTTGGCGCTCCCGCCGGCCGATTCGCCCTCGACGACGAACAGCTCGCACTTGGTCGGATCCTTCTCCGTGCAGTCGGCGAGCTTGCCGGGCAGGGTGCTGACGTCGAGCGCGTTCTTGCGGCGGACAAGATCGCGCGCTTGCCGCGCCGCCTCGCGCGCCCGCGCCGCCTGCATGGCCTTCGCCACGATCCGCTTGGCATCGCCGGGATGCGTCTCGAGGTACTCGCCGAGAGACTCGCCGACGAGCGACTCGACGATACCCTTGACCTCGGGGTTGCCGAGCTTGGTCTTGGTCTGTCCTTCAAACTGCGGCTCCGGGAGCTTCACCGACAGGGCGGCGGTGAGCCCCTCGCGCACGTCGTCGCCCTGGATCGCGATTTCGCCGTTCTTGATGAGCCCCTGGCGGCGCGCGTAGTCGTTGATCGTGCGCGTGAGGGCCGAACGGAATCCGACGAGATGCGTGCCGCCTTCCGTCGTGTTGATGGTGTTGACGTAGGTAAACACGTGCTCGAGATAGCCGGCGTTGTACTGGATCGCCGCCTCGACGTCGACGCCCTCGCGCGCGCCGCGGATGGCGATGGGCCGGCCGAGCCCTTCCTTGTTCTTGTTGTGCGCGGCCACCAGCTCGGCGATGCCGCCCTTGTGCTCGAATTCGTGGCGCTCGCCCGACCGTTCGTCGAGGAGCGTCAGGACCAAGCCGGCATTCAGATAGGCCAGCTCGTCGAGGCGCTCGGCGAGGATCTTGGCCTCGTACTCGGTCTCGTCGAAGATCTCCGTGTCGGGCTTGAAGGTGACGGTCGTACCGGTCTTCGCCGCGTTGCCGGCCGCGCGCAGCGGGGTGACGCGGCGGCCGCGCTCGAACCGCTGGGTGTAGCGCTTGCCGTCGCGCCGGACTTCGACCTCCAGCCACTCGGACAGCGCGTTGACGACCGAGACGCCGACGCCGTGCAGGCCGCCCGAGATCTTGTAGCCGCCCCCGCCGAACTTACCCCCGGCGTGGAGCATCGTCATCACGACCTCGACGGCCGGCTTGCCGACCTTCGGGACGTTGTCGACCGGGATGCCGCGGCCGTCGTCCGCGACGGTGACGCTGTTGTTTTTGTGGATGGAAACGTCGATCCGCCGGCAGAATCCGGCGAGTGCCTCGTCGACGCTGTTGTCGACGACCTCGAACACCAGGTGGTGGAGGCCGCGGCTTCCGGTGCTGCCGACATACATGCCGGGGCGCCGGCGAACCCCGTCGAGCCCTTCGAGGACCTGAATCTGCTGCGCGTCGTACGTGGTCGGCTCGGGGCTCCGATCAATGCTATGATCCATGCAGCGTCGACTCCTTGGAGCGCGGCTGGGTTCTCACCAAATGGGACGTGGCCCACCGCCACGCCCCATGAAAACGGCCTTTCCCATGCGAAAGTTTCTACAATATATAGTAACGGAAAATCCCTGCCGGGTCAATGCGCCGAAAATGGCGTCATATCTGGGTTTCAGTCACAGGCGCGGGCTAACCCTCGGGGCGGCTCAGTTCAACTCCGGCATATGTGACGCGGCGAACCAGGGTGACCGGCGAGATCGGCGATTCATAGACCCCGCCCGTCGTCACAATAACGGCCTTACGGTCCTGAGGGGGAACCTCGACCCGCATACGCCCGTGGGCTCTGGCCCGCTCGATAAATCGCTCGTTGTCGACACTTCCCGCGATGAGGCGTGCGTCAAAGATGCCGATGATGTCGGGAATGAGCAGCACCACCTCCCCGCCGATGTGAACGTACATTACTCCCCCGTTACCGCGCGGCCGGCCGGCCGGGAGGACCGGCTGCAGCGTCTTGGTGCTCGCCGGCGGATCCGGCGGCGCCGAGAGGCCGCATCGTCAGGTGGATCTCGGTGATTACCCTCGCCCCGACCCGCGTGTTCAGCGCTTCGATCAGCGACGCCCGCTGCATCCCCAGCTCGTAGTACACGGCGGGGTGGTCGGCGGCGACGAGGAGGGTGTGCCCCCGAATCCCGATCGGGTGCGCGTGACGCGCGCGCGCTTCCCCGACCACCTCCGGCCACGCGTCGAGAACGCCGCCCTGGCGGGCGCGGCTCGGCCCGACGAGCGAGGACAGCGCGTCGGCCAGGAGCTCCCTAAGCGCGTACATCGGCGGCGGGCTGGACCGCTCCCCCGCGGACAACGAGGGTTCGGAGCGGCGCACCGGCGTCGGGCAGCGGCGCCGTATGCGTCAGCACGATCTGCGGCCCGGCAACTTCACGAAGCAGCGAGATCTGGCGCGCCGCGTCGAGGTCAGCGAGCACATCATCGAGGAGCAGAACCGGCCAGGTCCCGAGCTCCTCCCGAAGCAGTTCGGCCTCCGCGAGCCGCACGCTCAGCGCGGCAGTGTGTTGCTGCCCGCGCGAGCCGAAGGTCCGAAGATCGATGCCGTTCACCGTGATCCGGAGATCATCGCGATGCGGGCCTGCAAGGCTGGTGCGGCGCCGCAGTTCCTCGCCGCGGTACCGCGCGAGGGCCCTCGCCAAAACGGCTCGGTCGTCCCCGGTACCTCCGGTATCCTCCTCACCCGGCAGATCTGCCGTACACGCGTACGCTATGTCCAACTGCTCGGCGCCTCCGGCGATCCGCGCGTGCCGCAGCGCGGCCCGCCCGGCCAGCGCCCGCACGAAGACGCGCCGGCGCTCAATCAACGTCGCGCCGAGCGTGACGAGCTGCTCATCCCACGGCTCGAGTGCCGATCCGGCGGCACCTTCGCCGAGGAGACGATTGCGCTGCCGGACGACACGAAGGTAGCGGGTGAGCGTGAAATAGTAGGACGGGCTCGCCTGGCTCAGCGCCGCGTCGAGGACGCGGCGCCGGGCACCGGGCGCGCCGCGAACGACCTCTCCATCGAGAGGTCCCGCAAGAACAACCGCCATCCGCCCCAGCAACTGACCGCGGCGGACGACGACGCCGTTGACCTTCAGGCGTTTCTCGCCGGTCGCCCGATCGACGGCCACCTCGAGCACATCGCCCCGCGGCTCGCGGACCTCGGCGCGCACGTACGCGCGGTCCTGACCGAACCGCACCAACTCCACGTCGGCCGAAGCCCGTGGGCTGCGCCCAAGGGACACGGTGTACACGGCTTCGAGCAGATTGCTCTTGCCCTGGGCGTTCGCGCCGACGAGCGCGGTCATGCCCCGGTCGAACGCAAGATCCAGGTGCGCATAGTTCCGGAAATCGCGGAGCCGCAGTTCAGCGAGCCACAATGACGTATTCCCTTCCGGCCGTGCTGACGCGGTCGCCCGGTGCGAGCTGACGCCCGCGCCGGCGTTCCACGGTGCCGTTCACCCTCACGTCGCCGCTTTGGACCATGTGCTTCGCCCGGCCGCCGGTATCGGCGGCCCCGGCCCACTTCAGGAAGTCGCCCAGGGTGATCGCGGTGGTCTCGATTGCCACCTCACGCGGCGCCGTCCTACGAGTAGACGCGGACAGGCGCGAGGACATAGACATATTCCGCGCTGTCCGTCGGGTGAAGCGCTCCGGGGCTGAGCGGTCCCGTCAGATCGAAGTGCACGTCCGGCGCATCGATGTTGGAGAGAGCGTCCATGAGGAACTTGGCGTTGAAGGCAACGGGGATCGGATCGCCCTCGACGCGGACTTCGATATCTTCCTGCGCCTTGCCGACGTCGGGGGTGTTTGAGGTAATCGTGAGCGTTCCCTCCGCGGCGTTCAGCCGGACGACATTGGCCGAATCTCTCGCGGTGATACTGGCCCGCCGAACACCCCGCAGCAGCCGCTCCGTTCCTACCGTAATCCGCTGCTTGTACTCCTTGGGGATCACCTGTTCGTAATTTGGGAATTGGCCGGCGATGAGCCGGGAGACGAACCGCATTCCCGGCAGCGTGAAAATCAATTGATTATCATGTGCCGCGACGGACACCTCGTCTTCCACAGATCCGAGCACGCGGACCAACTCGGCCATTGTCTTACTCGGCACGATCGCGGTAATCTTGCCGCGCGCCCCGCCGCTGAGTTTCGCGCGCCGGACCGCGAGGCGGCCGCCGTCGGTCGCCGCCAGGTGGCCCTGTTCCCCGTCGACGACCAGATACACGCCTGTCAGAAACGGGCGAGTTTCATCGGTGGACACGGCGAAACTCGTCTGGCGAATCATTGTTCGCAGCAGGCCGGCATCCAACTTGACGACGACATTGCCGTCTCCGGACGGCATCAAGGGAAAATCCGTCGCCGGCAGGCCGAGGATTTCGAATCGGACGTTTTCCGAGGTAATCGCGGCCTTCGACTCCCCTTCCACCACGATAAAGTCGACAGGCGACGGAGGCAGGTTGGTCACGATGTCGGTCAGGATTCGCGCGGGCAGCGTGACGGCACCGCCCTCCTGGACGGTGCCGGCGACATGGGCTTCAATACCGAGTTCAAGATCGGTCGCGGCCAATTTGGCGCCGTTCTTGGTGGTTTCCACCAGAACGTTGCCGAGAATCGGCATGCTGGCCCGAGGTGAAATTGCGCGGCCAACCGTCTGTACCGCCCTCAAGAGATGCTCTTGAGAGCACCGTAGGTGCATCATGCCCTCCTACGTAAAAACTCTTCTATAAAGATTCGTCGTAATAGTAGTAGAACCTGTGGATTATGTGAATATCGGTAGGGATGCGCGTAACGGCGCACTTTTCGGCCTGTGGATAACCATGCCGGGCCTGTATCAGGCACTCGGGCTGTTATCCCGATTGTACACTGCGAGCGGGAGGGGTGGCGTTGAAGCCCTTATCCGTGCACATGCTATCCCCGCGCTCCCGGGCGTTCGGTCCGGAAACTATCCACAAGACTTTGAATGCCGGCGTTGAGATGGGCGTCCTCGCCAAGCGCCTGTTTCACTCGATCGCACGCATGCATGACGGTCGTGTGATCACGGCCACCGAATTCTTCGCCGATTCGGGGCAGCGAGGCATCGGTCAGTTCGCGACACAGGTACATGGCCACCTGACGGGGGAAGGCCACGCCCTTGGTGCGACGCTTGGCCTTCATCTCTTCGATGCGGAGCCCGAAGAACTCCGATACGGCGCGCTGGATCGCCGGAATCGTCACCGGACGGATCCGTGCCTGCGGAAGCAGCTCTTTGAGGACGTCGGCCGCGAGGTCGACGGAAATCGGCGTGCGCGCCATTTCGGCGTGGGCCCGGAGGCGGCTCAGCGCCCCTTCCAGTTCCCGGATGTTCGACGAGATGCGCTGCGCGATGTACTGTGCCACCTCGTCGGGTACGGCGATGTGGTCCTTTTCCGCTTTCTTGCGGAGGATGGCCACGCGGGTTTCGTAATCCGGCGGCTGGATGTCGGCGATGAGGCCCCACTCGAACCGTGAGCGCAGCCGGTCCTCGAGGGTCGGGATCTCACGCGGCGCCCGGTCGCTGCTGATGATGAGCTGCCGGCTGGACTCGTGGAGCGTGTTGAAGGTGTGGAAAAATTCCTCTTGCGTCCGCTCCTTGCCGGCCAGAAATTGGATGTCGTCGATGGCCAGGACGTCCACATTTCGGTAGCGGTGGCGGAACTCGACCATGCGGTCATCCCGGATCGCGTTGATCAGGTCGTTGGTAAAGCGCTCCGAGGACACGTACATCACCCGCGCCGCCGGCGAGTGACTGAGCACATTGTGGCCGATGGCCTGCAACAGGTGGGTTTTGCCGAGCCCCACGCCGCCGTAGATGAACAGCGGGTTGTAGGCGCGGGCCGGGGCCTCCGCAACGGCTTTCGCCGCCGCGTGCGCGAACCGGTTGCCGGCCCCGACGACGAAGGTATCGAACGTGTATTTGCCGGTCAGCGCGTGGCGTCCGTCGGCCGGGACGCCGTGGACGGCCGCGCCGGGTATCGCCGCCTCGGCGCGCCGCGCCACATCCACGCCGGCGACCACCCCGGCGCCGTGGCCGTTGCCGTCGCCGTCGGAGACAACAAACCGAATGTCGACGCCGCGGGTCAATACTTCGCGCAGCGTTTCCGCGATCAGCCCGCGGTAGCGGCCTTCCAGCCACTCTTTGGCGAACATGCTGGGCACGGAAAACACGAAGACGTCCCGGTCCAACGTCAGCGGCCGCATCGCCTTGAGAAAGGCTTCGAAGCTCGGCTTGCTGAGCTGGCTTTCGATGCGGGCAAGGGCCTCCTGCCAGACCTGACCCGCGGTGATGCTCTGTACGTCCATCCGACGGCTCCTCCCTCAGGCCCCCGTGCCGTGGTGTGCGCTACGCTTTGAAAACGGTGCCGAGGAACGCGATACCCTCTTCCGTGAGCGTCCGCTTCCCGGGATCGGCCGTCCCGACGGTGAGCAGACGCATGCGCTGCAGCGAGGACAGCTCACGGAAGGCCGTGCTCTGGCTCAGGTTGAGCTCCTTGGCGATGGTGGAGGGCCCGGCCGCTCCAATCTCCGCGATCAGCAGAAGAATCTTCTTCTGGCGGTCGGACAGCCGCGCGGCCGCCGCCGCGGCGAAAGGCGGTTCGGCGGCGCGCGTTTCGGGCGCCGCCGTGGAAGGCGCGGGAGCCTGCGCGGGCGGAGGCCCGACGCGGAGCGTCACGACCGTTCCGGTTCTCAGGTTGTTCTCGATCGTGATCGCGCCCCCGAGAAATCTCAACTGTTCCTGCGCGACCGGCAGGCCGGAGCCGACGCCCTTGATGAACCGCCGCATCTCACGCGTGGCCGTGGTGAATCCCGGCTCGAAGGCGCGCTGCTTGACCTCGTCGGGAATGCCCGGCCCCTGGTCCGAGATCCGGATGGTGTTGCCGTCGTCCATGACCGTGACCACGGCGTCCTTGAAGTACGCGTGGATCAAGTTTTCCACGATCTCCTTGATGACGACGAAGGGAATGCGGCCGCCTCGTTCGCGCGCGTACCCGTGCGTGCGTGCCGACAACTCGCCGATGAGCTGATTGAAGTCCTCAGAAGAGAGCGAGACGACCTGCGGCGGTGCGAGCGGCGAATCGTAAATCGCGACGCGAACCTCGGGCGCCTGTGCCTCGGCCGGCGTCCCTTCCCCCTGTTGAGACACGAGTCGCAGGAAGACGTCCTGCATTTACTCGGTTCCCCCGCGTGCGCACGGGTAGATTGGCGGCATGCCAGTGCTCTCCTTTTACTCCGGCTGTAGGTCGCACGCTTTCCGTACGTGCCGCTGACATGCCGCGATGCAGTTGACTCTGTGGAGAGCGGACCGGTGTGTTTTCGGCGGTTGGGCGCGATGCTTGTCGCGGACGCGGTGTACAGCGTGTGTACTATGCGGACAACGGGCGGTGGAGCGCGTTGTCCACAGGTGTGGAAAAGATTGTGGATAATGGAAACCGACTCCTGCCGTCTTGCCGAAAAGTTACGACAACCCATCACGGAATCGTTACGACGCGCATCCCAGGCGATGCCCGGCCGGCGCAACTGTGGATAAGTACCCCAACTATCCACAGGTTATCAGCAGTTGCGCGAAAGCCTGACTTTCAAGCGCCGGCGGGCGGGTTTAGGGGGTGACAGAATCATTGAGCAATTACACCGCGGGGCGAGTTCGTGGACGGCCCAGGGCCAGTGTGTTATAGTCATTTGGTCCATAGGAGTGGAGGAGTCGCAGCGTGAAGCGGACGTTTCAGCCGAACCGCCGGCGCCGCGCCCGGACGCATGGGTTCCGGGCGAGGATGCGGACGCCCGGAGGTCGCAATGTGCTCCGCCGGCGCCGCCAGCGCGGCCGGCGCCGTCTCTCGCCCGCCTAGGCCGGCGGTCGCGGGCCGCGATGTGCGCTCTTTCCGCGCGTCGCGCCCGGCTTGTGACGAGGGCGGATTTTTCGCGAGTGTACCGTGAAGGCCGCCGCTACCCTGGGGACATCCTGGTTCTCTACGTCAGACCCACGGAGGGCGGACGCCGCGTCGGGGTGACGGCCGGCCGTCGGCTCGGCGGCGCGGTTGTGCGGAATCGCGCCAAACGGCGGTTACGCGAGGCCTTTTGGCGTATCGAGCCCCGGCTGCAAGGCCACGGCGACGTCGTACTGGTGGCGCGCACCGCCGCGGCGGCGGCACCGTTCGAGGACATCATGTGCGAGATGGAAGCGCTCTGCGCGGCAGGGCGGCTGTTGTGCGCGGACGCGACATAGGACGCATGGCCGGGGTCGGGGCGATCCGCTGGTACCAGCGTTGGATCTCGCCGCATCTCGCGCCGTCATGCCGGTTCTTCCCCTCATGCTCTGAATATGCCACCGGGGCGGTCGAGGGCCACGGCCTCCTGAGGGGCGGGTGGCTCGCCGTGCGCCGCCTTCTGCGCTGCCATCCGTTCCATCCAGGCGGCTACGACCCCGTGCCGCCGCACCCGGAGGAGACACCGGAGCGCCGTACCGATCCAGGGAGGCCGAGCGTTGTTTAAGTTGCTTGGCCCGATCATCAACGTCCTGGCCGCGGTGCTCGCCGCGCTCCATGGATTCACGCATGACTACACGCTGTCGATCGTGCTGCTCACGCTGATCGTGAAGGCCGTCATTCATCCGCTCACTCGCGTCCAACTGCGCTCGATGAAGGCGATGCAGGTCCTCACGCCTCACATGGAGGTGCTGCGCCGCAAGCATAAAGAGGACCCTAAGACGCTGAACCAAGAGATGATGGCTCTCTACCGCGCCCACAACGTCAACCCCATGATGGGCTGCCTGCCGATGCTCGTGCAGATGCCGGTGCTGTGGGGCCTGTTCAGCCTGCTCTCGCGCCGCGACTTGTTCGGGACGGCGACCGTCATCGGCATGCCGTGGCTCGGCATGGCGGAACGGCCGATGGGGCGTGTGCTCCAGGCGCTGCCGCAGCACCATCCGGTCTACCTGCTCGCGCTCATCTTTCCGCTGCTCGTCGGCCTGACGACCTGGTATCAGCAGAAGATGAGCGTCACCGATCCGACGCAGGCGCGGATGTTCGTCTTCATGCCGATCATGTTCGGCTACTTCGCGCTCAACTACGCCGTCGGACTCTCCATCTACTGGATCGTCTCGACGGCGGCCTACATCGGCGAGTACTTTCTCGTTGTGGGCCGGCCGCATCCGATGGTGACGGCGCCGCCGAAATCGCAGACGGTCGCGCAGGCGCGCTCGGCGGCGACGCCGGTTCAGGCGGCCGGCAAAACCAACGCCCGCCGCCGCCGCGCGCAGCGAGACCAGAAGGGGGCGAAACAGGCGTGAACTCAGCGGAGGGCGCGGGACGCACGGTCGAAGAGGCCATCCGCAACGCGCTGCGCACGCTCGGCGCACGGCGCGAGGACGTGGACCTCATGGTGCTCGATGAGGGCAGCCGGGGCGTGCTCGGGCTGGGCGCCCGGGAGGCGCGCGTCCGGCTGACACTCCTGTCGGCCATCGAATCCGGCGAAGTCGAGGAGACCGCGCCGGCCCGGCCCGAAACCGGCGACGGCGCCGACGCCGTCGCCGTGGCCCGGCGGGTGACAGCCTCCCTCGTCGACGCGATGGGCATGGGCGCCTCCGTGGCGGCGCGAGAAGAGGATGGCGGCGTGCGCGTCACCGTGAGCGGCCCGCAGCTCGCGCCGCTCATCGGCCGCCACGGCCAGACGCTCGAGGCGCTCGATCTCCTGGTCAACCTGATGACGGCGCGGCAGCTCGGCCGCCGCGTCCCGGTCGCGGTGGATGCCGAGCGGTATCGTGAGCGGCGCCGCGAGGCCCTGGAGGCGCTCACCCTCCGCGTCGCCGGCCGAGTCCGGCGCAGTGGCCGTCCCGCGCCGCTCGACCCGATGCCCGCCTCAGAGCGGCGCTTTGTCCATACGCTGCTCGCCGACGATTCTCAACTCACGACGTACAGCGAAGGCGACGGTCCCGAACGGCACATTGTGATCGCGCCGAGAAGCGGCGTCGCGGAGGATGCCGCCGGCCGCGACCCCGCCCGCCGCCCGCAGCGCCGCACACCGGCACGCGCTACCGCGCGTGTCGCGCCGCCGGTCGAGTCTCCCGCCGCCGCCGGCGCGGACCTGGACGAGGACGCCGCGGAGGACACCGGCCGCTAATTCAACCATGGCGCCGTCCGCGCCGGCGATTCCCGCGGCGGCCGCCGGACTCGGTCTTTCGCTCTCGCAAACCCAGCACGATCTCCTCGATCGGTACCTCGCGCTGGTCGAAGAATGGCGCCCGCGCCTGCGCCTGACCGGCGTGGCCCGCGATGAGACCGCCGCGGTGCTCGTCGCGGGTGCCCTTTGTGTGCTGCGGTTCCTACCGGAGTCGGGCCATCTGGTGGATCTTGGGAGCGGTGCCGGGGTGCCCGGTATCCCGGTCGCCGTGGTTCGTCCCGGGTTGCGTGTTCTGCTGGCCGAGGCGACGCAGAAGAAAGCCGCGTTCCTCGGTATCGCCGTACGGTCGCTCGGGCTCTCCAGCGTCGCGGTCGCGGCGGCACGCGCCGAGGATCTCGGCCGCGATCTCGCGCACCGCGCCAGGTATGACGCGGTGACGGCGCGGGCGCTCGCGCCGGTGCGCGTGCTCGTAGAGTACGCGTTGCCCCTGTTGCGCGTGGGTGGTGTGGCGGTGCTGCCGAAGGGCCGCGGCGCGGAGGGCGAAGTCCGCGCCGCGGCCCGGGCGTTAGACCTGCTCGGCGGCGCGGCCGTCGTGCAGGCCCCGCCCGCCGGATTTTGCTCCCCGATTGTGGTCGTCCGGAAGATCGCGTCGACGCCCGACGATTACCCGCGCCGTGCCGGGGCACCGGCGCGGCGGCCCTTGTGAATATCTAACAGTATCACCATATATACATCTATTTCCAAACGCGCGGCGGCCGGTGCCGAAGCCAAACGGATGTCGCGAGGCCGCGACCGGAGGATTTCGCCGCCGGTCTCGGGAACACGTCCTCGATCGCAGCACCGTCAAATGGCCAGAGATCGCACTTTGCGACGCAGCATACAGGAGCCAGCGTACGGCGCACGCGTTTGCGATCGTGAATCAGAAGGGCGGCGTCGGCAAGTCCACCACCGCCGTCAACCTCGGTGCCTCCCTCGCATCCCTCGGGCATCGCGTCCTCATCGTCGACATGGATCCGCAGGGCAACGCCACGAGCGGCGTCGGGGTGAACAAAGCGGCGCTCGACTCGGGTACGTACGACGCGGTGGTGCTGGACACGCTCATGGCCGGCGTGATCGTGGCCACCCCAACCGAGCGGCTCGATATTGTCCCCGCGGACGCGCGCCTCGCGGCCGCGGAGGTGGAACTCGTGCCGCGGATCGGTCGTGAGCTGAAGCTCAAAGCCGCGCTCGCGCCGGTACTGGACCGCTACGACGTCGTTCTGATCGACTGCCCGCCTTCGCTCGGCCTGCTGACCGTGAACGCGCTCGCGGCGGCGGCGGCCTGTTTGATTCCGGTGCAGTGCGAGTACTACGCGCTCGAGGGTCTGACTCAGCTGCGTGAGACGATCGGGCTCGTGCGGCGCCACCTTAATCCCGGCCTGCGCGTGGCGGGCGTGCTGCTCACGATGGTGGACCCACGCACGAAGCTTTCGGATCAGGTGGGCGCGGAGGTCCGCCGCCACTTTGGCGATCTGGTATTCCACACGGAGGTTCCCAGGAGTGTGCGCCTCGCGGAGGCGCCCAGTTTCGGGCAGCCCGTCATCGCGTATGCGCCCGGCTCCCGCGGCGCGGGTGCCTACGCGGCACTGGCGCTCGAGGTCGCCGAGCGCCTCGCTCTCGATCGGCGGGACGCTCACGCCGGCGCTGCGCCGTCGCCTGTGCCGGCGATCCACGCATCCGGTTCGCGGAGGGACGATCATGATTAAGCGAGGACTCGGACGCGGCCTGGACGCCCTGATCCCCGGTGCGCCCGCCGAAGCCATTGGATCCGCCACCGAAATCGACGTCTTCCGCATCGGGCCCAACCCGTTCCAGCCGCGCCGCGAGATAGCCGGGCCCGAGTTCGACGAGTTGGTCGCGTCCGTGCGCCAGCACGGAGTCCTCCAGCCGGTGATCGTCCGGCCTAAGGATGCCGGGTATGAGCTCGTGGCGGGCGAGCGGCGGTGGCGGGCCGCCCGAGACGCCGGCCTCGTGACGATCCCGGCGGTCGTCAGGGACGTTGGGGACCGGGAGATGCTGGAGCTGGCGTTGGTCGAGAACCTGCGCCGGGAGAACCTGAATCCGGTCGAGCGCGCGGCCGCGTACCGGCGGCTCTCCGATGAATTTCAGATGACGCAGGACCAGGTCGCCGAAACGGTCGGCTCGAGCCGGTCCGCCGTCGCGAATACGCTCAGGCTGCTGGACCTGCCTGCAGAGGTGCAAAGCGCGCTCGCGCAGGGCCGCATCAGCGAGGGGCACGGCCGCGCGCTGCTCATGGCGCCCGACACCCCGACGCTGCTTGAGATCTGGAAGGCCGTTGAAGAGAAGGCGCTCTCGGTTCGGGACACGGAGGCGATCGTCCACGGACGGCTCCGGCGTGTTTCACGTGAAACATCGGTGCGGCGGGGCCGGCGGCGTGATCCTCAACTCGCCGACCTCGAGGTTCAACTCAGGGAGCGCTACAGCACAAGCGCGGCGATCCGCGGTAACGGGACGCGCGGCGCCGTCGAACTGCGTTATTACTCCTCGCAAGACTTGGAGCGATTGATCGACCTGCTTCTCCGCTAGACGCTCGTGACGTACTCGGACTGCTCGGCCGGCTGACCGGAGCGGTTCGAGAGCAGCCGGCGGAGCGCGACCGACAGCCTTCGCACGCCTTCGGCCAGAATATCTTCCGGCTTATCGGCAAACGATAGCCGCAGTCCCGATGGCGGCGGTGTGTGCGGTAGGAACAGATCGCCGAGGCCGCACGCGACCCCCTCTTTGAGCGCCTCGGTGAAGGCTTCGCGGGCCGGGATCTCGGGAGGCAGGGTTAGCCAGAGGTTAAATCCGGCCGTCGGCCGCGTCCAACTGACGCCGACCGGCATAGAGGCTTCGAGCATGCGCAGTACCGTGTCCCGGCGGCGCCGGTAGGTGTCTCGCGCCAGGCGCAAGTCTCTCGCGTACTGCTTCGACGACAGATACCGCCAGAGCGTCCGCTGGATTAACGGTGAAGTGAACCGGTCCATCACGAGCTTGGCCTCGATGAGCCTGGCGACGATCGGTCCGTGCGCGACAATACAGCCGACGCGAAGACCCGGGATCACCGTCTTCGAGAAACTCCGGACAAAGACGACATGGCCGCCGGAATCATAGGCCTTGACCGCCGCCGGCGCCTCACCGTCGTAGGAAAACTCACTGCACGTGTCGTCTTCCAGGATAAGAAGATTGTGCTGCCGGGCAAGCGCGGCGAGCCGCCTCCGCCTGTCATCGCTCATGACGACGCCGGTCGGATTGTGGGCGGTCGGAATGGTATAGATCAGCCTCGGCCGGTATCGTTCCACGAGAGCTGCCGCCGCGTCGACCCGCATGCCGTCGGCATCGACCGGTATGCCGATCAGTTTCGCCCCGCGGCCTTCAAAGATGTCGAGCGCGGTCAGGAAAGTCGGGCTCTCCACGAGGACGTGATCTCCGGGCGCCGCGAACGTTCGCGCGATCAGGTCGATCGCCTGTTGAGACCCTGAGGTGACGAGCACCTCATCCGCCCGGGCGGTGATGCCCGCAGAGGCGCCAAGGCCGGCGATCCAGGCCCGCAGACTCGGATCCCCCTGCGGGGACCCGTACTGCAGGAACTTCGGGTCCTCGACAGCGAGAGCACGGTGCCAAAGCCGGCCGAGTGCTCTGACGGGAAACAGCGTGGGGTCGGGGATGCCGCCCGCGAGCGAGATCACGGCCGATCGGACGGCCGGCCTCAGAAGCGTCTCCATGGCTGTAAGGCGTGGGGCCCGAAGATGCACGGGAAGAGAAGACTGCCATTCGGTATCGTTCGTGGCAACGATTGTTTCACGTGAAACAAGGGACTGCGACGGTGCGGCCTGCGGACTGCCGGCGAATGTTCCCCGGCCGACGGCGGCTTGAACGAGTCCGTCCGCGGCCAAGACCTGGTAGGCCTGCACGACCGTGATGAGGCTGACGTCGAGCTGTCTCGCCAACTCGCGAACCGAGGGCAAACGGTCACCCTGGGCGATCCGCCCGCTCCGGATCAACGAGGCGATACCGGCGTGCAGTTGCCGGTAGAGAGGGGTATCCGAATTTCGCGTAAGCTGAATCACGTCCACCAGTTACCACTCCCGCAGAAACACGAGTCACGACTCCCGAAGAAACCCAGCGTTCTCACGACGGGCGCCCCTTCTGCGTCCGCTAAACTCGACCAAATTGGTGCTGCACGATTGTCAATAATAATATTGACCAAATCGTATCTCTAGATTATAAGGGATAGTACCATGTTCAGCAGGTTAGTCAACGTGTGTTACTATATACACATAGGGTCGGTACGAGCGGGTGCTATGCTGGTGCCTGTGAAAGGTCGCGCCGGGAGGGTGGGGACGACGTGACGCGCGAGGAGGCGTGGGCGTTACTGGTCGCCGAGACGCCGTCGGTCAACCTCCAGAAGCACATGCTCGCCGTCGAGGCCGTGATGCGGGCGTATGCTCACCGCTTCGGCGAAGACGAAGACACATGGGGCCTTGTGGGGCTGCTCCACGACCTGGATTACGAGAGGCACCCCTCGCAGGAGGCCGGCCACCCGTTTGTGTGCGTGGAACTTCTTCGCCGGCGCGGCGTGCCGGAGGCGCTGTGCCGCGCCATCCTCTCACATGCCGACTACAGCGGCGTCCCGAGGGAGAGCCGCATGGAGAAGGCGCTCTTCGCGGCCGACGAGCTGTCCGGATTCGTCATCGCGGTCGCGCTCGTCCGGCCGTCGCGGGCCATCGCCGAAGTCGACGTCCCCGCGGTTTTGAAGAAGATGAAGGACAAAGCGTTTGCCCGCGCCGTGCGGCGTGAGGACATCGTGCGCGGCGCCGAGGAGCTGGGGTTGCCGCTTGACGAGCATATCGGGGTCGTCATTCAAGCGTTGAAGGGCATCGCGCCGGAGTTGGGGTTGAACGGCGCCCGGGCGAGCGCATCGGCCGGGAACACTTAGCGCGCCACGCCGAGGGAGGCAAACGATGGCAGAGGTCGGAACGGTCAAGCTGAAGCGGGGTCTGGCCCAGATGCTGAAGGGCGGCGTCATCATGGACGTGACGACCGCGGATCAGGCGAAGATCGCCGAGGACGCCGGTGCCTGCGCCGTGATGGCGCTCGAGCGCGTTCCCGCCGACATCCGCAAGGAAGGCGGCGTCGCGCGGATGGCGGACCCGCTCAAGATCAAGGAGATCATGGAAATCGTGACCATCCCGGTCATGGCGAAGGCGCGGATCGGGCACTTCGTGGAGGCCCAGGTCCTCGAAGCGCTCGGCGTCGACTACATCGACGAAAGCGAAGTTCTGACGCCGGCCGACGAGCGGTACCACATCAACAAGCACCTGTTCAAAGTGCCGTTCGTATGCGGCTGCCGCGATCTCGGCGAAGCGCTGCGCCGGATCGGCGAGGGCGCCGCGATGATCCGGACGAAGGGTGAAGCCGGCACGGGGAACATCGTGGAGGCCGTGCGCCACATGCGCGCGGTGATGGACGGGATTCGGATTCTACAGGCGACGCCGGAAGAGGAGCTCATGACCGCCGCCAAGGAGCTCGGTGCGCCATACGAGCTGGTCGTCGAGGTCCGGACCCTCGGCCGTCTCCCGGTCGTGAATTTCTCGGCGGGCGGCATTGCCACGCCGGCCGACGCGGCGCTCATGATGCAGCTCGGCTGCGACGGGAACTTCGTCGGCTCCGGCATCTTCAAGTCGGACGACCCGGCCAAGCGGGCCAAGGCCATCGTCGAGGCGACGACCCACTTCAAGGACCCCGACGTGGTGGCGCGGGTCTCCGAGGGTATCGGCGAACCGATGAAGGGCCTCGACGTCCGCAAGCTGCCCGAGGGCGAACTCCTGCAGACGCGGGGCTGGTAGTTCTCGTGACGGCGCGCGGAGCCACGCACAACGGCGCGGCGCCGAGGATCGGCGTCCTCGCCCTTCAGGGCGACGTGATCGAGCACGTCACGATGCTCCGGGGGCTCGGCGTCGAGGCGATCGAGGTCCGCACGCCCGAGGATCTCGCGAAGGTCGATGCGCTGATCATTCCCGGCGGCGAATCGACGACGATCGGGAAGCTCGCGGTGGAGTACGGTCTCGACCGCGCGATCCCGGCGCGGGTGCGGGAAGGTATGCCGGTCTACGGCACCTGCGCGGGGATGATCGCCCTGTCGAGGGAGGCGCGCGGCGGCGAGCCGCCGCTGCTGCGGTTGATGAACATCAGGGTCCGGCGCAACGCGTACGGGCGGCAGGTGGACTCGTTCGAAACGGACCTGCAGATCCCGGCGCTCGGCGGACCGCCGCTCCACGCCGTCTTCATCCGGGCGCCGGTGATCGAGAGCGTGGGGCCGGACGTCGAGGTGCTCGCGTCGCTCGACGGCAAACCGGTGTTGGCCCGCCAGGGCAACGTGCTCGTCTCGGCGTTCCATCCCGAACTGACCACCGACTCCCGCGTGCACCGCTATTTCGTCGAGATGTTGAAAAAGAAGAAGAACTAACGCGTCGTCGAGCGACATGGTCCGGCCTTTCACCTTTTCCGCCGCCGGCGACGCGCTCATCACGCAGCGCATCGCGTCCCGCGATCCCGGATTTTTGCGCCTGGCCGATGTGATTCGCGCCGCCGACGCACGCTTCGTCAACCTCGAGGGAACGCTCCACAACTTCGAAGGCCATCCGCAGGCCACAAGCGGCGGGACCTACGTCTGCGGGTCTCCCGCGATCATCGACGACCTCAAGGCGCTGGGCTTCAATCTCTACTCCGTGGCCAACAACCACATGACCGACTGGGGCGAGGGCGGGATTTTTGGGACGCTCGCGACCCTCGAGCGGGCCGGCGTGGTCTACGCCGGACTGGGCCGGCATCTCGCGGAAGCCCGCACGCCGCGCTATCTCGAAACATCCGCCGGACGCGTCGCGCTGCTGGCGCTCACGAGCACGTTTCCGCCGGGCGCGTACGCCGGCGAGCAGCGGCCCGACTGTCAGGGGCGCCCCGGGATCAATCCGCTACGCTTCGACACGACGATCGTCGTCGATCGTGCGACGCTCGATGCGGTCGCGGCCGCCGACCGGCGGGTTCACTTCAGCGCGCCGCGGCAGCACTCGATTCAACTGGGCTTTCAGCGGCCTGATCCGGACGGCATCACGTCGATCTTCGGGCAGCGCTTCACGGCGGGCGACACCCCGGGGATCCACACCGCGCCGCACGCGGCCGACCTGGCCGGCAACCTGGCGTGGATTCGCGACGCGCGCCGGCAGGCGGAGTGGGTCGTCGTCAGCGTGCACGCCCACGAGCAGCAGAACGGCGATTACGAACGGCCGGCGGAATTTATCCCCGCGTTCTGCCGCGCCGCGGTGGACGCCGGCGCCGACCTCGTAGCCGGCCACGGCCCACACATCCTCCGCGGCATGGAGGTCTACCGCGGCAGGCCGATCTTCTACAGCCTGGGCAACTTCATCTTTCAGAACGAGACGCTGTGGCGCCAGCCGCAGGACTTCTACGAGCGCCTCGGGCTGCCGCCCACCGCCACGCCCGCCGACTTGTTCGATGCCCGCTCGGCGAAGGGCGGCTTCGCCGCGGACCCGGCGTACTGGGAGAGTGTCGTGCCGGTCGTCCGGTTCAGTGACGGGCAAAGCCCGCGCCTCGACGAGATCCGGCTGCATCCCGTCACGCTCGGCCACGGCCTCCCGCGCTGGCAGCGCGGCAGTCCCGTGCTCGCGTCCGCCGAGTCGGGGCGTGCCATCATCGAACGGGTCGCGCGCCTCTCGCCGTCGTGCCGGATCCGCTGGGACAAGGATGGGTTTGGGATCGTGAACTGACCGGCGGCCGCCGGCGCATCGAAACGTCCGACTCTAACGGGCCGGACTTAGCGGAACCAGCCCCGCGCCGCGCCGACCAACAGCAAGACTCCCAGCAGGACGCGATACCAGGCGAACACCCAGCTCGTGTGGTTTCGCAGGTAGCGGACCAGCGCCCACAGCGCCGCGTACGCGGCCGCCGACCCCGAGACCAGGCCGAGCAGCAGCAGTTCCCAGCCGTGCGCGTGCAGGCCGGCCTTGCGCAGCTGCCAGAGTTCGAAGAGGCCCGCCAGCACGATCGCCGGTACGCCGAGCAGGAAGGAGAACCACGCGGCGGTCGCCCGCTCCATGCCGAGCCCGAGCGCGGCCGTCAGTGTCGAGCCGGAACGCGAGACGCCCGGGATCAGGGCGAAAGCCTGTGCGATCCCGACCCAGATGCCGTCGGAAAAGCGCAGGTCGTTCCATGTGCGGCGGCCGCCCCGGCTGCCCCGCTGGCCCGTCCACTCGGCGAGCGCGAGCAGCAGGCCCATCACGATGCACGCCCACCCGATGACCGCGATCCCGCGCAGCGGTGAGTCGCACTGGTTGAGCCGCTTCTGCAAAATTAGGCCCGCGATCCCGATCGGAATGGTGCCGATCAGGATGCTCGCCGCCATGCGCAGCGAGTGGTCGCGCCAATTGTTTCGCGAGAGCGCCGCCGCCGCTTCCCCGGTGACGCGCGTGAGGTCGGGCCACAAAAACGTAAGCACCGCCACGAGGCTCGCGAGCTGCATCGCCGCGGAGAACGCGGAGCCGGGGTCGGGCCAGTGGAGCAGGGCGGGTACGATGCGAAGATGCGCCGTGCTGCTGATCGGAAGCAGCTCGGTGATACCTTGGACGATGCCGAGGACGAAGACCTTCCACGCGCCGAGGTTGACGAAGTTGATGCTCACTTGGGCCGCCTGTGCGCAGGCGGCGCTGGCGAGCGGTGCCGTGGAGGTCGCCGGTGACATTGCGCCGAGCAGGACACTTCGTGCCTGACCGCGGCGTGCCCTTTGCGGGACACACGTGGGATGTCACCGAACTCGTCGCACCGGGCGCCGATACGGCGCGCGCAGATCGCTCCTGGGAGGACACGAATGGCGGAGTTCGTCGCATCGCGTCGAATCGGCGAGGCCGTCGTAACCGTCATCTCGGACGGCACACTGCGGTGGGCGCCGAAGTTCCAGATCTCGGAGGGCGAACGTCGCCGCGCGATGCCGGATGCCGATGAAAGCGGCACACTCACGCTTGGACTCAACCTGGCGCACGTCCGCCTCGGCGACGCGTCGATCGTCATCGATCCGGGCCTGGACGAGCCGTCGTCGGCGTGGGCCGGGGAGTTTGCCGCCAAGTGGCCGGGCCTGACGCGCACGCCGGGCCTCGGGGCCGCGCTGCGGCGGATCGGGGCGGCGCCCGGCGACGTGACGCACGTGCTGATCACCCACGCCCACGAAGACCACCTGGCCGGGGTCGCCGCGGGACAGGGGCCGAACCTCACGCTCCGGTTTCCCAACGCCCGGCACGTCATCGGCCGGCGCGATTGGGAAGAACATCCCGCGCGCGGCAACCCCGACAGCGCGCTCGTCCGCCGCCTCGGGCTGGCGGCACAGCGAGGTCTGCTCGAGACGGTGGATGAGGCGCGGGAGGTCGCGCCGGGGGTGACCGTGATCCCCGCGCCCGGCGAAACGGCCGGGCACTGCATCGTCCGCGTCGTGTCGGGCGGCCGGCGGTTTTACTATCTCGGCGACCTCTTCCACCTGTCGTGCGAAGTGGAGCACGTGGAGTGGGCGCCGCCGAACCGCGATGTCGCCGCGCTCGCGTTCTCCCGGCGGGCATTACTCGCCGAAGCGGCCGCGCACGACAGCCTGCTCGTGTTCTCGCACGACCGGTTCCCGGCCTGGGGCCGGATTACGGGGTCGGGCGACGGCTATGGCTGGCGGCGGGATTGAACGAGCGTCTCCGCGTCCCGGTCAGCGCAGGTCCCTGAGGCGGAAGTAGGCCCCGACGAACGGAAGGAACCACGCGGTTCCGGAATACGTGGGGAACGCCCGGGCCTTCAGGCGCCGCCACGGGTTGGCCTCTGGATGCCCGTTCATCACCTCCGCCATCCGGGCGCCCATGAGCGAGGCCATTTGCACGCCGTGGCCGGAGTACCCCATCGAATAATACAGCCCGCCCAGTTGCCCGGCGTGCGGCATCCGGTCCCAGCTGATGCCCACGTGGCCGCCCCAGGCGTAGTCGATGCGCGTCCCGGCGAGCTGCGGGAAGATCTTCAGCATGTCGCGGTGGAGAATGCCCGCGCTCTTGCGGTCGGACGCGGGATTGGAGAGCGCGAACCGCGCCCGGCCGCCGAACAGAAGCCGGTGATCGGGCGTCAGCCGGTAGTAGTGGCTGACGTGCTTCGTGTCCACGACCATCCGGCCGTGGGGGATGAGGTTGCGCGCACGCTCTTCTCCCAGCGGCCCGGTCACGATGATGAAACTACCCACCGTCACCATCCGCCTCCGGAGCCCCCGAAACACACCGTCCGTGTAGGCGTCTGTGGCGAGCAGCACCTGCCGAGCGGACAATGGGCCTCGCGACGTAGAGACGCGGTAGCCGCCGTCTGGCTGCCGTCTGACGGCGGTGACCCGGGCCCTCTCGTGGAGGCCCGCGCCCGCGCGCTCCGCGACCTCAGCCAGCCCGCGCACATACCCTCCGGCGTGCAGTCCGGCGCTGAGCGGGTCGAGCAGGGCACCGTAGTAATAGTCCGACCCGATCTCACCGCGAAGTTCCGCCGGGCCGATCAGCACGGTCTTGTGGCCGAACGCGTCGGCCAGGAGGCGCTGCGCCGCCTTCTGGTGCTCGTGATGCGCCGGCCGGGACGCCACCCCCAGCCGTCCCGCGCGCCGGAAGTCGCAGTCGATGCCTTCGTCGCGCACGAGGCGTTCGACGAAATCGACCGCGTCGAGATAGGCACGGTGGTATTCGCGCGCCGCGTCGAGTCCGTAACGCGCGACCGCGGCGCCGGCCCCGACCGCCACACCGGTGGTGCACATGCCGCCGTTTCGGCCTGAAGCGCCCGATCCGAACCGGTCCTGCTCGAGGACCGCGACGGCGGCGCCCTTGCGCGCCAGCCGGATCGCGGCGTTCAGCCCGGTAATCCCGCCGCCGACGACGGCCACGTCGACGCGGTCCGGCACCGGCCGCCCGGACCGGTCGGGAAACTCAGGCGCCGTGTCGAGCCAGTAGGGCGTCTCCTTCACCGGACGGTCAGAGGTCGAGGAGCGCGGGAAGCCGCGCGAGATCCGGAAGCTCCTCGTACGGCAGGTAGGCACTGCTGCCGCGCCGGCCGCTGCGGTTGATCCAGACGCGGCGCATACCGAGTCCGTGCGTGGGAATGATGTCGTATTCAAAGCCCTGCGCGACGTGGATGACCTGATCGGGTGTCCGGCCGGTGACCCGCAGCGCATAGTCAAACGCCGCCCGCGATGGTTTGTAGGCCCGAGCCTGCTCCGCGGTGATGACGTAATCGAAGTGTACGCCGATCCGTTCGACGTTGCCGCGAATGAGATCGTCATCCGTATTGGAGATGATCGCGATCCGGTACCTTTCCTTGAGGCGGGCAAGCGCGGGCGGCACGTCCGGAAACGGTCCAAACGCCGGGACCGCGGCGACGAGCGCGTCTCCGTCCTCGCGGCGGTAGGGGAGACCGTGCAGGCGCATCGCGTGCTCCAGGCTCGCGCGGAGGACGTCCTTGTACGGCCGGTACGCTTCCAGCACCGCCTGAAAGCGCATCACGCGAAAGTCGCGCAGGAATTCCACCTCGTCGACACCGTCCATGCGGAGCCGTTCGTTGAGACTCGCACGCACGACGCGATCCAGATCGAAGGCGACGAGCGTGCCGTAGCAATCGAACGTCACGAGGTTGGTCACGTCGCACCGGCGCTCCGCGCGTCGCGGATCGCCCGCCACACACGGTCCGGGGTCAGCGGCATGTCGAGGCGCCCGACCCCGAGCGGACGCAGCGCGTCGTGCACCGCGTTGACGAGCGCGGGCGGGGCGCCGATCGTGCCGGACTCGCCGATCCCCTTCGCGCCGAGGGGATTGAGGGGCGACGGTGTTTCCTGCATCGCCGAGACGACCGGCGGGAGGTCGGCCGCGGTCGGCGCCGCGTAGTCCAGGAGCGAGGCCGTGAGCGGCTGGCCGTCGTCGCCGTAGACGACCTGCTCGAGCAGCGCCTGCGCGAACCCCTGCGCCAGGCTGCCGTGGACCTGGCCTTCGACGAGCAGCGGATTCACGACCCGGCCGCAGTCGCTCACCGCCACGTACGCGAGAACGTGGATCCCGCCGGTCTCCGGGTCCACTTCGACGACGGCGACGTGCGCGCCCGAGGGCGTCATCACCCCTTCGGATTCGAACCGCGCGCTCGCCGCCAGCGGTTCCCCGGCCTGCGCGGCGATCTCCCGCAAGGTCAGCGACCGGTTCGGCACGCCGCGCACCCCGGCCCGCCCGCGCTCGAGGACGATGTCGCGCGGCGCGGCTTCCAAGAGGCGCGCCGCCGCGGCGACGATGCGCTCCCGCACCTCCGCGCCCGCCCGCGTCATCGCGGAGCCGCCGAGCGAAAGCGACCGGCTCGCAAATGTGCCGACACCCTCCGCGATCGCGTCCGTGTCGCCGTGGCGCACCGTGATGTCGTCCGGCGTCAGCCCGAGCGCGTCGGCGAGGATCTGGCTGAGCGCGGTGGCCAGGCCCTGGCCGTGCGGCGACGATCCCGTCACGGCGGTGACGTGGCCGGACGGCTCGACCCGCACGCTCGCGGTTTCCCAGGTCTCGCCGCCGCCCGCGGTTTCAATCCACGTGCTGAGGCCGATGCCGAGCGGCGCGCCGCCGCCCCGCCGGCGGCGCGCCTGCTCGCGGCGCCACCGATCGTACTCCGACAAGCGCAAGGCCCGGTCCAGCAGCGCCGGATAATCTCCGGAATCGTAGACGAGCCCGGTCGCGCCCTCGTATGGGAACGTCTGAATGAAATTGCGCCGGCGGGTCTCCGCGGGGTCGAGGCCGAGGCGGGCCGCGACGAGATCCATCAGCCGCTCAATATAGTAAGCTCCTTCCGGACGGCCGGCGCCCCGGTACGGTCCGCTCGGCGCCTTTGTCGTCGCGACGCCGCGGAGCCGCAGCCGTACGTTGCGGATCCGGTAGGCGCCGCAGCCGACGAGCGTCGTGAGCGTCGGGATGATGGCGGTCACGGAATAGCAGTAGGCGCCCAGGTCCGCGAGGATGTCACCGTCGATTGCCGTGACGGTCCCGTCGGCGGAAGCCGCCGCACGCAGTCGCGCGCGCTGTCCCCGGCCGTGAATCGTCGTCTTCAGGTTCTCGACGCGGTCTTCGGCCCAGGCGACTGGACGCCGCAGGCCGCGGGCGAGATAAGCGGCCAGGGCCTCTTCCGGGTAATCGATCCCCTTGACGCCGAACCCGCCGCCGACGTCGGGCACGATCACGCGGACTTGTTCCGGCCCGACGCCGAGCACCTCGGCCAGCGTCTCCCGGGCGCCGTGCGGCGCCTGGGTGGACAGCGTGACCTCGAACCGGCCCGAGCCCGCGTCATACCGGGCGACCACGCCGCGGCACTCGAGCGGCATCCCGGCGAGCCGCGGCTGCTCGAAGGTCGCCTCCACCACCACAGCCGCGTCGCGAAACGCCGCCTCCGGCCGGCCCGCGCGAACGTCCTGGGTAAAGACGACGTTGCCGCCGAGCCGCGCGTGTAAGACCGGCGCGCCCGGCGCAAGCGCGGCATCGACGTCCACGACGGCCGGCAGCGGTTCGTAGTCGACCTGAACCGCCTCGGCCGCGTCCTCGGCCGCGTACCGCGACTCCGCGACAACGACCGCCACGGGCTGTCCCACGTACCGGACGACGGCGGCGGCGAGCAGTGGATGCGTCGCGGCGGCGATGCCCGGAAACATCGGGGGCGCGGGAATCCGCGGGACCGGCGACGGCAGGTCCCGCGCGGTCAGCACCGCGGCGACGCCACGCATGGCGCGCGCGGCCGCGGCATCGATCCGGAGAATACGGGCGTGCGCGTGCGGGGACCGGACGACCGCGGCGTGGACCATCCCGGGGAGGCGGATGTCGTCCAGAAATCGCGAGCCGCCGGTGAGCAGGCGGCGGTCCTCCCGCCGCCGGAGCGGCGCGCCCACGTAGGCCATGCGGGGGGGGTCGTTCGCCGGGTCGTCGAAGCCTCCGCGTCTACTTCGCGATGGCATAGCAGTAGCAATCCCGCGGCGCGCCGTCGATGTTTGGGTGAATAATCCACCGTCTGAGGACGCCCTCACGGCGCATCCCGATCTTTTCAAGCACTCTCGCCGAGGCCGTGTTCTCCACGTCGCACACGGCCCACACCCGGTACACGTGCGGTCGGCTCAGCGCCCATTCGACCACCGCACGCGCGGCCTCGGTCACGTAGCCCCTCCTCCAGAAGGTTCGCGCGAGGACGTATCCGATCTCCGCTCTTTCGCCTTGAGGCCGGAGGTCGATCATGCCGATCGGCAGCGTCTCGCCTTTCTGAACAATGGCCCAGGCGAATCCCTCGTGCCCGTCCCACAGCGCGCCGCAGCCGCGCAGAAAGTCGAGAGTCCGCGCGATGTTCTGATGCGGCCGCCAGGTGAGATAGCGTGTCACGTCGGGGTCGTGTGCATAGCGTTCGAAGATCGCGGCAGCGTCCTCCAGAACCGGACGGCGGAGGATTAACCTTGCTGTTTCGATTCTTTCGGGCGGTATCATGCCGGCGCGCTCCGTCAGCGTGCGGTGCCCATCGATGCCGCGGCCAGGAGCGCGCGGATCTCGGACGCGGCCCGTTCGACGGCGCTCCCCAGCGCGTCCCGATCTCCCCGCGGCACCGAAAACGGCTCGCCGAAATAGACCGTGATCGGCCGCGGCCGCGGAATCACACGGCCGAGCGGCAGCGCATCCGCCGTGCCGGCGATGGCGACCGGTACCATCGGCGCGCCGGCTTTGGCCGCGAGCATCGCCGCACCGCGATGGAACGGGCGGACTTCGCCGGTCTGCGGAATCCCGCCCTCGGGAAACACGATCAGCCAGGCGCCGTCCTTGAGGGCCTCGACGGCCCGGCGCAGCGCCGTGGTATCCACCGCCTGCCGCCGAAGCGGGATGGCCAGCGGCCCGTAGGACCGCATCACGATCGAGACGCCCGGCATCCGCCACAACTCTTCCATGGCGAGCACAGCCGGCTTCCGCCGCAGGACGAGCGGAAGAATGATGGGGTCGAGCCAGCTGACGTGGTTGGCGACGAGGACCGCGGGCCCGAGCGTGTCCAGCCGTTCCATGCCGACGGTCCGAAGCCGGAACAGTGCGCGCGCCACACCGCGCACAGCCCCCCGCAGCAGCCGATACACCGGTCCGCCCAAACCGAGATCAGCATACGCGCCGCGGTCCCGGGCCGCAAGACCACGGAGGGCGCGGTACGCCCGCAGCGAACAAAACACTCCCCCGCGGGATCCCGGCGCACACGGCCGCGTGCGGACCCGAGGGGCAGGAGGTGGCGTTCAATGACTCCCGAGCTCGACTTGGCGCCGGGCCGTCCTCCGTTCAACATCACCCGCGCCGCCCACGTCGAGTTTCGCGTGACCGACCTCGGACGCGCCCGTGAGTTCTACGTAGACCTCCTCGGATTCGTCGAGTCCGCGCGCGATCGCGACCGGCTCTACCTGCGGGGCTACGAGGAACGCGACCACCACAGCCTGGTGCTGCGGCGCGCCGCGTCGCCGGGCGCCGCGCATCTTGCGTACCGGGTCGCCGCCGACGAGGACCTGGTCCGCCTCGAGCATCTGGCCGGCCGGCACGATCTGCCCGTCCGCTGGGTGGAGGAAGCGCATGTGGGCCGCACGCTACGCTTTCAGGATCCGTTCGGGCTGCCCGTCGAGTTCGTGTATCACATCGAGCAGGTCGAGCGGCTGCTGCAGCGCTTCGATCTGTACCGCGGCGTGTTCGCGATGCGCTTGGACCATTTCAACTGCCAGATGCCCGATGTCGCGGCGGCGGCGCACTGGTACCTGCGCGAACTGGGATTCGGCTGCTCGGAGTACGCGACCGCCGAGGATCCGTCGCAGCTGACGGCGATCTGGCTGCGCCGGAAGCCCAACGTCCACGATCTGGCCCTGATGACCGGCGTCGGCCCGCGCCTGCACCACGCGGCGTATTGGGTGCCGGACCAGCAGAGCGTTCTTCGCGCGTGCGACATTCTGGCCGCCGCCGGCTTCCCGCGGCAGATCGAGCGGGGCCCGGGCCGCCACGGACTCGGCAACGGCTTTTTCCTGTACCTCCGCGACCCGGACGGCAACCGGATCGAACTCTATACCGGCGACTACATGATCGCGGACCCGGACTGGAAGCCGATCCACTGGGCGTTCGACGATCCGCGGCGCGCCACATTCTGGGGAATACCCGCACCCGCCTCGTGGTTTGACGAAGCGTCGCCGGTGGAGTCCGTCGTCGACGGCTCGTTTGTCGAGACGCGGGCGCCGCTGCTTCGCGACAGACCGGTCCTGGCCACTTAGCACGTAAAGGGGTGACGGTCGTGCCGGCGTGGGATCTCAGTGTGGCGGGCAAGGCGGCCGTCGTCACCGGCGCCGGCAGCGGAATCGGCCGCGCGACGGCTCTCGCCCTAGCCGCCGGCGGCGCCTCCGTCTGCATCGCGGACCTCCGGCCCGACGCGGCACGCGCGGTCGCCTCGGAAGTCGAGCGCGCCGGCGGGCGCGCGGTGGCCCTCGCCGCGGACGTGAGCCGCTCCGACGACGTGCGCCGGTTCATCGGGGAGGCGGTGCGCGCGCTGGGCCGGCTCGACATCCTCGTCAACAACGCCGGTCTGCAGTACATCGCGCCGATTCACGAATACCCGGAGGACAAGTGGCAGCTGCTGATCGGCGTCATGCTGACCGGCACGTTTCTCTGCACGAAGTACGCGCTGCCGCACATGATCGCCAACCGGTGGGGGCGGATCGTCAACCTGGCCTCGATCCACGGGCTCGTGGCCTCGCCTTTCAAGAGCGCGTACACCGCGGCCAAGCACGGCATTGTGGGCTTCACGCGGGTGCTGGCGCTCGAAGTCGCCGAGTACGGCATCACCGCGAACGCCGTTTGTCCCGGATACGTCCGCACCCCGCTCGTGGAAGGCCAGATCGCCGATCAGGCGAAGGTGCACGGGATTCCGGTCCAGGACGTGGTGGAGAAGGTCATGCTGGAGCCGGCCGCGATCAAGCGGCTTCTCGAGCCCGACGAGATCGCCGGCGCCATCCGCTATCTGTGCAGCGACCTCGCCGGCGGGATCACGGGCACCACGCTGGCCGTCGATCAGGGGTGGACCGCGCGCTAGCCGCGCGGCGGCCGCGATGGACATCCGCCGGTCGGCGTTCTGGGGTCCCGCCCCCCCACGGCCGTGACCAAAATCGCGTTCCGCGATGTGACCAAAACGTACCCCGGCGCCCACCGCCCGGTGGTGGACGGGGTGACGTTCGATGTGCCCGAGGGCGTGATCTGTATGCTGCTCGGGACGTCCGGGGCCGGCAAGACCACGCTGCTGCGGATGGTCAACCGGCTGGTCGATCCGAGCTCCGGGTCGATCACCGTCGACGGCCGCGACGTGCTCTATGAAGACCAGGTCGCGCTGCGCCGCCGCATCGGCTACGTCATCCAGCAGATCGGCCTGTTCCCGCACATGACGGCGGCGGAGAACGTTCGCGTCACCGGCGAAGTCGCGGGCCGGTCTCGAGCCGAGATGACGCGCCGCGCGGACGAGTTGCTGACGCTGGTCGGCCTGGATCCGGCCGAATACCGTTCGCGGTACCCGCGCCAGCTGTCGGGGGGCGAGCAGCAGCGCGTCGGGCTCGCGCGCGCCCTCGCCACCGACCCGGGCATCCTGTTGATGGACGAGCCGTTCGGCGCCCTGGACGCCATCACGCGAAGCCGGATGCAGGCCGAGTTGCTCAGGATCCAGCGGGGCGTGCGCAAGACGATCCTCTTCGTGAGCCACGACGTGGACGAAGCCTTCCGGCTTGGTTCGCTCATCGCCGTGTTGTCGGAAGGCCGCCTGCTCCAGGCCGGGACGCCGGCCGACCTCCTGCTGCGCCCGGCGAACGACTTCGTGCGGCGCCTCGTCGGCGCGGACGCCGTCCTGCGTCAGCTGGAGTACGTGCCGGTCTCGGCCGCCATGACGGCCGGCGGAAGCGGCCCGGCGCCGCGCGACGGCGACGACGATGCGCGCTTGCAGCCGCCTGGCGCGGCCGGGGGACCGCGGCGGTTCCTGGCCAACGCTCCGCTGATGGAGGCGCTGCTCGCGCTGCTCGAGACGGGCGCGTCGGCCCTCCCGGTTGTCGCCGAGGGCACCGGGGAACCGGTCGGCTACATCACGCTCGCCGGCATCGGCCGCGAAATCGCCCACGCGCGCGGGGCGCCACACCCGGCGCCGCTTCGGCGCTGAGGACGCCCGTGCGGTTTCTGCTGAATCCTTCGAACTATACGCTGAGCGATCCGTCGAGCGTCCCGAACCTCCTGGTGCAGCACCTGGCGATTGTGGGGACCGCCATGGGCATCGCGGTGCTCGTGGCGCTTCCGCTCGGCGCGTTTGTCGCGCGACGGCGCCGTCTGTACCTGCCGGTGGTCGGGGTCGCCGGCTTCTTGTACACGATCCCGGGCCTTGCGCTGCTGGCCGTGCTGGTGCCGATCACGGGTCTCGGTACCACGACCATTGTGGTGCCGCTCGTTCTCTACGCGCAGTTGGTGCTGATCCGTAACACCGCGGCCGCGATTCAGGCCATCGATCCCCTCGTGCTCGATGTCGGCCGCGCCGTGGGCATGACGAAGGGGCAACTGCTGCGGCGGGTCGTGGCGCCGCTCGCGCTGCCGCTCGTGATCGCCGGCATCCGCGTCGCGACGGTGACGACGATCGGCATCGCGTCGCTGGCGTCGCTCGTCGGCGCCGGCGGCCTCGGCGACCTCATCTTCAGCAGCATCGAAAACGCGAACTACGACGAGGTGTTCGCCGGCGGCCTCGTGGTCGCGGCGCTCGCCGTCGTCGCCGACCTGCTGCTCCTGGCCGTCGAGACCGCGGCCGGGCGGTGGCGCGCCGCCGCGGTGAGCCGCTGATGCCCGCGCTGCTGCGCTTTGTCCTGAGCCCCGGCGCCGACTACGCGGGGCATACCGCCCAGTACCTCACGCTGTGCGCGGCCTCGTTCGCCGCGGCGGTCGTGCTCGGGGTGGCCGCGGGCGGGGCCGCCGCCCGGCGGCCGGTGCTGGCGTTTCTGGCGATCAACGTGAGCGGGATGGCGCGCGCGGTGCCGGTCATCGCGTTTCTGGCGTTCGCGATTCCCTACCTGGGCCTGGGCTTTGCCCCCGCGTTCGTGGCGCTCACCGTTCTAGGAATCCCGCCCGTGTTGTTGAATACCTGGGCTGGTCTCCGGGGCGTCGATCCCTCCGTCGTCGACGCGGCCCGTGGCATGGGCATGACGGGCCGGCAGATCGCCCTCCGCATCCAGGCGCCGCTTGTACTCCCCGTCGTCGCGTCGGGCGCGCGGACGTCCGCGGTCCAGATCATCGCGACGGCCACCCTCGCCGCCATCATCGGCGCCGGCGGCTACGGAGACTACATCCTGTCCGGGCTCTACCAGGTCGATATGACCCAGATCCTGGCCGGCACGGTGCCCGTGTCGGGACTGGCGCTGCTCGCGGAACTCGGCCTGGGCGCGGTCGAGCGGGCGCTGACCTCGCCCGGAATGCGCGCGATCGGAACGGCGTAGGGAGTGTTTGCAGCACGACGGTGGTTCGTGAAGGAGTCGGAAGGAGGAGGATGACGGTGGGAAAGCGGCGAGGCGTGTTTCAAGGACAGCTGCTGGCGGTGCTCGTGGTCGGCGCGCTCGTGAGCGCGATCGTGCCGGGCTCGAGCCCCGGTGGTGCGGCCGCGGCCGCCCGGGGTCACCTGACCGTGGGCGGCAAGCTCGATACGGAAGCGCAGTTGCTCACCAAGCTGTATGCGCTCGTGCTCCGTAACGCCGGGTTCGACGTCACCGAGAAGGCCAAGCTCGGCACCAACGATATCGTCCACAACGCCATCACGAGCGGCCAGATCGACCTGTACCCCGAGTTCACGGCCACCGGGCTGGCGCGGCTGAAGCTCAAGACCACCCACAACGACCAGCGTGACTATGCGCTCGTCCGGGCCGGCTACGAGAAGCAATTTCACATCACGTGGCTCGCCATGTCCCCGCTCAACGACACCTACGGCATCTGCACGACGCAGGCCGGGGCGGGCAAACTAGGGACGAAGGTCAGCGCCCTCGCGGAGGCGGCGCCCCGGCTCACCGTGGCGTCCCCGCCGGACGGCACGAGCGACCCCAACGTGCTGCCCGGCATGAAGGCCGCGTACGGCTTCGCCTTCGGAAAGGTCACGGTCCTCGACGAGGCCCTGACGTTCCCGGCGGTTCAGCAGGGCAAGGCCGACGTCAACGTGTGTTACACCACGAGCGCGCTGATCGCCAAGAACCACTTCGTCTTGCTGGACGACGACCATCACCTGTTCCCGATCTATCATCCGGCGCCGATCGTCCGCGACGGGACCCTCGCCAAGTGGCCCGATCTTGCCGCCGCGCTCAACCGGCTCGCGCCCAAACTGACGAGCGAAGTGAGCCGGCAGCTGCAGCTGCGGGTCGTGAGCGGCGCCACCGTCACGACCGCGGCGACGACCTGGCTCAAGAGCGCGGGGCTGCTGTAGGGCCGCCCGGGCGAGAGTGCGCCTCGCCGACAAGATCTGCCTCATCACGGGCGCCGGCTCGGGAATCGGCCGCGCCAGCGCGCTGGCGTTCGCACGCGAGGGCGGGACCGTCGTCGTGGCCGATGTGGATGGACAGACCGGAGAGCGGGTAGCCGCCGACATCGCCGGTGCCGGCGGCCGGGCCGTCGCGGTGCGCACCGACGTCACGGATCCCGCGGCGTGCGGGCGCGCGGTGGCCGCGGCGCTCGACCGCTGGGGCCGCCTGGACGTGCTGTTCAACAACGCCGGCATCGGCGCCGTCGGCACGGTGGACGACGAGCCGCTCGATCAAGTGGACCGCGTCTGGGCCGTGAACGTCCGCGGGGTCTTTCTCATGTGCCGGGCGGCGCTGCCCCCGATGATGGCCCGGCGCAGCGGCTCCATCATCAACATGGCATCGGCGATCGCGGCGGCGGGGCTGGCCCGGCGCGCCTCGTACTCCGCGTCCAAAGGCGCGGTGCTGGCGCTCACGCGATCGATGCAGGTCGACTACGCGCCCTACAACATCCGTGTCAACGCGCTCCTGCCGGGGACGATCCACACGCCGCTCGTGGAGCGATATCTCCGCGACCACTATCCGGACTACGAGCAGGGACTTGCCGGCATCCGCGCGCGGCAGCTCACGGGCGAGCTCGGACGGCCCGAGGACGTCGCCGCCGCGGCGTTGTTCCTGGCGAGCGACGAATCGCGGTTTGTGATGGGGTCCGGCCTCGTCGTCGACGGCGGCCTCACCGCCGGACGCTGAGCGCCGCTGCCGGCGCCGGGTCACGCGCCGGCATGAATCGGCCGCGGCGGGCGCGAAGCGCATCCCGGGCGCGTAAGCACGCCGCACCGCGGCGTGGCGGCCGTTGAACGGCGCGCCGGCCGGAGGGACGGTGCGCTCATTTTTCCCGCGGGGGGGTGTCCCGGTCATGCGCAAGTACAGGCTGCAGGACATGTCGTGGATGGAGGCGCAGGAGGCGTTCCGCCGCTCCGACACCGTCATCATGCCCGTGGGGACGCTGCACGGGCACGGGCCGAGCCCGATCGGCATCGATGCCATCTCGGTCGACGCGATCGCGGAGCGGGTGGGCCGGCAGACCGGGATGATGATCCTGCCGACACTCACCTACGGCGAAGACGACAAGATGCGGGACTATCCCGGCTCGCTCGCGATCAGCCAGAGCACGATGGAGGCGTTCTGCACGGACATCTGCCGCAGCCTCCGCCACAACGGTACGCGCAAGGTCATCATGCTGAACGGCCACGGCGGCAACCGCGAGCCGCTGACCCGTACCGGCCGCAACGTCCGCGATCTGGGGATGCTCGTCGCAATCGTCGAGTGGTGGAACATCACGAAGCGCCTGCAGCCCGAGCTCTGCACGGACGGCACCCACATCGTCGAGCTCGCGGTCGCGCTCGCGGCGGGCGGAACGGAGATCGCCGACCTCCGGGGCGGGGGCTACAAGGGCGAGTGGGGGACACAGCCCCCGCTGCGAAAGCTGTTCGGCGAGGCCATCAAGCCCCTCGGGTTCAACAACTTCGAGTTCGGCGGCGCGCCGGTCATCATTCCGGTGGACGCGTGGGACATCGACGTCGCGAGCCCGCCGGAGGTCGACAAGCGCGACCTCGAGGCGCTGCGGCGGCGGGGCGAGCAGATCATCGATCGCGCCGCCGAGTACGTGATCGCGTTCGCCGCGGAGTTGCAGAAGGTCGACCCGGCGAGGGCGCTGGCGCAGTAATCTCGCCTAATTGCCCAAACCGAACAGACTTTCGCCAGGATCGCGGGGCGCGAATACGAAGTCACCAGGTTACATTCGCCGGGCGCGGCCGCGGGTCGCGGCTCAACGCGATGAGGGGGTGTGAGGATGGGCTATAGCGTGGAGGGGCGTTTGCTTGAAGCGTGCTCATGTGCCGGGCCGTGTCCGTGCTGGGTCGGCGACGATCCGGACGGCGGCACCTGCGATACGGTGGTGTGCTACCACTACGACAAGGGCGAGATCAACGGCGTCAGCGTGGCGGGTCTCACACTGGCGCTCGTGGCCCACATCCCCGGCAACATCTTGAAGGGCAACTGGAAAGTCGCGGCCCACGTGGACAGCAAGGCGACGCCGCAGCAGAAAGACGCGATTCTCGCGGCCCATACGGGCAAGCTCGGCGGACCGCTGGGAGACCTCGCGCCGTTGATCGGCGAGGTTGTCGGGGTGTACGACGTGCCGATCGACTTCAACATCGTCGAGGGCAAGGGGACGCTCCGGATCGGCGATATCGTCTCCGCCGAGATGCAGCCATACACCGACGCGCAGGGCCGGCCGACCAAACTCGTCGACTCCATCTTCAGCACCATCCCGGGATCGCCGGCCTACGTCGGCAAGGCGATGAACTTCCGGGTGAATCTACCGAAGCATGACATGACATGGGAGTTCAACGGACGCAACGCGGTGCTCGGGCCCTTCAAGTTTGAGGTGTAACGGCGCGCCTCGCACGAGGCGGGAGACGTCCGGGCTAGGGCACCCGCGGCCATGATCGGCGTGGTCCGCACGGCCGACGACCAGCGGTGGTACCGTCTGGCCGTGGGGACGCTGGTGCTGCTGGCGTGGGCCGTGCTCGCCGCCTGGGGCGCATCGCCGTTCGCCGGACTACTCGACCACCGGGGGATCGGAGGGGGATCGCTCTCCGTCTCCCGGGTGGTCGTGTTCGTGGCCGGGTGGACCCTCATGGTGATCGCCATGATGCTGCCCGGCAGCCTGCCGCTGATCAACCTCTTCTCCCGGATGGCCGCCGCGCGCTCCGGTGGGCCGTCGCTGGTGGCGCGGCTCGTCCTCGGCTATCTCGGTGTGTGGGCCGCCTTCGGCGCGGCCGCGTTCCGGGCCGACGCGTACGTGCACGCCGCGGTCGCGCGCACCCCGGCGGTGGCCCAGGCATCGGAGTGGATCGGCGTCGCGGTTCTGCTGGTAGCCGGTGTCTACCAAGTGACGCCCCTCAAGGACATGTGCCTCACCAAGTGCCGGTCGCCCTACTTATTTCTCGCCGAACACTGGCGAGGCCACACGCCCGCCCGGGACGCGCTGGCGTTGGGCGCGCGGCACGGGCTCTTTTGCGTCGGCTGCTGCTGGACGCTCATGCTGCTCATGTTCGCCGTGGGCGGCGTGAACTTGGGCTGGATGCTGGCGCTCGGCGCGCTGATGGCGGCCGAACGGTCGTTCCGCTGGGGCCGCCACCTCACGGTGCCCGTGGGCGCGGCGTGTCTGCTCGCCGCGATCGGTCTCGTCTACCGCGTGCCGTTGATCGCCGGGGTGTTTCGCGGCTCGTAGGAATTTTGGGCCCGGCGGGGCGGCCGGCGATCAGCCGGCCTGGTCGAGCTTTTTGCCGATCCGCTTCACGCTGCCGTTTCTCCCGAACACCAGCAGCTGCGTGCCCCGCATGGCGCCGAAGATCACGTTCATCCATCCCTTGTCGAGATGCGGGATCATCGCCTCGTCGACGATGACCATGTCGGCGTCCCGGCAGCCGGCGGTCAGCGCCGCGTGCTGTCCTTCGAACACGATCACGTTGTGGCCGACGTAGCCGAGGCCCATGACATAGCCGAGGAAGGGAATCGCCTTCGACATACTGGCCATCGTCGGCTCGAACCGCGTGAAGGCGATCACGGCGATGTTGGACGGGCTGTGCGGAGGCGCGATTCTCTGGATCGCCTGGACGGAATTCGGGTCCATCGAGCCGGGCCGCGGGCAGGGTTGGATGAACGTGGCGCGGCCTGGCGTGACCACGACGATGTAGCGCTGGCCGGCCGGCGCGGCGGTCAGCGTGGCGATGTCCGGCCCTTCCGACGCGAGGCGCCAGGCTTTCTTGAGCCGCTCCTCGATGTCGGCAGGGCTGTCGACCTGCGGCATGGCCCCCGTACCGTCAGGTTGTATGCGCCTCGCCTCCTCATGCGCAAAATGCCCAATGCGGAGTCTTCCCGGACATTCGGCGGGCGTCGCGGCCTAATCGGTTTCAAGATGGCGCGTGGGAACGCGCGAAGACGTTACTTGTGGTACGCGATGATTTTCACATCCGGGGTCATGTAATTAGCGCCGAGGAAGACGGCCAGCAGCACCGTATAGTCCCCGCGGCGGAGTCCCTCCGCGGGGTCGAAGGAATAGACGCCGTCCCGGGGCCCCGGCGCCGTTCCGGCCCTGACGACGCTGCCGTCCCGCGCCACGACGATGTAGCGGCAGACCGGATTCACATCGTCGTACGCGCCTGACGTGTTGCTGCCGAGCGCCTCCGTGACGATCTTGTAGTACCGGTCGTACTTAAACAATCGTTCCACGTCAGGCCGGAACTCGATCCGGCCGCCGCGGATCAGCACCGTCCGGATGAACGCGCGCCGCGGATAGACTTGTTTGTCGAACGAACCGACCCCCAGCGGATAACTGAGGTCGCGGAAGACGCCCAGGACGGCGCCCGTGCGCGACCACGACTGGAGCCGGTAGGGGCCGTTCGTGACCAGAAAATGGTGGCGGTCCCGGTAGAAGGCCCCGAGGGCCCGCCACCGTTTCCGTGCCTCGCCGGCCGTCACCCAGCCACGGAGGGCTTCGGGGACGTAGCCGCTCGCCGCGAACTGGTCGACGAGGCGCGCCAGTTCGGCCGCCTGCGCGGGCGCACGGACGAGATCGAGGACGGGTACGCCGAGGCGCCCGGCCGCGCCGGATGAAAGCGCACCGATGCCCCGGCGGGCGGCTTCGTCCATCAGCGCGAGCACGTGCCAGGGCACCGTGCTCCACGGCATCGCCACGAGCGGCGTGTATGGACCGGCCGTTCCGTAGGCGAGGTACACTTGCACGATCGGCACGTCGTAGCGCAGCTGCAGGTCGGCGCCGAGGTTCAGCACGGCCTTGTCGACGCGGACGACTTTGATGCCGCGGAGAAATCTTCGGACGAGCGCGCTGTCCCGTCCGACGGCCGGGTCGTATGCTCTCGCCTTCTGGTCCGCGGTCTCCCCCCATCGATACGCGAAGGCGAACGGATAGAGGACATCCGCGGTCGTCATCGTCGTGCCGTCGTGAAAGGCCGACGCGAGGACCCGGTATTCGACCATGTCGGCGGCCCGCCGGCCCGCGCCTACCCGATCAAAGGCACCCGTGCCCGGATGCGGCAGCAGCGCGTCGGCGGGAATGTCGATCTCATGCCGCGACCCGCCGGGAGCGGGGACGCCCCCAAACACCCGCTGGAACTTCACGCTCCAGGTCTGCCAGGTCCCGATGCGATTGGCGATCCACCCGCCCCCGTAGGGCGCGGGCAGCATCGCCGGATCTCCCACGGCCGCCCAGAGCAGCTGTCCGAATGAATCCGTGAAGCCGGCCACCGGGTTCCACGGCGCGGCCGCGGAACCGGCCACGCCCAACCGCAGCACGCCGTTCCACGGAAAGTCTTTCAGCTTGGCCGTGCGGACGAAGATCCCGGAGTCGAACCCGTCGTAGGCATCGAAGCCGATGTTCTCCACGCCCGGCGAATACGCGCTGCTGTAGTATTCGCGCCGCGTCGTGTACCCGACGACGGCGCGTTCGCAGCCGCTTTGGAGCAGGGACACGAGCCGGCGCTGCAGCCCGACGGTGTCGGCCTCGCTCTGCCCGGACCCGCCGTCCGTCAGCCGGCCGTAGATGCGCTCGACCTCCGAGCGGGTCCCTCGATCGGTCACGCCGGCCGACATCAGCAAATACGCGTCGAACCACCCTTCCTCGAGCCACGGCGGGCCGATCCACCCCACAAACCCCGTCGTGTGCGGGCCCAACAGATCGCGCACCGGGACTGTCTCGACGCGGACGTCCCACGCCGCCGCGCCGCCCGTTGGGTCGGCCGCCCTTCCGAGCAGCGCGGCCGCCGTGGTTCCACTCACCGCGACCGGCAGCCCCTCGAGGCCCGCGCCGGCCGGCACGGAGAATTGGCGCCGCGCCGCGGCCGCCAGATCGGCGTGCGCCAGATAGTCGGCATGGTACGGTGTCACCGGGTATGGGGCAAAGACGAACGCGCCGGGGCGCGCCTTCCGCGCCATTTGCGATTCGATCGCGGCCGCCACACGCCGGGTTGCGGCGCAGCGCGCGTCGCGATCCTTGAGCCGCTTCGGATTGGCGGTCAGGACGACGTAGGCGTCGAGCGATTCGACGGGTGTGACGTTGGCGGGCACGGGACCGTCGGCGTAGGGATCGCCGCCGACGAAGGCCTGGATCGACGCGTGGGCAAGCGGGCCCGCCGCCGCGGCCGGCGTCATCGTTTCGATCCTGATTTCGTGCGGGTAATACGACGGGTCAAACGGCGACTCGTGCCCCGCCTGTGCCGGCACGGCGACGGCCAACACGAGCAGCGCCGCGCGGGCCCACCACGTGGGATGGTTATGCGCGCGGCGCACGGTTCATCGGGTGAAGAAAACAGCGGGAGCCGCGAGGATGCCGCGGCCCCCGCCAGGGAAGCGTTCGATCGCTAGCCCGTAACCTTCGGCCAGGTCTTGTTGATCCAGTCCGACGTCCGCGTGTCGTCGCCCTTGGGCGCGGGCCAACCAGGCGGCGCGGTGATGCCGCGGATCGGGATCGTGATGACGCGGCTCGTGTCCATCGTCTGGAACGGATAGTTCGGGTAGTTCTTGGTGAACCCGGTCATCGCGTCCTTGTAGCCCTGGTGATTATCGGGACGGATGTACACGTACCCGCCGGGTCCGCTGTAGCCGAGGCCCTCGAGCTGGCCGATGATTGCCTCATCCTCCGGCCAGCCGCCGGTCAACTTGTTGGCCTTCTCAATCGCCGTCCTGAGCACGTTCATGGCGGTGTACGCGCCCTCGGCCTGGAAGTTCGGGTATTCCTTCCAGCGCGCGTAGTAGGCCCTGACGAACGTGTTGTTGAGCGGCCAGCGGTTTCCGGCAGGGAACGTGAAGTAGTAGTTCGCGTGGCAGCCGCCGATCACGCCCTCGGGGTGATCCTTGCCGATCGCCTGCGGGGCGACGCCGAGCGCGAGCGTGGTGGCGTACTTCATCTTCTTGTACAGGCCGTATCCCAGCGCCTGCTTGTAGAACGCGATGTAGTCGCCGCCCCAGACCGACGTGAACAGGATGTCCGGTTTCGCCGAGATGGCCTTGGTGATGTGCGCGGCGAAGTCCGTGGTCCCCAGTTTGGGCCATCCCTCCATCACGACCTGGGACCCGGGCAGCAGCTTTTCGCTCACGATCCGCACATGCTGGAAGGCGTTCCGGCCGTACGCGTAGTCGGGGTGGATGTGCGCGATCCGGCGGACCTCGGGATACGTCTGCACCATCGCGAGCGCCGCGGTCACGCCGTCGGCCGACTGGATGTTGGTGATCCGGAAGATGTACTTCGGTTCGGGCACGGCCTTGTCGAACAGAAAGTCCGTGCAACCGTCGACGAAAATCGTGAGCACCTTGAGTTCTTCGGCGACGGGACCGAGCGCCGGCGTGTTGCCGCTGGACGTGATCCCCGTGAAGAAATCGATCTTCTCCGAGACCTTCAGCCGCCGGAGTTCTTTGACGTTCGCGTCCGTGCCGGCGTTTTCGTCGGCCTTGATGATGTCGATCTTGCGCTTGCCGAGGAGGCCGCCCTTTGCGTTGATCTCATCCGCGGCGAGGACGGTGCCCTTGTACATCGGTTCGCCGAGGACCGCGGCGGGGCCCGAGAAGAACGTCATCTGGCCGACCTTGTAGGGCGTGTCGGGAATCTTGCCGGCCGGGGTCTGCGCTTCCGCGGCTCCCGGCGCTGTCAGTCCGGCTGCGCCGCCCAGTGCCGCCGCCCCGATGGCCGCGGCGCCGACCGTGATCCCCATTTGTTCGAAGAATTCTCGACGACTCACTTCCTTCTTATTAATGTCCGCCAAGCTTCCCCACCCCCTAATGTGCCGCGCCGATCCCATGTGGAAATCCGAACATTAATCAGCCGCAACCGTCTATGTTAGCCGCGTTCACAAGGGGTTCCTTTATGCCGGCGCGGTTCCGGGGCGCGCGCGACTCACGGCCGGCGTGCCGGCCGGGCCGGCGGTCTCCGCCCGATTGATCAACCACGCGAGCGCCAGGACGGCCAGCGTTATCCCGATCAGCACGGCGAGGCTCGCCACGTGCGAGATGGTGGCTAAGAGCGCGAGCGTACCGCTGGTCAAGCCTTGGAAGGCGAGCCCGAGGACCGGGAGGATCGGCGCGCCACACCCCGCGACCCCGCAGGGAGACGTAAACAGCCCCAGCGTGCTGAGCACCGCGCCGGCGGCCCCGCCGCGTCCGCCCTGCGCGGCCGTCCAGCCTCGGCCCTCGAACACACGCCGGCGGCGGGCGTAGAACCAGAGCGCGAAATAGGCGCCGAACACGGCGCCCATATAGAGCCACCGGACGACGTCGGGCGGACTCGCCGAGAAGCCCCACTCGGGCTCATCGTACGGACTGCTGGCGATGAACCAAAAGAGCGCGACGTTGGTCAGGAACTCGATCTTGCGTGCGAACGGCACGGCCGGGGACATCGCCCACGCCGGGGCGTGCTTCAGCCACGGGTTGAAGGAGAAATGGTCGAACGGCTTGCGGAAGACGGTCAACACCACGACGGGCAGGAAGAGGTCCAGCGCGACGACGGCCAGCGCGACGCCGGCGAAGAGAAGCGGGCGCGCCCCGATGGCACGTCCGATCGTCACCAGGGTCCCCGAGAGGCCGCGCACGACGCCCAGCATGGCTCCCCCCTGTCAGCCGCGGATCATCTGCATGACGGACTCGTTCGCGAACACGTCCGCGGGAGCGCCCTGAAAGACGATCTCCCCGCGGTCGATGACGTAGAGGCGGTCCGCGACTTTGGCCGCGCTCGCGACGTTGGATTCGGCGATCAGCATAGAAATGCCCATGTCCTTGATCTTGCGGACCGCGTCGGCGAATCTGTTTACCACGACGGGCGCCAGGCCCTCGAAGGCCTCGTCGAGCAGCAGCACCGAGGGCAGCAGCGACATCGAGCGCGCGATCGCGACCATCTTCTTCTCACCGCCGCTGAGGTGCAGCCCCTTGCGGGGCAGGAGGCGGCGCAGTTCGGGGAAGAGCTCGTCGATCGCGTCGCTGTGCCGCGTGGCGGCGCCGTTTGCGGCGCGCGCGGCCGCGGTCCCCGCGAGCCAGGTTCCGAGGCGGAGATGCTCCGCCACGGTGAGGTCCGGAAAGATCCCGCAGTCGTCCGGCGCGTACCCGATGCCCAGGCGGGCGCGCACGTGCGGCGGGGTAGCCGTGATCTCACGCCCGTGATACCTGACCTCGCCCGAGCGGACCGGGAGCAGCCCCATGAGGCTCTCCATCGTCGTCGTCTTGCCGGCGCCGTTCCGTCCCACGAGACACACGGTTTCGCCGCTGTGCACCGCCAGCGACAGGTTGCGCAGCACGTGCGCCGGCCCGCGGTAGGTGTTGACGTTGTGGAGCGCGAGGACCGTGCCCTCCGTCATACGGCCGTCCTGCCCAGCATCGTCGCGACCCGTTCGTCCCGCACGATCTCGCCGGGCGCGCCGGCAGCAAAGACGCGTCCCTCGTGCATCATGACGATGCTGTCCGAGTATTTGAAGACGATGTCCATGTCGTGCTCCACGATGACCGCGCTGAGCCCGCGCGACCGGACGACGGACGCGATCCGGTCCATGATCCGGCCCTTCTCGCGCGTGCCGACGCCGCTGGTGGGCTCGTCGAGGAGGATGAGCCTCGGTCGCAGCGCGTATGCCAGCGCCACGTCGAGCAGCTTGCGCTCCCCCTGGGCAAGTCCGCCGGCCGCCACGTTCCATTTGTCCGCGAGGCCGAAGTCGGCGAGCACGCCCCGGGCCTCCTCCTCGGCCTCCCGGTCGCTATCGGCGAGGCGCAGCGCCCGGTGCGTCTTGTTCTCGCGTGTAAACACCGCGAGACGCACGTTGTCCAGCACCGTCATGAGGTCGAACAGGTTCACGAGCTGGAAACTGCGCGCGATGCCGGCCTTGATCCGGCCGAAGACCGGCAGCGTGGTCACGTCGCGCCCGGCGAAGACAATCGTGCCCTCGTCCGGCGTGAGCAGACCCGTGATGAGATTCACGAGCGTGGTCTTGCCGGCGCCGTTCGAGCCGACGATCGCCACGAGGCGTTCCGGCTCCACAAAAAAGTCCACACCGTCGACGGCCCGGTTGTCGCCGAACGATTTGCGGAGTCCCTGTGCGGCGAGGAGTGGGGGCACGTCAGGCCTCGTCAGGCAGCCGCGGCGCGGCGCTCCCCGTGCCGCCGTACGCCAGGACGCGGCGGCCGACCCGGGCCAGCGTGCCGATGATGCCCTCCGGCATCGCCAGGACCAGGATCACCAGAACCACGCCGATGAGCAGCTGCCAGTATTCCGTCCGGCCGACGGCGTACGCCTTCAGGTAATTGAAGACGACGGCGCCCACGATCGGCCCGGAGAAGCTCCGAAATCCGCCGAGGACGGCCATGAAGACGATTTCGCCCGAGAACGGCCAGTAGAGCGCCTCGGGCGTCGCGAGGCCGTTGAGTGGGCCCCACAGTGTGCCGGCCACACCGGTGAACATGCCGGACAGGACGAACGCGATCCAGCGGTACCGGCGCACCCGGATGCCGACGAACTCGGCGCGGACCTCATTGTCCCGGATGGCCTGGAGCGCCTGGCCGAACGGCGAGTGCACGATGAGCCACATCAGCCCGGCGCAGACCGCAAAGATCACGAGTGTGTAGTAATAGTACTGATGTGAGAGGAAGGTCACCTTGTCATCGGCCGCGCCGAGCACGCCGCCGAGCAGCGTCGGCGTCGGCACCCGCAGGCCGTCGCTCCCGCCGGTGACCCAGTACAGCTTGAAGGCGAGGCTCCAGAGCACCTGTGAGAGGGCGAGCGCCAGAATGGAAAAGAAGATCCGGGTATAGCGCACGCACACAATGCCAAACAGGGAGGCGATGACCGCGCCCGACAGCGCCCCGGCCGCGAGAAATGCTTCCATGGACGTGACGCCGAGGTACTTGACCATGAAGCCGGCCGCGTACGCGCCGGCGCCGAAGAACGCCGCATGCCCAAAGGACAAGAGACCCGTGTACCCGAGGAGCAGATTGAGGGCGAGCGCGGCGATGGCAAAGGCGAGCCCATAGGCCAAGAGAATCGTCTGGTACGCCGGCGCGATGTACGGAAAGACGAGCAGCAGCAGGGCGAGCGGCGCAAGGTACGCGGCGGCGCGCATGGGGGCCCGGGCCGGCCGCGCGACGGTCGCGGCGGTATCGCTCACGACGACGACCGGCTGAAGAGGCCCGCGGGCCGAGTGACGAGCACCGCGGCCGCCATGAGATACAGGACGGCCAATTCGAGTTCCGGGAAGAACGTGATGGCGAGCGTGCGTACCACCGCCACGATGAACGCGCCGGCCAATGCGCCTTCGAGGCTTCCGAGGCCGCCGATCACCACGACCACGAACGAAAGGACGAGCGCGTCCACCCCCATGCCGAGGACCGCGCCCTGGATCGGCACGATGACCGCGCCGGCGATCCCGGCCATGAGGCACCCGACCGCGAAGGCCAGCACATAGAGCGCCCGCACGTTGATGCCGAGCGATACCGCCATCTTGCGATTCTGCGACGTCGCGCGCAGCATGACGCCGAACTTGGTGCGATAGACGAACGCCCAGAGCAGCACCGCGCTGACGAGGCCGACCACGATCACGAGCAGATTGTAGTTCGGGTAGTCTGACCCGAGCACGGTGGAGCTTCCGAACGCCGACCACAGGGTGCTGGCGGACAGCGGCGTGGGCCCAAACACGAACTTCGTCAGGTCCTCGAGGATGAGCAAGAGGCCGAACGTCATGAGCAGCTGGTACTCTTCGGCGCGATTGTACAGCGGCCGCAGCAGCATCGGCTCGATGACGGCTCCGACGAGCGCGACGATGATGCCGGCGACCGGCAGCAGGAGGAGCAGCAGCGGCGGCGCCACACCCGCGGCCGCGCCGGCGGCGGCCCAGGCCATCACGAATGCGCCGAGCATGTACAGGTTGCCGTGGGCCAGGTTGACGACGCGCATCACGCCGTAGACGAGGCTTAAACCCCCCGCAATAAGAAAAAGCACGGCGGTGTAGACCGCCGTGTTGAGGGCTTGGACGACCAGGGTCGCCATGAGGCTCTGTGATTCCGCAAGGTGCCGGGTCTTCCTGCCGCACGGGATCCGCGGGCGGCACAGCCGAGACGCGCCGGCGCCGCTGCCCGGCTATGCGGCATGGCCGGATGGAGGCTGCGCGAGTCCCTTACCCGCGGGCGCTTACGCGATCAAGCGGTTTTGGCCTCGTCCTCGCTGGTGAATCGCGTCCATCCTTCCGCGCGCTTGTCGTAACGGCGGGCGTCGTGGGCGCCGGCGCGCCGCAGCGTGCGGGCGATCTCGTTCCCACGCCTATCCGGCGTCCGCGCGGCCACCAATGTCTCGCCGCTCTCGATCCGATCTTCGTACCAGTTTCGGGGCTCGTCGGCGGCCCTTCACCGGTTCTTCACCTGAGGGTGGTACGGTGCGATAGCTACACTGAACGGGCTATCAAGAGCTGCCGGGCGCCCGGTTGTAACGATCTACCCCCTTCCCGGCAACACAGACCCAATAGGACAAGGCCGGCGGTGGGCTCTCGCCATCGACGGCCGGCTGGCCACCGGGCGCCCGGTCAGCAATCTTTGACCGCTTCCCGCGATTCTGCAAGGTTTTTGCATCCGACCTTCATTATTTATTCATCAGTTTTTCAACGCCGGTTCCTATTCTTTTAGGTACAACAGAGCGCGGGCAGCTTCGCAAGGGGACCCGACCAGCGCTGGAGCCGGGCATCCCCGCCCCGCCGGGAAGCGCGCGCGACTCGGATGGGAGGGGTGAATGCGGAAGTCGGTCGCACTCGTACTCGGGGTGCTGGTACCGCTCCTGAGCCTCGCCGGCGTGGGAAATGCGCAGTCCACCGTGCAGGTTCAAGGGACGATCCAGGCCGTCGATTGCCAGGCGCAGACGCTCGTCGTGGCGACCCGGAACGGCGTCAATACGATCGCGGTAGCCCCATACACCGCGGTGCTGGTCGATTCCCAGGCTGTGTCTCTCTGCGACCTGCAGAGCTATGTAGGCAGCCCCGCGACGGTTTGGCTCGTCGCGAACGGCAATGAATTCGTCGCCACCCGCATCGATACCACGGTGCAGGGCACCGTGGCGCCCGTGACGGTGGCGTCGCCCGTGCAGGCGAGCGTCTCGCCGCTTCCCATCGTCGGGGTGGTGCTCGGCACGATCGCCCTCGCCGGTCTTATCTACCTTCTAGTACGCGACCACGACAGATACTACCGGTACCCGTATTACGGCGATTACTACACGTACTACTACAACCCGGTCTACCGGCCATACTACGGGTCGTATCCGGCGATATGCCCGATCGTGTTTGCTCCGGCGCCGATCACCGGCTTTGTGCTAGGCGTCTCGGTGTTCGACGGCTATGACTACTTGATCGTGCGTGACCACGACGGCCGTTTCGCGCGGTACCCGTACTTTGGGCCTTATCGTGAGCACTACTACCGGCCGGAGTACCGCGCGTATGCGGGACCATATCGCGACGCACCGGTGCGCTACGGTGAATGGCGTCGTGACGGCGGAGCACCCGGTCAGCGGCCATACTACAACAACAATTACAATCGGGGGCCGCAACAGTACCAGCAGCCGCAGCGGCCGAGCTACAACAACAACTACAACTACAATCGCGGACCGGCGCAGTACCAGCAGCCACAGCGGCCGAGCTACAATAACAACTACAACTACAACCGCGGACCGGCGCAGTACCAGCAACCGCAGCGGCCGAGCTACAACAACAATTACAATCGGGGGCCGCAACAGTACCAGCAGCCGCAGCGGCCAAGCTACAACAACAATTACAATCGGGGGCCGCAACAGTACCAGCAGCCGCAGCGGCCAAGCTAC
>Ga0070732_10000209_pt1 | contig 44647 bp, 22 predicted proteins | sample Coa_R1_5_FD_66449 | JGI IMG/M metagenome (GOLD analysis project Ga0070732, IMG submission 66449) | Surface soil microbial communities from Centralia Pennsylvania, which are recovering from an underground coalmine fire - Coalmine... | ecosystem: Environmental > Terrestrial > Soil > Unclassified ... | reverse complement strand
TAGCATATCGCATCACCGGCTCCAGTGATCTCTACGCGCGCAGCGGACGCCGTCCTTATGCCAGCATCAATTTCGTGACCGCCCACGACGGATTCACGCTGCAAGACCTGGTCTGCTACAACCAAAAGCACAACGAAGCCAACGGTGAAGATAATCGCGATGGTACCGACAACAACCGAAGCTGGAACTGCGGTGTGGAGGGGCCAACAGATGATCCAGCCGTCAACGCTCTTCGTGCCCGCCAGAAGCGAAACTTCCTCGCCACCCTCCTCTTATCCCAGGGAGTCCCCATGCTCCTCGCCGGCGATGAACTCGGCCGCACACAACTGGGGAACAACAACGCTTACTGTCAGGACAACGAAATCAGTTGGCTGAATTGGGATCGACTTGGCGAAGAAAAAGAACTGGTTGCTTTCGTACGGAGACTCATTGCACTCCGCCAGAACCATCCAGTCTTCCGCCGCCGGAATTTTTTCCAAGGACGCTCCATCAAAGGCGCAGGGATCAAGGACATTCTCTGGCTCCGGCCCGACGGTCGGGAGATGCCCGATGAGGAATGGAACCAGGAGCACGCCCGAACTCTTGGTCTTTTTCTTTCCGGCTCGGCGGTGGATGAAATCGATGAACGCGGCCAACTTATCACCGATGAGAATTTCGTACTCCTCATGAATGCGCATCATGAGGAGGTTCCCTTCACTGTCCCAACGGCCGCGTCCGGAATGATGTGGAACTGCCTCGTTGACACCTCTTTTGAGCACGCCTGCAGTCCCGGCACCGTTCACGAACCCGTGACCCCATATCCTCTGCAGCCCCGCTCACTCGCCCTTCTGGTCGAGCGCCAGCGCGAGCAAGTTCGGCAGGATCGCCGCAATGGAGCGTAAGCACGCCATGCCCTTTGGGGCAGAAGTCCTCGCCAACGGCAATGTTCGCTTCCGTTTGTGGGCTCCTGCCAAAAAGCGGGTAACACTCTGTCTCGAAAATGGCGGTGGAGCTTACCCTCTGCTCCCCCTGGAAAACGGATGGTTTGAACGGATCTCTCCCGAAGCTACGGCTGGCTCACTTTACCGCTTTCAAATTGACGACAAAATGGAAGTGCCCGATCCCGCTTCGAGATTTCAGCCTCAGGATGTTCATGGGCCCAGCGAAGTAGTAGACCCGACCGCCTTTCAGTGGCGCGACGACAGCTGGCGAGGTCGACCCTGGGAAGAAGCTGTCATCTACGAACTCCACGTGGGAGCCTTTACACCCGAGGGAACATTTCGCGGAGTCGAGCAGAAGCTCGACTATCTACGTGATCTAGGCGTCACCGCTGTGGAACTTATGCCCGTCGCCGATTTTCCCGGCGCGCGGAATTGGGGATACGACGGTGTCTTACTTTTCGCACCCGACAGTTCTTACGACCGCCCCGAAGACCTCAAACAACTCGTGCAGGCCGCCCACGCCAAGGGGCTGATGATGTTTCTCGACGTCGTGTATAACCACTTCGGTCCCGAGGGAAATTACCTTCACGCGTACGCGCCGCAATTCTTCACCGACCGTCACCACACGCCCTGGGGCGACGCAATCAACTTCGACGGGCCGGAAAGCCGCGTCGTGCGCGATTTCTTTATCCACAACGCGCTTTACTGGCTCGAGGAATATAACTTGGATGGCCTCCGCCTCGACGCCGTGCATGCGATCGTCGATGATTCGAGTCCGGATATCCTGACCGAATTGGCGCAAACTGTGCGGGAACGATTCGGTGCGGAAAGGTTTGTTCACCTGGTCGTCGAGAATGGCGACAACACTGCGCGCTATTTAAGTCGTGACCAAGCCGGCGGCATTCGATTGTACGACGCACAGTGGAACGACGATATCCACCATTGCCTGCACGTACTGTTGACTGGTGAAACTGACGGGTACTACTCCGACTATGCGCCCGATCCGATGCGGTATCTCTGCCGGTGTTTGAAAGAGGGCTTCGCGTATCAAGGCGACTACTCCGAGTACCATGGTGGAAATCGTGGTGAGCCCAGTACTCACTTGCCTCCCTCTGCCTTCATTTCTTTTTTGCAGAATCACGATCAAGTCGGAAATCGGGCCTTTGGCGAAAGAATCACTCAACTCGCCGATCCGCGCGCCCTCAAGGCGGTCGTAGAGATTCTCCTTCTCGCACCACCTCCTCCATTGTTATTCATGGGCGAGGAGTTTGGCGCCGTCACGCCGTTCCTTTTCTTCTGTGATTTTTACGGAGACTTGGCTGCTGCCGTCACTAATGGAAGAAGAAGCGAGTTCGCTCGATTCGCCAGGTTCAACTCCTCCGACGTGCGCGAGTCCATCCCCGACCCGAATGCCGAGAGCAGTTACCTGCGATCCAAGTTGAACTGGGACAACTTGCGCGATAATGTCCACGCTGAGTGGCTCAATCTGTACCGCGAACTACTGGCCATCCGACAAAGCAAAGTCGTCCCTCATCTTGGAAACGCTTGCGTAACCAAATGTGACGTCTCTCAAGGCACGGAGCACAAGGTCTCAGTCGATTGGGTTTTTGAGGACGGAGCACGCCTGGAACTCCGCGCCAACCTCGGCAACGAAGCGGCGTCGATCGCGGAAGAGCGTCGATCGCCACCGTTTTATGCCAGCAGACCAAAAGCCGCCGCGGCGTTTGAGCATAGCTCCCTGGCGCCCTGGTCGGTGGCCTGGTTGGAACTTGTCACGTAGGCGGTCTTGGAAAGGGCGCGACTTTAGACGCGCCGACGCATATCAAGAAGGATGCGGCTCTAGGCGCCGCGGGATATCATTGAGAAACCGCTCGAGCGGGCGTTAACAACAGTCCCACGGTTCCATCAGGTTTTCTCCTCGAAGGTCTCCGCAGAAACCTGTATGGTGCTTCCCTGCCGCCGCATATAGTGTAAAAGTGGATTTTTGTTCCCCGGTGTACCTGCGAAAGATATCCCCACAAAATGAAGCAGCTCGACCAAATTCCGACGGCCACCTACCGCCTGCAGCTCAATCCCCATTTCACTTTTCGCGACGCCGCGGCAATCGTTCCTTATCTCAGCGAGCTTGGAATCAGTCACGTTTACGCCTCGCCCTATCTGCGGGCCAGGTCGGGAAGCATGCACGGGTACGACATCATCGACCACAGCTCAATCAATCCCGAGCTGGGCACCCCGGACGACTACGAAGGCTTTGGCTCCGAGTTACATCGTCACCGCATGCGCCAGATTCTCGACATCGTTCCTAACCACATGGGGGTCATGGGCAGTGACAATGCCTGGTGGCTCGATGTTCTCGAAAATGGCGAAGCCTCTGACTTTGCGGACTTCTTCGACATCGATTGGGACCCAATCAAAGATGAACTTAAGGGCAAGGTTCTCATTCCCGTTCTTGCTGAACAATACGGGAACGTCCTCGAGAAGGGCGAACTCAAACTAACCTTTGACCCCGAGCGCGGAGAGTTCAGCATCTTCTATTTTCAGCATCGCTTTCCGGTGGATCTCAAAGAGTACTCAGGCATCTTGGGTTTCCAGATCGAACGTCTGCAGGAAAAACTCGGGCCCGCTCATGAGGACTTCCTCGAACTGCAGAGTATCATCACCGCATTCGGACATCTGCCGGACCGTCGTGGCGTCGCTTCTGATCAGAAGGTCGAACGCAACCGTGAAAAGGAAGTGCAGAAACGCCGTTTGGCCGCTCTGTGTGCGCGATCCCACGACATAAAGGAATTCATCGTCGAGAACGTAACAACAATTAATGGCACGCCCGACGATCCCCGCAGTTTCGACGCTTTGCATGAACTCATCAAGGCCCAGCCGTATCGCTTCGCCCAATGGCGGGTTGCCGCAGATGACATCAATTACCGCCGCTTCTTCGACATCAATGATCTCGCCGCCCTTCGCACCGAGAACGAGAAAGTCTTCAACGAGACGCACAAGCTGATTCTGGACCTTGTTGCTCAGGGAAAACTCGACGGACTTCGCGTCGACCATCCCGATGGCCTGTACGACCCGGCTCTTTACTTTGAGCAATTGAGCGGTCGCTTGCGGAAAGAACTGGAGCCTCAAGACCGCGAGGCTTATCTGATCGCGGAAAAAATTCTCACCGACAACGAGCGCCTGCCAAACCAATGGCCCATCGATGGCACAACCGGCTACGAATTTGCCAACCTGGTCAATGGACTCTTCGTGGACCGTTCAGCCGGTGAAAAATTGGAGCGTATCTATCGATCCTTCACCGGCATCTCGTCAGAATTTGCAGACGTCGTCTATCTATGTAAGAGGCACATCCTCAAGGTAGTGCTCGCCAGCGAACTGAACGTGCTCGCCAATCTCCTCAGCCGCATCGCTCTTGCCAGCCGCTACACTTGCGATTTCACCCTCAACAGTCTTCGCAGCGCGCTAGGCGAAATCATCGCCAGTTTCCCCGTTTATCGCACCTACGTAAATAGTCCCGAGGTTTCTGAGGAGGACCGGCGCTACGTCGAAAAGGCCGTCCGTGCCGCAAAGAAGATAAGCAACGCAGCGGACCTGAGCGTCTTCGATTTCGTGCAGCATATCTTGCTGATCGACGTGTACGGTAGCAATGCTGGTTGGTACAAGCAGGCGGTAGTCCGTTTTTCCATGAAATTCCAGCAAGTCACGGCTGCAGTGATGGCCAAGGGACTGGAGGACACCGCGTTCTATCGCTACAACCGCCTGGTCTCCCTCAATGAAGTCGGAGGAAATCCCAACCGCTTCGGCACGACGGTTGAGGAATTTCATCGCGCGAACCAGGAGCGACTCTCCTGCTGGCCTGACTCGATGCTGGCTTCCTCGACACACGATTCGAAGCGTTCCGAAGATGTGCGGGCCCGTATCAACGTGCTTTCCGAAATGCCCCGACTCTGGCTCCTTCATCTGCGCCGATGGCGCGACTGGAACCGCGGCAAGAAGCGACGGATCGATGACCAGGCTGCGCCCACACGAAACGACGAATATCTGCTCTATCAAACCCTCATCGGGACTTGGCCCTCGGAATCGCTCGACGATACTGGCTGGAAGGCATTCACAGAACGCATCGAGCAGTACGCGCTCAAAGCGGCGCGCGAAGCCAAAGAGCATACTAGTTGGGCGAATGCCAATTCAGAATATGAAAGCGCTCTCGTAGATTTCACCCGCGTGATTCTCGATCGTTCCGCTCACAATCGGTTCTTAGCTGACTTCGAGGACATAGCCCGCCGCATTGCCCGCATCGGTACGTTCAACAGCTTTTCGCAAACTCTTCTCAAACTGACATCCCCAGGAGTGCCCGATATCTACCAGGGAAACGAATTGCTGGAACTGAACCTGGTCGATCCTGACAATCGGCGACCCGTCGACTACGATCGCCGGAGAGAGTTGCTCGCGACGCTGAAGCGAGAAACCGCCTCAACCCGCGAGTTGACAACCCGGGTTCGAGACTTGATTTCGGTACCTGACAGTAATGCCGCGAAACAATACCTTACGTGGAAGACCCTCACCTTCCGCCGCCAGCAGCCAGACCTGTTTCATCGCGGCAGCTATATCCCTCTGCATGCGGCAGGAGAGAAATCCGAGCATGTGGTCGCTTTCGCTCGACAGCAGGAAGGGCGCACGATCATCGTTGCGGTCCCGCGGCTCTCCGGAAGGTTGATGGGCGAGAATCACGACTCAGTGTGTGAAGAAGCAATTTGGCGAGACACGACCCTCGAAATCCCCAGCGATGGAGTGGCCTGTTATCACAATCTCTTCACCGGCGAGTGCCTGCCGCTCAAACCGGATCCAATGGCCCGCATTCCTCTCTCCAACCTGTTTCGCAACTTCCCTGTCGCGTTCCTGGTCGGCGAACCGCAGCCCCCAACCCAAGGTTGCGCTTAAGAGCGGCCTCCGGAGCAAAGAATCCGGCTCATCAGGTCCAGGGAATAGTGCGTGCGGTCTCCGGTCAAGGGCCGCGATCGACTGTCCGGCAATGGACAGTGCAATCTCCCAGCGAACATTTCAAGCCTGCACCCGATACAACAACGTGATCTTATCCCCCTTGCTTTCAAAGATTTGACTGAAGCGCACGTTGGCCCTGAAGTTGCCACACCACAAGGTGATGGATATCGCCCGCCCAGAATTTAAGGAACGTAAACGTCGGCGCCAGATCGCCACAGCGGCCGTGGTCATTGTGGTGGTGGCTGCCCTAACCGTCGTCGTATATCGCCTGCGTCCGGCTGCGCCCACCGTCGAGCGCGGCACAGTGTGGACCGACTCGGTGAAGCGCGGCTCGATGTTGCGCCAGGTGCGTGGCATTGGATCCCTGGTGCCTTCGCAAGAATCCGTGTTGCAGATTCCGGCTGAGACCGAAGCCACCATTATTCGCATCCTGATGCTCCCGGGATCACTGGTAAAGGCCGACAGCGTTCTCGTCGAAATGAGCGATCCCCAGGTGGAACAGGCCGCGGTCGACGCTCATCTTCAATGGAAGGCCGCCGAGGCCGAGTATCAGAGCCAGCGCATGAAGCTGGAAAGCGACCTCATGAACCAAAAAGCGGGGGCCGCCACGGTGAAAGCCGACTACAACACGACGCAGTTGCAGTCGCAAACCGACAAGGCTCTCTACGATCTCGGCGTGATCTCCGGATTGGCTTATAAGGCTTCGAAGAGCAAAGCTGATGAACTCACTATCCGCAATGGGCTGGAAGATCAACGGTTGGAGAGCACGCAGAAAGCAATCGACGCGCAACTCGCCCAATTGCAGGCCAAGGTCGACCAGATGCGCGTCCTGGCGGAGCTGAAGCAAAAACAACTCGATGCTCTGAAGGTCCGAGCCAAGATCGAAGGAGTCCTGGTCGAACTGCCGTTGCACGTCGGGCAACACGTAACGCCCGGAACGATGCTGGCCAAGGTGGTCCAACCGAATCACCTCATGGCCGAACTGAAAGTCGCCGAGACCCAGGCTCGGGACGTGCAGATCGGCGAACCGGCATCGGTCGATACGCACAATGGCGTGATCGCCGGCTCGGTGATGCGCGTCGATCCCGGTGTGCAAAACGGAACGGTAACCGTCGACGTCAAACTGGTAGGCGAGTTACCGAAAGGCGCCCGACCTGACCTGAGCGTTGACGGCACAATCGATCTCGAACGTCTGGATAATGTGCTTTATGTGGGGCGTCCGGCATTCGGGCAGGAAAACAGCACGATCAGCCTCTTCCGGCTTGACGGCGACGGACGTGACGCAACGCGTGTTCCGGTGAAAGTGGGACGTGCTTCGGTGAATTCGATTCAAGTCATCGAGGGCTTGCACGAAGGCGACACGGTCGTGCTTTCCGACATGTCGCGATGGGACAACACGGATCGCATACGGCTTCAGGACTAAGAACAAAACTCAGAAATCGAGGCGAATCTTTCATGAGCGACGCTAGCCAACCACTCATTCAGATTACCGATATGACAAAAGTCTTCTACACGGACGAAATCGAAACGCACGCGCTATCGGGAGTGCACCTTTCGGTCAACAAAGGCGAGTATGTGGCCATGTCAGGACCATCGGGCTGCGGAAAGTCCACGCTGCTCTCGATTATCGGACTGCTCGACACTCCCACAGGCGGCCGCTATTTTCTGAATAACAAGGCGGTGGAGAACCTGGATTTCGCCGAGCGGGCCCGCATCCGCAACCAGGAGATCGGATTCATCTTCCAGAGTTTCAACCTGATTGGCGATCTCACGGTCTATGAGAACGTCGAATTGCCGCTGACGTATCGGCAGCGCATGCCGAGCGCCGAGCGAAAAGGGCGCGTCATGGAGGCGCTGGAACGCGTGGGGATGGCGCATCGCGTTCGGCATTATCCGTCGCAGCTCTCGGGCGGTCAGCAGCAGCGCGTCGCAGTCGCTCGCGCACTGGGCGGGAAGCCGTCAATCCTGCTCGCTGACGAACCTACGGGAAATTTGGATTCGCGCAACGGGGAAGCCGTGATGGAGTTGCTGGCCGATCTGCACCGCGAGGGCGCAACCATCTGCATGGTGACGCATGATCCCCGCTTCGCCAAGCATGCACAACGGGAAGTGCATCTCTTCGACGGCAAGGTCGTGGCCGAAGAAGAACTCAAGAAGCTGTTGGCGGATGTAGGCGCATGAACCACTTGCTTCAAGATCTCCGTTTTGCCTGGCGGCAGTTGCTGAAGAGCCCCGGCTTCAGCGCAGTCGCAGTACTGACGCTGGCACTCGGAATCGGCGCGAACACCGCAATTTTCAGTGTTGTGAACGGAGTATTGCTCCGTCCTCTTCCGTTCAAAGATCCAGACCGGATCGTTCGCGTCTGGCACACACCGCCGGCGAAGAGTTTTCCCGGGATCCCAACTTTCTCCGTGTCGGCCGCGAATTATTTCGACTGGCAACGAGACAACCACGTTTTCGAGCGGATGGCGATCTACAACTACCGCGGCTTCACGCTCACCAGCGCAGCCCAGCCGCAGCAAGTCGACGCCAGCGCCGTCAGCTCCGGTTTTTTTGAAACGCTCGGCGTTGCCCCGTTGCTGGGGCGCGTTTTCTCCCCCGAAGAAGACCAGCCGGGACACACGAATGTGGTTGTCCTTAGTCACCGGTTCTGGCAGGAGCACTTCGGCGGGGATGCGAACCTTGTCGGCCACAACATCACGATGGACGGAAAGAATTTCCTGGTTGCGGGAGTGATGCCCGCAAGCTTCCGATTCCCGGATTACGGCCCGATGCAGGTTCAGATGTGGACGCCGATGGGCTGGACCGACCAGGAACGAGCAGTGCGTGGGGAGCACCACTCGGTTGTGATCGCACGGCTCAAGCCGGGCGTCGATCTGAAACAGGCCCAGGCTGAGATGAATACAATTTCGAGCCGCCTGGAGCAACTCTATCCCGCAGATGACAAGGGATGGGGCGCAACAGTCGTGCCCCTCCATCAAGATATGGTGAGCGATGTCCGACCGGCGCTGCTCGTGCTGCTGGGTGCCGTTGCTTTTGTGCTGCTGATCGCCTGCGCTAACGTCGCCAACCTTGTGCTCGCACGAACGTTCGGACGGCAGAAGGAGATCGCAATTCGCTCCGCGCTGGGTGCGAGTTCCGGCCGCGTGCTCCGCCAGATTCTGACCGAGTCCGTACTGCTGGCAGCGATCGGCGGGGCGCTTGGATTAATCCTCGCCCCTTCCGGTCAGCGTTTGATCCTGTCATTTCTTGCAAATCAGATGCCCGATGCCGTCACAGTGCACCTGGACCTGAAAGTTCTGGCATTCACGGCATGCGCTTCGGTGCTCACCGGAATCTTCGCCGGAGTCCTTCCCGCCCTGAGGCTGGCGAACTCCGACGTCAACCAGGCCATGAAACAGGGGTTGGGCCGAACCGATGTGAGTTCTGGCAGCCACCGGACGCGCAGAATTCTAGTCGTTGCCGAGGTTGCCCTTTCAATCGTACTGCTGGTTGGCGCAGGACTGATGATCCGCAGTTTTGAACATCTGCAGCATGTGGCTCCCGGGTTCGAATCTCACGGCGTTCTCACGATGACGGCTGCGATCGCCCGCGCTAAGTTTTCCGAACCCGTCCAGGAAATCAACTTCTTCGAACAAGCGCTAAAGCGCGTGAGGGCACTGCCGGGCGTACAGGCAGCGGGCGTTGTCGACGACATTCCACTCGACAACAGCGGTTCTCATCAGCCCATCGCGATCGAGGGGCAGCCCGAAGTCGCGATGGCCGACCAGCCCGAAGTCGACGTTCGATTGATCAGCGCCGGCTACTTGCACGCCATGCACATCCCTTTGCTGCGAGGGCGCGATTTCGGAGATCAGGACGTGAGCGATAGGCCGACCTCCATTCTGATCAGCGAATCCATGGCGCGGCGTTTCTGGCCTGGCGAGGATCCTATAGGCAAACGTCTAACGCTGACGTTCTCTCCGAAGCACGTTCGTGAAGTCGTTGGGGTCGTTGGAGACGTAAAGCTCGACAGTCTGGACCAGCAACGCCCTTCCACGACGATTTACGTGCCCTTCGATCAACTCTCCTCGAGTGCGGAATCCAACTTTAATTCTTTTCCCATGACGCTGGTTGCGCGGACTGCGACGACTCCAGGCAGCATGGTTTCCGCGGTCACGAATGCGATCCACGAGGTCGATGGCACGGTTCCTGTTCGCGACGTTTTCACCATGGATGACGTGATCACCAAGTCCCTGTCGCAATCGCGATTCAACACGTTGCTGCTGGGCGTATTCGCCGGACTGGCGCTGCTGCTGGCAGCCATTGGCATCTACAGCGTGCTCTCGTACAGCGTCAGGCAACGAGTGCCGGAAATTGGAATCAGGCTAGCTCTCGGTGCGCGAATGACAGATGTGTTGCGCATGGTCGTAGTCGAAGGAATGAAACCGACACTGCTCGGGGTCGCGATCGGCTTGGCAGCCGCGCTCGCTATGGGACGGCTGGTGGCAAGTCTCATCTTCCAAGTCAAACCAACGGATCCGACGACCTTCCTTGCTGTGGCTGTCTTGTTGGCGTTGATCGCGTTGCTCGCTTGCGTCATTCCTGCCTACCGGGCGAGCAAGGTCAACCCAGTGGTGGCGTTGCGGAACGAGTAATCGCAAGGCCAGCGAACGCTGGGATGGGGTGCAAACATGAGAGACCTGCTCCACGACGCACGCTTCGCCTCGCGGCAACTCCGCAAGAACAAAACGTTCACGGTGATTGCTGTGACGACGCTGGCCTTGGCCGTGGGCGCCAATACCGCAATTTTCTCCGTTGTGGAGACAGTTTTGCTGGCGTCACTTCCCTACAAACAGGTCGATCGACTCGCAATGGTCTGGGGGCGGAATCTCTCGCGTGGAGATAAGCAATTTTCGATCTCCGCCGGAGATTTCACCGACTGGAAGCAGAAGAATGATGTCTTTGAGGATATCGCCGCGTCTTATGACGACGAGGTCACGCTGACCGGCGTTGGCGAACCAAGGCTGGTTCTCGGGTATGCCTTCACGCCGAACTATTTCCGCATTCTTGGCGTCGCGCCTGAGATGGGCCGCACCTTCACAAATGAGGAGGCTCATTCGAACGCTGAGGTTACGGTAATCAGTGACAAATTCTGGCGGAGTACTCTTCATGGCGACCCGAATGTCCTGGGCAGAGCGATAACGATTGACGCCAAACCGTACACGATCGTCGGCGTGATGCCGCCCGGATTTGAATATCCTCCTCGGACTGAACTCTGGAAGCCGCTTTTCCTTACCTCTCCGGACGACTACGAACATCGCTTCATCCGCGTGATCGGCAGGCTGAAATCCGGTGTTTCGATCGGGGAAGCACAGCTACGCATGAACGCGCTCGAGAACCAGATAGCTGCGCAGCATGCCCAAACCGATACCGGCAATGAGACCTGGGTTGAACCACTGCGACACCAACTGTCATGCGATATCCGTCAGCCCTTGCTTGCTCTTTTCGGTGCGGTGGGTCTGGTGCTGGTCATTGCATGCGTCAATATAGCGAGCCTGTTTCTGACCCGGACTGAAGACCGCAGGGTGGAGGTTTCGGTGCGGGTCGCGATGGGAGCGACCCGGTTTCGCTTGCTGCGGCAATTCTTGTGCGAGAGCCTGATGCTCTCGCTGCTGGGTGGAGTCCTGGGGTTCGTTCTTGCCGTCTGGTGCACGCATTTTCTGCTGACTATTTTCCCCAATGGCATCGCCAACCTGAGCATTCCGAGGGTCGAGGCGATTCCAATCGATACCATTGTGCTGCTGTTTGCATTGGGAATCACCATCGTGACCGGGTTGGTCTTTGGTGCTGTTCCGGCGATGCAGTCCTCTTATGCGGTTGGAAATGAAGCATTGAAGGAGTCTCGAACGTCCGGTTCCAGCCTTCGATCGACGCGCGTGCGGAGTCTTCTGGTGGTCACAGAGATGACGCTCGCTGTGATATTGCTGGCGGGCGGAGGATTAATGATCGAGAGCTTTCGGCATGTATATCGCCAGGGTCTCGGCTTTCGTCCAGACCCGGTTCTAGCTCTCGAAGTATTTCTTCCACGCAATCGATATCCGAGCGAGCAGCCTCAAAAACGAGACGGCTTTGTATCGAACGTGATTGCAGGTCTTCAGCGTGTTCCGGGAGTATCGGCGGCGGCGGCCACAAATTTCCTGCCGCTTTCCGGATTCTGGGGAGCCACCGACTTCACGATCGAAGGGGATGATCGACAAACAGACACAGTTAAGCCGAATGCCGACAATCGCCTGATAACGCCGGGTTACTTTTCGACGATGGGCATCGGCTTGGTTCGAGGACGCAACTTCACCGATGCGGATCGCTTGGGCACGGAGCGGGTTGCGATGGTCAACGAAACCCTCGCGCGACACTACTTCGGCGGTATCGATCCCATCGACAAGATTCTGCAACTCGAGGATCCCGCTCATCCTGAGCGATGGCGAATTGTCGGGGTCGTTTCCGATGTGAAGTCTTTCGGTCCGGAACAAGCTGTCCATGCGGAACTCTACCGTCCCTTGGCGCAGTTGCCATTTCCCCTGCTGGCATTCGTGGTCCGAACGAATGGCGATCCGGCAGCAATCCTCAAAGCGTCAGAACAAGCGGTCTGGAACGTAGATAAGGACCAGCCTGTATTCGATGCCATGCCGATGCGCGCGCTGGCGGCTCAGTCGATGACTCTGCGACGTACCAGCACCATCCTGCTGGGAGCGTTCGCCGCGCTGGCCCTTATCGTCGCGGCAGTGGGGCTGTATGGAATCATCGCCCACACTGTGGTGCGACGCACGCACGAGATCGGTATTCGCATGGCTTTGGGAGCCCGGCCAGGCGACGTACTGCTGCAGGTGATCCAGCGGGGAATGACGTTGGTTCTTACGGGCGAGGTTGCAGGATGTGCGGTCGCTTTGCTTGTCATGCAGTTGGTCTCGAACGTTTTGTACGGAGTGAGTCCACGCGATCCGTGGACGTTTTCGATTGTCGTGCTGGCGTTAAGTGCGGTGGCGCTCATCGCCTGCTACATCCCGGCGCGTCGAGCGATGCGAGTCGATCCGATGGTGGCGCTGCGATATGAATAAGGACGTTTATCAATGAACAACCTGCTTCAGGACATCAGCTACGGTCTTCGCACGTTGCGTGCGAAGCCAACCTTCACGGCAGTTGCCGTGCTGACACTGGCGTTAGGGATCGGCGGGAACGTCGGCATGTTTAGCGTGGTGAACGCCGTGTTATTGCAGCCGCTTCCCTTCCACGATCCTTCACGGTTGGTGCTGGTGCACGAAGGAGCACCCGCGCTCGGATTTCCCAAGATCGGATTCTCCGCCGCCGATCTCATGATCTACGAACGGGGGCAGGAGTCGTTTGAAGGCATGGCGCCGTACCAGAACAAGAGCTTTGAACTGTCAGGAGCAGAAGAGCCGAGGCGAATTACAGCCGCGCGTGTGGCGTGGAATTTGTTTCCCTTGCTTGGTGCTCAGCCGCTCCTTGGACGTTCGTTCCGGCAGGAGGAGGATCGGCCCGGCGTTGCAGTCGCCATGGTGAGCTATGGACTGTGGCAAAGCTTTTTCGGAGGCTCGCGCGATGTTGTCGGTCGCAGCGTGACGCTGGACAGAATACCCTACACGATCATAGGAGTGATGCCTCGTGAATTCCGCTTCCCTTTACCGGGAGCGTCCAGCAACAGCGACCCGGCCGAGGTTTGGGTTCCGATCGCCTTCACCAAGGCCGAACTTGAAGGCTGGGGCGACATGTTCAACAACGACGTGGTCGCACGCCTCAAGCCAGGTACGGCGCTGACCCAAGCACGGTTGGAAGCGGTTGCCTTGGCAAAAAGGATCTACCAGGCTTATCCCGCTGAACTGGTGCAGACTTTCAGCAACGCGACCCTTGTAGCCCTGGTAGATCCAATGCAGACCGAGCTCTCGGGCAGCGTACGTCCGCTCTTGTTGGTATTGCAGGGCGCGGTTGGGCTGGTTCTACTGATCGCGTGCACCAACGTGGCGCTGCTTTTGCTGTCGCGCGCCTCCGGACGCAGCCGGGAGATCGGCATTCGTGCGGCCATGGGAGCCTCGCGCTCGCGTTTGATCGGGCAGTTGCTCACCGAGAGCTTTCTGCTGGCAGTTTTAGGCGGTGCGCTAGGACTTGGGCTCGCAGTCTGGTCCAAAACGCTGCTGCTGAAGCAACTTCCTGCAGGCATCGCCCTGCCCCGGGAAGTGCCGCTCGATTCCTCCGTATTACTGTTCACCCTGCTGACTACTTTGATCACGGCAATTCTGTTCGGGCTGGCTCCGGCGTTCCACGTGACGCGTCGCGGACTATGGAGCAATGTGCAGGAAAGTGGCCGAAGCGGCACCGCCGGCAAGGCACGGCACCGGGTCCAGGATGCATTCGTCGTGGCCGAATTCGGGCTGGCGCTTCTGCTGCTGGTCGGAGCGGGATTACTCTTACGCAGTTTCTCCAAGCTGCTAACGGTCGATCCTGGCTTTCAGGCTGAGAACGTACTGGGTATGACTGTGCCGTTGCCTGCGCAGGCGTATCCGAGTGCGAACAGCGTTCGCAACTACTATCAGCGGGCGATTCTTCAGGTGTCGCAGATTCCAGGAGTGATCTCAGCGGCGGCTGCCAATGATTTGCCTCTGAACGGAAATGAGCTCGACGCCGTGCAAATCGAAGCTCAGCAGAAAACCACCCCGGCGGTCCGCCAGACGTGGGTATTTGGCGAATATCTCCAGACTATCGGCATTCCGCTCATCCGCGGCCGCCTGTTCACCGCAGAAGATCGGCAGGGCAGCCAACCGGTAATGATCGTCAGTCAGAGCCTGGCTCAGAAACTCTGGCCGAATCAGGATCCGATTGGGAAACGCATTCTCCGCGGAGATCCCAAGAGTCCATGGCGAACGGTAGTGGGTGTAGTGGGCGATGTTCCCGATGCAGATTTAGCCGCGCAGCCTTTGCCCCACTGCTATTCCCCGTTCTTACAGGAGACCGACGACTTCATCGCGGACAGCGTCGGAGGGGGGCTCCGAAGCCTTCGACTAGCGGTTCGTACGCGCGGCAATCCCGCTGGGATAGCCAGTTCAGTCACGCAGCAACTGCATCAGCTTGATCCAGCGATCGCAGTCTCCGATGTACGGACCATGCAGACAGATATAAAGAATTCGATCGCGCCCCAGCGTTTTAATGCGACTCTCGTTGGGATCTACGCAGGCGTGGCGCTCTTGCTGGCGCTGGTTGGAATTTACGGAGTGCTCGCTTACATGGTCATGCAGCAGACGCACGAAATTGGGATTCGCATGGCCCTGGGCGCACAGAAGCACGACATTCTAAAACTCGTGGTTCGGCGTGGCATGCAACTGGTAACGGTCGGGGCGGTCGCGGGTCTGCTGGGGTCTTGGGGCGTGACACGGTTGATGGGGAGTCTGCTCTACGGAGTTGCGCCGAGCGATCCTCTTACGTTCGCCGCTGTTACGGCGGTGCTGGTCGTGACGGCATTGATGGCTTGCTATATTCCGGCGTTGCGCGCTGCGAGAGTCGATCCGATGGTGGCGCTGCGGTACGAATGAGGAAAGTGAGACAGCGATGAGTGCTTTGTTGCAAGATCTGCGCTATGCTCTACGAAATTTCCGCAACCGTCCGACCTTTGCAGCCGTGGCGATCCTCACGATTGCGATCGGCATTGGCGCGAACACAACCATATTTGGTTGGCTGCGCTCTCTGGTCCTGAATCCGTTCCCCGGAGCAGTAGATCCTGACCGCATCGTAGCAATCGAGAACACTGCGCCGGATGGCGAGCCGCTCACCACGTCCTATCTCGACTTCCGCGATTTCCGGAACAACTTGCACCTCGTCAACTCGGTAACGGCATACCGGGGCTATCTGTTCTCGGTCGGCGATGTGCCGAATGTGGAGCGGGCTTGGGGTGAGATGGTCTCAGGTGGCGTATTTGACATGTTCGGTATCAAACCCGAGGCCGGTCGATTCTTTTCACTCGAGGAACGCGATGATGCTCAGAACGCACACGCGGTCGTGGTCATTAGCCATGGCTATTGGAAGTCGCGCTATGGCTTGAATCCTTCCGCCATTGGAAGCACGCTGCGTATCAATCGAACACCGCTGACGATCATCGGTGTGGCCCCCGAGGGTTTCCACGGTACTCATGCGGGCCTGGATTACGACTTCTGGGTGCCGCTCACGATGTACGGCCAGATGACTCATACCGGCGTCTGGATGTTGCAGGATCGCAACACACGCAACTTCATGCTGGTCGCCCGCCTGGCCCCGGGGATCGCTATCCAGCAGGCGCGTGGAGAAGTACAGGCACTCGCGAACCGCACGGCGGAAACAGATGCAGACTCCAATCTGGGAGTCGGAGCAACGGTGCTTCCAGTGTGGCAATCGCACTTCGGCACACAGGCCATGCTGCTCACTCCTGTCGTCATCCTGATGGGCATCGGAGGCGTTGTTCTCTTAATCGTCTGCGCCAATCTAGCGAATCTGCTGTTGGCTCGCGCCACAGGGCGACAGCAAGAATTCAGCGTCCGTTTGGCATTGGGAGCTCGACCCTGGCGGCTCATGACTCAGCTGCTGACCGAAACGCTGCTGATGGTGCTTATCGGTTCCCTGTTCGGTCTGATCCTGGCGAATTGGCTTGGCGGTGCCCTGCGCTGGCTGCTTCCTGCTGTCGCTCGGCCGGTGATGATTGCTCCTCCGTTGGACAGCCATGTTTTCCTCTTCACTGCAGCATTAGCCATCATCGTGACTGTTCTCGCAGGTTTGGTGCCCGCCCTGCATTCGTCTCGAGCCAATGTTAGTGACGCACTCAAGCAGGGTGGACGCAGCGGAATCTCAGGTGTTCACGCACATCGCTTGCGTGGACTCATGGTGATCTCCGAGGTGGCGCTAGCAGTCGTGGCGATGGTGGGTGCAGCCCTGTTCCTGAAAAGCTTCGAGCGCTCTAGCACCATGGATCCAGGCTTCGCAGCGGAGGGAGTCGCGCTTGCGCAATTCGACTTCTCTACGGCCAACTACGATGCCCAGCAGACCGACACTTTCTGCCGCCGTTTACGTGAACGGCTGGAGCAGTTCCCGGGAGTGAATGCCGTCAGCTATGACGATTCTGTGCCGCTCGGTTTTCACGGTGGCAACTGGGAGAGCCTTGAGGTCGAAGGATACGTACCTGCTCCGAACGAGAACATGAAGATCTATCGCGATCTCATCTCGCCAAGCTATTTCGACTCGATGAAGATTCCGCTGATCGAAGGCCGCGATTTCGATTGGCATGATGACTCCAAGGCTCCTCTCGTCATGATCGTTAATCAGGAATTTGCACGCCGATTTCTGCTGAATCACAGCGTGATCGGCCACAAGGTGCATGGATGGGGCCAATGGTTCACCATTGTTGGGGTCGCGAGGGATAGCAAATATCATCGCGTCACTGAAAATCCGCAACCTTATTTCTACATTCCAATTCGCCAGATCTTCCGCCCGGAATATGGCCTGACGTTTCATGTGCGCACTTCCGGATCCGTTAATGAAGCGATTGCAGCGGTCCGCCGCGAGGCTGCTGCGATCGATCCGGCTATCGTCCTGTTCGATGCGCAGCCCATGACCGAGTACATCTCGGCGTCTCTGTTCGGTGCAAAGATCGCCGCAAATCTGCTCACCCTGCTTAGCGGTATCGGCCTTCTCTTGGCAGCTATGGGACTGTATGGCGTGATGGCCTATTCGGTAGTGCAGCGCACGCGCGAGTTCGGAGTGCGTATGGCTATGGGAGCTAAGCCGCGCGACATTCTGCGGTTGATTCTGCGCGAGAGTGGGACGCTAGCGGTCTCCGGTATGGTGGCAGGATTAATCTTGGCCGCGTTGTCTGCACGGATCGTCGCCAATTCACTCTACGGTATCAGTCCTCTCGATCCTTTGACGTACGCCGCGGTGGGCCTGGTGCTCGTAGCGGTGGCATTGGCTGCGAGCTATGTTCCTGCGCACCGTGCAACGAAAGTCGATCCGATGGTGGCGCTGCGGTACGAGTAAGGAAAGGCCATGGAGAAACTCGTTCTAGATCTTCGCTACGCATTACGGCAGTTGCAGAAAAGCCCCGGGTTTGGCTGCGCTGCGGTGCTTATTCTTGCGCTCGGGATCGGCGGGACTTCCGCGATCTTCAGCGTCCTGAATCCCGTTTTATTTGAACCGCTTCCCTATCCGCATGCAAACCGGATCATGACGATCTGGTACTCCGGAGGGGATGGAGAACGCATCCCCCAGGCGTTCCACACGTATCGCGAAGTCGCAGAGCGGAGCCACTCCTTCGAAGCATTGGCCGTGATGAAGCCCTGGCAGCCCACGCTCAGCGGAGGAGATCAGCCCGAGCGACTCGATGGGCAACGCGTGAGTGCCGCCTATTTCCGGGTGCTCGGCGTGCCACTCGCGCTGGGACGAGACTTCCAGCCCTCCGATGACGTTCTCAACGGGCCGAAGGTTGTAATTCTCAGCAGCGGTTTATGGCGGCGGCGTTTTGGCGGCGAGCCGGGAATCGTCGGTCGTCAAATCCGGCTCGATGATCAGCCTTTCACGGTCATCGGAGTGATGGCGAGCGTGTTCGAAAATGTGCTGTCTCCCGCGGCGGAAGCGTGGACTCCCCTGCAGTACGACACCGGAACTGTTTCGTCGCCGGAAGCCCGCGAGTGGGGACACCACTTGCGCATGATCGGCCGCTTGCGCGCAGAAGTCGAACAGGATCGAGCGCGAAGCGATCTGGCCTGGATCGCGGCCACGCCGGTGCCGGAATTTCCACGCCCGAGTTTTGTGTCTCTGAACCACGGATTCTCCGTTGACTTGCTCCAGGACGACGTTACTCGTGGTGTGAAACCAGCACTGGTTGCGGTTTTCGGCGCGGTCATCCTGGTGCTGCTGATTGCTTGCGTCAATGTGACCAATCTCGTGCTGGCGCGAGCCGCTCGGCGGCAGGGGGAAATTGCAATGCGGGTTGCGCTGGGAGCACCGCCTCAGCGTGTCATGCGTCAACTCGTGACCGAGAGCCTCGTCTTGGCCTTCATAGGCGGTATCCTCGGTGCGTTCGTGACGGAGTTTGGGATCCGCGTGCTGGTAACCCTTAGTCCCGCCGGTCTGCCGCGAATGAACGCAATCCGCCTCGATGGAACGGTTTTCGCATTTGCGGCTGGCGTCAGTCTTGTCGTAGGAATCGTAGTTGGGTTGATTCCAGCATGGCGGGCATCGCGCAGCGACTTGCAAAGCTCGTTGCAGGAAGGCTCGCAGCGCGTCTCCGGCAGCCACCAGGGAATCCGGCGATCGTTCGTTGTGGCCGAAGTTGCACTCGCACTTTTGCTCGTGGTGAGTGCTGGACTGATGCTTCACAGCATCCGCCGACTGCTGGCAGTGCCTGCCGGGTTTGATGCTTCCAACGCAATCAGTCTGCAGGTGCAGACGAACGGCCGTCGCTATGACGACGACCGCGTGTGCAACCAGTTTTTTGCGCAAGCGTTGGAAGCGGTGCGCCAGGTGCCCGGTGTAAACGCGGCTGCGTTCACCAGTCAACTGCCGCTAAGTGGAGACTCCGACATCTACGGTGCGAAGTTCGAAGGAGACAATCCCGAAATCGGTTATCCGGTATATCGCTACGCTGTCACTGCCGACTACTTCAATACGCTCCGAATTCCTTTGCGCAGGGGGCGCCTGCTCGATGCGCACGACACCGAGACCACGCCGCCCGTGATTCTCGTGAGTGAGTCCCTTGCGAAGCGAAGATTTCCTAATCAGGATCCGATCGGAAAGCGACTTCACGTAGGCGGGCAGAACGGCACGCCGGAGTTCACGATCGTCGGCGTCGTAGGAGACGTGAAGCAGATGTCGCTTGGGTTAAACGACTCTGACGCCGTGTACACCACTACAACCCAATGGAACTTGCCGGATCGAACTCTCTCTCTCGTCGTTCGCGGACGCGGTGACGTTTCTACGCTAGTTCCTGCAATCAAAAGTGCCATCTGGTCAGTAGACAACGATCAACCGATCGTGCGGGTTGCGCGCATGCAGATGTTGCTGGCCGAGTCGGCGGCGGAGCGGCGCTTCGTCCTGATCTTGTTCGAGGCATTTGGATTGGTCGCGCTGGCTCTGGCTGCGAGTGGGATTTATGGAGTTCTCTCTGGAAGTGTAGCGGAGCGGACCCGGGAGATCGGAGTTCGATCGGCGCTGGGCGCAACCCGCGGCGGCATCATTGCACTCATCGTGCGGCAAGGCATGACTCTCACTGCACTCGGCGCACTACTCGGAGTTGCCGGAGCCCTGCTCGCAAGCCAGGCCCTCGGCGCGCTTCTGTTCGGCATTTCACGTTTCGATCCATTTACCTATTTCGCAGCCATTGTGCTTCTCTCGGTCGCTGCCTTGATGGCGTGCGTATTACCAGCCTGGCGTGCGTCACGCATCGATCCTATGGTGGCGCTGCGATACGAGTAAGGAAATGTCTATGGAGAATGTGCTTCAAGATGTCCGCTACGCGCTACGGCAGTTGCGCAAGAGCCCGGGATTCGCGATCACCGCGATCCTGATTTTGACGATCGGCATCGGTGCGAGCACAGCCATCTTCGGATTCGTGGATGCGGCACTGATCAGGCCACTCCCGTACGCGAATCCCTCACGATTGGTCGATGTTGCCTCGAGCGCCGCGATGTTTCCCCGCAACAATCTTTCCTATCAGGACTATCTCGACTGGAAGAGGCTGAATCAAGTCTTCACTTCTCTCGATGCCTACAACCAGTCTGGGTATCTGCTGCGCAACGAGTCCGGAAGCGAACCTGTGTCGGCGGTAAAGGTGAGCAGCGGTTTTTTCAAGACGCTGGGAGTAGCTCCCATTCTTGGCCGTGATTTCCATGTGGGAGAAGAACAACTCGAAGCCCCGCGGACGGTGATCTTAAGTTACGCAACTTGGCAGAAACGCTATGGCGGCAGAACAGACGTCGCCGGCGAGACCGTTACGCTCAGCGGAGTTCCTTTCACGATCATCGGAGTGCTGCCCCGGAGTTTCCAATTTGCGCCGCAGGGAAATGCAGAGTTCTGGACCACTCTCCGCGCGGAAGGTTACTGCAACACGCGCCGGGATTGTCACAACTTGTATGGCATCGGGAGGTTGAAAGATAGCGTCACCGTTGCCATGGCGCTGGCTGATATGAAGGCGATTGCGCGGCAACTGGAGATTCAGTATCCGGACGCCAACCGCGGCGTGGGAGCCTGGGTGCAGCCGCTTTCAGAAGTATTTATGAAGGAGGTACGCCCCATCTTCCTCACGCTTCTCGGCGGCGCCGGACTCTTACTCCTCATCGCTTGCGTGAATGTCTCGAGCCTTTTGCTGGTCCGATCGGAGAGCCGCAAGCGCGAGATCGCGGTGCGCGGTGCGCTTGGTGCATCGCGTATCCGCCTGATGCGGCAGTTCACCACAGAAGGACTAGCGCTTGCCTTTGCGGGCGGCGCACTGGGTCTGGCCGTCGCCCAGTCAGCGATGCAGGTTTTAATGCATCTCATCTCCAAAGACCTCATGGCTTACATGCCGTACCTGGCTGGGCTGGGACTGAATTCCCATGTGCTGGTGTTTGCGTTGGCAATCTCACTGTGCTCCACAATCCTGTTCTCAATCACTCCTACGCTTCGCTTGTCGGTCCGGGAAATCAGAGAAGGATTGGCCGAGGGTGCCCGTGGTTACGCCGGGACTCTCTGGAGGCGTTTCGGCGCGAATCTGGTCGTCGTGGAGTTGGCGCTAGCCGTCGTTCTACTCGTAAGCGCGGGGTTACTGGGCAAGAGTCTGTATCATTTGCTGCATGTTGAAATAGGGTTTCAGCCGGACCACTTGGCAACGGTGGAAGTCGAACTTTCGCAGGTCGACTACCCCAAGGACCCACAACAGTCTCAAGCCGCGCGAAAGATCCTGGACCGGCTCTCAACCTTGCCAGGCGTGCAATCAGTAGGTCTCACCTCAGTGCTGCCGGTCAGTTACAACGGAAACACCACTTGGATCAGGGTCGTCGGCCATCCCTATGACGGCGAGCACAATGACGTAAACCAGCGTGATGTAAGTTTTGGATTTTTGAGCAGCATCCGGGCCAGGCTTCTCGAAGGAAGATTCTTCACTGAACTCGACGACGCTTCAAAACCACGCGCAGTGATTATCAATCAGACTCTGGCCAAAAAGTACTTCCCCGGAGAAGATCCCATCGGAAAAAAGATTGGGGACATAAAACTTTCGCCCGACTCCCTCCGTGAGGTGGTGGGAGTGGTGGAGGACATTCGCGACGGATCTCTGGATGCTGAGATCTGGCCAGCCGTCTATTATCCGTTCCCGCAGAGCGCCGACACTGACTTCAACGTCGTCGTGCGCACTTCGCAGTCAGAAGCGTCGCTGCTGCCGGCTATGGTTGGTGCGATCCATGAAGTCGATCCCGGGATCGGCACGATGAATGAAATGACCATGGACAGCAAAATTAATCAATCGACTAGCGCGTATATCCACCGATCCTCGGCCTGGCTGGTCGGAGGCTTCGCGTTTGTCGCACTGCTGCTGGGAGTGGTGGGTCTGTATGGAGTAATCGCTTACTCCGTTGGGCGCCGAACACGTGAAATTGGCGTGCGCATGGCACTGGGTGCGCAACGCAAATCGGTCTATCAACTCATCATGCTTGAAGCGGCATGGCTGACTGGGATCGGAATCATAGCGGGCTTGTTCTGCGCTGTCGGCGCGGCCACTCTCATTCGCGGACTGCTCTTCGGAGTTCGTTCTTGGGACGCGGCCACGCTGGCTGCCGTGGCATGCGTGCTTGCCATCTTTGCGCTGCTCGCCAGTTACATCCCCGCACGCAGGGCAGCACAGGTCGATCCGATGGAAGCGCTGCGGTACGAGTAAAGGACATATGCGATGCATGGCTTAGCTCAAGACGTTCGTTACGCGGCGCGCCAACTCTTCAAGAGTCCGGGATTCGCCGGTCTGACGATCCTTACGATTGCGATAGGAATCGGCGCCGCCACCGCGATGTTCAGCCTGGTCGACCGCATCCTCTTCCGCAGCCTGCCATATCCTCATGATGAACAGCTTGTATCGGTCGGTGTGATTGCACCGATCATCGACGGTGAGTTTCTTTTCGCCTCGAACTATTTGGATTGGCGGGACCGCCAGATCACATTCACCAATTTCACTTCAACAACTGGCGTAAACGATTGCGATCTCACCGACGGACAACCGGTGCGAGTCGCGTGTGCTGCGGTGGCGTCCACCTTCTTGCCGACGTTTTCCATCCAGCCGTTGCTTGGGCGAAATTTCACTCGCGACGAAGATCAGCCGAAATCGCCCAGAGTAGCGTTGCTTACCTACCACTTGTGGCAGGACCGGTTCGCCGGAGATCGAAACGTGATCGGCAGAGTGATGTCGGTCGATGGCCAGTCGACTGAAATCATTGGGGTGCTGCCGCGTGATTTCGAATATCCCACGCTCGCCCACACCGATCTGATTGTCCCGGAAGCCCTCGACGAATCCATCGTGCAACGGAACGTGATGGGAGCGGTGGTCCGCGTGTTCGGCCGGATGAAACCCGACGCCACAGTGGAGCAAACCAAAGCGGAGTTGCAGCCCCTGTTTCGCGATTTTGTGCAGTCTGCGCCGCCTCCGTTCCGGCAAGTGCTCCGCCTGCAAGTGCACTCCATCCATGATCTGCAGGTCCACGACTCTCGCCGTGCCGCATGGCTGCTCCTGCTGTCAGCGGTTGCGCTTCTTGCCATTGCCTGTACCAACGCGGCCAATCTGGTCCTGGCCAGAAGTACAGGCCGTCGCTTGGAACTGGCGGTTCGTTCTGCGCTGGGAGCAGGACGCGCTCGCCTGTTCCGTCAGAGACTGACGGAGAGCGTTATGCTCGCGCTCATCGGGGGAGCGGTCGGTACCGGAATCGCTCATCTCCTGCTTCGAGTCTCTGTGTCGTTAGCCCCGGCGGGAATTCCGCGCCTGACCGAAACCTCGATCGATATTCGGATTTTGTTCTTCGCGCTGGCGGTGTCACTCATCTCAGGGATCTTCTTCGGGACGGCGCCCGCTATGGAGAGACCGCCGCAAATGCTCTCCGTAAACGCAGTCGCGGGACAGCGCCCCAGTCGCCTGCGACAGGGCCTGCTGATCGTGGAAATGTGGATAGCGATCATCCTCATGACCAGCGCGTTTCTGTTTGTCCGCAGCCTGCGAAAGCTCCAGGCCGAGCCTCTGGGGATCAATACCCAGAACATTGTGACTGCGGAGTTCACATTAGGACAGCAGAAATACTCCACCGCCAAAGAAAGGCTCGCGTTCTTCGAGGCAGTGGAGAGACGGCTCGCAGAACTTCCGGGAATCGATGCCGCCGCTCTGACAGATTCACTTCCACCCAATGCGCCCGCCCGCACCATGCCCTATTTTGCGCTGCAAGGAGAAGGTCAGCCGCCCCTTCCTCCCACTGAGGGCGTTGGCGGCATTGTTGGCTGGCGGTGCGTCACGCCTGACTATTTTTCGGCGCTGGGAATCCTGTTACTTCGCGGCCGTCCCTTCAACGAGCAGGACCGCGCGCCCGACGTTCACACCATCATTCTCAACCAAGCCTTGGCCCGAAAGATCTTTTCTACTGAAGATGTTTTGGGCAGGAAGATTCAATTTCGAACCGACCGAGCGGCGCTGAGCGCTCCATTCACTATTGTGGGTGTCACAGGCAATGCGCAAAACCAGGGTCTGGGAGGGACAGTCGGGCCCGAGTATTACATGGTCCGACACCACACTGACAATGACGTCATCTACAACTATCCGGACTCACAGCGCGTGAGCATCGTCATCCGCAGCGGAATCGCAGGTCCGGCGCTGGCACAGGAGTTGCGGCAAACGATCGCAGGCCTTGACCCGACAGTGCCTGTCGAGTTGAGTACCTTGGCGCGGAATGTCAGCAGGATGGCAGAGCGTCCGCGCTTCAGTGCCGCTCTCCTCTCCTTGTTTGCCCTCATCGGCTTGCTCCTGACTGCGTTTGGAATCTATGGAGTCGTGTCGCTGCTGGTGAATCAGCGCACACAGGAAATCGGTATCCGGATGGCTCTCGGAGCCACTCAGAGTCAAGTGGTTGGAATTGTCGTCTGGCAGGTTTCGGTTTGGATCGGCGTTGGGGCAGCGGCCGGAATTCTGGGATCGCTTGTGGCAGCTCGTTGGATTGGTTCTATGTTGTTTGGCGTGCGCCCGAATGATCCCATCACTCTGGCTGCAGCCGCCGGAGCCCTGGTGCTAGTGGCCGTGGTCGCCGCATGGATTCCGGCTCGCCGCACTGCAAAAGTAGATCCCATGGTGGCCCTGCGTTACGAGTGAGGACTTATGGAAACTGTGCTTCAGAACGTCCGTTACGCTTTTCGCCAGTTGCGCAAGTACCCGGGATTCACCGCGGTTGCGGTACTCACGCTGGCTGTCGGCATTGGGGCAAACGCTGCGATCTTCTCACTTGTGGATCAGGTTCTGTTGAAGCAGTTGCCGGTCTCGGAGCCTGACCGTCTTGTGCAGCTCAAGTTCGTGGGTTCCGATACGGGGCATACGGATTCTTATGCCGGCTCGGACCAACTCTATTTTTCTTATCCGATGTATCGCGATCTGCGCGATCAGAACACCGTGTTTTCCGGCATGCTCGCCATGTTCCCGGCGCAGGTCGGCCTGCAATGGAAAAACAGTTCCAGCCTGGTCAAGAGCGAACTGGTTAGCGGAAATTATTTTTCTGTGCTGGGCGTAAAACCGGCATTCGGGCGTCTCTTCCTGCCCGAAGATGGCGCGGCACGTGGCGCGTCGCCGCTGGTTGTCCTCAGTTACCGCTACTGGATGCAGCACTTCGCTTCCGATCCTGCGGTCATCAACCAGGGAGTTTCGATCAACGGAAATCCGTTCACCATCATTGGCGTGGTGCAGCCCGGTTTCGAAAGTGCAATCAGCGGAACGCTCCCCGACGTCTTCGTTCCCATCACGATGAAGCCGCAGATGACTCCGGGATGGGACGAACTCGAAGATCACAGATCGAAGTGGCTGAACATTGTGGCGCGATTAAAACCTGGGATCTCGGTGCAGCAGGCGGAAGCTGGGGTCACTCCCTTGTGGAAGTCGTTGCGCGCGACGGAACTTCAAAGCATCACCTCGCACAGCCAGCGCTTTCGCGACCAGTTCGTGGCGAAAAGTTACCTGACCCTGCTCGACGCATCCAGGGGTTTCTCTCCTTTGCGGGAAAACATGCGGGTACCGCTCCTCATTCTCATGGGCATGGTGGGATTGCTCACGCTGATGGCAACCGCCAACGTCGGCAGCCTTCTGCTGGTACGCGCTGCCGGTCGTATCCGTGAAATGTCGGTCCGCTACTCGCTAGGCGCGAGTCGGGTGAGGATTATCGGACAACTGCTGGTAGAGGGCCTGACTCTGGGACTCTCCGGAGGAGTACTAGGGCTTGCTCTTTCACCCCTTCTCACCAAAGCACTCATTGCTTTAATCACACCGACGTCGGCGGCCGAGGACATGTCCCCGTTATCTGCATCTCCCGACCGAAGCGTTGTCCTGTTCTGTTTTCTGGTCTCCGTTGGCGCAAGCGTCCTCTTCAGCCTCGCGCCGATCATACAGTTCTACAGGCCCAAGGTTACGGCTGCCCTGAAGCAACAAACAGGTACTGGGGAAGTTTCCCATGCGCGATTCCGCCGGATCACAGTGGGCGTACAGATTGGTCTTAGTCTGGTATTGCTCGTGGGAGCTGGACTATTCAGCCGCACGCTGGGTAATCTCAAGTCGGTCGATGTGGGTTTCGTAACGGATCATCTGCTTACGTTCCAGCTTGATCCGCGGCTCGCGGGGTATCAACCTTCCGCAGTAACGGCACTGTACAAACGGCTCCTCGACACAGTGAGCACTCAGCCGGGAGTGCAATCGGTGGGTATGACAGACGACCCGGTGCTGGTGCAATCCGACGCCACGTATTCCGTCGACGTTCCCGGGTATCAACCTCAGGAAGGCGAACACCGGAGTTTCGAATGGGAACACGTGACGCCCGCCTACTTCTCGGCATTGCGGCTTCCGTTGGTGGCGGGCCGGGTCTTCAATGACGCTGATACACCCACTACAAACAGAGTGGTCGTGGTGAATGAAAGTTTTGCCCGCAAGTTTTTCGGCAGGCCAGAGCAATCGCTCGGAAAGACATTCACGGCCGGCAAGGCAGACAGGCCGCTCTCGATCGTCGGCGTCGTGAAGGATGCAAAACATCGGAGCGTCCACGATTTGTTTGTTCCGATCTTCTACACGCCGATCTTCCAGGATGCAGAGCCGGGTTCCGTGGCCGTTTACATCCGTACCCAACAAGCGCCTGAGGACGCTGCAAGCGCGGCTCGCATGGCCGTCGCCCAAATAGACCCCAAGCTGGTGGTCGATACTCTGCAGTCTTTGAATTCGGGAATCGACACCACGCTGACGTCGGAACGCATGCTTTCGTTTCTGGCGAGCAGTTTCGGATTCGTGGCAGCATTCATCACTGCCATCGGCCTTTACGGCGTGCTCGCCTATTCGATCGCGCAACGAACGCGCGAAATCGGCGTCCGCATGGCGCTAGGAGCAACCCGGGGAGCGGTCGTAAAGCTGGTCCTGCGCGAGGTCCTCATGATTACTGGCTGCAGCGTGGTCGCAGCCGTACCGCTATCGGTTGCTCTGAGTAGCTTCGTCAAAAACCAGCTATATGGGATCTCGTACAGCGATCCGAAGACGCTGATCTTCGTCGTACTGACAATTGGAATCATTGCGCTTGCCGCCGCTTCTCTACCAGTCCGCCGCGCGGTGCGGGTGCAGCCAATCACAGCACTCCGCTACGAATGACGAGGTGACAAGGAAATGACTGGACTCATGCAAGATATTCGCTTCGGGTTGCGGCAGCTACACAAGAGCCTTGGGTTCACGGCGATTGCGGCGTTTACGCTCGCTCTCGGAATCGGCGCCAACACTGCCATCTTCAGTTTGGTCAGCGGAATCCTTCTGCGGCCACTTCCCTATCCACGGCCTGCCGAACTGGTAAGCGTTACAGGAACGTATCCCAAGGGCGCGTTCGCCGCCATGCGCGAGCAGGTCCGTACCATGGACGTCGCAGCTTATGCCGAAGGACATGAATTCAACCTGACTCATGTCGGCGACCCCGTGCGGCTGACCGGCACGGCGGTTTCCGCCGAGCTGTTCTCGATCCTGGGCACCCGCGCTGAACTCGGACGAACTTTCTCTGCGGGAGAAGACGCGCCTGGCCAGGACAATTATGTCGTAGTGAGCCACGATCTTTGGCAGCAACGCTTCGGAGGAGACCCGGGCATCATCGGCCGGGCGATCGATCTCGAGGGAATCAGTCGGCAAGTCGTAGGAGTGATGCCTGCCGATTTTCATTTTCCCTCAGCCAAGACTCAGCTCTGGGTGCCTCTGCACAATGAACCGGGCAATGCCGCGACTTATTGGGCGGGGGATTACATGCCGGTCATTGGTCGGCTTCATCCAGGCGTTACCCAGGAGCAGGCGGGTGCTGAGATTGGCTTGTTTCAGTCTCACGTATTCGACCTGTTTCCCTGGACTATGCCAAAGTCCTGGAATGCGGATGTAACCGTCATTAAGTTGCAATATGGCATGGTGGCCGATGTTCGGACGAGGCTACTGCTCCTGTTGGGCGCAGTCGGATTGATTCTGCTCATCGCCTGCGCCAATGTCGCAAACCTTACGCTCTCTCGCGCAGCGACCCGCCAGAAGGAGATGGGAATCCGCTCCGCTCTGGGTGCTGCGCCGCGACGTATCGCCAGGCAATTGTTAACGGAAAGCGTCCTGTTGTCAGGTGTAGGTGCAATCCTGGGGTTCGCAATCGCAGCGTTTGGCCTTTCCGCGCTGAAGTCTGTGTTGCCCAACGACACGCCCCGGTTACTGGATGTACAACTGGATTGGCGTGTCTTGCTTTTCACCTTTGGGCTTGCCGTTCTTACCGGACTGGCCTTCGGCCTGGCCCCTGCACTCGAGTCTTCACGAGCAGCGTTATCGGAGTCTCTGAATGCCGCTGGCCGCGGCGCGTCCGCTTCGGTATCGCGGCGGCTGCGCGGATCGCTGGCCATCGCTGAAGTCGCTTTCTCCATCATGCTGGTGATCGCGGCGGGTCTTCTCATTCGAAGCTTTCGCGCGCTGTCCCACGTCGATACAGGATTTCAGCCGGAACGAATGTTGACCGCACGGATTGCTCCCGAGCAATCCTTTTGCGCTGATCCTCAGCGATGCATCACCTTCTACCGCGACGTCGTCGAACGCATTCGCAGCACATCCGGAATCGGCGGAGCTGCGCTGGTGAACACATTGCCTCTCAGCGGGCGAGTCGCCAAGCGTTCCTTTGACATCGAGAACTTCAGGGCAGCATCTCCGACTGAGTCGCAACCGCTCTTCTGGCTCGATGTTGTCAGCTCCGACTATTTCCGAGTGATGAGCATTCCCCTGGTCTCCGGCAGATGGTTCAACGAGAGTGACGAGTCTGGAGGTCCTCCGGTGGCGGTCGTCTCAGCGACTACTGCCAAACGCTTCTGGAGCGATGGCGACGCCGTCGGCAAGCATGTGCGATTCGTCGGAGAAAACAACTGGCGCACTGTAGTTGGCATCGTCGCGGACGTAAAAGGCTACGACCTTCAAAACAACGAGCCCACCTTCATGAAGGGCACAGCATATGTTCCTTACACGGCTGCAGCGACTCTGGAGGACGGCCGCCTCCCCGCTGAGATGACCATCGCTGTCAGGACAACGGGTGACAGCGCCAATGCGGCAAATCTGCTTCGCAGCACACTAGCCAGACTGGCCTCCAACATTCCGATCACAGAAGTTCGGACCATGCACGCGGTCGTTTCTGAAGCGGCTTCTAGTTCTGCCTCCATCACGCTGTTATTCGCTTCTTTCGCCAGCATAGCGCTCGTACTCGGCATCGTCGGTGTTTACGGGGTGCTCTCTTACCTCGTCTCGCGGCGCAGTAGAGAAATGGGCGTGCGCATGGCCCTTGGCGCGCAACGCAGCGACGTGTTGTGGCTGGTGATGAAGGAAGGCGCAAAATTCGCGGCGAGTGGAATCGCCCTCGGTATAGGAGGCGCATTCGTTGTGGCACGGCTACTATCGAGCCAACTCTACGGCGTCAGCCCCATGGACGCCCTCACCTATATCACCGTCTCCATCGTCGTCGCGATCGTGACGCTGGCAGCATGCTATATCCCTGCGCGGAGAGCTATGGCGATCGATCCGATCATCGCGCTTCGCTACGACTAAGAGAGCACATGAGAATGGCACACATGATGCAAGACTTACGTTACGCTCTACGCCAACTGCGCAAGAATCCCGGCTTTGCCGCGGTTGCCGTGATCACTCTGGCGTTGGGAATCGGCGCCAATACGGCCGTGTTCAGCGTCGTGGACGCCGTCATGCTCCGACCGCTGCCCTATTACCAGCCAGAGCAATTGATTGAGGCGCAATCGATCAATACCCATAACCCTCAGCCCAGTGCCATTAGCTACCCAGACTTTTTTGATTGGCGATCGCAGAACCATACTCTGGACCATCTGGTTTCGTATCACGATGCATCTTTCACTCTGACTGGCATTGATCGGCCTCTGCAGCTAGATGGCGAGATCGTTTCATGGGACCTTCTACCCGCCATCGGCGTGCAGCCGGAACTCGGTCGGGGTTTCACCACCGACGAGGAAAAGACCGGAACCCGGGTCATCTTGATCAGTCATGCGCTGTGGACGACTCAGTTCGCAAGTGACAAATCGATTGTCGGACGTTCGGTCCGGCTCAGCGGTGACCTGTACACGGTCATCGGCGTGATGCCGCCATCATTCCGATTCCCACTCACACGTCCCACGAATGGCGTTTGGACGACGCTAGCGGTCGACGACGATCCAACGGACCCGCATTCCAACATCAAGAATCGTGGTTCGCACTTTCTGAATGCTTTTGGGAGGAGGAAACCGGGAAAGACGGTATCCGAAGTCGATCAAGACCTGCGAGCGATCGCCGTGAATCTCGCGAGAGCGTATCCGAATACAAACACCACGCATGACTCGGCCCGTGCGATTCCCGAGATCGAAGCGGTGCTCGGCGAGACCAGAACCGCTCTTCTCGTTGTGCTGGGTTCAGTCGCGCTCGTGCTCTTAATTGCGTGTGGCAACATCGCCAACCTGTTGCTTGCCCGGATGCGCGAGCGGCAGCGCGAGATGGCGCTGCGGTCTGCGCTCGGCGCCGGGAGACGCAGAATCGTATATCAATTACTCGCGGAGAGCCTTGTCCTCGGGATCTGCGGCGGAGCGGTCGGGTGTGGCCTGGCTTTCGTTTGCACTCCGGCGATTCTTGCCCTCATCGGTGATAGCGTCCCGCGTGCTGCGGATGCGGGTGTCGACCTTCGCGTGCTCGGCTTCGCGATGCTATTGTCACTCGCCGCAGGGATTATCTTTGGCGTCATTCCCGCAATTTCAGGGGCACGCACTGATCTCGTCTCCACGTTGAAAGAGGGCGGACGATCTGAAGCCCTTGGACGCGACTGGCTTCGTTCCGGCCTCATCATCGGCCAGGTTGCTCTCGGCCTCTTGCTGACGGCGGGAGCGGGCTTGCTCATCACCAGCTTCAACCGGCTGCTTCACACCGACGAGGGATTTAACCCGGACCATCTGACCACGATGTTCTTCGATACGCCGGACACACATTATAAGGACACGCGCGGACAGTTCTATCGCGACTACTTCGAGAAGCTCCGTGCCCTGCCCGGTATGCAATCGGCCGCCGGGGTCCTGGTTCTCCCGATGACGGAGGAAGGGATCATCATCAGCTTCGAAGATCCGGAACACCCTGTGCCCGAAGGCCAACAGCCCGTCGCGGACCTTGCCCCGATCACGCCCGGATATTTTAGTGTCATGCAGATCCCTGTGCTCGAAGGACGAGATTTCTCCGAGCGTGAAGACGTGAAGACTGAACCGGTAATGATCGTGAACCAAGCCTTCGCGCAGAAATTCTTCCCCGGCGAGAATGTACTCGGCAAGAAGCTGAAGCCAGGCGCAGGAAACGGGACTCCGGGTGGTCCCTCATGGCGTGAGATCGTCGGTGTCGTGGGAAATGTGAGATTGGGCGCGATGCAACGCGAGATGCATCCAGCGATGTACCTGCCCGCGAGCCAGCTCAATACTTGGTGCTGTCTGTACTCGGTAGTTCGCACGTCGCTCGATCCGACAAGCCTCGGAGCCAGCGTGCAACACCTTGTCTCGCAGATGGACAAGGACATTCCGGTCACGCGCATCCGCACGATGAAAGAGTTGATGTCCATTGAACTGAATGAACCGCGCTTTGCAATGGTTTTGCTTAGCGCATTCTCGGGCCTCGCCCTCGTGCTTACGATCGTAGGCCTGTACGGAGTTATGACTTATTCGGTTTCGCGGCGTACGCGCGAGATTGGTGTTCGAATGGCACTGGGCGCTCCGCGCACCTCAGTGCTGACGATGGTTCTTCGCGATGCTGCAATCCTGCTGATCTCGGGTATCACGCTGGGGACGGTGTGTGCCGTGGCATCTGCGTCGATTCTGCAAAGTATGCTCTACGGCGCGAGGCCCCGAGACCCGATTGTTATCACTCTGGTTTGCATCGGTGTTGGAACTGTCGGGCTGGTAGCCGCCTACATACCTGCGCGTCGCGCGGCGAGGATCGATCCGATGGTCGCATTACGCTACGAATAGATCTCTAGATCGGAGACAAAATGATTCAGCTGAAACATCTTGAACGCAGTTACAAAACGCCCGCCGGCCAGACTTGGGTGCTCCGGCGCGTCAATCTTGAAATTCGCGAAGGCGAATTCATCACCGTCATGGGACCCTCCGGCGCAGGCAAGTCTTCTTTGCTGAATGTCCTGGCTTTACTCGACGACGCATGGGAAGGCGAATATTGGTTCCGCGAGGAGGCGGTTCACGACTTGAAACGAAAGCAGCGTGCGGAACTTGCGAAGCGCAACGTAGGCATGGTGTTTCAGAGCTACCACCTGCTGGATGACCTCACGGTGCAGGAGAACATCGACCTCCCGCTCTCGTATAAAGACATTCCGCGCAAGGAGCGGCAAAGTCTGGTCGCCGACACGCTCGATCGCTTTCAGATCGTCGCCAAGAAGGACCTGTATCCCAGCCAGCTCTCGGGAGGGCAACAACAACTGGTTGGTATTGCACGCGCAGTCATCCATAAGCCGGCTCTGCTTTTGGCCGACGAGCCGACGGGAAATCTTCATTCGACACAGGCAAAGGAGATCATGGAACTCTTTCGAGATTTGAATCAGCAAGGAACAACGATCGTGCAGGTCACGCACTCGGAAGCGAATGCGGCGTACGGAAGCCGCACCATTCAGCTGCGCGACGGCTGGATGGTCGGCGATACAGCCAATCCGGGGCTCTCTCAGCCGGCGGAGGTAAGCGCATCGTGAGCTTACATCCCAGACTTGGCAGGGTGATTGCCGTGGTGAGCCTCGAATTCGCTCTGTGTTTCTGCTCGTGGGCCCAAAACCAGACTGCGTCATCTGCACAGAACAGCGGGACGCAACCAGCCGTCTCCGCTAATTTCGAGATGCCGAAGTCACACAATCCTCTGAGGGCATACGCTCCTGACTCAGTCCCTGAGCCTGCGCTGTCGAATTCTCCTCGTCTTGACCAGTTGGTGCGTGATGGCAAGCTTTACCTTTCATTGAAGGATGCCATTGATCTCGCGCTGGAAGACAATCTCGATCTGGCCATCGCTCGCTACAACTTGCCCATCGCGAATACAGATATCCTTCGTACCCAAGCGGGTGGATTCTTTCGTGGGGTCAACACTGGTGTAGTTCAGGGAACACCAGGCGGAGGTGTTGGCGGATTTGGCACTGGCGCTCCCGGAGCGGGCGCGGGCGGCACCACCGGAGGCGCGGGCGGCGCAGGAGCTGGCGCTTCCGGACTCGTGCAGTCCACCCTTGGCGCCGGCACGGCGGTCTCGTCCTACGACCCGGCAATTCTTGCCTCGATCGGCGCCGAGCATCAGACCACACCTCTCGCAAACCTTCAGATCTACGGTGTGCCCTCCCTGCAGTTGAACACGGGTTCAAGCACAGTCGAATTCCTGCAGGCCTTCCCCACCGGGACCAGCGTCAGCTTCCAGTTTAATAACAGCCGCCAGACGAACAATAGCCCGTTCTTCTTCCTATCGCCGTCCAACAACTCGACGTTTCGCTTCTCGTTCCAGCAACAATTGCTGGCCGGTTTTGGATTCGGCCCCAACCTGCGTTATCTCAGAATCGCGAGCAATAATAAGCGGATCTCCGACATTGCTTTCAAAGACCAGGTCATCGCCACAGTCACACAGATTGAGAACATATACTGGGATTTGGTCAGCGCCTACGAGCAGACTCGCGTCACCGAGCAGTCTTTCGCATTCGCCCAGCAAACGCTGGAGAACACCAAGAAGCAGTTGCAGTTGGAAAGTGTCCCAACGATGGAGGTATTGCGGGCCGAAGCCGAAGTCTCTAAGCGTGACCAGGAGTTGACCGTCGCTCGCACGAATCTTCAACTGCAAGAAACTCTCATGAAGAATGCCGTCACCAAAACTCTCGACGACCCGGTACTGGAATCGATGCCAGTGGTCCCAACCGACGAGCAGATACAGCCTGCACCGATTGAGGCAGTAAAACCGATACGGGACTTGATCGCAGACGCACAGCACAACCGCCCCGAACTTGCCGAGTCCGACATCGACCTCGTAAACCGTCAGATCAGCCGGCGTGCTTCCCGCAACGCCCTGTTGCCGTCCCTTTCGCTGGTGGGCTTTTATGGTGGCACCGGACTCGCCGGTCCCCTGAATCCTCTCTGCACGGACTGCACTTCGAGTGTCCCGGTCGATTTCGCGGGAGCCCTCAGAAATGCCTTCAATAATTCTTCTCCCGATTACTATATTGGGCTGAACTTAAGCATCCCGATTCGTAACCGTGTCGCGAAGGCAGACCAGTACCGCTCCGAGTTGGAGTATCGTCAGGCAGAGTTACGCTCGGAACAACTGAAGAAGCAGGTCCGGATCGAAGTGCGCAACGCGCAATACGCTCTGGATCAGACCGGAGCGCGAGTTGAGGCGGCCCGCAAAGCGCGCGATCTGGCCCAGCGTACTTTCGATATCACAAAGAAGGAACAGGAACTTGGCGCTGGCTCCAGCTATCAGACGCTTTCTGCACAGCGTGATCTCGCATTGGCAGAACTCGATCTCGTAGGCGCAATGACCACGTATCAGAAAGCGAAAGTCGAATTGGATCGCGCCACCGGCACAACCTTGGAACATAATGGCATACTGATTCAGGATGCAATCAGCGGAGTGGTCTCCCAGCACACGCCCTAAATAATCATGCCCACATCAGTCAAAACCGGAGACGAAGTCACAGTGTCCCGGCTAGACTCCGGAGCGCCCATCCGGATTCTGGCCGCGGACGATCAGGAACATATTCTCGACGCCTTGGAGTTCCTCCTTCGTCCTCAGGGATACCGCGTCGACAAGGCTCGCTCTCCAGTGCTGGTGCGCGAGGCGCTCAAGAGCACTTCTTACGACGCGATTCTGATCGATCTGAACTACACGCGCGATACAACCTCTGGACAGGAAGGCCTCGACCTGCTCTCTGAAATCGTGGCCGCCGATGCCACGGTTCCAGTCATTGTCATGACCGCATGGGCAAACGTTGAACTGGCAGTCGAGGCGATGCGCCGTGGCGCCCGCGACTTTGTGCAAAAGCCCTGGGAGAATGAACGCCTGGTATCGATTTTGCGAACACAGGTGGAGTTGCATCGAGCGCTACAGCACGCCGCGCGTCTGGAAGCTGAAAACCGTCTGCTCCGCGCTGAAGGCCGCCCGGAGTTCCTTGCAACCGCGCCTGCGATGCAAGCTGTGCTGGATACGATTGCGCGAGTGGGTCCCTCTGACGCCAATGTCCTGATTACCGGCGAGCATGGCACCGGGAAAGAAGTCGTGGCACGAACCTTGCATGCGCTCTCTGGGCGCGCATCCCGCTCTCTGGTAGCGGTGAATACGGGCGCAATTCCAGACGGAGTGTTTGAGAGCGAGTTGTTTGGCCACGTCAAGGGTGCATTCACTGACGCGCGAACCGACCGCATCGGCCGGTTCGAACTCGCGGACGGCGGCACAATTTTTCTGGACGAGATCGGCAACGTTCCGCTTCGCCAGCAAGCCAAGCTCCTACGCGTTCTTGAATCTGGTGAGGTCGAGCGGGTGGGATCCTCCCGCTCGCGCCGGGTGAATGTGCGGGTGCTTTCCGCTACCAACACGGATCTTCCCGCAGCATGCCGGGCTGGACAATTCCGCGAGGATCTTCTCTTCCGGCTAAATACCGTTGAGGTTCGGGTTCCGCCACTGCGTGAAAGACGCGAGGACATCGCTTTGCTGGGGGCGCACTTCCTTGCACGTTATGCCGAGCGATACCGGCGCCCTGTGCAGACGTTCGATCCGGCGGCACTGCAGGCAATGATGCAGTACTCGTGGCCCGGCAATGTACGGGAGTTGGAACACACGATTGAGCGGGCTGTGCTAATGAGCCGCACGCCGGAAATTCAACCTGCTGATCTCTCGTTGAGTTCTCCTCGCGCTCAGACTCAGAACCTGGAAGACCTCAGCCTTGAGGCCGTGGAAGCGGTATTGGTGCGCAAAGCCCTTCAGCGGTTTCAGGGGAATGTCAGCCAGGCTGCGGAAGCGCTGGGCTTGAGCCGCGGCGCCCTGTATCGGCGCATGGAGAAATATGGGCTCTAGCCCTATTACTCCGAAGCCAAATCGTCCCCGAAAACGCTCCCGCCTTCTCTACGAACATCGCATCAGCTTGTACTCCTTCCTGGTTGCGCTGCCAGCTCTTCTGGTGAGCACAGTCCTGGTTTGGATGCAACCTTGGACGACCGGCTCTCGGCTGGCTCTGACGGGCGCTGAGCTCTTTGTGTGGTGGCTGCTGGCTCTCGCACTCCAGGAGCAAACCACGCGACCTCTGCAGACGCTGGCAAACGTGATCGGATCGCTGCGCGAGGAAGACTACTCATTCCGCGCCCGTAACGCAACCGCGGAAGACGCCCTCGGCGAGCTTTCTCTGGAAGTGAATGCCCTGGCGGATATGCTCTCTTCGGAAAAAGTGCGGACGATCGAAGCGACCGCGCTGTTGCAACGCGTGGTCGATGAAATCGATGCTCCCTTATTCGCGTTCGATCCCGGCACCCAGCTGCGTCTGGTCAATCCCGCAGGCGAGCACCTGCTTCGCCAAAACAGAATTCGAATGATGGGCCGTAAGGCAGCAGAACTGGGGCTGCAGGAATGTCTCTCCGCGACCAATGAGACCGTCGTCGAACTCAATGTTGGTGAGGCACAGGCGCGGTGGCTCCTGCGCCGGAGTTCATTTCGGCAAGCAGGCGTGCCTCACACTCTCGTAGTGCTATCCGATGTGAGTCGCGCACTACGGGAAGAGGAGAGACGAGCCTGGCAGAGGCTCATACGGGTACTCGGCCACGAGCTGAGCAATTCTCTCGCTCCCATCAAGTCGATCGCTGGAAGTCTCAGTTCGCGGGTTCAGTCCACGGAGATCGATCCCGAAGTGCGCAACGATCTGCAACGAGGGCTCGAAATTATCGAGATGCGTTCAGCTTCTCTGCAGCGATTTCTCGAAGCGTACCGCAAGCTGGCTCAGATGCCGAAGCCCAATTTGAAAGATGTCCCGCTGCGCGCTCTCGTCTCGCGAGTGGCGGCTCTCGAGATGCGAGTGAAGGTATGCGTGCGGGAAGGACCCGAAGTTATATTTCAAGCTGATCCCGATCAATTGGAGCAGATGCTCATCAACCTGATCAGGAATGCCGCCGACGCGGTTCTGGAAAACACAAGCGCCGCCACGAAAAAACCTTGCGAACAAGGAACCCACGCTGAAGTGCCCGACGTCGTGGTTCGCTGGGACGCTGACGCTGCTCAAGTTATGCTGGCGATTGAAGATGAAGGGCCCGGGCTCCTGAATCCTGCCAATGTGTTCACTCCCTTCTACACAACCAAACCGAACGGAAGCGGCGTAGGACTGGTTCTCTGCCGCCAGATCGCGGAGGCCCATGGTGGATCGATTGAGATCAGCAACCGGCAAGGCAGCCACGGCTGTCTGGTTAAGGTGGTGTTGCCGAGGTCAGCGTACAGCCCGACACCACCAACAGCTTTCCGAAACTGATGTCAGGTCACACCTCTGCTTGGCTGCAGAAGCAGTCTAGAGTTGGTTGATTATGGGCGCTGACGAACTTCAGCCGTCATGCCTGCCGACTCGCTGGCAACCGGGCGACGTCCCGGTAGCGGATAACTTCTAGTTGGCGGCCGGCGCTCAATGATACCGATGATCGGGGCCTCGTTCAGTCCGTCGACATAAGGTAGCGAGGCAAAGACCTGTTCGCTGCACAAGCGGTCGATCATACGTTGCTGCCGAGCGCTGAGAACGGCGTGAGGGAGAATGGGAAAATTGCGGAACACCCACAACAGATATACCCGCTGGAGGAATGATGGAATTATGTAACGCGGCCCAATGGGTGTCTGCACCTGCACCACACCGGCCGCCAGTTTGTCGATCAACATACTGGGCCCGTCCGTATCCTAAGTTTTGGCCAGAGCAATTCTAGGGCCGCCATTATTGCACCGCGAGGGATGCAAGGGAAGCTTTTTTTGACTCATCGGCAAATCATAGGTTGGACGTGAGCAACGCGGGAGGGACCCTGCTCTGAGCAGAAGGTCGGAATCGGCCCAAAAACCCGTATCAGACGGCCATTTCGGGCAGGATGTCCATGCGGCGGATCTGGGCGGCCACCCCGAAATCGGACCCTTGTTCCTCGACCCGGACGATGGTCGCCTGGCAGCAGACCCAGCACTTCTCGCCGGAGGTCAGTTCGGGTGGGAGGATTAGAACCAACTCGACGTCGGCTCCCTTCTCCATCTTGGAATTGGTATAGAGGAAAACGCCGTTCGCGCTGACGTCGCGGGTTTCGGCCGTGTGATCGATGCCTTTGGTGGTGCGGACACGTGTGGAGACGCGCGTGGGGATTCGGGTTCCGGAGCGACGCTCGCCGTCAGGCTTCATAGGGCTCACCAATGGCCCACTTACTCTACACCAAGCCGGGCGATTGGACGAGGGGTTCCGGGCCCCAACTTCGGAGCCCGGATTCGGAGCGGTGGTTAGATATTGGGGCGCTTGGAGCGAGCGGCCGGAACGACCAGAGCCTGTTCCATGGTCGGCATGTTGTAGCCGCGAAGTTTGGCTTCGGCGGTGTGTAACTTCTCGGTCTGCATCGTCTGGTAGTAAGCCTGAACCAGCAGTTCCATGGTGAACGGATTGTCCTGATCCTCTTCCAGATGCGCGATGGCATCCTCGTACTTCTTCTCATCCATCAGGAGCGTTCCAGCGGCTCCGTTGTAGGAGCTTTGGATCACGCGGTTGCGGCTGCCGTTGGCCATGGCTTCCAGGTGCTGCAGGGACTTGTCGGCGAGCGCCTGATTCCCGGCGTGCGCAGCGTGCACCACGCGGTTGCGGAGAATGCGCGAGAGCTCTTCCTCGCGGTCTGAAATCGAGATGGTGGAGCGATGATCCAGCGACTCTTCGGCCAGCTTGAGATGCTTAAGCGCGACGTTGTCGTCAGCCTGATACTCGGCCATATGCCGCAGCGCCTGGGCTTCCTGCAGATCCTGATTCTTGGCGTGACCGGCTTCAGCGATCTGCTGGAACTGCCGGTCGGCTTCGGCGTAGTTGCCGTCGCGGACGTAGGTCATCGCTTTCTGCATACCGTAGGTCAGGCGATCGGCTTCGTTGTGAGCGAAGCGAATAGCTTTGTCATACTCGATGCGAGCCTGCTCTTGATTTCCCATCAGCGCATACGTGTCGCCGAGGCCGAGCTGCGAAGTCACGAAGTCCGGATCAATCTTGAGCGCGGCGCGATAGTGTGTGAGTGAGCTTTCGAAATCACCGGCCATGCGCTTCAGTTCGCCGTAGGAATCCTGCGGGTTGGGCTCTTTCGGAAGCAGCGCGACGTAACGATCCATGGCGTCGAAAGCCTTGTCGAATTCACGGTTGCGCGCTTCGACGTAAGCCAGATCGTTCAGAGCTGCGGGATAATTCTTGTCGATGGCGAGCGCCTTCTCCATCATGTGCTGCGCCTGATCGTTCCCGTTCTCTCCCATCAGCCAGTTGCCTGCGAGGTAGAGAAGATGCTTGTCGCGGGGATACATCGCGAGCATGTCGTTCATCGCCGTGATGCCGCCGAGGAAGTCGCCTTCCTCGACTTTGACGACCCAGGCAACCATCAACTGTTCACCGGGAGTGGTCTTGGAAGCAAGATCTTTCGCCTTCGCGCGAGCAGCGCTGACTTCCTGAGGATTACCACTGTTGAACGCGATCCAAGCCCAAGCGACGGCGAGATTGGGATCTTCTTTCACCGCGGCGCGCCAATCGTCGTTGCAGCGCTCGAGATAGAGATTCTCGTAATCTTCCATGCCCTTGATGTAAAGCTCGCGGGCTTTGGCGGACGAAGTGGTGATGGGCAGTGTAACGGCCTTGCCAGACTTGGCGGTGTGCGCGAACAGAGGCAGTGCGAAGAGAGCGAGAACCAGAACTGCACAGAACTTTAAAAGAAGAGCGCGGCGCATCAGGATCTCCGGAACAGCTTGTGGGGAGGGTCTAACAAATGGAGGGTAACATCGGCGTAACCGAAGGGCGAGGTGACGAAAGGCGGTGGACCGAGGGGAATTGGGCGAATGGGCGATTGGCTGAATAGGCGACCTTTGCAAAGGCTTTGACAACTTAAAAGTCGCTTGTGCGATGTTTGTCGATCGACGCGAAAATATTCTTGAAGATTGAACGCGTGCGGCCGACGGGAGGTTCGGTTTTCATACAGTTTTGAACCGGTGTTAGAGATTGGTTAACCCCCACCCCCTCCCCACCGATTTATTGGAATCATGAAGTTACGTGGGAAATCGTCCGCAATATCTTGGGGCTCAATGAGTTGCGGGCAAAATCTTGATTTCAAAGAGCTTAGCATCGGGGGCTGGTTGCGGAGCCACACTGACGCGCGGCTTCATCATCGAACAAGACGATGGCTGTGCGCAAGGGCAGATGTCACATGGGCCTTTGCAAATCTGCCGAGGACTAGAACGCCCTCGCTTCGCTGCGGCGGGGCGGACAAGCCGTCCGCCCCTACACAAAAAAAGCCCCTGCCGAGGCAGCGACAGGGGCGTTCATGCACTCAAAGCCAATTTAGAAAGTTATCTTCGCCGAAAGCACTGTGGCGAATGCTTCTCCAGGGCCGAGTCCAGGAGCGCCGTTAAAATCGCCGATCGTATCGCTGATCTGGCCAGAGCCATAGCTGATGGACCCGGAACCTGAAGCATAGTTGATCGTATTGAAGAGGTTGAACATCTCGGCCTTGATCTGCAGCTTCATCCGTTCGGCCAGGTTGAAGCTCTTGCTCACGCCCAAGTCCACGTCCTTGAATCCGGGGCCATGGATTGCGTTGCGCTGCAGCGTACCGTAGCACCTACCATCCGATGTGATGGGAGCACAGGTGGCGGGATTCGGAGTGGCAAACGCATTCGGGTTGATCCATTGGACGCCGGTGAAGGCAGTACTCCTCACGAAGCTATGAGAGACGCCACCAAACGGATCACCGATCAAATTCAAGCCCTGACGAATCTCGTCACTCGGTTGGCCTCCATGGAAGCTGAGGGCGCTGCTAATAACCCACCCGTGTGTAAGGGCCTTCGGTCCATGCGAGGAGCCAGGCACTTCCCAGTTCAAGGAGCCCGTAAATGTGTGCCGAGTGTCGAAATCGCTATTTCCGTAGTCTGCTTTGAGGTTGTAGCTGTCAAACGGAATCACGCCACGATATTGGCTAATCTCATCAAGACTGTGCGCCCAAGTATAGGCGAACTCCGCACCCAATCCGTGCCACGCCCGCAAACGCAACGTGCTCTGAAGAGCATTGTAGTTTGAGGTCCCGATGCTGTTGAGCTGGTTCATCGCACCGAAATTCGGGTATTGGCTTGCGAACGGCAGGTCACCGGCGGCGTCGATAGGTTGGTTAATATTAAGCAGGACAGAGAGTCTGCGTCCTTCGCTGCCCACATACCCTATCTGCCAGACTGCCGCTCCGTTTCCAAAACTCTTCTGCACGTTCAGGTTGTAGTTGTAGAAATAAGCGGTGTGGAAGTTCTGGTTAACCCCGTAAACGTCAAAAACCGAAGTTCCGCAGGTTGGATCGACAGCGACATTGCCACTCGGACATAACTGAACGGGGTTGAAAATGTACTGGCCTGGCTGCCAAGTGTAGGAGCTTAGCCCCGCCGTGTTTTTTGTATAAATCGAGACCGGGCTTGGGCCAGCAGGGTTGTCTTGCACACCATCGGCGTTATTGGGCGGGCGGATGTCCATAAAAGGATTCACGTTGATCTGGTCAAAGTAGATCCCCAATCCTCCGCGGACGACCAAATCTCCGCGACTCGTCGGCTGATAAGCAAAGCCCAGACGAGGAGAAAAGTTCTTCAGGTTCTTGTGGAAGATGCTGTCGAGTCCGGCACCCTGGATCTGAATTCCCTTGCCGGGAACAAAGATCGCAATGTCTTTGCTGCCATTATGCAAGGGGCCGAAGTAGTCCCAGCGCAGGCCAAGATTGATGTTCAGCCTTGGAGTGACCTGCCATGAGTCGGACCCGAAGAAGTCCAACGCGTTTACAACGATTTTGCGCTCTGCATTGCCGACGTTGATGGACGATTGGGAAACATCCCCGGCGAGGAAGTCCGCGAGGGCACAAACATTGGGATCAGCACAACTGCCGGCCCAGGGTCCTTGGGTTCCATCGAAAATGAACTTGCCCAACGAATGAAAGAAGTAAAACTCGTTGAGATGAGCCTGGCGATATTCACCGCCGAAACGGAATTGGTGTTTGCCGATGTTGTAGGAAACAACGTCGGCCAGCATCCCGGTGATATCGTTGCGGCCCTCGGGGGGCGTAATGCCGACTTGCTCAAAGCCGCTGATCCGGACGTTGGGTGCGCCAAAAAATTTCGGCGTTATAGGCGTGTCAGGGCTTAAGAACAATTGCGCGTTGGTGTGGGTGTCATAGTTGGCAACGGCGTCACGGAACACCTGATTGAAGTAGTTGACACCCACAAGTAACTGGTTGGTCATGCGCGGGGTCAACACTGAGTTCAAAGTGACCGCGTAGTTGTATACGTGGATCGGTGCATGTTCAAAGTAGTTGGATAAGTTAGAACTGGCCGTTGCGAGCGCGGCGCTGCCACCCGTGGGAGCGGTTTGCGAGCCTTGTCCACCGAACCAACGAGCCGAAAGGTGGTGTTTTTCGTTGAAGTTGTGATCCAGCTTAATTACGCCGTTGTAGCTATAGCCGAGAGACGGGTTCGTCGCAAAGTAGTTATCCGACTGCGCGGGAAGTGCATTGATGTAGCTGGGCCACAGATTCGCCATGAGGGCCTTCGAGATCGGGCTCTCCGCAACTTCGTGTTGGGTGAGCAACGCGAGGGCGGCGTTTTGATACGCCGTGGACGGTTCCGTATTCAGACCCGACAGGGCGATCGTATATTTCTGTTTTTCGAAAGCAACGAACCAGAACGTCTTATCCTTCACAATCGGCCCCCCGACAGAGAAGCCGTAGTTTTCGTTGCGGAGAGGCGGTTTCTTGCTGGGCAATCCTAATGACTGCAGGAAAGCTGGATCAAAAAAAGGTGTGGAAGCTCCAAGCGAGGTGTTGCGGTTGAAGTAGTACGCAGAACCGTGAATCTGATTGCCCCCCGACTTTAGAACAACGTTGATAATGCCGCCGGCATTGCGTCCCGCTTCGGCGTTGGATTGAGTTTGTGCAGCGAATTCATCAATCGCATCCAGCGGCATCAGCGTGCCCGCAATTCCCGAGACACCGCCCTGGTTCACCGCCGCGAGATTGTGCCAGAAGTCGTTATTGTCCACACCGTCGATCTGCCAGTTCATCTGATTGGGGCGGGTGCCGTTCAGAGAACCATAAGCCTGCGCTCCTGAGTATCCTGCATAACCCGGAGCCATGGCTGTGAACTGGGTGAAGTCGCGTCCATTCATGGGGACGTTTTGCACTTGCTCCGTCGGAATGATGGTGTTTTGCATGACCGTCGTTGTGTCGAGCGCAAGCGCTTCCGCCGACACTTCGACCGTCGTAGTCGAAGATCCAACCTTCATCTTGACCGGCAGGGTATAGACGGATCCGGCAGTGACAGGCACATTATCAACTGTAGCCGGGGTGAAGCCACCGGCGGAGACCGAGATCTTGTAAGATCCGAGCGGCAAATCCTGGAATGAGAACTGACCATCGCTCGTCGACGTCGTATTGAGCGATACGCCCGTCGCCGTGTTCGTGGCCTTCACGGTGGCACCGGCTACGACCGCACCCGCTGGATCGGTTACGGAGCCATTAATCGCACCACGGAAGGTCTGGCTGAACAGGGTGGAAGCAACCAGCAACAACATGAGGGTCGACCAAAACAGGTGTCTCATCATCGCCTCTCCGGCAAATCCCGAATTTTTAATCTTGTGTTCTGAAAACGTTGGCTCAGACGTGGAGCCCCAGAAACCTGGAACTGGTTTGCT